>Ga0105099_10000611_pt1 | contig 23938 bp, 22 predicted proteins | sample PPLLak3cmMay2015_2_FD_79138 | JGI IMG/M metagenome (GOLD analysis project Ga0105099, IMG submission 79138) | Freshwater sediment microbial communities from Prairie Pothole Lake near Jamestown, North Dakota, USA - PPLs Lake P8 Core (1) Depth... | ecosystem: Environmental > Aquatic > Freshwater >... | reverse complement strand
CAGATTGACATAAGGGTTTCCGGAATTCTTATAAATACGGCAGGTCCGGAAAATTTCGATCCGAGAATATTTTGCCAGTTCTTCTCTTCCCACAACCCGACAGGCGCCCAGAAAACGGTTTCCGGTTTTGTCTGCTTTATCCACACGAGGTTTTCATCCCATGCCCACATGAGACCATATTCATCAGCCCAGCCCCAGAGATTCACAAAACTGTAATCAGATGCCTTCTGTGTGCATACGTTGAAAAGTTCCAGGTAATCCTGCTTTTTGTCAATATTTATAGGCTCAAACTGCATATTAGTTGTCCATCGGTTGTCAGTTGTCGGTTGTCAGTTGTCAGTTTCCAGTAGTCAGGTTTCTGTTTGTTATTCGACTAACTCCTTTGCTTTATATTTCTGATCCCTGGCTCCTGATCCCTGATAACAGTATTCGATATTTGCCTTACGCCTCTTGCCTCACGACTTACGTTTTTTTATTTTTCACCTTTCGCCTCACGCCTCTCGCCTCACGACTTACGCCTTTCGCCTTCCGGCTCACCCTATCAGAATAATCCTCAAATCCATGACATTCGTATTTGTCGGCCCCGTGATAAAAAGGTCACCAAGCTCACTGAAAAAATTGTATGAATCATTATCGGTCAGATATTGAAGAGGATCTGTTCCCTTGGCTGAGGCTCTCTTTAAAGTACTCGAATCGGCAAAAGCTCCCGCGGCATCGGTCGGCCCGTCTGTTCCGTCGGTTCCTCCGCTCAAGACAACCGTATTTTCAAGCCCTGCAATCTCAAGGGCTGCGGCAAGCGCAAATTCCTGGTTCCTGCCTCCCAGGCCTTTTCCCGCAACATTCACGGTAGTCTCTCCCCCTGAAATTATACATGCCGGTTTTGGAAACGGAAGCCCCGTTTTTGCAATCTCCCTTGCTATCGCGCAGTGAAAATGAGCAGCCTCTTTCGTCTCCCCCTCTATCATGGAAGAAAGAACAACGGTATTATATTTCAGACCCTCAGCCTTCTGTTTCGCTGACTTTATGGCTTCGATACTGCTTCCGATAACATGATTACGGGTCTTTTCAAAAATTAAATCTCCTGCTTTAGGCGTTTCAGGGATCTTTCCCCCGGCCCCGTCGATCAGATATTTTACAACTTTTGCGGGAAGTTTCCTGCCTAAGTTGTATTTTTTAATAATTCCAAGAGAATCCTTATAAGTACTGGAATCAAAGACGGTAGGCCCGGAGGCTATGACATCAAGATCATCTCCGACAACATCCGAGAGAATGAGGGTAACAAGGGTTGCCGGATAAACCGCTTTTGCAAGCATTCCGCCCTTAATAAAAGAAGTGTGTTTGCGGATCGTATTGATTTCATGGATGGTTGCTCCGCATGAGATAAGCATCTTAATTGTATCCTGCTTGTCTTTCAGGGCAAGCCCTGGCGCCGGAAATGGAAGAAGCGCGGAGCCGCCGCCTGAAATAAGACAGATGACAAGGTCGTCTCTGCCTGCCCTCTTTGCAAGTTGAAGTATTTTAGATGCTCCGGCGCGCCCGTTCTTATCGGGAACCGGATGGCCCGCCTCAATAAGTTTTACATAGTTCAATGATGCGACATGCCCATACTTGACATTGACAAGGCCTTCCGTGATTTTCTGCCCAAGAAGATCCTCAATAGCTGACGACATGGGGGCGCCTGCTTTCCCTGCGCCGATTACAAACACATTGCCGAATTTGTCGAGGTTATATTTCAACCCCCCGATCACCAGATGATTTTTTTTCCGGCTGCAAAACCGCTTTACAGCGGCTTGCGGCTCTACCGCGGCAACGCCTGCATAAAAAATCTCGGAAGCATGTTTTCGAAGTGTCTGAAGATCGCGTGAGACAAGGGGCTTCTGCACTCTTATTTACTCCTGTTCAGCCTGATAATAGCATCTTTAAATGAAATATATTCACCTTCATTGCTGTAACTTTTATACGGGGTTATTGCCGGCTTCCTGTGCGCAAGCCTTGATAGCCCTTCCCGGAGAGTAAAAATTCTGTTTTCATCCTGCTGCGGCAATAAAGTATCCGGAATGGAATATGTTGTTTCATTATCAACAGCTTCTATCCTGTAGCCGTCTTTTCCCGGGATCATCCTCACCTTGATATTTATTGTCCCGCTTTCAGGTTGTCCGGCAACCCTGTTCACCGCTTCTTTGTTAAGTTTATCGAGCTCATCAACTCTCTTTTCAACCATCTTACTGTTACCAGCCCACAAGGATGATGCTGTTATTATTACAAATAAAAAACCCATAGTATATTTCATCGTTTTTCGCATAGAAGCTCCTTTCTTATACATGATTTATATCATTCCTGTTTTCCCCGGTCAATCAACTGTTCAAGGCCCATTAAAAAAACGGCCCTTCGCCATACAACACATTAATCCACAAAGGTTTTTAGACAGGATTAACAGGATGTCAGGATGTTGCCGGCTGGCCGAAGCCGGACAGGCAATAAGACAGCCTTCGGCGAGGGAGGTAATCCTATGAAAAAAAAAATGCCCAGCAAAGTTACCTGTTTTACTTACCAGGCTCCGCGAAACGGATGCGTGTTTCGGGTCGATCTTCCGGAACGACCCGATAAATTATCCTGCTAATCCAGTAAATCCTGTCAGATAAGTTCTTGTTGCAGCGCCAGATTTGTTGGATTGCATACAAGTGCACATAGCGCCCACAAGAAACAACGAGAAACCCAAAAAAACATTATGAACGAATATTATGGATTTTTTGCCTGAAAAACTATATGGGAAAAACATATCCGGCATTTTTTCCAATTACTTCAAAGGTGATGGTTTGAAAATTATCCTGACAAACAACATAAGGCTTTCCGAAATTCCAACTCAGTTATATCAAATGCTTACGGAAAGGCTTACAATATCAAACCCCAAATGGGTAGAAAACGAGAGAATGGGGCGCTGGAACAGGGGAACACCCAGGATCCTTCGTTTATACGACAGGATAAGAGGAGGAGGGCTCTGGATCCCGAGAGGTTTCATGCGTCAGCTCATATTTTTATGCAGGCAACACGGAATAGAATATGAAATAACCGACAAAAGACGCTCGCTTGATCCGGTCGATTTTACATTCACCGGCTCGTTGAAACCATTCCAGCTTCAGGCAGCAAATGTAATGCTTTCAAAGGATTTCGGAACATTGAGCGCACCGACCGGAAGCGGCAAGACCGTAATGGCGCTTTATATTATAGCACACAGGATGCAGCCGGCGCTGATAATAGTCCATACAAAAGAGCTTGCCGCGCAGTGGATCGAGCGGATTGAAACATTTCTCGGCATCCCCGGAGAAGAGGTAGGGATTATAGGTTCAGGCAAAAGAAAACCAGGCGGCAAAATAACAGTAGCCCTTGTCCAGTCAATTTACAAATGCGTTGAAGAAGTATCTTTGAATACCGGCTTCCTCCTGGTGGATGAATGCCACAGGACTCCCAGCAGAACATTCACCGAGGCGGTTACCGGTTTCGATTCGAAATATATGCTTGGATTGTCGGCAACACCCTGGCGCAGGGATAATCTGTCAAAGCTTATTTTCTGGCATCTTGGAGATGTCCGGCATGAAGTGGAGAAAGCCGGGCTTGTCGAAACTGGAGATATAGTGCCTGCTGAAATCGTTGTAAGGGACACGGATTTCAGTCCTTTTTTTGACCCTGTAAGCGAATACAGCAGGATGCTCTCGGAACTTACCTCAAATGACGGCAGAAATCATCTTATAGCAGCCGATGTCGCAAATGAAGTGAAAAATGGAACAGGAAGCTGCTGCCTGGTTCTGACAGACAGGAAAAAACACTGTGAGACAATCCGGGCGCTTCTCAAATTCAGGCATAAAATACCATCGGAACTGCTTACTGGCGACGTGCCGGATGCCGACAGGAAAGAGATTCTCGACCGTCTGAATAACGGTGAGATAAAAGTTCTTGTGGCGACAGGCCAGCTCGTCGGGGAAGGATTCGACTGCAGAAACCTATCCACCCTTTTTATTGCCACACCTATAAAGTTCAGCGGAAGGGTGCTTCAGTATCTTGGGAGGGTTTTAAGACCAGCGCCCGGAAAAAATAAAGCCGTTGTTTATGATTATGTCGATGTAAAAGTTGATATCCTGAAAGCGGCTGCCGCATCAAGGCAGAAAGTATACGCTTCGTGGAAAGAGTAGAACAGCGGTTCGATGTTAACCAGTTGCCAGTTTTCAGTAGTCAGTTATCAGTTAATATTCGTACATCGAAGAGCGTATTTTTTAGTCTTACGGCATTTAGACTGAAGACTTTTAGTAGCTTCAGCCTTCTTTTCCTTTAAACCTCTCGCCTTATGCTTCACGACTTACGACTTATGCCTCTTTGCCCCTTGAACCCTCGAATACTTTTTTTACTTCGTGCCTTTGTGCCTATGTGCCTTTGACCCTTGCTATTTTATTTCGGCCTAACGGTATAGCCTTCCTTAATTAAATTTCCTGAAACTATCATAGCTTCAGCACTGTCGTCAAAGACTTCGGTTATTTTGACTTCGCCTGCTTTAGGACCGGGCACAAGAAACCTATGCCCTTGAACTCCGACAATCAAGCTGTTTCCGAAAACCTCAAATGCTTTACCCTGTGCAACACCCGTGCTGCTTCCGGAAGATATGGTAATTTTTTCACCTGAAACCGAAGAGACGTATCCTTTCCATGACGCTCTCCTCATTATCTCACAAACCTTTTTCCCCGCTTCCCCGGCAATATGCTCAAAAGCCTCTTTTAAAAAGGCAGGTTCGATTTTCCCTGATTTTATGGATTCCTTATCGATATCATCCGAATATTTTTTGTGCGTGAAGCTTTCATCAAGGATCTTCGCGCCGGTTTCGGTGTCAAGAACATCAACGTGAACAGTCAGGCTTACCGCAGGATAAGTATCTTTCCAGAGCAGGATGCCCCGCAGTTCATCAACGATTTTTATATCGGTTATGGAACCGGTCATTATTGCAGTCAGTCCCAGTTTCCGGCCCGTTTCACAAAGCTTAAAGCTGTCAATGCTGCCGGATGAGAGCCTTGGAAGCATTTTAAAACCCAAAGGATATTTTCCATCGCCGGACTTAAGAAGAATAAGGCTGGAACAGCTTCCGTGCAAAGATCCTGCAAGGTTGTTCCCGAGAGTTTCCTTGAAATCAGGCAGTGCATAAACAGTCCTGTTCTCAAAGGCTGCCATTCCCACACTCTTTCGCAGACTTCCCGGAGCAACTTTTACTCCCGGAGCGGCTTTCGGTTTCACTTCTTCTTTTGCTGCCGGCGCATAAACAAAACTCACAGGGGCAGCGGGCGGAAGCTTATCCGTTTTTGCCTGGACAATCGGCGCTTTTTCCTCTTTTAATGTAACCGGCAAATCTGCGGGCTGAAGCTTATCCTCCTTTGCCTGAACAACAGGAGCTTTTTCCTCTTTTAACTCAACCACCGGAGTTGCAGGCGAAAGATCGCTTGTCTTTGCCTGAACCACATCCGCTTCTTTCAATGCGGCCGTCGTTTTTGCTTTTTTTCCGGCTCCCTCTTTTGCAGGTGTTTTCTCTCTCGGATATAAAACGGCATTTACCTTTCTGTTCTTCTCGCCTTCGACCTTAACCCGCCCCTCATTCCTGTAAATTGTTATCCTGGAACCTGTGACAGAATTCTTCTGGTCAAAAACCTTCGAATTCTCCCCAGTTAAAACCACGATCATCGTTTTTGTATAATATTCCGCCTGCTGTGTAAGCCCTGTGCCCTCTTCCGATTTTATTTCAACATTTCCGGTTGCGACAATCTTTTCAATTGATTCCGCCGTTCCTGCAGCTGCTTTACTTTCCGCGCTTTCTTTATAATATATTTTGAGCCTGTCCGATTTGATGAAAAAATCACCCTGGGTTACGTTCACATTCCCGACAAACTCAGCGGATTTGGAATCACTGTCCGAGCTCAGGCTGTCTGCCGTAACATGAATTTTTTCCTTTGTCGTATCTTTAGAGGGACTTATTTCCTGTGCAAAAGCAAAAGATAAGAGGGAAAATATTATAAAGAAAGAGAGTGTCAGATAATACCGGGCTAAGAATATGTCTTTGGGCAACCTGATGAAACAATTCATTTATATTTCCTCATGGGATACATTTTCATCATTAAATATGACGGCTTCCTAATAAGTCAGAAAACAACTTTTCGGGAAGGTATCAAAATTGATAAAAATAAACAAAAGAATTACAGAGGTGTTCTCAAAGAAATAAATTTTATCAGGCATTACATACAAAAAATGCTGCTATGAATATTTTTTAGATTATGAAAGAAGATAATAGAATTCATATGGCGATAATAAAATCAATAGAAAATTAACACTTGAACCCTTTATCCTAAATGATTGGGAGAAAAACTAATATTATTAAAATGTCTTTTCCCGCGGGATTACTCGAACCAGGTAACTATCTCCTTTAAATCCACCCTCTTCGTACGGAAAGCGTTTACCGGGGAATTTTCGTCCGCATATCCGAGGGAAATTCCGATCAGGATTTCTTTATCTTCGGAAATATTGAGCATCTGGGAAATATCATCATTATATGCAGCTATAAGACCAGTTGGGCACGTTGCCAAGCCCTTTGCCTGCGCCGCAAGCAGCAGGTAGGAGACGGCCAGTCCCACGTCCAGATAGCGAATAACCGGAAATATTTTGTCAATGACAACAATAATGGCCACAGGCGCGCCATAGAAGGAACAGCTTCCTTCCTCAATAAACCGGTCAAACGTATGCCCTGAGGCGGATATATGAGGCTCCATGACGGCCATTGCCTCCTTAGCGCGCCGGCTGATTCTTTCAGGGAGAGGCTTGCTGGTTCCGGGTCCGCATTTGACCTGCCGTTCCAACCTGGCCTTAAGCAGTCTTCTCACCAGTCTCTCTTTTTCCTCACCATGGGTAACAATAAATTCCCATGGCTGGAGATTTATAGCCGAAGGCGCAAGTGCGGCACAGAAGAGGACATCTTCTATGTCACGCCGGGAAACCTCTTTGGCAAGGTAAGCCCTGGTGCTTTTTCTTTGTTGCATGGCGCTTATTATATCCATATATTGACCTTTCATTTTTTTAAAATATATGTTGATGGAATATTGTACAATACCAAGTAAAACTGAATTTATTTAAACTTAACACTATGGAGAAATTATGGAAAGAGCTTTATTATGGTTCAAGTGCGCCGCAATGCATGATCCAGTCCGGCCTGTTCTGAAAAAGCCCTCCGTCATAGGATGGGAAGCAAAGTTCCGCCGGATTGATCTGGTCATCGAGCGTCCCTTGAGAGGGGAGGAGCTTCTGTCCCGCATGAAGGGATGGTTTACCGTGGATGTCAGGCAGGTGACAGAAATAGTCAGGCAGCATGGAAAGCTCAAATTGTTAGACGATTATCATCTTGTGGTGGAAACAAAGGAAGAACCCGAGATGCGCGCCCTTACTGAAAAACTGGCTGAAGCTTTTGGGGATGAAATGGGTCTGGAGTGTTTTACCAAAAAGAAGCTCGAGTGACAGATTGTTTTCATCCATTACCCTGACATATGTCGTTTTAATTCTCTTGACACCCGAAGACCGCTTTCATATAGTCGCGCCCCAAAAACCCGTGACCGGGATATGTTTATAATGATTATCGACTCCCATGCCCACATATTTTCCAGCAAGATTGTCGCCGGTGTTTCCGCCAGATCCACTATGGTGGAAAAACTTAACCTGCATGCCTCATTTGCCAAAGGACGAACTGATATCTCTTCACTCAGAGATGACTGCCGCTCATCAGGCATATCCGCCTGCCTTATCCTTCCAACTGCCGACGCGGCAAGTGTAAACAAAATTAATACGGCATTTATCAAACATGCCGCCGGATCCGATTTTATTTTTACCGCCGGCACCCTGCATCCTCTATACAAAGACAACTCAAATGAATTATCAAGGTTGCAGGAGCTGGGGGTCCGGGCGATAAAACTCTGTTCCTTTTCCCAGGGTTTTTCTCTGCCAGACCAGGAAACACTCGATCTTTTCACAATAATAGAATCTGCAAATATTCAAAACAACCTCAGAACCTTTGTCATACTGGATACTTTTTATCTTGCCCATGAATATTTCGGAACGCCTGACCGGCATACAACTACCCCAATGCTCCTGGGTGATATCGTCAGGAAATATCCAGGCATTGATTTCGTAGCAGCCCATATGGGAGGTCTTGCCGCTCCTCCGGAAGAAATATTCACTCACCTCGTTCCATCAGGAAACCTCTATCTCGACACATCCAATGCCGCGCATACATTATCAGAAAAGGATTTTCTTCATCTTCTTGAAATGCACGGTCCGGAACATATCATCTTCGGCACGGACTGGCCATGGTTTGACCACAGGGAAGAACTGGAAATTATCGGCAGGCTGCTTGGTATGGCAGGATACAACAGCAAAGAAAAGGAAAAGGTTTTTTACGGAAACATTGCCGGCCTTCTTGGTATCCTTTAAGCAGAATGTTTTTTTTCGAAGCCGTCAAATATGATGATCTCGTAAAAAGTCATATTTTAGACGGCAAAGTAAAAAGTTCAAGTTCAAGGCGTCGCGAATCCCGTGTGATGAGGCGTACTTATCGTACGCCGCAATCGCAACGGGATGAAGCGCAACGAAGAAATCGGACTTTTTATGATGCCGTCAAATATATTGGCCGCCGTCAACCTTGATGACTTCTCCTGTAATGTGCCTCGCCTTTTCAGATGCCAGAAATACGACCACATTCGCCAGATCTTCCGGCTGACCCACGCGTTTTAAAACGATTTCATTCATAGCCATATCTATGATCTTATCGCGGGAATCTGAATCCCTCAGCATGGCGGTTTCTATCAAACCCGGAGCTACAGCGTTGACATTGACGTTGAATGCGCCCAGCTCCCTTGCAAGAGCCTTGGTAAATCCGATAATTCCGGCCTTTGAAGCAGAATAATTAGTCTGACCGAACTTGCCGCGAAGCCCGTTAATCGAAGTAATGTTGATTATTTTGCCTGATTTCTGTTCCTTGAGAAGAGGCGCCACGTGACGGGTAAAATTGAAGTATCCCTTCAGATTCACCTCAATGACCCTGTCCCACTGCTCCTCGGTCATCTTCCAGGACACGCCATCCCAGTTCATGCCTGCATTGTTTACCAGGATGTCGACCTTCCCGAATTCGGCAAGGGCTGTTTTTACTACCCGTTCAGCATCGTTAAAAGACGAAATATCGCACTGTACAGCTAAAGCCTTACGACCCATAGTTATAATTTCTTCAGTAACTTTTAGGGCTTCGGCTTCATGTTTACGGTAAGTGATGCATACATTTGCCCCTTCACGGGCGAGTTCCAGAGATGCAGCGGTTCCGATTCCCTGCGACCCGCCGGTTACTATTGCGTTTTTCCCTTCCAGAAGCATTTAGTCCTCCAATTCATCAATAAAATGTTCGGTTCAGGCATTATGCTCAAGGACATTTACATAATGCCCCCTTTGCCCGTTAAGTGCCGGAGTTTTACCGGAATATATTCGTTAAAATTCAGGATAGTCAAGAATAAAATAGTTCCGGCCACCACAACCGGCGGTTTCGGCACAAGGCAAAAAGTCATTTATCGGGAGGCAATTTTAGTAACTATTCAGGAACCGGAAGTCTGAATAGAAATCACAGCCCTCCTGGTCCGGAAGTCAGCCCATACATCTTCTTTGCACGGAATTTATTGCTGAAACGGTACATAGATAAAACAAATTGATGTGCCTTTTGCCATACGATCAAGTCTTGAAAATCTTTAGCGGGCATCCTTTTCATTCCGGCTCCTGAATTCCGGCTTCCGGCCCCTGAATAATTACAAATACTATTGACAAGAATACTTAAATATAGTTACATTGTGGCTAAAATGTAATTTAGTATGTGTTAAACATATAATTGGCTTTTTTGTGACAAACTTATTAAATAAACATATTCCGGCTTTGCAAAAAGCCGTCAAAGTTGTCTTTTCAATCCAAACATGCTCTTAAACCCTTTTCATCATTTTCATTATAAGGAGGAATAACATGGCAGGAATACCTGATAAAATTATGACCTGGCAGATGGTTCAACCGACCTCGAAAAACAAGGAAACAGGAGAAACCGTACCGGGTAAGATCGAAAAAGCTGAGATTCCGGTACCGGAATTAAAGCCCGGAGAGGTATTGGTTGAAATCGCGGGATGTGGGGTGTGCCACACAGACCTCGGATATTTTTATGACTGCGTACCGACTGTTTCAAAACCGCCTCTTACTTTAGGCCATGAAATATCAGGCACCGTTGTGGCAGGCGATAAAAACTGGATGGGCAAAGAGGTTATTATTCCCGCAGTCATGCCATGCCGGCAATGCCTTCTTTGTAAAACCGGAAGAGGCAACAGATGCCTTGCCCAGAAAATGCCGGGCAACAGCCTCGGGTTATACGGAGGTTTTTCAAGCCACATACCAGTACCGAGCGTGGATCTTTGCGAAGTTAAGAACAGGGGCGATGTTCCACTCTCCAACCTGGCGGTAGTAGCCGATGCGGCAACTACGCCTTATCAGGCGGCAAAACGGGCGGACCTTCAGCCCGGCGACAATGTAGTCATTATCGGAATAACCGGCGGAGTGGGCCAGTACATGGGACAGGTCGCAAAAGCCCTTGGATCAAAAACCGTAATCGGTATCGCCCGCAATAAAGAGAAACTTGAAAGATCTCTTAAATACGGCGCAGATGTCGTCATCAACTCAACAGACAAGGATGCCGGCGCCGTTTCCAAAGAGTTCAGGGAGCTTTGTAAAAGCAGGGCTCTTCCGAACTTCGGCTGGAAGATATTTGAAGTCACCGGTTCAAAAAACGGACAGGAGATCGCCCTTTCACTGCTCGGATTTACAGGCAGGCTGATCGTGGTGGGTTTCGGCCTTGCCAAGACGGAATACGCCATAGGACGACTGATGGCTTTTGACGCAGATGTTATGGGAAGCTGGGGCTGTTTGCCGGAATATTATCCTATCGTTTTGGACATGGTTCTGTCTAAGAAAATTGATATAGGACCTTTCGTTGAGACGCGGCCCATGAGTACAATCGCAAAAACATTTGAAGAGGTCCACAAGGCAGGATCTCCCGCAAAACGGATTGTACTTACACCTGATTTTTAATGATCTGATTTTTTAAATAAAAATACAAAGTAAAGGAGATGAAATTATGGCTTTAGAATGGATGCCCAGAGAAAATGAACCGAAAGACCATGCCCTTCATACAAATGGCCACTGGGGCACGGAAGCTCCATGCGTCGTTTATGAAAAACGTCCCCTGACAGGACCGGATGGAAAAGTAATTGATAAACTGTTCGTGTCATGGATTCGCCTCAATAATCCCGGCCAGTACAATTCCTATACAACGGAAATGGTCAAGGGGGTAATTGCAGGTTTCGAAAATGCCTCGCTGGACAGAAGCGTTGTTGCAGTCGTGTTCACCGGCACCGGCCCTTTTGCGTTCTGCACCGGAGGAAACACCAAGGAATACAGCGAATTTTACAGCTTAAGATGCGATGAGTACGGCCAGTACATGGAACTCTTTAACCATATGGTAGATTCGATCCTGGCATGCAAAAAACCGGTTATCTGCCGGGTTAACGGAATGCGGGTGGCTGGAGGCCAGGAAATAGGAATGGCATGCGACCTTGCAATTTCATCGGATCTCGCGATTTTCGGACAGGCCGGCCCAAAGCACGGCTCGGCCCCTGTTGGCGGCGCCTCAGATTTTCTGCCCTGGTATCTTTCCATCGAAGACGCCATGTGGAACTGCGTCTCCTGCGAAATGTGGTCGGCCTACAAGATGAAGGCCAAAAATCTTATCAGCAAGTGCGTGCCTGTATTGAAAATAGACGGCAAATGGGTACGAAATCCGATGATCGTCACCGACAAGTATGTTGAAGATGGTGAAATCGTATATGGCGAATACAAAAAAGGGGATGCCCTGAAAGAGGCTCGTGAATTGATCAAAATTCATCAGCCCAACGCCGATTTTGAACTTCTTGACAAGGAAGTAAATAAAATAGTCTGGACCTTTGCAAACCTCTTCCCCGGCTGCCTGATCGAGTCCGTCGACAGCATTCGTCAGAAGAAAAAGTTCTTCTGGGATACCATGAAAAACGCTCACAGGCATTGGCTGGCGGCAAATATGGGCGGCGAGGCATTCCTTGGTTTCGGCGCTTTCAACACGAAAAAGATTACCGGCCAGGACACGGTCGACTTTTTAAAGTTCCGCCAGAATATAGCGGACATGAAGACCTGGGATATGAATATGTTCGCGGAAGTTATGGGAAAACCAAAAAAATAACCTGTAGTATCTGTCACCATAAACGAATCAGGCAGGGGATAATACCCTGCCTGATTTGCATTAAGATCTCGTTTATCCCCTTCATAACCGATACAGTTTAATATCACTTTTTTCCAAAAGAAACCTCAACCTCTTTAATGAAATGCGCTTATCAGGTTTATTTTGCTCAAAACACACAATACTCTTTCTCTTCTATTTTATTGACACGATACTGATTTATGATACTATGTAATCATGAATAAAAGGCAAAGGCAGACGTTACAGATAATATTTGAAAAACCGGAGCGGCCGGATATTTCATGGAATGATATTGAAGTGTTATTTATATCTCTTGGCTCTGAAGTAACCGAGGGTAAAGGATCACGAGTACGTGTGGCGCTTAATGAGGTTCGTGCTGTTTTTCACCGGCCACATCCTGAGCGGGTAGCAAGCAAAGGAGCTGTAAAGTCTGTTCGAAGATTCTTAACGGAATCGGGGGTGAAACCATGATGGAATATAAAGGATATTTTGCAAAAGTTGAATTTGATGATGGTGCCGGCATCTTTCATGGCGAAATTATCAATTTGAGGGATGTAATTACATTTGAAGGCGAAACCGCTAAAGAGCTCAAGCAGGCTTTTTACGATTCGGTTGACGATTATCTCGAGTTTTGTGCCCAACGGGGTGAGGACCCCGAAAAGCCCTATTCCGGCAAGTTCGTTGTACGGGTCGAACCGGAGCTTCATAAAAATATTACAATAGAAGCTCGAAAAGCAGGAAAAAGTCTTAATGTATGGGTCAGTGATGCGATTTCCAAGGCATTAAAGGATAACACTCAAACGCATTCTCTCTAGCAGTAAAAGCCCGGCAGTTTTTCCGGCAGGCAGTGCTGAACCCACGCCCCCTTGAGCCCGTATTTCGACATTCCAACCTTAATTCTAATGCGTCATGGATGACGCTTTATATAAAAAAGAGTCTTACGATAGAAAGTTTTCAGGGGAAAAATTGGGTTCGTACTAGAAGCCGTTTCAAAACCTCGGATCAGATCTGAAAGCAAGGCGTAAGCCGATGAAAAAGCGCAGCATACACAGTAGTATGTGAGCATTTTGAAGAGGCTTGCAACACAGCTGTCAGGCCTCAGACGGAGTTTTGAAATAGCTTCTAAGCTTTCACAAAAGCATACTCAGGTCATCCTTCGAGCTATAAGAATGACAAACTTGCGTGGATGGTTACAGACAAGAGCTTTAATTTATTCTCAAATATTCTTAACTTATATTTTGATGAACGTCCCCAATATTGCCCCCAGACAAGAGCTTTAATTTATTCTCAAATATTCTTAACTTATATTTTGATGAACGTCCCCAATATTGCCCCAAACAGAAAGCTGCTGCGGAAGCTTTGTCGAACATTGAGTTTCTGCAGGCTGGACTGGGGCAGGGAGCGTTGGGGAGCAACCGCTTTGACAAAGCACTTCTTGTAACCGTTCTGGGCGAAATCCCGGACAGGCTGAAGGCACTGAAAGAGATTGCTGTTGCCTTGAAGCCGGGCGGTATATTGTCCGTGACCGAAACGGTCTTCGACCCCCATTTTCAAAGTCGTAACACAGTTTCCCGCATAGCCGCCGAAGCTGGCCTGGTACCAGAGAAATCTTTTGGAGGTAGGATGTCATTTACGATCCATTTCCTGAAACCTTACCCCGAAGAGGATATATATGCCCCCAACCACCGCAGTGCGTGAAGCATACCGAGTACCGTTTTGCTACGGTCGTTGGGGTCGCGCCAAAAAGCGGCCCTCTCTGGTGAGCAATACGTTAGTCCATCGAACAAAATATATTTAACCCGGGTAATATATATGTTGACAGCATTATTTTACCCGGATATAATTCGTCCACTTAAAATTCAACTGGAGGAAAAGGAGAGATGGAAGAACAAAATATAAAAAGCTGCACCGCATTCAAAGGCAATCAACGTGTTGCTTCAGGGAACCTTTTAAAGGTCGCCAGAAAAGTGAAAGAGATCATTGATCAAGATGAGCAGGCATCTATCCTCATTTTTGACGATGTCACCAGTGAGTTGGTCGAGGTGGATTTTCGTGGCACGATAGAAGATGTCCTTGAGAGCTTGGAAAAACCACCAGCCGGGGTGGAGTCAGCCAATGCGTTATCTGATATAGACCCACGTTCACAGCGCAAGCCAGGTCGTCCCAAACTCGGTGTTGTTTCCCGGGAAGTCACATTACTGCCGCGGCATTGGGACTGGCTTAATAGTCAACCGGGAAGCGCCTCTGTAGCCCTTCGCAAGCTTGTTGAAGAAGCCAGACGGGTGAACAGCGGCAAAGACAAGGTGCGACATTCGCAGGAGGTGGCATACAGGTTCATGTCCGCCATGGCCGGTAATTTTCCGGGATTCGAGGAGGCGACGAGGGCTTTGTTTGCAGGCGATTCCGAACGGTTCAACAGTTTGGTGGCTCCATGGTCTATCGATATCCGGGACCATGCTCGAAAGCTCTCAGAGGCTGCATTTCAGAATCGAGTATGATGCAGTCCCAAATTCCTAATGTTCAGCGCTTGGGGCCCCTCTGAAAATGGAAAAGTCACGGGCTAACCTGTCGTTCCAGTTGATGCCGAAAAGACACGGCGCAACTGAACTGATCGTTATGCAATGCTGGAGATAATGAAGGTGTTCTAATGAAAATTTCTGATCTGTCGCCCGAGCGCCAGGCACATCTCAAAGAGATGCGTGCCATAGACGAAGATAATGAAGGGAACGAAGTCCTTGTTGGGCTGACGGTTGAAGAAACATCGTTCTATCTCAACTATCTTCAACAACGATTACTTGGAGATGCTGATCCGACCGATGGAGAAAGATATCTAAAACTCCACGATAAACACGAGAAAGCACGCTTTAGTGTTCTTGGTGCGGAGCTTATCCTTCGTACTGAAAAACCGAGTATCCACTAATTGGTTGCATAACCTCAGCCTTCAGGCGACTCGGTTCCCTCGCGCCTGTGGGTTATAAATCATGAACAAATCTTCTTGGCTCAGACAGTAAATAGATGGGGATAAAGCGATGAAACGAAAAATATCTGAGGAGTTTAAGAAGGCAAGGCGCAAGATGGTAGAGCGAAGGACAATATGCCATGAATGCGAGGATTATGCGACAGAGTTACACCATATTATAGCCGTTGAGGACGGAGGAACAGACGATATAGAAAACCTTATGCCTTTGTGTAAGGAATGCCATAAAGAATATACGAGCGAGCAGACAACTGAAAGAAATAAAATGTGGGTTGCTCTGAATATTGACGACAGTGGTGGAGTAACGGCGCAATTCAAGGGTGATCAAGAGATCGTTCCCATAGGGAAGATAACCAATGGATTTGAAGAAAAACTTACCAGGACAGATAAAATACATTACCAATATGAGTGGATCGTTACTGTTGAGATTCCCGCTACGACTGAACGAGAAAGCAAAGAAAAACTGAAAAAGTTTAAGCAAGAATTGTTCAACCGTTACGCTGTTACAGGTGATGTATGGTTGACAGCAATCAGGAGGTGGAACGGTAATAAATAAACACTGATCGCAGCCCGTGGGGCCGCTCGGCCCCGGCTCGTCATTATAAATGGCAGGGAATGAAGTATGTTGGATTTTGTTCAACAAATAATCAAGGGCAGAATAGGTTACGTTGTAAACTTACAAACTTATTTATCAAGAAACAAATAAGGGGGGGCTTGAAGAACGCTCCTGTTATTTAAACCTGCCTTCGGTAAACCTTCTGATGTACTCAGTATTAGGACAACATCTTTCAGTAAACCGCCACGCTTATCAGCAGATAAATATTTCCACAGGCACCCTGCTTATCAGACGCGCTCCTGTATCCGTTACAGCAAAGACGCTTTCAATACCGGCCGAAAATTCATTCTGAAATACCATTTTAGGCTCCAGCGCAAATACCATTCCCGGCTTCAGATGCTCTTTCCTGCCCCTGGCAATTATGGGCTGCTCAATAAGCTCCAGCCCGATACCATGCCCTATAAAGGATACTTTGTGCCCCGGCGGTCCCAGAAAAAATTCGGCATAGCCGAGCGATCCGGCCAGAGATTCGGCGTGCAGAAAAAGCTCGCCTGCTGTTATTCCCGGTTTAACTTTTTCCAGCACGGAATTGTGAATCTGTATGGCCGCCCGGCAGGCGCTAAATGCCTTATCAGGCATGGAACCGATTGCAAACATTCTGGTTTCATCCATATGGTATCCGTTTAAAACAGAACCGAGATCAACCATAACGGGTTCATCGGGAGCAAGCTTTTTGTTGCCTGCTCCGCAGGGAAATGCCACGGAAGTCCCTTCCCCGCTTGCCGGAGAATCAAGGAGCCCGACCAAACCGCCGCTAACCCCGCTCAAGACATGCCATGAATACCCTTCCGTAAGATAATCCCTGATTCTGAGCCCTGCTCCATGCCCTATCTTTCTGGCAAATGTTTCATACATGCCGGCAAATTCCATCTCGGTCAGACCAGATCTGATAATCGTTTTCATATATTCAAAAGTCTTGCCCGACATTTCGGCAGTCCGCTCCATTTGTTCTATTTCCCAGTCTGACTTTATCATTCTTCCATCAAGGATCAGGGAAGAACCGTCAACAAAATTTTTTGCAGGGAAAAGAGTTCTGTAAAAATTAAATGCTTTTACCGGTAATACATCAAACTCTAATCCCAAAACATCCGGAAATCGTCCGTAAAAATCTATAATATGACCCGGAATTTCCCTTATGGAATTTATCCCTATAATATTTTTTAAAGGAGATTCTTCCTGTGCACGTGGCAGGTATCGCCTGATGAAGAGCACCGGCTCCCCTTCGGCAGGTATAAAAAGAAAACCGTTCTGGGCAGTCCCGGAGAAATAAAGCAGGTCAACGCGCTGGGCGATAATAAGACCGTCGATCAGGTTCTGATTCAATGCCTTTTGAATGTTTAATGTGCGCCGGCTGATCTCTTCTGCCGGAATCACGAATGGTTTTCCTCCTGTTAATCCCGCGTTTTCTGTTGATGGAATCATAATGCCGATGATAATACAGCAAGCAGGTATATATTCAAGAAGAACCGGATTTCTTTTTTCTTGACATTTTTACCGCCTGAATTTACTAATTACAATATAGTCAGATTATAGCTTAACGGCTTTGCAAAAAGCCCCACTGCTTCGTTGCGCTTCATCCTGAGTCATTGCGGCGTACTTATATGTACGCCTCATTCCTCAAGAATTCGCGCGCCTTGCATATGGAGCTTTTTACTTTGCCGTTAGTAAGCGTTTTTTTTTGACATAACATAACAGCTTAACGACTGTATAAACCGCTCTTTTTTGTCAAATAAATAAATAAAATAGATAAAGGAAACAATACATGTCTCTCAAACTTTCTGATATCGTAGTGATAAGCGCAGTAAGAACCCCGATGGGACGGTTCGGCGGAAGCGTGAAGGATGTTCCTTCATTTGATCTCGGCGCCACCGCAATTAAAGAGGCTCTTAGCAGAGCAGGAATAAGCGGGGGAGATGTTTCGGAAGTTATATACGGATCATGCCGCCAGGCAGGAAACGGCCCCAACCCCGCCCGCACAGCAAGCGTCAGGTCAGGCATACCAAAAGAAATACCCGTAAATACGATCAATATGGCCTGCCCTTCGGGCATGAAAACAGTTCACCTTGCTACTGAGGCTCTTCGTCTTTCAGAAAGCGAAATTGTTGTTGCAGGCGGAATGGATTCGATGAGCACAATACCATACCTGTTAAAAGGTGTCAGGTGGAAAGGCTTCCAGATGGGACCAAAAACCATCGAAGACGGCTGGAGCGATTCCATAGATCCCCTTACCGGACAGGGAATGGGCGATACGGCGGAGAATCTCGTGGAAAAGTATTCATTGAAGCGTGAAGACCTCGACCAGTTTGCGGTTGGAAGTCACCTTAAAGCCTCCAAAGCGCAGAAGGAAGGTTTTTTTGATGAAGAGATAGTTCCCGTAAAAGTGCCGCCTGCAAGCAAAAAAGAGACCGAACTGGTATTTTCAAAAGATGAAACCATAAGGCATGACGCAGACCTGGGCAAGATGGCTGCTTTGCCCCCGGCATTCAGAAAAGGCGGCGCTGTTACGGCGGGTAACTCATGCGGGTTAAGCGACGGCGCATGCGCGGTAGTAGTGACAACGCGGGAAAAAGCCCTTGCTATAGGAGCAAAACCCCTCTTCTCTTTTGTAAGTTTTGCCCAGGCCGCAGTTGAGCCTTCGACTATGGGTGAAGGGCCGGGCGTAGTAATACCGATGGCGCTGAAGAATGCCGGCATGACCCTTTCCGATATGGATCTTCTTGAAGTAAATGAAGCCTTTGCATCGCAGGTTCTGACAAACGTGCAAACACTCGGACTGGACAGGGGTAAGCTGAATATACACGGTGGAGCCATTGCCCTCGGGCATCCGACAGGCATCAGCGGCTGCCGCATACTCGTTACGGGCTATTATGCCTTAAAGAGAATAAACAAGGAATTTCTCTGTGCTGCAATATGCGGAGGCGGAGGAGTTACCGCATCAATGATAATAAAACGTGAAAATTGACGGCTTTGTAAAAAGTCATTCTGCTGTGTTGCGCTTAATCTTTCGTCATTGCAGCGTACTGATATGTACGCTTCATTCCTCAAGATTCGCGCGCCTTGCATAATGGGCTTTTTACTTTGCCGTCGGAGTTTCGGTTTTTTGCGAATCCATCAAAACTGACGGTTTTAAAAGGAAAGGATTAAAAATGCCTGAACATAAATTTATCCGGTTTGAGATACAGGAGGGGGTTGCAAATATTACATTTGACCGCCCGAAACATAATGTTTTCAACATCGACATGTTAAACGAGCTCAATTCCGTCCTGGAAGGTCTTACGCAAGACACTGAAATAAAATGTGTTGTTTTCATGGCGGCAGGTCCAAGCTGGTGTGCCGGAGTAGATGTAGGCGACCACAAGCCCGAACTCGTGGATAAAATGATCTCTCATTTAACCGGGTATTCGAACTTACAGAGAAACTGGAGGTTCCGACAATTGCTGCCGTACATGGCGCATGCCTCGGAGGCGGAATGGAAGCGGCCATAGCCTGCGACATTGTCATTGCCTCAAAAAAGGCCGTTTTCGGACAGCCTGAGATAAAGCTCGGTTTCCTGCCTCCCTATGCCGCAATCCGTCTTCCCCGGATTGTCGGTCCGGCCAAAGCCATTGAAATCTGCACCACAGGGAAAATCTATACCGCAGATGATGCGAGGATGATGGGGTTTGTATCACGGGTAGCAGAAGATGATAAGTTCACATCTGAAGTTGATTCCTACGTGAAGGAAATATGCGCTTGCAGTCCTCTTATAATCAGGCTCAATAAAAGAGCGGTAAACCAGAATCTTGGAAAGGATTTTTCAAAATCGGTTAATGACGTAAGCGATCTTTTTCTAAACACCCTCATGAAAACCGAAGATACACTTGAAGGCATCAAAAGCTTTTATGAAAAGAGAAAACCGGCATGGAAGAACAGGTAGCAGCAGGCCCGGCAGAAGCGAGATGTAATTTGAAATCTGAAATCTGAAATCTGAAATCCGCATCAGGAGGCAAAATGTCCCAGTCAAAAAAAGCAATAAGCAAAATAGGAGTTGTCGGAGCCGGCAACATGGGAAGCGGCATAGCCCAGAAGATAGCACAGGAAGGCATAAATGTCGTAATGCTCGATGTAAAGGAAGAATTCGTGAGCCGCGGCCTGTCTAACATAAAAAAAATCCTTGAGGAAGGAATTGAGCGCAAGCTTTTCACACCTGCAAAGGTTCAGGAAATCCTCTCCCGCATCACGGCTACAACCGATCTTAATGCTCTTTCTGATGCTGATATCGTGATAGAGGCTGTTTTTGAAAACAAGGATGTAAAATCGGAACTTTTCGAAAAACTCGACAAAATCTGTTCTCCTGAGACCATCCTTGCAACAAACACTTCCAGTTTTTTTGTCAGGGATTTTGCGGAAAAGACATCCCGCCCCGACCGTTTCGTCGGCCTTCATTATTTTTATCATCCTGCGAAAAACCGCCTGCTGGAAGTGATACCTCATGACAAAACAAGCAAAGCGACGGTCGAGAAATCAATCCTTGCCGCAAAGCTTCATGGTAAAACAGCTATTGTCGTTAAAGACGCCCCCGGATTTGCCGTCAACCGTTTTTTCGTTCCTTTTTTAAACGAAGCGGCCCGCATGCTCGAGGAAAATATTGCAAATATTCCCACGATAGAGGAAGCCGGCAAAAAGGCTTTCAGGACAGGAATGGGAGCATTTGAACTCATGAATGTAACAGGAATACCCATAGCTGTGCATTCATCCAACACTCTCGGAAACGAGCTTGGGCCTTTTTACGCCACATCCCCGATAATGAAAGCCCAGATGGATAAAAAGTTAAACTGGGATCTCTCCGGTAAAGTCGACGAATCGAAAATCCAGTCCGTTATAGACAGATTTTACGGGGTTTGCCTCGGCGTATCCGCCGCCCTTGTCGATGAAGGCGTCGCAACTATGGAAGATACGGACAGGGGCGCGAAGATAGGCCTTCGCTGGGCCATGGGCCCCTTTGAAATTATGAACAAGATAGGGATAGATAAAACATACACCCTTGTCTCCGCCATAACGCAAAAATACCCCGACTTTAAAATGCCCGGCATACTTGAAAAACAGAAAAAGGCCGGAAAACCATTTTCCTTCAGCTATGTCGACCTGGAAGAAAAGGGCAAAATTGCCTATATCACCATAAACAGGCCTGAGGCGATGAATTCACTGAATGAAGCCGTATTTGCCCAGATTGACGACCGCTTTTCAAATGCTGAAAAGAATCCTGAAATAAAGGCGATTATTTTCATGGGCGCCGGCAAGGCTTTCGTGGCCGGAGCGGATATCCGCTATTTCGTTGAAAAAATCAAAGCCGGCAAAATTTCCGATATCGTGGATTTCACAAGAAAAGGGCATGAACTTTTCGTACGGATAGAAAATTCAAAGAAACTCACAATAGCTCTTCTTGATGGATTATCACTTGGCGGCGGAAGTGAACTTGCCCTTTCCTGCCAGGCAATCATAGCCACACCGGCAGGTTCAATGGCCTTCCCCGAAACCGGAATAGGAATATATCCCGGACTCGGCGGCATGCTTCGCTTTGCCATGCATGCGGGACCGGAACTTGCTAAGTACTACGTATTTACCGGCGCGACTGTCAGCGTCAAAGACGCTTTAGATCTTGGGATTATAACAGAAATAACAGAGCCGGCAGGAATTGATCAGGCTGTCGAAAATCTTATTTCAAAAGGCAGACCAGACAAATACAAAAAACGTGAAATCCCGGCACGCCTCAGGGATACGGCTCTTCTCTGCAGCCCGGGAAACGTTTCAAAGCTGTTGTCCGGCAATCAGCCTGAAGGAGTCAACAGCGAGCTTGCCGCAAAAACACTCAAGACTGTCGGATATAAAGCTCCTCTTGCTTTAAAGATTTCAAATGAAATAATCGACCAGCAGGCCGGAAAGCCGGTTGCGGAGGCAATTGAGATAGAACTTTCACGGCTGCATGAATCCTTCTCCACGGACGATGCACTGGAAGGGCTTTCCTCGCTCGGGCGCAAACGGCCTGAGTTTAAGGGTAAATAGCAGCAATTGACTTTTGAAGATAAACTCTTAAACGAAGGCTGGAAAAAACGCTCAACAACCGACGAACCACGGCTTTCGGAACTTGTTAAAACGTACAAAGAGCTCGGCTTTGAAGTCCTTCTGGTGCCGTTTGACCCGGATGATGAATCGGGCTGCTCCGAGTGCATGAAAATTTCACCGCAGCATTACCGAACAATTTATACGCGTAAAAAGCTTTGAGAGATTTAATAAATTCATATTTATGAAGTTGCCGCAAGGATAAAAATAAGATATGTAATATGTTACAGGCAGATCGGAGCGGAGATTTCCATGAATCCTCCGGTCATTGAACTTTTAAAAATGAGACCTTTGAAGAATGTTCAATTTTGCCTAAGTTCAAGGAAGGCGAAAATTTTAACCGCAGGAATACATTGAGGTATTTCGAGGATTGAAATTTTAGGCTGACACAGAAATCGGGCAAAAGAGGGCGTTATGCGAAGGTCTCAAAAGGAATTGTCATGCACAAACTCTTAATTGATGATCCAGGCAAAAAAATGCTGCTTCTGGGAAATGAAGCCATAACAAGAGGCGCAATCGAGGCGGGCGTGGCCTTTGCAGCCACATATCCGGGAACTCCATCCTCCGAAATATCGCTTAATCTTTTTAAAATTTCGCAGGAAAGCGACCTTTACTTCGAATACAGCACCAATGAAAAAGTCGCCTTTGAAGTGTCTGCCGCAGCTGCAAACTCAGGAGTCCGCAGCATGTGCATAATGAAACATGTGGGGCTCAATGTTGCTGCCGATGCGCTTATGACGCTCGCATACGTCGGCGTCAGAGGCGGGTTTGTAGTAATAACAGCGGATGATCCTTTCATGTTCTCAAGCCAGAATGAACAGGACAACAGGTATTACGGCAAGCTCTCCGGACTCCCCGTGATAGAGCCTTCATCCGTAAAAGAGGCGAAGGAGATGATGGCATATGCTTTCGATCTTTCGGAAGAGCTTAAAGAGCCGGTCCTTTTCAGAACAACGACAAGGATAAACCATTCAACCGCAACGGTTGAGCTCGGGAGGATGAATACGCGCATTTCAAAGGGCTCCTATACAAAAGATCCTTTTAACTGCGTCACAGTCCCGGCTGTATCGAGAAAGCTTCATGTGAAGCTTCTTAAGAACATCACAAAGGCAGAGACCCTCTCGGAAAGTTCGGCATATAATTTCATCGCCGGAAAAGGTGAAAACGGTATTATATGCAACGGCGTAAGCCACGGTTACGTATCGGATGCATTAAAAGACCTGAATCTCGAAAACAGGGTCAAAGTACTCCGCATCGGTTTTTCAAATCCCATGCCAAAAAACCTGATTAAAAACTTCTTAAAAGACTGCAAAAAGGCTCTTATAGTCGAGGAAGGCGAACCCTACATGGAAGAGGCGGTCAAATCATATGCCCAGGAAGCAGGCCTGACTTTATCAATAAGGGGTAAAGGGGAAGACCTTCTGTCGCGGCTTTATGAATTTGATCCGGCAATGGTAAGAAAATGTATCGCAAAATACTTCGGCGCAGATTATACTCCTCCGGCTGCAACGGATCTTTCCGATGTTCCCGAACTACCGCAGCGCCCGCCCAATCTTTGCGCAGGATGCTCCCACCGGGCCACTTTTTATGCTGTCAAGAAGGCGGCAGAGGGAATGGAAACAATCTACCCGACCGATATCGGATGCTACACATTAGGATTCCTTCCTCCGCTTTCCATGGGGGATTTTCTGATATGCATGGGCTCGTCGGTCGGGACATCATGCGGTTTCTCAAAAGTTACCGATAAAAAGGTCATCTCTTTTATCGGTGATTCCACTTTCTTCCATTCGGGCATACCCGGCCTTATAAATGCCGTCTTCAACAATCACAATTTTACTCTGGTTATTCTCGATAACGGCATAACAGCAAT
>Ga0105099_10000610_pt1 | contig 23939 bp, 28 predicted proteins | sample PPLLak3cmMay2015_2_FD_79138 | JGI IMG/M metagenome (GOLD analysis project Ga0105099, IMG submission 79138) | Freshwater sediment microbial communities from Prairie Pothole Lake near Jamestown, North Dakota, USA - PPLs Lake P8 Core (1) Depth... | ecosystem: Environmental > Aquatic > Freshwater >... | reverse complement strand
GCATTTTCCGGAGGGCCGCGTAATTGGCCCCCCGCAAAGCCAAGCCCTGGGTACCCTCCGAGCACCAAGAGCAAGCTGCTCTGTTCCGGTGGCTCCGGATGATCGGGGAAACCTCCCACCCGGACGCGCTTATGGCCTATGCGATCCCCAACGCGGCGAAACGTGGGCCTGCGTTGGCCGCGATCATGAAGGCCGAAGGGATGAAAGCCGGGGTGCCTGACGTGTGCATACCGGTCCCGCGAAATGGCCACCACGGGCTCTACATCGAGATGAAACGCTCAGATGGTGGGGCAGGGCCTACCGAGGAACAGGCGTGCTGGATCAGGGGGCTATCAGCGCATGGATATCGGGCTGAGGTCTGCAAGGGATTCGAGTCTGCCCGGAGGGTGGTAGTGGATTATTTAGGGATCAAAGAAGCCCGGTGATAACACAGGAGCGATAATTGCGCTGCCCAAACTGCAAATTTTTACATACCACGGTAGAGACGCCCAGGAATAGCCACGCGGATTCGTTTGAAATAATCCGTGTGCGGTATTGCCCCAGCTGTTCCGAGGCGTTCTCTACGCAGGAGCGGGCGTGTGATGGTGATGATTTAATTCCGATCCGGGGGTTACCGGTTTTGAGCACCAGGACATATGATACCGTTGTGTTTCGCACCAGGGGGACGTGGGGGGCTCCAACCCGGACGGAAGAAAAGCTCATAGAGAGGCATTTGCACCGGTATGCAAGGACGCATTTGGTTCAGATGTCCATATCTGAGGACGATGGGGTTGAATAACAAAATTATCCAGCGACAATATGAGGTAATACCGCCCGGGCCTGGCTCGGGCTATCGGGGATCACCAGGCAGCGGCCGACGAAAGACATTTCAATCAACCGCCTGGGGAACCGGGATAAAGGCCCCACCAGGTGACTGGTTTTTATTACGAGGTGGCCGATGAGCCCAGCATCATCGGTGAAGGAAGAACGCCTCATGTGCTGGGGGCAAAGAGGCCCGAAAGGGCGGGGCTATAATTGGGCGGTGATACAAAATTCGGCTGAATTCAATAGCGGGGATTAGGGGTTTAACGGGCTATAACTATGCAGAATCAAAAGGGAAAGCTAAAAAACGAGAAGCCCACTCTTACTATCAAGCAGGAAAAGTTCGTTGCGAAATACAGCGATGGTGGGGACGCCTCAGCCGCGTATCGGTTTGCGTTCGACGCCAAGGGGATGAAACCCGAGACGGTAAACAGACGGGCTTACGATCTGCTGCACATGGGCAAGATTCAGGCAAGGGTCGCCGAGTTTAAGCAAAAAATGCTCGATAAGCTGGCGGTAAAACCGGAAAAAACGCTTAAGCGGCTCATGCAGGGTCAGGAGTTCGATATCCGAAAAATGTATCATCCGGACGGTCGATTGAAGTCCCCCCACGAACTGGATGACGACACCGCGAAAGCCGTTGTGGGCGTCAAGTACGACGCTATTGGCCAGCTCGAATATAAAATCATCGATGTAAAGGGCTGTACGGAATTGTTGGGCAAGCACCTGAAGCTGTTCGTGGACAAGGTGGAACACTCATGGGATGGGGATTGCCCCCTGTCCGGCATTGTCCTCGAAGCCTCCAACCGCTCCAAGGACCTCCCCGACCCTGCCCCCGACGAGGATGACGACTGATGGCGGTCACCGCATCTGATATCGAGGCCATTAAAGCCCGACGCCTGGAACGATCGGACATGATCGAGGCCGGGGTCCCATGGGAGGATGCCGATGCCCTGGCAACGGCAGCGCCGAAGGACCCGTATGCCGGCCTGCGGAAACTGAAACTCTCCGAATTCAATGAGTTCCTTAAGGATAAGTGGTGGCGGATGAACCACCTGTATCTCGTCGTGAACGAGGACGGGGAAAAGGTGTTGTTCAAGTGCAGGCGCACCCAAAAGAAATTTTTCAATTCAATCTGGTATCGGAACGTTATTTTGAAGGCGCGGCAATTGGGGTTCACGACGTTCATCGCATTGTATTTTTTGGACGATTGCCTGTTCAACGACAACATCGAAGCCGGTATCATCGCCCACACATTGCCGGACGCTCAATCGATTTTCCGCAGGAAGGTGAAGTTCCCCTATGAGAACCTGCCGCCGAACCTGAAAAAGGCTCTGCCGCTCAAGAAGGAAACCTCCGACCAACTCATTTTTGCCAACAATTCATCCATATCTGTTTCGTGCTCAATGCGGTCTAATACGGCCCAACGGCTGCATGTCTCCGAGCTGGGGAAGATCGCCGCCACATATCCGGAGAAAGCCCGGGAGATTGTAACCGGCGCCCTTGAAGCCGTTCCCAAGAACGGGATCGCGGTGTTTGAGTCCACGGCAGAGGGGAGCACGGGATATTTTTACGACATCTGCAAAGAAGCTCAGGACCTCGAAAAGTTGGGGCGGAAACCCTCGCAGCTCGAATTCAAATTCTTTTTCGCGCCCTGGTGGGAAGATCCGAAGAACGCACTGGCCCCCGAGCATTATATTCCTATCCCTCAAGCGCAGCTTCAGTATTTGGAGAACCTGGAAGGGGAGATAGGCCGCAGCCTGTCAATGGGTCAAAAGTGCTGGTGGGTATCGAAGTGGAAGCGCCTCGGGGACGATGTTTACCGGGAAAACCCGTCCACATCGAAAGAGGCGTTCCTCAACAATGTGCTGGGGGCTTATTTCACGTCGGAGTTTAACAAGATTCGGGCGGAAAAGCGGATTTGCGCCGTGCCGTACAACCCGGCGTTCCTGGTAGATACCTGGTGGGATCTCGGGATGAACGACGTGATGGCCATATGGTTTACGCAGGATGTTGGCCGGGAGCTGCACGTCATCGATTATCTGGAGGACTCTGACGAGGGGTTCGCCTATTATGCCGATCTGCTCAACAAGAAGGGATACCGGTACGGGCAGCACAACGCCCCGCATGATATATCCGTCCGTGAATTGGGCACGGGAGAGAGCCGGATGAAGGCCGCTGCAAAGCTCGGGATCAAGTTCGGCATGGTCCCGCGATGCCAGGACAAGCAGGACAGCATCCAGGCCGCACGGTCGATCCTATCTATATGCTGGTTCGATGAATCAAAGTGCGCTCTCGGTCTGTCCAGGCTCGAGAATTATCGTAAGGCGTGGGATGAGCACCTCCAGACGTACAAACGGACGCCGTTGCACAACGACGCATCCAACGGATCGGACGCGTTTCAAACCCTCGGGCAGGGTCACGGCAAGCATATCAACAGGCTCATGAGACAAACCGGAGTGGGGATAGGACAAACAGCGACGGCGCCACCTGTCGGCGGGTGGACATAGGAGGCATATGCCAGCAATCGGGATGATACAGTGCAAGAGCAATGATCAGATGATCGAGGAAGAGCGAGATGACGCTGTTTCCCGACGGGAATCTGAGGACCGGCAGAACCGGCCCGAGGTGGTTTCCCTGGTCTCATGGGTGAAACGATGCTGGGACGCTGCAAAGACCGCAAAAGCCCCTATCCAGGAGCGCATGCTCCGGTCTCTCCGGATGCGGAACGGTGAGTATGAGCCGGCCAAGAGATCCGAGATAGCGGCATACGGTGGGTCGACGATATATATGATGATCCCCGACGAGAAATGCACCTCTGTCGAATCGTGGCTGATCGATACCCTTTTTGTCCCCGGGCAGGAGCCGTGGAACATCGACCCTACCCCTGAGCCCGAAATGTCCCCAGCGATCAAGCAGGATATCGAGCAACAGGTCAGAGCCGAGTTGATGCAGGCGCAAGCCGCTGATTGGGCCGTGTCTCAATCCGATGTGGCTATGCGGCTGAAGGAACTCGTCGAGAAGGCCAAGGAGCGAATCGGGGAAGAGGCCAGGAAGAACGACGCCAAGGCCGAGACCGTGGTCAAGGATAAGCTGGAGGAATCCGGCTGGAAGAACGCCATGCTGGAATCCATAGATGACCTCTCCACATACCCGGCGGCATTCATCGCTGGGCCGGTGTACCGGGTAAAGCCAACACTGAAATGGGACCAGTCCGGGAACCCTATTGTGGAAAGATCGCCACAGATGGAATTCGAGTGGGTATCCTCCCACGATATCTATCCGAGCCCGAACAGCAAGGGGATTGATGACGGGTGGTTGTTCCGCCGCCACCGGCTCACACGGTCGCAGCTCTATAACATGATCGGGGTGCAGGGGTATGATGAGGCCTCTATCAGAACAGTCCTTGAAGACCATGGCCGGGGGGGGCTCTCTGATTGGCTGATGGTGTCGGGGGATTCGGAACGGAAGCGCCTGGAGAACCGCGACAGTGTTTTGTGGGACCCGGACTCCCGTATCGATGCCCTGCAATGGTGGGGGTCGGTGCAGGGGCTCTATCTCCTCGAAGCTGGCATGGACCCCGGGCAGATCCCGGACCCGCTGGCCGAATACAATGCAGAGTTGTGGCTGATCGGGAATTGCGCCATCAAGTGCGAACTCAACGGGGACCCGCTGGGGAGGAAAGGGATTTATAAAACATGCTTCCGGAACGTAGCCGGATCGTTCTGGGGAAAATCCCCGTGCGACATTATAACCGATAAGGTGGACGCATGTAACGCGGCGGCACGGTCCCTGCTCAACAATATGGCCATCGCGTCAGGCCCGCAGGTGGGAGTTGACCAGAGCAAAAATCCGGGCGGGCATGATTATTCCAAGATGCACCCCTGGAAGGTATGGAATTTCGACCTATCCGACGATCCCGGAACCCGGCTGCCGTTATGGTTCTTCCAGCCCAACGCCCTGGTCAACGAACTCATGGGGGTTTACCAGCAGTTCAGCTCGGAGTGCGATAATGTCCTCGGTATCCCGAAATATGCCAGCGGATCAGATTCGAGCACGGGCGCCCTCGATACCGCAACGGGGGTTTCTATCCTGCAAAATAATTTACTCAGGGGCATCAAACGCATCGTGACACAGATCGACAAAGGTTGGATAGAGCCGTCGGTCAGGCGAGTGCGCGACGACATGCTTCTCTATGATCGCAAGGAGGAGCTGTTGCGCGGGGACTGCAAGCTGGTGGCCTCCGGGGCGTCGGCTATGGTGGCCCGCGAACAGAATCAGGTGCGAAGGAACGAATTCCTGCAATTACTCCTGAACCCGACTATTGCGCAGATCGCCGGTCCGCTCCCGATCATTGAAGTGCTGAGGTCCATTGCGCTCGGTATCGATATTGATATGGGGAGGAGCCTCCCGACCAAGGAGCAAATTTTACAGCAGCAGCAGGCCCAGCAGCAAGCGGCTATGATGCAGCAAACCGCGCAGGCCGGTGGACAGGTGCAGCAGGTGAAACCGGCCCAGGTGAACGGCGCCGGGAATAAGGTTTCCGGGCAGGATTTCAAGCGATGATAAAACCCACCAAGTTCACAGCCAGGAGCCTGGAGGACATCGCCGCCATGATGCGGCTATACGACTCCAAGGACGGCCGGGCTCTCGTAGAAGCAATCAAGGCCCAGGTGGCGAAGTTCGACGTCGAAGCCCGCACCGAAGACGATCCTATCCGGGTGCGATGGCTCCAGGGGGCGGCACAGGCCCTTTCCAGTCTCGCGGACGCGGTGGAGAATGCAAGGACCGCGCTGAAGTCATTTGAAGAAAACACCGCAAAGGCGAAATCGATGCAGGAGTTGAACCGGTCGAGCATGATCGGATAAAGCGCAAGCCAATATAGAACGCCAAGACGCCCGGGGGAGCAATCCTTCCGGGCGTTTTTTTGTTCTGGAGCTACCACTTTCCGCCGAATCCCGCACTCCCTGTCCAGATGTCCGTATTTGAGCCTCGTTTTGTTGCCCTAAATTTTCATTCTTCTACCCTGTTCCCATAACTCACCAACACGACACCTTTCGCAGGCCCGCCGGCGGGCGGAGACCGAGCAGAAAGGCCGCAATGGAGGAAGCAAATGGACGAACAGAACAACATCCCATCCCAGGTAAGGGCGGGAGCAGAGCAGGCGGAGCAGATCATCAAGGCGTTAAACGCGGAGGCCCCGGGCGCGGCGGAAATGGATCAGTCTGCAACGCAGCAGCAGAACCATGACCAGACCACGGCAGGGACACCGGCCACGTTGGAGCAGCAGTTAAGGACATTGCAGGGGAAGTATGACGCGGAGGTGCCGCGCCTCGCCAAGGAATGCGCGAAGCTGAGAAGTCAGGTTTCGGCGCTCCTTGAAGAGAATTCCCGGCTGCAAACCGAACTCCAGAACGCCGCGAAGAAAGCGGAAACCTCACCGAGGCCCGCTGATGCGAAGCAACTTAACCCGGAATCCTTCGGGAACTATGGGGAAGAGTTCGTAGAGTTGGCAAAGCGCGTGAACATGCTCCAGGCAGAAAATGAGCGGCTGAAGGCAGGAGGGACGAAAGCCCCGGGGCCGAAAGTATCCGACACCATCGCGGCGGATCAGTTCGCCACGTTCTATGGCAAAGTTTCGGCGGCCGTTTCCGACCTGGAAGCACTCAACAATGATCCGCAGCTCCTGAAGTGGTTGGACGAAACCACCGACCCTGAAACGGGGTTCAGGATGCGCGAAATCATGAACCGCGCCCAGCAGCAATTCAATCACGACACGGCAATCAAGGTTTTCAACAAATTCAAACAGCAAATCCTCGGGGCTCCCCCCGACGTGAGAACGAATACCCATCCGCCGATCACGCCTGCCACTACCCAGGCAACCGGCTCGATGCCCGTCAGCCCTCAATTCTCCGGGAAGATATGGACCCGGGCGGATATCTCGAAGTTTTATCGGGACGCAAGAGAGGGCGCGTACAAGGGCCGGGAGGCAGAGTATCAGGCGATGCAGGCGGACATATTCAAGGCTCAGAATGAGGGAAGAATCCGGGGATAGCGAGATATGGAGGCTTTAAATGACCTATCCCATTAACGCAAACACCGGGACCACCTATGTGTCCGGAAACGGACTGTCCGGGACTTACATTCCCGAGATCTGGTCCAGCAAGTTGCTTGAAAAATTCTACCTCTCCACCGTGTTCGGCGCGATTGCCAACACCTCCTATGAGGGTGAAATCACCCGCTTGGGCGACAAGGTGAAGATCCGTACCGTTCCCGACATCACCATTTCCGAATACCAGATCGGAATGAACCTCAACTATGAGCGGCCCCGGGCGGACAACGTCGAGCTGCTCATCGACAAGGGCATGTACTACGCGTTTGCCGTCAACGATGTCGAGGAGAAGCAGGCCGACATCGCGTATGTGGACAAATGGTCCGACGACGCCGGTCAGCAAATGAAGATCAAGATCGACACCTCTCTTCTGGCTTCGGTCTACGCGGATGTGAACTCCTACAACGCCGGTAATTCCGCCGGTAAAATCTCCGGGGACATTTCCCTTGGCGCCACCGGCACCGCAGGGGAAAGCGCTGTTGCGATCACCACCAGCACCGTCATCGACACAATCACACAGTGCGGCCTCGCCTTGGACGAACAGAACGTGCCCGAGACCGACAGGTGGATCGTGCTCCCGGCCTGGGTGTGCCAGCGGATCAAGAATTCCGAGCTGAAGGACGCCTCTCTCTCCGGAGACGGAAAGAGCATCCTCCGGAACGGCCGCGTGGGGATGATCGATCGGTTCGAGATCTTCAGCTCGAACAACGTCGCGGTCACCACCGAGACCAGCACCAAATGCTACAACGCGATTTTCGGTCACAAGAGCGCGATTACCTTCGCCTCCCAGCTCACCGAGAACGAGAAGATGAAGAACCCGACCGACTTCGGTGAGCTGCTTCGCGGGCTCCAGGTGTACGGGTTCAAGGTCATTCAGCCGACCGCCATCGGGAAGCTGTACTGCAAAAAGGGAAGCTAACCACTGAACAAATAACCACCGGCCCGGGCGGGTAACTCCTCCGGGCCGGATCACAGGAGGCAAAATATGCAAATCGCAACGCAGGATGGGGATACGAAGGCGCTGAAATGCCTGAAGGCCGTGGTCGGCTTCACGTTGGGCGCATACACCCTTGGGAGGATTCCTTTAGGGGCGACCGTTGAAAGGGTGGACGTTGGCGTTCGCACGGTGTTCAACGGGTCGGGTGCGACCATCGACGTCGGCTACTCCGGGACAGTGGGGGCGTTTATGGCCAACGCCAGCATCACAGAGGCAACGGCCGGGATCTATACGGTCATGCCGAACGTCGCGCTCACGGCGGACAAAACCGTCATTGCGACTGTCGGCGGAACCGTCGGGACCACCGGGGACGCTACCGTCCTTCTCTGGTACTCCGTTTAAGCAGTAAACCACCAAGAGGCCCCCGCCCTGGGGGCCAAGAGGCTTAAAAGGCCAAGAGGTGAACATGAGATACGAAACTCTTTCTGTAACCGAGCTGACCACCCACAAAATCAAACCCGGCGCTATCCCCAGCCATGGCCGAAGGAACGCCGAAATGCTCGTCAAACCATTTACCTATGTCGGCGCGAGCGGCGGGACCGTCGCAGTCGGTACCCTCCCCCCGGGGGCGGTGATCGACAAGGTTGAAGTCGGCATCATGACCGCATTCGCGGGGACCTCTCCCACTATTGATGTGGGTGTTTCCGGTACCGTGGGGGCCTACCTCGCAAACACGAAAGTCACAGAAGCAACGGTAGGAACCTATGCGAACTACCCGAGCGCGACCCTCACGGCGCAGACGGATGTGGTTCTGACCGTCGGCGGGACCAGCTTAACCGCTGGGGCCGGGGTCGCTATCGTGCTGTACCACATGACGTAAGCGCCAACCGCCATTCGTGGCGCATTTCCTCCTCCCTATGCTGGTCCGGTAATGGTGCCGGGCCAGCGGGAGGGGTTAAAAAAATAGGAGAGGACAATGACCGAATACTTAATCCAGCCATCGACAGGGATGGTTTACGTGAAGACTGATACGCTTGCCGCAAGGCCCGACATGCACCCGGCAAGATTCGATGCGGAGACCGACAGTTTTGTTTCTCTGTCGGCAGCAGAAATCAACATCCCGATTTCGGTAAGCAGATCCGCCCCGGTCGTCAAGCCTGCGGAGCCTGAAGCCCCCAAAGTTGAAGTTGTGGACCAACCTGTGGCCACCCCTGCACCCGCCCCGGAAGACCCTCTGGAAGAGCTGACAAAGAAAGAAATTGCCGACCTTTGTATGGAAAAATACGGGGTGCAGATCAAGCTGGTCGGGAGCACCAAGGCTTTTGTGGTCGCTGAGTATCGGCGGATCGAGGCCGAGAATGAAGCTGGTAATGAGGCTGCCACGGTCGAAATCGACAAAGAGTAAGCGAGGGGCACATGGGCACAATCACGGCGCAATCTATCATCAACGACAGGGTGATAAAGCTCCTTAACGAGAGCGCTTCCCCTGTCCGTTGGAGTCAAGCCGAGCTTTTGGTTTATCTGAACGATGGGCAGCGGAAAATTGTTGAGCTCCAGCCGGCGGCCAATATGTTCGCGGCGAATATGCAATGCGCGGCGGGACCGAAGCAAACCGTTCCGTCAACATGCGCCGGTCTAATCGACGTGGTGTGCAATATGGGCACCAGCGGAACCACCAGAGGAAACGCCATTCGTCTCGTACTCCGGAACACCATGGATGAGGAGCTGCCGGGATGGCAGGCCTCAACGGCAAGCGCTGTGATGAAGCTGTGGATGTTCGATTCCAGAAACCCGGGGGAATTCTATTGCTACCCGCCGCAACCATCATCCGAGCAAGGGTACATCGAAATAGTGGGTTCATGGTCCCCGGCCGATGTGGTTGTGTCGACCTGGTCCGGGAGCAATTTCATAACACTGGATGATTGCTACGTGGACGCCCTGATGAATTGGGTCCTCTATATGGCCTACCTGAAAGATGCCGAGCATTCCGCAAACGCCGCGCTCGCAGCTGCGTATCAGAACGCGTTCACGCAATCCCTCGGACTGATAGCGGCGGCCGGTCAGGAAAACACACCGAAGGTCAACAGGTAGAGGGAGAGGGGGCGCAATGAATTTTTCCGATTTGGCGATAAAGGTTATCCCCGGGCTCACCGGCATCCCTGATTTTGTAGCCGAGGAACGGGCAAGAGACGCCGTGGTAGAGTTTTGTCGGGCATCATGGATTTATGAGGCCGACATAACCAGTATAACCACATCGGCGGGAGACGGCACCTATCCGATCACCCCAGACTCCGGGATGGTTGTAGTCGCGGTCCTTTATGTAAAAGACGAGAACGATGCCCTCCTGAACTACCAAGTTTCATCCGACTATGCCGAAATCACCCTGGCAGATACCCCCGCCGACGCATTCGATATCACCATACGGGCCGTCATGACCCCTGACCCTGTGGATGGCACATCCTTCCCCGACTTCATCTACGACCGATTCAAGCGGGAAATTATCGCCGGGGCGAAGGCCGAGTGCCTTGATATGCCGAATAAGCCGTGGACGGATCATACCGAAGCGGACCGGCAACGGAAAATATTCAAGGCCGGGATTACGAGGGCAAAGATCGACATCGCAACCGGGCGCCTCGGATCGTCTCGGGTCCAGATGAGGGCATGGTGATGAACGATACCGCCATCATGGTTCAGATTGAGAGGGACGAGGGGAGGAAGTACCGCGTCTATCTCGATTCTGAGGGCTACGAGACAGTAGGCATAGGCCATAGATGCCCGGAGCTTCACGTTGGGGATCTGGTGAGCGACGAGCATATCAGGACGTGGTTCGATCGGGACTACTCCGAAGCGGTGAAAGGGTACGATTCCCTGGGGCTCACGCTCGATCCGATCCGAAGGGCGGTGGTCGTGATGATGATTTTCAACCTGGGGCTCACTCGGTTCTTGGGGTTCAAAAAGTTCCTCGGGTCGACGGTTGCCGAGGATTACGTCATGGCAGGGTTCCATGGGCTGGATAGCCGGTGGAGAAAACAGGTAAAGGACAGGGCGCATCGGATGATGGCCGCCTATATTACGGGTGAATGGATCGGCTGAAAGGGGTTGGGATGGCGCTATCTGCGGAAGACCGGAAAGAAATTGTGGAAATAATTTGTGCCGCCATGCGCCAGCAGCGGAGCGGGGTTTGCCTATGTGACCTGGGGGCTGAGACTCAACAGGAGATGGGCCACTTCTTCGGGCGGTTGAAGGACCTCGGAGACGGGAACCTGAGCCGGGGGATTGAGATTTTCAGCAGAGCGGCGGGGATGATGGTTTCTATACGATCCTGCGGCGAAAAGATCGGTGGTGCGGTGGCGGTGACTGTGTTCACGGTGCTCGCCGGGGGGATAATGACGGCGATATGGTTGGGGATCAGAACCATTATTACCAGGGAGCCATGATGAAAGACATATTCGGGACGCCAAGGATCACATATCGGAAAGTCGGCGGCGGGTTTCAGCTTGTGAATCCGGCTGTCTTTGTCGTTCAGATTTTTCCGGAAAAAGACATCGAAACGGAGTTCATTCGGCTGTCCACGAAGGGGCTGCTTGAACTGTCCGTGGGCTATTGGTGGGGAGGGCCGACCGGCGCAAAACCGACACGTGATTCTCTCAGGGGAACCGCCGTGCATGATGCGCTCTATCGGCTGTTCCGGCTCGGGCTTCTGGATCTGGAATGGAAGCCGCTTGTTGACGAAATTCTCCGGCGGCTGTGCATCCAGGATGGCATGGACGAAGGGAAGGCGAAAGCGTGGGAGTGGTTCACGAATAGGTTTGGGTTCATGTTCTGCAAGAAGCCGAGCGATGAAGATTACGACAACATCTATGTGGCACCGTGAGGGATTATGGGCTGGTTATATTTCGACTCGACAGCATTCATCATGAAGATTATCGGCTACCACTGGCTGATAATTGGGTTTCTTTACGGGGTGTTCAAAATTTACGCAAGGCGTTCAAAAACACAGGTGGACGATGAAATTGTCGAGCTGGTCGACGAGCTTAAAGGAGAAGGCGCAAAAAGACGGAATCAGGTTCTCGATAAGCCTGAAAACAATAAAGAAAATAATCAAGGTAATTAAACAACTTACGAAAGGATAGCGACGATGAAATACTTTTCAATTTTTCTTCAGCTTGTGCCGTACATCATTGAACTTTGCAAGAACGCCGAATCTCTGGTTGAAGGTGAAAAGACCGGCGAAACGAAGAAAGCGGCCGTCATGTCGGCGGTTGAAACGCTTTTGTCTGGCGTGGTTGCAGTGAGCACCGGTGGACAGGCCGAGACCTGGGCGAAGATTAAGCCGCTGGTGTCTCTTGCTGTTGATATCGCCTGCAAGTTTTTGTTCAAGTCGGCGTGATTTCGTTTGAAAAATGATGAGACTCTTTAGGTTTAAGGAGCTGGTGAATGGCTAAATCGCAGTCCAACACATATCCAGTAATCAAGCGGCTTCAGGGGGTTATCCTGTATCCGTGCAACCTCACGACGAGCACAGGTGAACAGGGCGAGACGCTCTACAATTACGATGAATATTACGTTCCAGACACTGGGCAGCAAATAGAGGACATTGATCTATTCCTTTACGAACATTGGGATATCCTTCAGGTGGCTGCGCTGAATGACCATAGGGCCAGCATATCACAGCCTAAAACGTGGGAAACTGTGCTTACGGAAACGGCAGCGAAATACGATATCAACGCGGGAAGGGTTTTTCCCATCGAGAAACGTAACGTTAGTCGGGTGGATATCAGCTTGTCCGAGTTGAAAGCAGCGCTGAAGGTCGTTGCGGTCGCGTGGATAAAAGAAAATCCTAAATGCACTGAGGCTGAACTCCATGCGTATATTGCTACACAGTTCACGAAAGAGCAGGCCGCGCTTCTCTACCCGATGCTCTTAATCTATCGCACAGGGGCTTTTGATGCTGGAATGACTACGGCGAATACATTCACTGTTTTTCGTGATTTCGTTGTTGTAACCGATACTAAGGCGCTGGAGGCATTATGAGAATGGATATGTCTATGCGCATGGGGGGAGGTGGAAGTCTCCCATATGGTGTCCGGTGGAACTCAGCTACGGACGTAATGACAGCAGGGGTGGTAATTGGAGGGCAGTTCGTTGCGAGGAACTACACAACATTTCCGATTCAGGGCTTGATGCGCCGATGCTTGGTAAATCACACCGTGGGCGGTGTGAATTACTACTGCGATCCGAGCAATTCGGCGTACAAAATCAACGGTGATCCTGCGATTCTGACCGGTGCTGACGGGCAGGTGATGGTTGAGGTTCCGCAATTCCGATACATTATTTGCACGGATGGAGACAACAAGTATTTTCTGATCGGCAGGTCACCGTTCTCGTTGACCAAATCAGATTTGTCGGTTGTATCCTCAGCAATTCATCCGTGGTTCCTGGAAGGTGGAGTAACGTCTTCCTATAAATATATCTCCGCGTTCGAAGCTGTGCTGAAGCGATCCGGAGCCTATGTGGATGGGACCGGCGATCAAACAGGGACAAGCGGAGATTTGATTCATTCAATTTATGGTTATTATCCACTGACCTATTTTCACAGAACGGAACGAAGGGCGTATTCAGTTGATGGCGTGTTTCATCAATACCCGTTCTGGGCCGATGAAGCCATGCTCCTGCTGTTCCTGACCGAGTACAAGACATGGAACAGCCAGGCAGCTATTCCGGGGTACACTGGGGCCAGCGCTTGGGCGCTCACCAAACGATGCAAAACCGGCATCACGGCATCCCTGGGGAATGCCTCCGGATCGGCACTCTGGGAGAATGCCCCATCTGCACTGCGGTGTACCGACGATATGACGGGGTATTACATCGCCAATAGTTTTAGGGGGATAGAAAATTTCTATGGCCATCTGTGGAAATGGGTCGATGGAATCAATCTCCAGTATGTAGGCTCTCCCCTGACTGAGGCCAGCGTTTATCTCTGCAACACTCCGGCAAATTGGGCTGATGGCACGGCGACCAATTACACGGATATGGGGATAGATTTGCCACTGTCATCCGGTTATCAGCGGAATCTCCATGATGGTTGTTTCCTCCCGAACAGCGTGAGCGGTGGTAGTAGCACCACATATGTCACCGACTATTTTTATGCCAGTTCCTCGGCCGGTTGGCGGGCGCTTCGGTCGGGGGGCGGTCTGCGTTATGGCGCGTATGCGGGGGGCATGGATCGGCATGCGGCTAACGCGGCGTCGACTCAAAATGCGGAGATCGGCGGGCGGGTGGTTGCTTGATTTTGAAGATAGTTAATTAAACGGTAATGTTTTTATAAAGGAGGGGTTATGGCTCAGACGGTGACAGAAAAAATTGACGGCTCGTTCACGATCACATTCTCGGATACCTCGGATTTTGCATCGACCGATCTTCAGGGGAATAAGCTCAAGGTCTCTCAGATTATCTTCAGGCCGGGGGCCGCAGGGGACAAGCTATACATCCGCGTGGGCTCTATGACGGGTGCGAAAATCCCCCTTGAATCGTCGGACGGCAGCGTGATGATTTGGAATTATGCTGGTGGAAAAAAAATGCACCTCTACATCGACTATTCCGAATGCACTCTGACCAGCACGGCGTTCGTCACAATCGTCGAAGCGGACTGATATGAAAATCTCCATCAACGCCATGACCGGCCAGATGCCCGCGCTTGAGCCGCACCTGCTCGAAAACGGGCAGGCCCAGGAAGCGGAAAATTGCCGGTTTGAGTCCGGCGGCATTGTCCCGTTGAGGGCGCCGCTTTTTGTCCAAACGCCATCCGGCAGCGGCCTTAAGACGATTCACAAGGTTGATGAAACATGGTTTGCGTTTAGCGACGTGGTCCACCTGTGCGATGCGCCCGTATTCAACGATGCAAACAGGTTTTTTTTCACCGGCACCGGCACCCCGAGGAAAGCAACTAAGGCCGGATACGCCGGGGGGACGTCGTATGCCATGGGCGTACCGAAGCCGACCGTCCCGTTTACGATCAATTTCTTTACAGACCCCGCCGGAATCGGTACCGCTACTCAGGAGGAGGTCTCATACGTTTACTGCTACGTCACGGCATGGGGCGAGCAGGGACCTCCGAGCGACCCGACGGCTATTGTGACGGTAATGGACGGCCAGTACGTCACGCTTACCGGGGTCACGTTCCCGACCGGGTATTCATCCACATATAATATCATCGGGTACCGAGTGTTCAGGCTGAACAACGGTACGTCAGGGGCCGAATACCAATTGCTATACCCTTCCGTGTGGGTCGAGAGCGACACCACCGGCGGGCATATCCCCGTGGCCTCAACAACAGTAACCGACAGAAACGGCAGTACCTTATATGAGCTGATCGATGATGGGAGCTTAGGGCAAGCGCTGTCGACAGAAGATTTCCAGCCGCCGGATGCCGACATGGACGGGCTCGTTCTGCTTTCAAACGGGGTGCTTGCCGGGTTTACCGGTAACCAGGTGGCTCTTTCCGAGCCGTACATCCCGTATGGGTGGCCGGCGGCATACACGGTGGCAACGGGCCGTGATGTCGTGGCTCTCGCCGGATACGACACGACCCTCGTGGTTGTGACCAAGGGAGAACCATGGACGATAGACTGCTATGACCCGAGCAGCCCGTCCCCGTACAAGGTCGGGGAGCTTCACCCTGGGCTAAACGCCAGGGGAGTTACAAGCGGGAAGGGCTTCGTCGCTTATGTGTCGACAACCGGTCTGATCAGGATAGATGCTGACGACGGGCTTGTGAACCTAACCCGGACGAGCAAGTTGTTCACGGACCGGCAATGGGCCGCTCTCAATCCGAGCGACATGCTGCTGATATATTACGATGGCCGGTACTTCGTTTACAATTACAACCTGAAGACGGGGTTTATCCTGGATTTCAACTCGTCCCTGGCAAGTTATGTCCCGTTTGAGCTTCCGAATAAGGTCCTTGATTGCCGCGCAACTGAGCACGGGGTCTTCCTTCTGACCAAAACAGATGCGGGGGCCTTTCGCATTGAGCAATTTGACGCGGGGGCGAGCAATCTCACGGCTATTTTCAAAAGCAAACGCTTCAGGTTCGCGCCGACGAACTTTTCGTTTGCCGCCGTTCGTGGCTATTTTGATTCTGCCACATTCACGCTTTATGTGAAGCCGTTGAAGGCGACAGCAGGCCCGGTTATGGAAACATTCTACACCCGGACCGTCACGGGGCACAACGCTTTCAGGCTCCCCGGAGGGATGAAGTACGATGAGGCCGAGGTTTTGGTTTCCACGTCATCGAGGGACATAACAGAAATAGTTCTTGCCACATCTATGGAAGAGCTGAGGGGATAAAATGGCAACACGCGCGGTAAGTCTTCCATCCATACCGGCCATAACCGGGGTAGACAGCGCGCTCAAAGCGATTCTGTCTCCGATCAAGACCATCCTGGACACCAGGGAGGGCAGGGCGTCGAGCAGCCTTGAGCAGGTGGTGACCTTCCGGGATATGGAAAACGCCGGAATCAACTTGAGCGTCTATGGGGGCGGGCTGAAGTCGACAAGCACGGCCGGAGGGACCGGCACCGGATCGGCGGATGAGATAGCCCCCGGTGCGCCCACTGGCGTTACGGTGGCCCCGTATGGCCTGTTTTCCCATAGGGTGGCGTGGACCAACCCCGCCGATGACGATCTCTACTATATCGAGGTTTGGCGTGCAGAGTGGGACAGAACGGGGGACGCGCCCACCTATGCGACGGCCGATCTCATTGCGATTGTAACCGTGACAAGCGCTTACATAGGCGCGGCAATGTACCGGGATTTTGGCGGAATAATCCCGGATATGGATTATTATTACTGGCTCGCAGCTGTCGATTGGTCCGGGAACCGATCCGACGTGGCTTTCGCGGGGAGTGTTGAATACGCCGACAACCCGACCATAGACGAAATTATGGCCACACTCCAAGGAGACATCCAGCTTGACTACCTGTCGGAAGCGCTTCAGACCAAGATTGCCACCGTGGACACTCTTTCGACTCATATGGCGACGGCCGAGACCAATATCGTCACGCTTCAGAACACCGACACAAGCTTGCAGTCTCAAATCACCAACAGGGTTTTAATCACGACGTATAATTCTAAGATAGCGGCTGTCGAGACAACCCTCAGCGTCCACGGCTCCTCGCTGGACGATCTACAGTCGGAATATTTAGTGAAGCTGGATGTCAACGGGTATGTGACCGGGTTTGGTCTGGTAAATAATGGGTCCTCTTCTGCGATGCTGATCCGGGTCGATAAATTTGCAGTGGGGGCAAGCGGGTACTCTACCAAATATCCGTTCATCATGGGTTATGTGAACGGGACATACACCGTCGGCGTCACCGGTGCGTTGGTCGTGGACGGTACGATAGAGGCGAGAAGCATAGCGGCCGGCACCATTACCGGGGCGAAGCTGAATGGGGCGGCGTTTGGGACGCTGACCATATCGAGCGGGACGTTAACGATTTCGTCATCCGGGATTCTGAATATAAATTCAGGTGGGGCCTTAAACATCTCGTCTGGGTCTATGGCTATAGGGTCAACCGGAACGATAACAATTAGCAGCGGAGGTACGTTCAATATTAATTCAACGAACGGTATCCTGTTCAGTTCCGTTGCAAGGATTGGGTATACAGGGACTTACTTTGAATTGACCCCCACTTTAGGAAATTCCTATAATATTTCTATAGGCGCCACTGGGTATCATTGGAATAAGTTATGGCTGTACGGTGCCGATATTTATATGACTGGTTCAACTTCTGTTGGGGTTGTCACCCCAGAGTTTAATATTACATGCTTTAGTGTCTATAAGTTTAATTCAAGCGGATTTTATACAACATCCAGCACTCCAACTCTCGGAACATCTTCATACAGATGGTCAAATGTATATGCTACTGCAGTAACTGTAACAGATGGTCTTTCTGTAGGAGCAGTGCTGCCAAATTCATACTATAGACTTATCTCATATGGAAAAGGGACAACTTCAAGTACTTTTTCAATACTATTAAGAAATAGTTCTGCAGCTAATATGCTATATGTTACAGATAATGGATATTGCTGGGCATATCAAGCATGGTCCACATCAGATGAGCGAAGGAAAGTAAATGTAAGTAAGTTAGACTGTTCTGTAATAGCAAAATTTAGGGCCGTAGAGTCAAAAACATTTGCTATGGATCTGAGCCCTGAAAAAGAAATCTGTGGATTTACCGCTCAGAATCTCCTTGCTGCCGGTCTTGATCTGGCAGTAGATTTAGTAGTTCACCCGGGCCACGAGACTGCGGAATATGTAACAAATACAAATGCTATTATAGGTTATATGATTAAATGGGGACAGGAACAGCAGGAGCTTATAGATGATTTACTTGGTAGGATATTAAAATTAGAATCTAATATAAAGAAGACTACTGATGATTAAATTTCTCTTATTATTTATATGTATACCCTACATGGCTTTTGCTTTCGACGGAAACGTCTATGTATCTATGGCCTCCGACTCAACCGCAAGAGCATACCCGGAAGGAGGGGAGCTTGCATATCTCGCCGGTATAGAGGTCGGGCAGAGCGTCAAGGTGATCAATGTGAGGGCCTACACCAGGGTCGAAACTCTGATTGATAGACATGTTGGCGGAGGAATGTTCCACCCGAGCAGCGTTAAATATTCCGTTGGGCTGATAAAAGAATTTGGGGCCGCATATGCAAGAATAGAGCATATGTGTTGGCACCCGATAGACCGAGACGGCTACCGCGACGGGGCCGTCGAACAATATAACCTTTTAACGATAGGAGTGAAATTTGGAACCGGAACAGAATAAAAACCAGGGCCAGCCGCAGCAACAAAGTATTCCCCTTGACACCATCCTGGAATGGGGGGGCGCAGCGCTCATGCGGGAGATCATCAGGGCCAAGGCGCTCGAACAGCATGCCGCCGAGCTTCGGCAGGAAGTGGAAAAGCTTAGAGCCGATGTGATGAAATCGGACGGGAAGGGTGTTCAACCGGGCAGATAATCAGATGCGGACATTTGCGAGCATTTGTGTTGCCGATGCGGGGCCAGGATATAGAATCGCGGCATGGGCAATGTCGCGATTCTTCCTTACAGCGTAGGGGGCAACGGTAGGTACCGGCCAAGGGGCGTGGCCGACTGGTTTTTTGATCGGATGGTCTCTGAGGGAACTCTTGGGGCCGTGTTCTTCGACGGGAGCGTTAAGAGCAAAGATGATTTTGACGCGCTTCTCTCAGGCTCCACGGTGGCCTCGTATGCGGGATATTATGGCGGGGGATTGTCCTTCTTCTTTTGGCTCGATCGGTTTGAGCACCGCACCGCTTATATCCATTTTGGTGCGGCGAAGGCGGAGAACTACAGAAACGCAATCAAGATCGGCGAGGCTGTCATAAGCCATGTTTTTCAGCGCAGCAGCGGGGCAATCGACATGCTTATCGCGAGAATCCCAACCAGGAACAAACAGGCGATCAGGTGTGTGGAGCTGTTCGGAGGGCATAGATGCGGTACGCTTCCCTTCGGCGTCTGGCTGGATGACGAGAAGCGCATGGGGCCTGCCGAAATAATGTACTTTACGAGGAGGTGACGAACGATGGGCGGTTCTGATACAAACACGGTTTCGTCCGGGGACACGGTATACAACGCCGGGTTGTTGGAACTTCAAAAAGAAGATTCAGCAACCGCAAAAACGTATGATAATTTTTACAAATACGGCGTGCTGTACGACCCCACGGAAGAGGTCACTGTCGTTAAGAAGGCTGACGGTAGTTATACGGAATACACAAGGCAAGCAGGGGTTAAAGCCCCCGCAGGCGTTACAACAATCACCCGTGGAGAACTGGAAGGGTATGACGACGAAGGGACAACTTCCGGGATGGAATACGCCTCCGCATCCATTGAAGCGCAGAATTCTTTGCTTGCAGGTGAAACATCAGCCGCAGCGTCTACCAACGCGCTCACATCGGCTTCAAACGAAAGCGCCCTGTCTTTGATTCCGTCGTCTACGGAGGCGGCTCTTTCGTCAAATCAGCTTACGACCGCGCAGAACCAAAGCGCATTATCCACACTCCCAACACAGACCAGCGTGAATAGCGCGTACCTGAATTCCGCACTGACCGGCGTAGACGTCGACGCGAAGGCGAATGAGGCCCAGGCGGATGTGGAGCAGGCCAGCAAGAATTCGATGAGCGCCCTTCGCCAGAACGCGGCCATGACCGGCCTTAATCCGGCGTCCGGGGCTTTCTCCAGTGCTATGGTTAATTCTGCGCTGGACAAAACAAAGGCGATTGCATCGGCCCGACAAACGGCAAAGACCACGGCCGAGGATACGAACTTCAACCGGCTCGCTTCGGCTGCCTCGGTATAGGAGGGTGACATGGCTTACGGATTTCAACAGATTGATCCTCAGACTTTTTACAACAAATCGCAGGACGCCAAAAATTCGGCTATCACTGCATACCGGTCTCAAACTACCGGCGGGAAGCAGACGAGCGAAACGGAAAAGAGCGCTGGCGGGGCGCTATCATCCGGCGTCGGGGCCGCTATTGCAGGTCAGGCGGCTGGATCTGCCATGGCATCTGCTACTGCCGGGGGGATGTCCGGATCTGCCGGAGGCTGGTGGGGCGCAGGAATCGGGGCTGTAGTCGGCCTCGCATCATATTATCTTTCATAAGGGGACGCCATGGGCGCATTTGGGATAAATGAGGGGATTCAGCTTGCTTCGGCAATCAGGGAGTTCGGAGCTTTCGACAAGAAGCAGAAGACAGATGCAGAGGACCGGGCGTTGAAGCTCCAGGACGATGCTACGGCTCGTGATGCGGCGCTGAAACTTCAGACCGAACAGGACGCGGACGCCTGGACGACTGAAAAGGTATCCAGCGGGATCATTGAAGGCGGGGCCGATTACCAGCCCGACGAAGCGACCAAAAAAGACCCGCGATATAGGGCCGCTTCCCACGCAAAGGCGCAACAGACCGCGCTTTCGGCAGTCCTGAAAAACGATGAGATCAAGACGTTGCAGGCCGAAAATGACGTGAAACGGACTAAGGCGTCGAGGGAAAAACTTACGCAGGGTTTTCAGCAGGCGTGGGGGTTGTACCAGGCCGACCAGAACCAGGGCATGTCGGCGCTTCTTAACCTCTATGACGATGTGAACGACGGGCTCGATATCGTTAAGGACGAATCGGGCGCCCCGATCATCAACCAGGAAGCCGGAACGATGCGTGTGAAAAACCGGAAGGGCTCCACTACGGATATACCGGTCCCTTCGGCAGATCAGATTTATAAGATGGCCCAATCAATGCTCCTTGAGGGGGGGCTTGAAAAAAACGCCCCCGGGTGGGAGCAGAATCGTCGAGCCTATAATATGGGCCAAATGATGAAAGGGACATATTACGAAAATGCGGAAGGGAAAATGGTGGTGAAATATGATTCCCTCGTTGACCCCGAAGACCCTAAAAAAACCACCACTGTCATCCAGGACGTTGACAGCGGGGAAGAGTTGACGCCGAAAAAGTTCGGCCGGGGCGGGTATAAAGAAGTGAGCATGAAAGAAGATGCCGCGTCTTCTGGAGAGACGGCAAACGATCAGTTGACGGCCGCGAAAAAAGAACTCGATATGGCCCTCCTGCCGTTCGGAAAAGGAACGGAGGCTGTGACAAAAGATGTGGTTTCTGGTGGAGAGTGGACAAAAGTTGTCACGAAAGAAGCTCAATCCGCCTTCCAGGTCGCGTTGCAGACCGTTCAAAAATACCAGGAAAACCCCGATGCGGCAACCACCATCCAGGGGAAGGCTGAACTCGCAGCGGCACAAAAGGCTGTTTCATTGTGGCAGCAAGTGGTGGGGTCCGGGGCAACCCAGCAAGCCGAAACGGCATCATCCCCCCAAACACCAACAACCCAGGCCCAGGCCGCTTTATCAGCAGCGCCGCAACCGGCGGGGCAGTTTTCTCCCCAGCAGCAGGTGGCCGCGGGCCTGCCGGAAGGCCTTGATGAGCAGACCCTTCAATACAACAACATGCAGAAATACGGGAAGCCGCTTGACAAAGAGACTGCGATACAATTCTACAAACAGGCCGGGGGGGACAGAACGAAAGCCGAACAACTTGCCAGACAAGCGGGGTACTCTTTCTGATGAGCGTATTTGACGAGATTGAAGCCGAACGGACAAGCGCCCCGGTTGCCAAGACCGGAAACATCTTCGACGAAATAGAAAACGAAGAGACAGCATGGAATGCCTTTGACGACGTCTCAGAGGACGAAATTTTCGGCAGAAGTGAGGCAGAAGACAAGGGGACCATGGGCGACTATGGCCGGTCCCTGGCCATTGGGCTTGACAACTTCGGGGCGAAATACATCGGCCGGGGCCTGGACATCGTCGGCTTCGATGAGACAGGCAAGAAAATCGAGGGGATGTATAAGGCCAGGGCAAAACAGACCGAATCGGAGCTGTCCCCTGCGTTCCAAGAGGAAAGAGCAAAGACATTTTTCACAAAAGACGATGCCGGTAAAACGCATATCGGGAAGGCGTGGACAAGCGCGCCGAAAATTTTGGGGGCGGTGCTTGAATCGGCAGCTTCAACGGCCCTCGGGATGGGAACCGGTGCCGCGATCACAAAAGGTATCGTCGGTGTGCTCCCCGCAGTCGCAAAAACAAGCCCAAAGGTGGCGGCGTTTATCGCAAAACACAGGAAGAAAACGGCCGGTATCATCGGCAGCGCGATAGGCGAAGGGTCGCAGGCGGCCTATGAGTCCGCAGTCGATATCTATGATCTTGTGATGGACCAGGGCGCCGACGAGCAGGTCAAAAATTCTGAAGCATTCGCTGATGCGTATGCCTCCATACCCGTTGAATCCGAAATGACCGAGTCCCAGAAGGTTGACCACGCTAAAAAGATCGTCGCAAGGAACGCGGCCATAGCCGGGGGGCTTCGTGTCGGTGCGGTAACCGCTGTTGTCGGCGCACCGTCAGGGGCCGTACTCGGTAAGGCCATCGGGGGCGAGACCGGTAAAAGAATGGCGACGACCGTCTTGAAACAGGGAGCCCTTGAGACTGCCCAGGAAGCACCGCAGAGCGGATATGAAAAGCTTGAGACGAACATCCAGAAAAAGAAGTATGTAAATCCAGAGCAGGACCTCCTTGAAGGCGTAGGAGAGGCCGCAGCAGAGGGCGGGATAACGGGCGGAATCATGGGCCTTGGTCTTGGCGGGTTCGCCCACGGTGAAGGCAAGAGAGTTTCTTCCACGCCGGGGGCCTCAACCGGCCCCGTAAAGCCCGTCAACCTCCTGGACAAGAAAACGCCGAAAGCGACCAGCATAGACAGCGCCATCGACAGCCTTGTCGGCCCTGATGATGCAGCAGGGGGCGGCACGCCGGGGGCCGGGGGAATGACCCGCGGGGCGCTCGATACTCCCCCTCCCGTAAAGTCCACTATGCCGGAAATCACCGACGAGCAGCTTGCAGCCAGAATCAAGGCCCTTGAATCCGGAACGGGCGGGGACAAGCAGGCGGCGAATCTTGCAGCCTATAAAGCAGAGCAGGCGGCGCGGCGCGGAGAGCAGCCAGGAAAGATTATTGACCTGTTCGGGGACACACAGACCCCGCAAGCTTTCGCTGAACGTCTGATGTCAGGGGAGAAGATCACCGACCCGGCGGATATCCAGTTCTATGAAAACAACAAGGACGCCGTTGAGGGCATCCTGAAAACCAGCGGCATCAAGTCCGACGAGGACGCGGCCCAGGTTTTTGGAGGCCCGGTTGAACCGGCAAGGAAGGATATCTCCCATCCTGCCGGCACCCTTCAAAACGCCATTGATCAGCAATACCAGCTTTCCGGCAAGTCGGCCCAGCAATCCGCCCGGGATATGCTGAACGAAGGCGAGATCAGCAACAACAGGTTCTACCGTGAGCAGCTTCCGGCCGCAAGGAAGGCCATGGCAGAAAATCCGGGGGCGTTTGAGGCGGCCAGGGCTATCCTTGAAAAAGGCGCCGCCATTTCTCCCGAAAAAGCAGCGGCCGTCATGCAGGAGGCCAAGGACCGGCCGAACCGGGCCCTAGGCT
>Ga0105099_10000608_pt1 | contig 23985 bp, 21 predicted proteins | sample PPLLak3cmMay2015_2_FD_79138 | JGI IMG/M metagenome (GOLD analysis project Ga0105099, IMG submission 79138) | Freshwater sediment microbial communities from Prairie Pothole Lake near Jamestown, North Dakota, USA - PPLs Lake P8 Core (1) Depth... | ecosystem: Environmental > Aquatic > Freshwater >... | reverse complement strand
GTTATCTAGTGACCACACGTCAAAGCAAAATTATGCCTGCGTCACCTCACCTTATCAGGACCTCGGAATTACTCTAGGAAATCTACTGGATATAACGCCAGACGGTGTGCGATCTTCTTTTTTTCGAAAAAATGAAGCCTCCAAACATTTCTAATGACACGTGTGCATAATTATCTTTTTCAAGGGAGTTGAGTGTATGACAATTCGGTATATTGATGAAATCAAGGATCTTTCCGGTAAAAAAATATTTCTTCGCGTAGACTTTAATGTGCCGCTCGACGATAACGGAAACATAACCGACGATACCCGCATACGCGCAGTACTTCCGACCATCAACTATGCCCTCGACTGTAATGCGAAAGTTGTCATTGCATCGCACCTCGGTCGACCAAAAGGAGAAAAAAATACCAAATTCTCCATGTCACCTGCTGCGATTCGTCTTTCCCGCCTTCTTGACAAGGAAGTCACCCTGGCCCCGGACTGTATCGGCGGACAGGCTAAAACTTTGGTGGACAGCATGAAGCCGGGCGATGTTATCATGCTGGAAAATCTCCGCTTTTACCCTGGTGAAGAGAAGAATGACCCAGATTTTGCCAAAGCACTCGCAGATCTTTGCGACGTTTATGTCAATGATGCCTTTGCGGTATCGCACCGGGCTCATGCATCTGTTGAAGCTATAACAAACTTTATTCCAATTATTGCAGCAGGTTTTCTCATGAAAAATGAGATGAGCTTCTTTGAAAAAGCCATGCGAAACCCGGCCCATCCCTTGGTCGCCATCCTCGGCGGTGCAAAGGTCTCCGGAAAAATTGAAGTAATCGACAACCTGCTGAACAAGGTCGACAAGCTGATAATCGGTGGTGGGATGGCATTCACCTTTCTAAAAGCTTTGGGATACAGCGTAGGCAAATCCCTTGTGGAAGAAGCACTTCTTGAAACGGCTCTAAGCGCCTACAACAAGGCACGGGAAAAAGGTGTAAAAATATACCTTCCGGTTGATTGTGTCGTGGCAGACAGATTTGATCCGGCTGCAGAGATTAAAATCACCACCACTCAGGAAATACCCAATGACTGGATGGCTCTTGATATCGGTCCTGCTACTGTAACGTTATTTTCCGAGGCATTGCAGAACAGTAAGACCATCATCTGGAATGGACCCATGGGTGTTTTTGAAATGGACGCCTTCTCACGCGGAACCTTTGCCATGGTAAGTGCCGTGGCAAATTCCTATGCCCTGACCATTGTCGGCGGTGGAGACACCGATGTAGCAGTGCATCGGGCTGGTGAATTTGCAAAAATAAGCTATATCTCAACAGGTGGAGGAGCTTTTCTTGAGCTGCTCGAAGGAAAGGTTCTTCCCGGTATCAGAGTCCTGGAAGAAAAGGGACACGCATAAACAACGATCCAAGGAGTACTCTATGCGGATGCCTGTCATCGCAGGGAACTGGAAGCTTTTTAAAAAAACAGCAGAGGCACTGCAGTTGGTTCAAGAACTATCACCTCTCGTCAAGGATGTGAAGAATATTGAAATTATAATTGCGCCCTCTTTTACGGTACTTGGTCCCGTTCGATCACTATTGTTCGATTCGCCGATATCGGTTGCAGGGCAGGATTGCTTCTGGGAAGAGGAAGGTGCTTATACTGGCGAGGTATCACCGAACATGCTTGTTGATGCCGGGTGCAGCCATGTAATCATTGGCCATTCTGAAAGACGTCAATATTTTTGTGAAACAGACGAAAAGGTAAACAAAAAAATCAGGGCAGCAATACGTGCGGGCCTTACAGTAATCTTCTGCATTGGTGAAACCCTGCAGGAGCGTGAAGCTGGTCAAACCTTTTCCGTTCTCGACTGTCAACTGAAAAAAGGTCTCGACACTCTTTCTTCTGACGAAATGAAGATGATCATTCTCGCCTACGAACCTGTCTGGGCAATTGGAACAGGTAAAACGGCAACAGATGAACAGGCCCAAGAGTCTCATGCCTTCATCCGAAAACTTATTGCTGAGCTATATTCCGCTTCCCTTGCGGATGAAATTCGCATACTTTATGGTGGCAGCGTGAAGCCCGACAACATCCACAGCTTGATGCTGCAACCGGATATCGATGGTGCTCTTGTGGGCGGAGCCAGCCTTTCTGCCGAATCCTTCGCTTCCATAATTCGTTTTGAGAAATAATTTCTTTTATTCATGCTGTGATCGTGATAATGTACGTTTTTTATTTCGCCAAGAGAGGTTGATATACGATGCAAGGTTTTCTGATTGTCCTTCACGTCTTTGTTAGTATCTCGCTTATAACAATCGTACTTTTACAAGCGGGAAAAGGGGCAGATCTTGGTGCAACATTCGGTACAGGTTCAAGTCAATCCCTATTCGGCGCTGGCGGTGGCAGCACTTTCCTCGGAAAAATGACCGCTGCGGCCGCAATCATTTTCATGCTCACATCACTCTCCCTAGCCTACCTGTCGGGAAAGTCCGGCGGTTCTTCCGTTATGCCGACAAATAAGGCTGCAGTTAAGGCCGTGCCAAAGACCATCCCCCCCCCTGCAACCGCTCCAGTGGCGCCTCAGCAGCAAGAAAAAAAGTAAGGACAAGCCTAAATTATCATTGACATATTTTTGCCAAACTGGTAAAAAAAGAAGCTCGACAGTGATGCAGAAAATATTTTTATCTCAGATTGGATTATCAATAAGTACCTACCTATACTTTATATAATTTTACATCTTGCGGTGGTGGCGGAATTGGTAGACGCGCCAGCTTGAGGGGCTGGTGGCTGCAAGGCTGTGCTGGTTCGATTCCAGTCCACCGCACCATACAGGGGTTACGATATTTCGTAGCCCCTTTCTTTTTGGAAAACCTGATTAGCGTCAATCTTCCGCCAGTTCCTAAAACTCGAAGCGGTTCTGGTCGGGAATCCAACTTCTAACCGACTGAAATCATGGATCCCCGATAGAGACATTCGGGGATGACAATCTTCATAGCGGAAGAATAGTGCTAATCAGGTTGGAAAATGACACCAAGGATTTAAGATGTGATAAATACTGTTAATGACCAAGGTATGTTACGAAACTGTTCTTATTCTGAGATTAACCTTGACATGGAATGAATCCCATAGTAAAAATAGCCTTTAAAAATCTTTCCTACACAGATATTTCCCAAGGATATACGATAATACTAAACCATCCGTGAGGATGGGGCGGAAAGCCTACAGGGTCTCATTGAGACAGCCGGGTCGCCGAAATATCATTCAGATATTCTGCCCGGCTTTTTTTGTAGCCTGGATGTGTGGTGTTAGCGAAATTTAAGGGAGGTTGTTCGATATGAAAAAGATTCTTTTCGCTGTTTCCTTGGCGATGTCCGTAATGTTTTCCGTGGCAGGGTGTGGCAGTGGTTCTGGAGGAAGTGGCACTTCCTCTGTGGAAGGAAGCGGCACGATTGCCGACAATACCGCTACCGGCTCTATCACTCTGGCGTGGGACGCTCCAACAAATAGCGACGGAACGCCTGTTGTGAATGTCGCGGGTTATAACGTTTATTATGGTACTTCGTCCGGGGTCTATGACAAGAATGTAAGTACCGGCACGCAGACAACCTGCACCATCAACGGACTGATGCCAGGCACTTATTACCTGGCAGTTACTTGCTATGACTCGTCAGGTCACGAAAGCGGCTATTCTAATGAAGCAAGCAAAACTGTCCTGTGACTGCTGTCTGTTCGTAAAGGGTGCCGCTTCATCTGCTAGTTGAGTCATGGCATGCCCGAATCATCTGCAGCTTTACAGGGGCAATTGTTCTGGACGCTGTCAATTTGAGGCGTACTGAGATGGCCGGGTCAAAAGATTTTAGACATAAAAAACCCCCTCAGTTTTTACAAACTGAGGGGGGTTTTACTGAGTCAATAGAACCACCAAGCGATGAGAAACCGGTTGGCCTTTCGGTCGCATTTCTGCTAGGCAAGAACTACAAGCAGGTCTCCCTTTTCAACCTTGTCTCCCTCTTCAAACTTCACCTCTGCAATTTTACCATCTGCTCGGGCCTTGATGTTCGCTTCAAGCTTCATGGCCTCGGTAACCATCAGGATATCACCGGATTTCACTTCATCACCGACCTTAACTGAAACCTTGAGTACCTTCCCGGGCATCGGTGCGCCGATATGGAGAGGATTGGAAGGATCAGCTTTCAAACGCTCTTTTTCGTCCGTCTCAACAGAAAAGTCACGGATGCATACCTGGCGAGCAAGTCCATTGAGTTCAAAATATACCTGACGAGTTCCATCCTCATGGACAGCACCGATGGCATTGAGTTTAATAATAAGGGTTTTACCGGGATCTATCTCAACAGAGGTTTCCTGGCCGGGTTCGAGGCCATAGAAGAATATCGGCGTAGGAATTACCGAGGTGTCTGAGTAGAGTTGACGGTGTTTGTCAAAATCGGGATAAACGTTCGGATAAAGGATATTGGAAAGAAGCCTTTTGTCATCGACAAGATGTCCGACTTTTTTCTGGACTTCCGAACGCTCCTGTTCAAAGTCAACAGGCTTTAGAAGCTCTCCAGGTCGGCAGGTAATTGGCTCCTCCCCTTTCAGAACAATCTGTTGCAGTTTCTCCGGAAAGCCACCATAAGGTTGCCCGATCATTCCTTTGAAGAAGCCGACGACTGATCCGGGAAAGGTCAGATCTTGTCCTTTGGTAAACACATCTTCCACATCCATATTGTTTTTTACCAGGAAGATCGCCATATCACCGACAACTTTCGACGAGGGCGTAACCTTGATGATATCACCAAAGAGGAGATTGACCTTGTGGTACATTTCCTTGCACTCGTCCCACTGGTCAAGCAATCCCAGTGCGGCAACCTGTGGCTTGTAGTTGGAATACTGACCTCCAGGGATTTCATGATGATAAACCTCAGCGGTAGCACTCTTGAGTCCCGACTCGAAAGGGGTGTAATAGTCACGTACCGTTTCCCAGTAGTTGGCGAGTTTTTGCAGTCCGACTTCGTTGAGTTGTGGATCCCACTCGGTTCCGCGCAAGGCGGAGATAATGGAATTGAGGTTTGGCTGCGAAGTAAGACCGGAAATCGACGAAAGAGAGGCATCAACAATGTCGACACCTGCCTGACAGGCCATCAAGAGAGACGCTTCACCGTTACCGGACGTATCGTGAGTATGGAGATGGACCGGTATTCCGATCTCATCCTTCAAGGCTTTTACCAGTTTGTAGGCGGCGAAGGGCTTGAGCAATCCAGCCATGTCCTTTATGGCAAGGATATGCGCGCCCATTTTCTCCAGTTCTTTTGCAAGAGAAATGTAATATTCAAGGGGATACTTGTCCCTCTTCGGGTCAGAGATGTCCCCGGTATAGCAAATCGACGCTTCGCAAACCTTTCCTGTCTTGCGAACCGCATCCATTGCCACGGTCATGCCCTTCGTCCAGTTAAGTGAATCGAAAACCCTGAAAACGTCAATACCGGAGACTGCTGCTTCCTCAACGAAACGCTGGACTACATTATCGGGGTAATTTGTATATCCTACGGCATTTGAGCCGCGAAGCAGCATCTGGAAGAGGATGTTGGGGATTGCCAGTTTCAGTTTGGTGAGTCGTTGCCAAGGGCACTCCTTGAGGAAGCGCATGGATACATCAAAAGTTGCACCACCCCACATTTCCAGGGAAAAGAGTCCGGCGCCAAGATGAGAGGTCGGGACAGCGATTCTGAGGAGGTCGTGAGTCCTGACCCGCGTTGCCAGTAGCGACTGGTGGGCATCACGCATCGTAGTATCGGCAATAAGGATCTGCTTCTGATCCAGTATCCAGCGAGAGAGCCCCTCGGCACCCTTTTCGCGAAGAATGTCCATGGTTCCGGCAGGACGCGGGGCAGATTTGTCGATTGCGGGAATCCTTGGCTCCAGTAATTCAGCAGATCGAAGCGGTTTCGTGATTCCCGGAGACCCGTTGACAATAACATTGCCAAGGTAACTGAGGATTTTTGTCGCCCTGTCCCTCCGCTCTTTCATCACCATTAGTTCCGGATGCTTGTCAATGAAAGAAGTATCGCACTGGCCGGCAAGAAATGCCGGATGGGTCACAACGTTTTCCAGGAAGCATATGTTCGTTTTTACACCACGAATCCGGAACTCCTGGAGAGAACGGTTCATGACACAGGCCGCTTCCTTAAAATCAAGGGCCCAGGTGCTTATCTTGACAAGAAGTGAATCGTAGTGAGGAGTGATATGGGCTCCGGTAAAAGCATTGCCTGCGTCGAGACGGACACCGAATCCTCCTGGTGAGCGGTACGCTTTCAGCGTTCCGAAATCGGGTGCGAAATCATTTGACGGATCTTCCGTTGTGATCCGGCATTGGATAGCGTGACCCCACATGGTAATGGCGCTTTGATCGGGGATGTTAATTTCCGGATCGGAAAGTCGTAAACCCTGTGCCACCAGTATCTGCGCCTGGACAAGATTTCTGCCTGTTATCATTTCGGTAACAGTATGTTCCACCTGAATACGCGGGTTCATCTCGATGAAATAGTGGTTCCCCTCCTGATCGAGCAGGAACTCAACGGTACCGGCATTTCGGTAGTTGACATGTCTTGTGACTCGAAGAGCTGCGTCGCACAACTCCTGGCGTTTTTCCTGCGATAAACTCAGAGATGGAGCGAATTCTACTACCTTCTGGTGACGGCGCTGAATAGAGCAGTCTCTTTCAAAGAAATGTACAAGATTACCGTAATTATCTCCAAGTATCTGCACTTCGATGTGCTTCGGATGCTCGATGAAACGCTCAAGAAAAACTGCAGCGTTGCCGAAGGCCGTCATAGCCTCGCTACGGGCGCTTGAAAGGCCTTCCAGGAGCTCTCTCTGATTGCGGGCAACACGCATTCCCCTGCCGCCACCGCCAGCCGCAGCTTTGATCATCAAAGGATAACCGGCCTTCTCTGCAAAAGCGAGAGCCTCCTCATCTTTTTCAATCGGGTCGTCGGTCCCTGGTATTACGGGTACTGAAGCCTCAATAGCAACCTTGCGCGCAGCAATCTTGTCCCCTACCCTGCGCTGCATCTCCGCTGTTGGTCCGATAAAAACTATTCCTGCTTTTTCGCACTTTTCTGCAAACTCAGGATTTTCTGAAAGGAAACCATACCCGGGATGGATAGCATCCACACCTTTCTCTTTTGCAAGGGCAATGATTTCGTCGATTCCCAAATAGGCATCTACCGGGCTTTTGCCTTTCCCGATCGGGTACGCTTCATCTGCTTTATAGCGATAGAGGGAGAGCTTATCTTCTTGGGAATATATCGCAACAGTCCCAATGCCAAGCTCGCTACATGCCCTGAAGATGCGGATAGCTATTTCGCCACGATTAGCGGCAAGTACTTTCTTAAACTTTTTCTTTTCCATTTTAAACTCCCTGAAAAAATGAGGGTAACACACGGAAACAAAATAACAACTCGTATTGGTCAAGCATGCTGACCGATACAAAATATAAGTGTCTTATAAAACCAAAATAAGAGCTTAAAGTCAACCTTGTATCAACCAAGACGTTTTTTTACGATACCATGGGCAATCAACAAATTTTGAAAAATTTTGTTCCACTTTCAAAACAGTATATTGCTGAAACCTCGTGATTTCTTGTCCCAAGATGGTGGTGTCAGCGAAATCAACAAAAGTTTACGAGTATGATTGTCAAGTTTTGTTGAAAACGTAAACCGTCAGGTTGGCAAAATATTCGTTCTGTACAGTTACCAATATATGGCCACACAATAGAACTTTGAATAAAGATTTCCGCATGGTATAGTTACAACGTTTTTGCATAAATAAACCGTAAAGGAGTACCTCAAGATGCAAGCTTTCAGGAAATCGACTCTCCGCTCGATTGTGGTCTCACTCGTTGTTGCAATCGCCCTGGCCGGGACGGCTTTCAGTGCTGAAAAGAAAAAACCTTCTTCAAAGAAAACGGCGGTTGTAGCGCCCGCAACCTCAAGTGTTGTCGCCAAAGTAAATGGAGATCCGATCATGCGGGAGGAACTCGAACGGGCATTAAAATTCATGCTCGCCCAGAACCCGAGCAAAAAAGAGCTTACCGCAGAGGAGAAGAAGAAAGCCGAAACGGCTGTACTTGACCAACTTATTTCTGCTGAACTCTTGTACCAGGCTGGCAAAAAGTTGACAGTTGCAGATATCGATAATCGTGTAGAAACCCAGATGAAACAGGGTAAGGCCAAATTCCCCAGCACCGAAGCTTGCGACAAGGCTCTAAAGGCGAGCGGCCTTTCGGAAAAGGACCTTAAGGAGTTTGCCCGTAAGGAAATATACATCAACAATCTGATTGAGAAGGAAATTGCCTCAAAAGTTACCGTCTCGGATGATCAGGCAAAAAAATTCTATGACGAGAATATTGAAAAGTTTAAACAGCCGGAAACTGTTCAGGCAAGCCACATCCTCATCGGAGTTGACTCAAAGGCTTCTGCTGAAGAGAAGAGCAAGGCAAAAGAAAAGGCCGCGGCACTCCTCAATCGTGCAAAAGCCGGTGACGACTTTGCTGCACTCGCGAAATCAGATTCGACGTGTCCAAGCGCCCAACAGGGAGGCAACCTTGGCTTTTTCGCCAAAGGACAGATGGTCCCGGCATTTGAAACTGCTGCATTTTCTCTTAAACCAGGTGAAATCAGTGATGTTGTAGAGACACAGTTCGGGTACCACATCATAAAAGTTACCGATAAAAAACCAGCGGGAACCCTTCCCTTTGCTGATGCAAAAAAAGAAATTGTCAATTACCTGAAAATCCAGAAAATTCAACAGGACATAACTGCTTTCGTGGACAAACTTCGCAAAGAGGGAAAAATTGAAATAGTAAATACCTGAGAATTTGATCAAGAGATAAAAACGGGCGCACCAGTGAATCGGTTGCGCCCGTTTTTTGGTTTATTGTAATTCTCCTGGTACGGCATCTTCTTTCAGGTGTGAAGCAGAATCTACCCCTCTTCTCCCCCAGCACCAAATTATCCCTTTTTATCAAGAAACATTTTGATAATATCGATCGGAACGGGAAAGACGATTGTTGAGTTCTTTTCTGCTCCTAATTCCGTCAATGTTTGCAGAAACCGGAGTTGCAGCGACATTGGCTCCTGAGATAGTACTGCTGCCGCCTTGGCAAGTTTTTCTGATGCTTGAAGTTCTCCTTCAGCATGAATAATCTTTGCGCGTCGCTCACGTTCGGCTTCAGCCTGCTTGGCTATGGCTCGCATCATCTCCTGGGGAAGATCAATGTTTTTGACTTCTACATTAGAAACTTTCACACCCCATGGCCCAGCATGACGATCGAGAATTTCCTGGAGTTCGCGGTTTATCTTTTCGCGGTTGGCCAGGAGTTCATCCAACTCGACTTGACCGAGCACACTCCGAAGTGTCGTCTGGGAAAGTTGGCTTGTAGCGTAAAGAAAATTCTCAACATCGATTATCGCTTTTTCCGGTTCCATGACCCGAAAATAGATGACTGCTGAAACCTTTACCGTTACATTGTCATGCGTTATGACGTCTTGGGGTGGTACATCCATAACGACCGTTCGGAGAGAAACGCGTATCAGTTTGTCAACTCCGGGAATAATGAAAAAGAGACCGGGTCCCCTGGTTCCAGCATAGCGGCCAAGTCTGAAGAGCACTCCGCGTTCGTACTCTGGAAGTATCCTGACTGCGCTTGCTGCCACCATCAGCGCGACAATTATAATGAAGAGCATCGGTACATAGGAAAAATAATTGAAAATGGAATCCATGATCTACCCCCTGACATAGTGTCTAGAATAATCTACCCGTTGTATTATCTCCCACGTTGTTTTTCCACCTTGACCTTCATATCCTCCACAGAGACAACAGTGATTTTTTCTCCATGGGATATCGGATTGTCGCTCCAGGCGTCCCAATATTCTCCTCGAACGATAACCTTTCCTTCCGGCATGATGTCGGAATCCGCAAAACCCTTTTCGCCAACCAGCCCTTCTTTGCCAGATACAGGTTTTATCCTGTGCACCGCAACCGCCTTTTTGATGACAAAAACAGCAAATCCTGTTACCAGAAAAACCGTGGTCAGGATGATACTTAGGGATACCTTCACATAAGGTTCCGGCGTGTCAAAAAGCAGTAGTGAACCGAAGGTCATGGCAATTACTCCTCCAACCGTTAACATTCCATGAGATACGATCTTGATTTCAGCAATAAACAGAATAAGGGCCAACAGGATAAGCAGTACACCCGCATAATTAACGGGAAGGGTTTGAAAAGCGAAAAATGCCAGAATCAAAGAGATTGCGCCTATGACTCCAGGGAGAATGACTCCCGGATTTGATAGCTCAAAAAAGAGTCCAATGAATCCTACCATCAGCAGCAGATAGGCGATATTAGGATCACCAATGACATCAAGAATCTTTTCCCGGGTGGTCATCTCATGCGCGGTAATTTTTGCGCCTGTAAGATCCAGCGCGTAGGTGCCGCTGACACGCTGGATGGTTTTTCCGTTCAGCATGCTGACAAGTTCTGTCCGGCTGCCGGCTACAAAGTCGATAACCTTACCCTCCAAAGCTTTTTCCGCGGACAGGGAAAAACTTTTACTGACCATCTGTCGAACGATTTCAACGTTTCTGCCGCGTTTTACGGCAATCCCCTCCACATAAGCCAGCATATCATTCAGGATCTTTTCCTGCATGACAGCATCCGGTTTATCACCAATAGTGACGGGATGGGCCGCACCAATGGATGTGCCGGGAGCCATCGCGCAGTAATCTGCAGCAAGGGTGATAATTGCACCAGCTGACGCGGCCCTGGACCCGGATGGAGACACATATGCAACAACGGGAACCTGGCTTGAAAATATATTTTTTACAATTTCCCGCATGGAACTGTCCAATCCTCCTGGAGTGTCCATTTCCACAAGAACGAGAGCTTCCTTGTTTTGGGCGGATTCCTGGAGGTTTCTGCCGACATAGAAAGCGGTCGCGGGGTTTATTGGGCCGTCAATCTGAAGTAAGCGAATTGTAGTTCGCTCCGCATGACATACCGTAACCGCGGTCACGAGCATTACTAGAAGCAGCACAGCAGTTTTCATAAATTCCCCTGTAAAATTAGACTTTAATTGTAACGGAAAAACTGGTCCCGTCAAACTAGGCACTTGCCAGTCATGAAGGAAAATGGTATGAATCAATCTCCACAAAGGGGGGCTGATGAAAGACCGGGCAAAAATTCTCCTTGTAGAAGATGAAGACCTTAGCCGAGACTCTCTGATCAGACTCCTGAAAATGACGGGTTTCAATGTCAGGGGGGCAGCAACCGGAAAACTCGCTCTATCCTTCCTGTCTCATGAACAATTCGACATTATCATCACAGACCTTTTTCTCCCGGATATAAACGGCATCGATATTCTCAAGCAGGTCAAGGAGCTATCTCCCTTTACCGAGGTCATTCTCATTACTGGCCATGCATCTGCAGAAACGGCGGTAAAGGCAATGAAAGAGGGCGCCTTTGACTACGTTACCAAACCGCTGAGTTTCGATGAGCTTTCCATTACTATTTCGAAGGCGCTGGAAAAACGCCAGCTTCTTTCGGAAAATGTCTACCTGAAGCAGCAGCTCCACAATAAGTACGATTTTGTAAACATAATCGGCTCATCCCCTGTCATGCAGAAGCTGTTCGAACGGATGAAAAGGGTTGCAAATACCGACTCTACAGCGCTCGTACTCGGTGAATCGGGGACCGGCAAAGAACTTGTAGCTCGGGCACTTCACTTTAATAGTCAACGCAAGGACAAACCGTTCATTCCCGTTAATTGCGCGGCCATCCCGGAAAATTTGCTCGAAAGCGAACTTTTCGGTTACGTAAAGGGTGCTTTTACCGGTGCTATACGTGATAAAATAGGAAAATTCGAGGCAGCAAATCTTGGGAGCATCTTTCTTGACGAGATCGGGACTATGCCGATGCATTTGCAGACAAAACTCCTGCGAGTGCTTCAGGAGCAAGAAGTGGAGCGGATCGGTTCCACGAAAACGATTCAACTCGATGTCCGTGTCATATCCGCCACAAACCTGAATCTTGAAGAAGAGGTCAAGAAGGGGAATTTTCGCGAAGATCTCTACTATCGTCTCAACGTCATCCCGATTCAGTTACCGGCACTGCGGGAAAGAAAAGAGGACATTCTCTCCCTGCTCAAACACTTCATAGAGAAAAACTGCTCTGATATGAAGCGTCCATCAATGTCCATTTCTAATGAAGCCCTTGAAATCCTTGAAGAGTATCGCTGGCCCGGAAATGTGCGTGAACTCGAAAACGTGGTAGAAAGAGTCGTGGCACTGACGGATGGCAACCGTATAACGGCAAACGACATTCCGTCAAATATACGAGAGGAAGTTCTGACAAAGGTTACTGAACGGGGTATTGATATGGTTCAGACCATAAACGAAATTGAACGGAAGATGATATGTGACGCACTCCTGTTGGCAAAGGGTGTCAAGGCAAAAGCAGCTGTCATGCTGAACTTGAATCGGACTACTCTTGTGGAAAAGATGAGAAGGCTTGGCATAGAAAACCCGCAATAAGGAAAAAAACCAAATTGCTCAACGAGCACGCGACTACGGCTGCGGATACTCTGCAACCGTACCAGAAACGTTAGAATGAAAATTGCCGTACTTTCAGACACTCATGGTAACTACCCCCTTGCAATCAAGATGCTTGACCGCATTTCAGGACTTGACTGCATCATCCACTTGGGGGACATCGTTCATGATGCCGATATCATTGAGTGCGCCCTCGACATCCCCGTAATCAAGCTTGCAGGAAACTGCGACTCCGCGCCTAAGGCAGCTCGTGAACTTCTCCTGAATATTTCTGATATGACGATATTCCTCTCTCACGGTGACCTGTATCGTGTCAAAAACGGTATTGAAAGGATCTGCAAAAAAGCCGCCAGCGCAGCAGCCGATATACTATTGTACGGTCACACACACGTGCCAGCAATTCAGAAAAATGGCAAGATTCTCCTGGTTAATCCTGGTACCCTGAAAGAAAATGCAGTACAGCAGTCACTGGTCGTTCTCACCCTGTTAAACAGGGAGGTCTCCGCAAAAATCATAGAAGCGAAGGACGTCTTTTAACGTCATTCCGATTTCCTGTATCCTTCACTTCTTTCTTGTCATTATAACCGTAATCGTGTCATCGATTGCGGAGCGGATTACCGCCCTTTGTTTCACCTCGACAATCATCAAATGTCTGCCAGTCAGCTTACACGTTAAATCGGAAATGCATTACATCTCCGTCCTGCGCCACATATTCCTTGCCTTCAAGTCTCATAAGCCCTTTTTCTTTTGCACCCGCCTCTCCTGCCGAAGAAATGTAATCGGAATAAGCAATCACTTCGGCGCGAATAAATCCCTTTTCGAAATCGGAGTGAATCACTCCGGCAGCCTGCGGTGCCTTGGCGCCAATCGGGATTGTCCAGGCACGGATCTCTTTTTTGCCAGCGGTAAAATAGGTTATCAGCCCCAGGAGTTCATAGCCACTCCTGATTAGTCTGGCCAGGCCTGATTCGGCTAAACCCATACTGGAGAGAAAAAGCTCTTTTTCCTCTTCGTCCAACTCCGCAATCTCTGATTCAACACTTCCGCAAATAACAACGACCTGCGCTCCTTCCGAAGCAGCAAGTCGGCGAACATCATTAACGGCAGGATTATCGCCAGCCAAGTCATTTTCGGCGACATTAGCCACATAAAGAACAGGCTTATCCGTCAACAGGTGTAGATCATACATAAGGTTTTGCTCATCGGTAGTTACCGCAATCCCTCGCGCACCCTTTCCCTGCTCCAGTGCCTGCTTCACGCGAATATATAACTCAGCCTCTTCTTTCAATTTGCGGTCGCCATTCTTTGCTAACTTTTCGACGCGCAGAAGCCGTTTTTCTATCGTATCAAGATCGGCAAGTGCCAGCTCTGTTTGAATGATTTCAATATCCAGGATTGGATCGATGGAGCCATTTACATGAACGATGTTTTCATCATCAAAGCACCGCACAACATGAATAATTGCATCGACGCCACGAATATGGCCCAAGAATTGATTTCCTAAACCTTCACCCTTGCTGGCACCTTTGACCAGACCGGCGATATCCAGAATTTCAATTGTTGTGGGAAGAATTCTTTCCGGATTAACAAACTCGGCAAGCGTTTCCATTCGGGGGTCTGGAACCTGGACGATACCTACATTCGGGTCGATTGTGCAAAATGGATAATTGGCAGACTCGGCTCCTGCCGAAGTCAGTGCATTGAAAATGGTGGATTTTCCCACATTGGGGAGGCCGACAATACCGCAGTTGAAGCCCATTGAAACTCCTAATTGATAAAATAGTTCAGTCAATAACGAACAAAGAACCTGTTTCTTTCCAACGTTTCAGATACAAAATATATTCATATAATGTAACAAAGTAATGTTGGAGAAAAATTTTATAACATACCACAACACATATTTATCACAAGTATATTGTTGCTTAACCATCAAAAAAGCAGCCTGTGAAGGTTGTTTTTTTCTTTGCGATTGTATTTAGTAACCGCTTTCAAATGAATTTCAGGAACAAGCAGAGGGTTCATATGACCGGCTGGAAAGGTGACGCTATTCAAAACCTGACGGGAAAGTTACATTTTGCATAATAGCCGTCTTTAGCAGAACTCAGGCGTAGCGAGGCTGCGGCAATGATTCAGTCGGTTAATGAGGCCGTGAGATGAGGAAGTGATCCTGAAATCTGGTTACGAACAAGCTTTCAGGCTACAAAGTTGCGGGAGGGGTCTTGACTTTCCGCTTCCGGCGTCGACGTTTAGGTTTTTCTCCGCCCTCGATTTGCACGGGGAAAGGAGGGAGAGTTTTATTTACCGCATAACTCTCCCACCAGTTAAGGACATCGGAACCCTCCCCTGACGACTCACTTTTGCAGCGGAGATAGGCAAGTGCATCCATAAAACCTGGCCTTGAGAGAACAGACTGGGGACGCTTGCCCGGCATCTTTCTGAATCTATTCTGCAGTATCATGATCTCTCGAACGGCAAGCACCACGCGATGGGGAATCGCAATAACTGGAACTTCTTCGCTCATAAACTCCGCCACGGCAGCCTCTGTCGCATCCAGGGAAGTAAAGCCTTGTTTATGATAAATACGTGCCCTCTCCTCTAGATATTCACCAAACATTAAGGATAGTAAAAGGGGCACAGAGACAGGGTCTCCTGCTGCGATGCGTTTATCGATCCACTCAAGATTCCTGCCGCTCTGCACATGGGGAAAGCCAGCTGTCTCACTATTAAGCCACTCGTCTAAAACAGGGAAAAGGGGTGCAAACAGTCCGCCAAGACGCAGGTATTGGTATACTGCTTCGCCTTCCCCTGACAGAAAAAGCTTGAGAATCTCCTCATAGAGCCTTGGGGGTGTTGCTTTGGTGATTCCCTGGGCATTTTCCACGAGCGCTTGCCACGTCATCTCTTCAAAGGTAAATCCTAACAAAGCGGCAAAGCGAACAGCGCGCAGCATTCTGACCGGATCCTCAGTGAAGCGCACCGAAGGATCACCAATAGTTCGGATGATTCCACGTTCCAGGTCTTCAATTCCGCCCACGAAATCAAGGATTGAAAAGTCGGAAATATTATACGCAAGAGCATTAACCGTAAAATCTCGACGATGGGCATCATCGGCTGGTGAACCGAAGACATTATCTCGCAACACCAGGCCATCTTCACTGACCAGGCTTCGCGGTTGACGAACAGCCTCACTTCCCGGTATTGGTGGCACTATATCTTCTTCCTGCTCATCGGAAGGTGAAGCTCGAAAAGTGGATACCTCTACAATTTCATTGATAAAATGGAGATGGGCAAGCCGGAAACGACGACCCACAAGACGGCAATTGCGAAAGAGTTTTTTAATTCTTCCAGGAGTTGCATCAGTGGCTACATCGAAATCTTTGGGTTCACGTCCAAGCAGGAGATCACGCACCCCACCTCCAACCAAGTAGGCAACATGGCCATTGTCCTTGAGACGGTAGAGAATCTTGAGAACGTTAGGGCTGATCATTGACCGGGAAAGAGGATGATCCTGTCGGGGAATGATTCTGGGGGGAGGCATCTGTTTCATGCTTCAACACGTAGCACAATTTAACTGAAAGATCAAACACTTCCACCATATTCCATTCATTCGAAAGGGCAGTTTCTCACTGGCTGACACTGCCTTCCCTTGGCACGGCAGCGTGATCCAGTTAAAACTGTTCGTGCGATATGTTGCAACAACTGACGCGCAACCGAATGCCATGTGTTGGAAGCAAAATTCAGTCCGTGTTCCTTTCACTTTACCTCAGGCAAGAAGGTGTGATACCGTAACGGCCCAAAACAAAAGCATTGCTCCGTAAGGTAGCGAGCAACATTCCGAAGGGAACCCCTCGTAAGGAAACTACCATCCATGCAGGAAATGAAATACCTGAAAGGCTATCCGGATTCAATCACAAATCAGGTTGCCCAATTAGTGATTGAAAACAGACTTGGTTCTTTGCTGGTGCAAAAATATCCAACAGCTCACACCATTCGGACAGAAAAAGCCCTCTACGATTTTACTGTCGAAATGAAGGGCAAATATCTTAATAATTCGGCACCAATCAGCAAGGTTATTTTTGATGGGAAAATCAACGTCATCCATCATGCTCTTGGCACCCATACCTTTATCTCAAGAGTGCAGGGCACAAAACTGAAAGCAAAACATGAGATACGGATTTCCTCTGTTTTCAAGAACGCCCCTTTTGATTTTCTGCGGATGATAGTTGTTCACGAACTGGCGCACCTTAAGGAAAAAGAGCATAACAAGGCTTTCTATAAGCTCTGTGAATACATGGAGCCTAACTTTCACCAGCTGGAATTTGACGTGAGGCTGTTCCTGACACACCTCGAGATATCCGGCCCTCTCTACCATTAGCATGGAAAGCGAGTAGTACCCTCATCTGCCTGCACGAAAAGGAGTAAATTTTGGAGTACAAGAGACGCATTTTACGCAGGAACAAAGCGATTGCCGGTGGGCTTATGATTGCGGCCGCCATACTGTTCGTCATTGCGCGCATTAATCAGGGAACCGGCTATTGGGAATGGGTTTCAGCTTTTGCCGAGGCGGCCATGATCGGCGCCCTGGCCGACTGGTTCGCTGTTGTCGCCCTTTTCAGACACCCGCTGGGCATCCCGATCCCCCACACGGCAATAATCCCGAACAAGAAAAACACCATTGCCGACAGCCTTGCCGAATTCATTCGCGACAAGTTTCTGGCAACTGAGGCCTTACTATCCAAAATGCGGGGGCTTAACCCGGCTGAACGGATTGCAACATATTTATCCTCGGAAAAAAATGCCGACAGTGTAGCATCCGGAGTCAGCCGCGTCCTTGTGGACGCACTCGGTTTTATCGATGATAGCCGAGTACGGAAAATTATTCATGCCGCAATCAATAACAGAATCGAAAAAATTGATCTTGCCGCCGTGGTAGCCCAACTACTTGATGTTCTTCGGAAAGAAAACAGGCACCAGAAAGTACTGGATGATGTTCTTCGCCGTTTTGCCACTTGGCTTGAGATTCCGGAATCGCAGACAAAAATTGCCAGGGCCATTGAAAAATGGATCAACAATGAATATCCCATGCTCAGCCGGATGATTCCCAATAAAGATGTATTCATGGCGGGAGCTGGCGAAAAAATTGCCAACCGGCTGAATTGCTTTGTTCAGGAAGTAAATGCCGACCCGAATCATGAACTGAGGGGGAAGTTTAATGAGGCATTGAGCGATTTTACCGAAAAGCTACGGCACGATGCTGTCATGAGGGCCAGAATTGAATCAATCAAGCAGGATATCATCGCCAATCCGGCCTTGACTGAGTATATCAACAGCCTTTGGTGTGATCTGAAAAACTGGCTGCAGGTTGATCTGGGCAACCAGGATTCAAAGATTCGCGAAAAAATTGCTTCCACGGCAGTCGGGCTCGGTCGCACCGTAGCCAGGAGCAAGGATCTGAAAGACTCGATCAACGATCATCTGGAAAGAATGGTCAGAAATTACGCCGATAGCCTGCGGATAGGTTTTGCTCGGCATATCTCTGGAACCATACAACAATGGAATGACGAAGATTTCGTCTCTGAGATAGAGTTAAGTATCGGCTCTGACCTGCAGTTCATCCGTATGAACGGTACCCTTGTAGGCGGCATGATTGGTTTGATAATCCATGCAATTACACTGGTACTTGGCTAGGAGCCCGTATCTTTTTTACACCACCTTGCCAAACGAAAAAAGCCCGCAAATGCGGGCTTTTTTCGTTTCATTACAATTGTGCCGTCTGATAAAGGCGGGAATGACTCCCGGCAAAATACTCTGCGGGATTGACAGCAGTAAAGTTCCTTGAACAGGTCCTCTTCGAAAACAACTGTCCAGAGGTCAGTCTTGCATGCACCCGCTGTGAATCGCCTTACCCATGTTACTTGTGGTGGAAAAAGAGCCTCTGAATTCGGCGCCGCAGGCGTAGCGGACCACTTCCATTTTAAAGTTCGGCTTTATCTCGTCAATGAGTGTTTCAATGTCTTCACTTCCACAATCAATACATTTTGTACGCAGGGATTTCATGATTTCTCCTTAGTAATAAGATACCCTTTCGGGAATAGTGATACGTGTGATTATTGCCAAAATCTTTGCAGAACAGTCTTATGGCAGCGGCGTTATCTACGAATAGCAACGCAGGCGCTGCAGAGTGTACCCGACAAAAATTGCGATTTGGTTACATCCACGAAAAAACTACTCAACAGTGATTGATTGACCTGCTTGGCGGGAAGCGGACAAACATTTGCTGCGATGGCTTTGTGGAGGACGTGAAAAAACGGGGCAGCGATTACTCCCCCGTTCGTTCCAACAGAAATTTATACTCTATCCGAGAAAATAAATCAATCTATAAAATTGCTACTACCTGAATCATCGAAATATCCGGGCACCTGCCGACGAACAAGTTTCCATCCGGGAACTCCGGATGAAAACTAACAAGAAACATCACCCCTCGAGATTGCGAAGCAATGCATCAGCAGCCTGAAAATCTGCTAAACCCTTGAATTCACGGTAACCATCCACATGGTCCTGATCCAGTCCGCGGTAAAAGCGGGGATATTTCCTGCGAAAACCTATGAGCGCGCGATTTGTTGCATGCTCGATACCTTCAGACGAAATGCGCTCAGCGCGGCTCCTGAGCTGCGAAATAATGCCGAAGCCGAGCTGAAAGAGCCTTTTCAGGTACTCTGTCTCGAGAATTCGCACAGCTTCTTTTTCGTCTCCGCCGCTGAGATGCTCGAGGGCAATGGCCAGATAACCATAAACTCTTTGCAACACGGAATCTATGGTGTCAAGGTCGGAAAAGGACTTGTCCTCCGCAACAAGTGCCGAATTGATCAAGCAGTAAAGTTCCGCATTCAGTCCTTCGCAATTGGCACTATTCATTGCACGTTGAAAAAGGGAATTCCCGGCAAAAAATGGAACGGGAAGGATCGCGTCGAAATCAACGATGACCGAATCCTTTGCGTCTTGGCGAACAAAATCTTCCGGCGTAACAGAACGGTAAATTTCCAGGGCATGTTCCCATTCTGGGAAGCCCCTGTCCGCAAGTCGTCCGGATCTGAAGCGATAGCACAGCTCCTCCTGTTCACTATCAATTTCGTTCTTCGTTCCTTGCATCAACCGTAAATATAGGGAGTGATCATGGTGGTAAATGTTATTGATAAGGCGACCCATCAGTGGACCCTGCTTTTCGTCACGGAAGGTTATAAAAAACATATCATCGAAGGTATGGTCCCATTCCGCCCTGCATTCGTCGTCAGAAATCACATCTCCGACTCCGCCACCTACAAAGAGCTCTTTCCTGCAGATAAGAAGAAGCAGTTCGAAGTCCAGGTGATAGAGCTGTTCAACCAAAAACTCCTCCCCTGCTACCAGGAGATGGCCAACCCACTCCATAGCTTTCTCGCGCGAATAGGTGCAGCCATTCCAAAGCTCAACATCCAGGAAGAAACAGAACTGCTCCGGAGAGGAGAGTGCGATAAGTGGCACAACATCCTCATCAGCCAGTTCTTTGACCAGCCAATAGATCTCTTGGGGCTCCAGCGATCGTGCAAGCTTCTTTCCTTCCGGGTCGGAGAGAATCATCTCTATCCGTTCCTTGATCCCTGCTGCCCTCAATTGAGCAACCTTGGCGGACAGGGCAAGTGAGCCCGACTTGTTTACCTGTGAAAAAGGGATAACCGCCGCCCCTTTATTATTTTCGCTATCAGACATCCAAATACATCCTTTCGTCGATTTTCATGGTGCATCTGCACAGTAGCACATTTCGTCGATGTATACACAGAGCAAAAATGTGCAAAAATCCTCGTCGGAACCGGAACCCGAAATATAATACTTTTACATATCAAATTATTAGCCTTTGATATTTGATGCAATACTTAAACTAAATCGATAAGGATGGAACAGCGGCATACCGATCAATTTCAAGCTAGACGGACAATACACCCGATAGAATCATGACGGGGATGATTGGAGTCGTTCGACAATAGTGGACGGCAATATCCTCTGCTGCTTTGAGCTCTTAGAAATATTTCTGTTGGTATGTGGCAGGCGAGAGATAGCCTGCTCGTCTCTGGAATCTTTGGCGGTTGTAGAAGATTTCGAGCTACCCCGAAATAACCTGCATCGCCTCGCGCTGAGTGGCGAGGTTCATGCCTGCAGTAAATTCCTTTTTCTCCGCGGGTCTGCCAACGAAAGCAATCTTTCGATATATATCATTCGGAAATTGCAGCTTCTTATCTTGAAGGAAGTTCTTTCTGCCGGGGATGCCCGGCAGTAACCACTGGTTTTGGCGGCAATCCGCTCAAAGATCGCGATCCCCTCTGTTTTCGAAAGAGGTAATCTTCCGTACTGGCTGTTTCTCTGATTTCGACCTTACGGCAATTTCTTCCAGCAAGACAAGTCCCTCCCGAGCGGCACACTGCTCCGCTTCTTTGCGAGTCTTGCCGGTTCCCCTGGCGAAACATTCTTTAGCTGCCATGACCGTAACGGTGAAACAGAGATTATGATCAGGGCCGGAAATTTTATCGAGGAAGTAGCATGGAGGTTGAAAGTTAAGGGAATGGGCGAGTTCCTGAAGCTTCGTCTTGTAGTCCCGGTGATCGTCTTCGTTCGACTCGCCAGCCAGCAACGACCCGTACATTCTTTTCACGAAAAGCTCCGCACTGACACTTCCCCCGTCCAGAAAGACGGCAGCCAGAAGAGCTTCGAAGGCTGCGGCAAGAACCGTTTTTTTCGCCCTCCCCCCGGTATTTTCCTCACCGCGACTTAATAGCAGGTAACTGCCCAGGTCAATTTGTCGCGCGAGACCGGCAAGGGTTGACTTGTCGACGAGAGAAGCCTTTCGGCGGGACAGCTCCCCCTCATTGCTTTGCGGAAACTGTTCCAGCAGCCAGTTGCTGATCAGGAATCCCAACACTGCATCACCGAAAAATTCCAGACGTTGATTGTCGGGGATCCCGCGCCGGCGAGAAACGGCGGCGTAGGAGCTATGGATGAGCGCCTCGAATAGGAGCCGACGATCCGAGAAACGGTAGTCGATTGCTCTTTCCAGCTGCGAGAGCAGTAGCGCTCTGTTACGATGCGGTTGTGAATACTTCGGACTTTTCTCAAGCATAGCGAAGAAATAGTACGAGGTGTCGATAGCCTTTGTCAATCTTGTTTCTCAGCGCAACGGAGATCATAAGCACGATAAAGAATAAACTGATTACTTTCATCAGTACCCCCAGAAACAAACGTTGCCATGAATCGATACGATGCTACCTCTACACCACCTCTGGATTAAGAATTGTCAATAATGCGGTGGCGGCTCTTCATCCTCAGGAGCTCTCATTTCAGCTGGTGCTGCACTCTGCAGATGCTTCATTATCAGCCTTAGCTCCCGCTGCAGCTTCTCTATATCCTGTTGTTGATGGGAAATCACGTCGCTGAGCTGCTGGATCGTGTTTTCGTGGTGCATCAATTGAATCTCAATATTGGTTATCCGCTCATTCATTGAAGTTCCCTCCCTTAGTCTTGAGCCCTTCGAGGGCAGGTTACTTTCTCCGCCACCATTAAACCGCCTGAGTACAAAAGAGCATTCCCTGGCCGGGTTAGTTAATGGAAATACAAAGCACAACTAGTGCTTGAAAACACCTCTATATAGTTCCCATGATGTACTGGCAGATAAAGTATTGCAACTACATGCAAGATTTGATAAAAAAGAGAAAAACGCTGAATTGCTTGATATATCACACTACTACGGTACGTAATCTTTTGCCATGAGCACGAAACTCATCGATATAACAAAACAGCTGAAAACCTTTCTGTCCTCTACCGCACCCAGCATTCTCCTTAAGGAAACCAACGGAATTTCCGGCATATCCCTCATTGAAGTGCACGTCCAGAAACGTCGCCTTGAAACCGAGAAGTCAGGAATGATGAGGCTGGCGGAGTGTTCCGGTAAAGACACCAACTGCATTAATATCGTACATGTTGCTGTCGCTGAAAGAAATCGCCGCAAAGGGCTATTCACAGACTTCCTGCAACTGCTGGAAGATTTCGACTACGGCGACTATCTGGATAATAGTTCAGACTGGTGTATCCGGATTGATAAAGTCATGAACCCCGTACTCGACGAGTTTCTGCCGAAAAACGGCTATGCCCGGATCCGCTCCGGTGATCAAACTCATTTTTCCTACTATAAGATTGTACGGCAGCGCAAGGAATTTGGAATCGAGTTTCCACAGGAACCCACTGTCGAATTTGATATGGCAGCAATTCCTGAACTCCGAATTCAGGACGGAACATATACAGGCCGCTAACTGATCTTCAGGGACCAGAGGCTATCCTTTCAGCTTGTCATGGAACGCCTTCCTAAGTTTTGCAACCTTTGGCTCGATGACAACTTGGCAATACGCCTCCTCCGGGTGTGAGAGGAAATAGTCCTGGTGCCGCCCATCCGCCTTGTAAAAAACAGTATACGGCACAATTTCCGTTACGATCGGATTATTCCAGATTCCAGATGCATTAGCTTCCCGCAAAGATCTCTCAGCAGCGATCCGTTGCTTTTCACTGTGATAAAAAATAATTGATCGATATTGTGTTCCCGAGTCATGTCCCTGGCGGTTTCGGGTAGTTGGATCGTGGATGCACCAGAAAGCAGAGAGGATCTCTTCGAAAGAGATTACAGCGGGATCAAAGGAAATCTGCACCACTTCAGCATGGCCTGTTGTGCCAAGGCATACCTGCTCATACAGTGGATACGCTAAAGTTCCTCCTGCATATCCGGAAACGACAGTCTCAACCCCCTTGAGGCACTGATACGCAGCCTCCAGACACCAGAAACATCCACCACCAAGTGTTGCAGTTTCAAAATTTAATGACATGGTTTCTCCTTAAAGCATTCGGAACATGGTGACACTTCAGTAAAAGGATTACTATACACGCTAAATGGTTACAGTCAAAATTGAGCACAGAAACATGGATAGACGATAAATAGTTTCCATCCGGAAATGCCAAAACAGCGCTATCCTCCGTTGTGCTGGGGCTTTTACGAGAGGCTTCGAGGAAGTTCCAGCCCAGCCACTGCCGAGACTTTCCGGGTGGACACTAAATAGTTTCCATCCGGAAACTCCGGATGTGAAACTAGCAGTTTCCAATTTGGAAACGAGGAATTTTTTGTCCTGACAAGGAAAGCAAGGGATTGTGCGGAGACGTACTACTGTACGTCGCACAAACAAGACCGCTGATTGACGCTGTCAGGGCGAAAATGGACCGTTTCCGGATGGAAACTGATATGGTTGTCAGTTGTCAACAAGAAAAAAGTACTCCTGTCCACTTTTGCAAGCGGTTATGCTGTACGTATATTCCAGGGCATATGTCG
>Ga0105099_10000605_pt1 | contig 24055 bp, 20 predicted proteins | sample PPLLak3cmMay2015_2_FD_79138 | JGI IMG/M metagenome (GOLD analysis project Ga0105099, IMG submission 79138) | Freshwater sediment microbial communities from Prairie Pothole Lake near Jamestown, North Dakota, USA - PPLs Lake P8 Core (1) Depth... | ecosystem: Environmental > Aquatic > Freshwater >... | reverse complement strand
TCCATGTCGATCATTCCGCCCCTGGCGCCTACGGGTACATCATCGAGGGGCCGGAAGGGACGATCATCTACACGGGCGATTTTCGCCGGCACGGCCCGATGAAGGCCTTCACCGACGAGTTCATCGCCGAAGCGGCCAAAGCCAAGCCGTGCGTCCTCCTCTGCGAAGGCACCCGCATGACCCCCGACCCGGAAAGCCACGACACCGAGGAGCAGGTCCACGACAAGGTCAGGGACATCATGAAGAAAGCCCGCGGCCTGGTCTTGGCGGAATTCTCCATGTGCAACATCGACCGGTTCAATTCCTTCTACCAGGCGGCCAAGGAAACCGGCCGGATCATGGTCGTCGATACAAAATACGCTTTCCTCCTCGATCAGCTCAACGAACTCATCACCTCCGTCCCCAATCCCCGCACCGATCCCGGCCTTAAGGTCTATTTCAAGCTGGCCAAGTCCCGGGAGATCGCCCCGACCGACTACAAGAAGTTCGAGCGGGAATACTTCGAAAACCGGGTCACCTCCCAGGAGATCCGGCAGAACCAGAAGAAATACGTGATGGTAACCAGCTTCAACAAGCTCATGGAGCTCGTCTACATCCATCCCGACGAGGCCGACTACATCTACAGCCAGAGCGAGCATTTCCTCGAGGGCGAGGACAACCAGGACCAGCACCGGGTCCTGGAGAACTGGCTCGAACACTTCGGGATCACCTTCCACAAAGCCCACTGCTCAGGCCATGCCGGCAAAAGCGACCTCGAGTACGCCGTCTCCCAGATCAAGCCCAAAACCCTCATCCCCATCCATACCGCCCGCCCCGAGGAATTCAAGAAGATCCACGACGACGTGAGGATCGTGAAGAAGGGGGAGACGATTACGCTGTGAGCGGACCGAGCGCCAGGGCGATGATTCGCGATTGTTTCCAGATATAATTCATCGATCATCCACGGAAAAACCAATGCGTCGCTTTTTCGTCTGAATTGGAGGAGCCATCAGTTGCCTGATCGCATCGAATACGACTTTAAAGTTAGAATCATATCTTTTCTCTAATGCAGTCAGCCTTCTAGCCAAGGCCAAATTCGATTGCATTATTTGACGCATTTTCACAAATGCCCTCATGATCTCGATATTTACGCGAACCGCCCGAGGGCTGCGCAATACGCTCGACAGCATGGCCACGCCCTGTTCGGTGAAGGCATAAGGCCGATACTTCCTGTGTCTGCCCCTCCCGTTCTTTAAGGTCACAGATTGTGACCTTAGAAAACACATTTCTTCCTCATTGATCTGAAACATAAAATCGCAGGGAAAACGTTCCATATTTCGCTTAACCGCCTGATTAAGCGCTTTGACATCAACATCATAAAGTGCCGCTAAAGAAACATCGATAATGACTTTTTGTCCACGAAGCATAACGATAGTCTTTTCAATACGTTCAGCCGGGATAATATTCGTTTCTATCAATTGTGTCTCCGAATTCGTTCATCATTATGCAATGACGGGGAAAATGAGAATTTTTCTCAAGCGCCCGCCCCGAGCAATTCAAGAAGATCCACGACGACGTGAGGATTGCATATTCCGAGCGATTCCGGCCAGTCATTCCGACGGAAGCCGGCCACCTATTCCGAGCGAAGGCGGCCAACCGTTCCGATCTGAAGCCGGCCACATTTCGGCCGGGATCGGAATGGGTGGCCGGAATCGTTCGGAATATGCAGGAAACGCCCTGTGATCGTCTTCTCTGTCACCCGGCCATCCCCCTTGAGGTGAAAGACCGGCTGAAAGCGCAACGGAGACTCCTCGATCCCGTCGCTCTGCTTCATCGTATCCGGGAACAGCAAGAGGCGCTGGCTTCCCTGGCCTCCCAAGAGAGACATCCGAATGTCCTCGGCGAAGAAAACCTGGAACAGTTTATGAAACGACTCGGGGAGTTATGGCGACGAGGAGAAGCACGGCCGACCCACCGAAATCCGCCCGCCAAAGCCCACTGGTGGCGAACGCGGCCGGATCCTTTCGAGCAAGTCTGGCCGAAAATCCTGGCCTGGCTAGAGGAGACGCCGGATTCCACGACAAAAGTTCTTTTTCAGAAACTTCAAATAGAGCGCCCCGGGATCTTCCCGGACGGACAGCTGCCATCATCCTGCTGCGCTGGTCTTGATCAACGATGTCCATTCCTGCTCACAATGTAAGGCTCCAGACAGAATCACCGGGCTGCCCCAGTGTTGCCACCCTTTTCTTCCGCCGCTTTCCCGGCCCGGACCCACTCGTCCACTTCTTCCAGCTTAAACTTCCAGAAGCGGCCAATGCGGTGAGCGGGGAGTTTGCGGTCTTCGAGCCAGCGATAGATTGTATCTCGACTCGCTCCTAAATGCACAGCGATCTCCTGCACGGAAAGCCAACGGCTATTCATCGGCGTCGCCTCAAGGGGTACTGTCCCGGTTTATGTCGCTCAAAACTGCACTATACATAACACACGCCGCACGTCCGGTCAACCGCCGCGTTCGTACACCCCCCCAAAGACTTTAACCAACAGGGACGGCGTGAAGGCAGCCAAATCGGCGTCGGTTTCAGCACGTCTGCCCACACGCTTCTTTCCATTTATCCGGCAAAAGGTCGGCAAGAGCGAAGTGCTTGCGGTCGCTGATCCACGAGAATGCTGCGCTAGGCCCCGTTGCTGTCGATATCCAGGCCACCGTCTTGCGAGTACCGGACCGGCGCCGCCCAGTTTGACAGGGTATAGGCGATCGCCTGGCCATCGGCGCTTTTAGGCAAAACTTGTGGCTATTCACGCCACAGATTGACCTCGATATCTCGGAGGATATGGACACTTTTGGGGTACCCGAGATCCAGCCGCCCCCGCCCCTTCAAGCTCGGCTCGACTGAGCAGGAAGGCTTATGATAAATCCAGGCTGCATGATTGGCCCCGCGTTCATGACAGATTGTGAATTAGAAGCAACATGGAAAGAATTTTTATGTCGTCAGCACTATGCGATATTTGAATCGATTTGGAATTCATATATATTTCGTTTTCCTCGCAGAAGCTACGAAGCACTCGCTATGGCTACATTACAGCTGAGTCCTTGGGAAATTAATCCGTTTCATAAAACAAAGGACCTCGCTAAACTTTAAGAGTGGGTAAAAAAGTTAATTGTTGAAGAAGACGAAGGAAAACTTACTGGTAACGTAAAAAGCTTCGAATAGTTCAAGCAGGATCTAGTGAAAGCGGAATCGTGCCTGACCCTCCCTAAAACGTATCAATCCCGAATTCCTGTCCGCAGTTGGGACATTTCGCCTTCATGATCCCCCTGCCTCTCGGCAGCTTCAACCGGGCCGAGCAATTTATGCATTTATAGAACAACATATTCGTCCGGATGGTGAATTCCTCGCTGTTGATCGCTTCCGCGAAGGCCGTGTTGGGGACATGGACGCAGTCGACGGATTTGCCCAGCATCACGTTTCTGCCGTATTCGTAATTCAAATATTCCAGCCCGAGCTGAACGATCTGCATGTCGGCCAGGTCGCAGCGGCTGAACGCCCCGGAAATGACCAGGGGGACGGTGCAGGCCATCTGCTGCATCGTCCATCCGGGCCTGAGCGGTACCGAGGTTTTCATAGTGCGCGTATCGGCAGAGTCGAGAAACATCTTGCCGGTGTATTTATACTTCTTTGTTTCCGGAGCTCCCTGCTTCACATAATCGGCCATATCGGCGAGCAGGATGATGTCCATATCCTTGGATAATTTTGCGTTGGCGATCTGTTTGGTCGTTTCGAACAGAAATTGATAAGCGGTATACGCCCCCCGTTTCTTGGGGTTGATGTGGTACAGAATGCCCGCGTAATAGAGCAGAACAAACCGGGCGTATTCCGTGGTTTGAAGCTCGGATTTAAAAACCTCAAAATCAACGGAAGCGTTTCCGGCATCATCGAAGAAGACGATCGATTTAAGAAGCGGGATCATCCTTCCCTATCCTCGCCGCCACAAACTTTCTCAGGAACTTGACCGCGGCGTCGCAATCACGGAAGACGGGGATCCCAGCCTCCTCGAGCATCGCGGTCAGGGGGTCATAGTCCGGGCCGGCATCGAGGTTGACGATGAAGGGCTTGTCGGTAGACTTGGAGATCTCGATCAAGCGGGAGCCGACGGATGAGGGATCGTAGATGTTTTCCTTGTGGTTGGCGGCCGGGGGGATGGTCTGCAGGGCTCCGGTCATCGGGAGAGGGGAAATCACGGCGCAATCCACGCCGGGATCCTCGAGGATGGCCCGGGCGGCTTCGGCAAAAGCCGCGTCATTGGCCACGGGGGTCGTGTCGAGGGGATTTCGGACATCCTGGAACTTGTCGATCCCAAGAGAGGCAAGGGCTTCGCTGATCCGGCGGCGGGTCTCGTCGGAATAGACGGCCAGCTCGAGGCGGTCACCGTTTCGGAGGTTGTCGGACATGATGACGCTCTCGAAGCCGGCGTTGCTCATGAGGACGGCCCGGTTTCCGGCGACCTTCTTATGGCCCAGCATGATCGCGCCGGAGAGGAAGCTTTGGAACTCGGCGATGGTGTCGGCGACGATCACTCCGGCCTCTTCCAGAACGGCCTTGCAGATCCCATATTCGCCGGCCACAGAAGCGGTGTGGCTTGAGGTCGCCAGGCGGCCTTCGGGCGAGCGGCCGCTTTTATAGGCGATGACATAGCGGCCGGGGGTGCGGACGATCTCCCGGGCGGCCTGGGCCAGGAGATAGCCGTCTCCGGACTTGAAGCCCTCGAGGTAGACCGCCACGACCTTCACCTCGGGCTCGTCCTTGAGGTAGTTCAGGTAATCCGAGACGCGGAGGTCGATCTGGTTTCCGATGGAAACGCCGTAGAGCGGCTCGAAGCGGTGGAGCCGGGAGATCCGGCTGATCATGAAGGCGCCGCTCTGGCTGACGTAAGCCAGGCCGGGAGTGCCGCTCTTGGGGAAGCGGAGCTTGTAGCGGGGGATGAACGTCGTATCGTAGGAGCCCGGCTTGCTGTAGATCCCGAGGCAGTTTCCGCCGTTGGCCACGGGCGTGGGCTTCCCGGCCTTGCGGTTTTCGGCCAGCAGGTCGACGATCTTCTGCTCGATACTCTGGGTCCCGGCCTTCTCCCCCATTCCCCCGGCGATGATGATCACCGAGCGGGCCTTGTTTTGGGTGGTGAGGTCGCGCATGACCGGCTCGCACTGCTCGGCTGCCAGGGTGAGGACGAACATGTCGACCGTTTCGGGCAGGTCGGCCACGGTCGGGACGCACTTGCAGCCCTCGATCTCCGCAAGGCCCGGCTTGACCACGTAGACCCGGTCCTTGGGGAAGCCCATCTCGATCACGTTGTTGAGGATGACGTGGCCGAGATTCATCTTCTCGGAGACGCCGATGACGGCAATTGAGGCGGGCTTGAGGAGATGCTTGATGCCGGCGATGGGGCGGTTTTTTATGTCCACATGGGCCCGGGAGAAGCGGCAGAGCCCATCCAGGGGGAAGAGGCGCCCGGCCCGGACGACGAAGGGATTGACCTCGATCTCCTCGATGACATAGCGGGCGGACTTGAAGGGCGAATAATGGGCGGCTAGAGCTTGGAAGCGAAGGTATGTGTCGGAGAGGGCGGCGGGAGCGAGCGGGGCGGGCTTGCCGCGGAAGGGTTTGACCAGCTTGTCGTAGACGGCGACGGGAGCAAGGTGGGCGAGAATGTGGGGCGGCTGGAGGAGATGGGCGGAGGCCATAGCGGCGGCCGTGCCTTCTTTGAGACGCTCGCCGAGGTATTCGACCTCGACGCCGCCGGCCCCCATGGTCACGATGGGGCCGAATTCGCGGGAATTGCGGGCGCCCAGAAGGAGCTCCGAGCCGAAACCAAACTTCTCGAAATCGACCTTCTCGCAGACCAGAACCCCGCGGATATCGGCGGAGACGGCGGCGGTAGTGAGGTCGGCGGGAAGGCCGGAGGAGGAGGTGGAGGATGTGGTGGCGGTGGTAGTAGTAGAGGTGGTAGTGGCGGCGGCGGGGGAAGATGAGGGGGAAGAGGAAGAAGATGTGGAAGAAGAAGAAGAAGAAGATGTGGCGCCGTGGGAGTGCGCTTTGGCCCAAGCGAGGAAGCGGCCGGGAACATCGGCAAGCATTTTCTTGATGGCGGTATTGGCCGCGGAGGCGGAAGCCTTTACGAAAGCGACACCGCCGACGTCGGTCTTATGCTGGATGAGCGGGGCGACGATTTTGAGGACGAGGCCGTCGGACTTGAGGGCGGCTACGTCGGAAGCGGAGAGTTTCTTTCCGACTGGGACGAATTTATAGCGCGGGACGGCAACTCCGGCCAGCTTGAGCATGGCGTAGACTTCCTGCTCGAGCAGGAAATCACGGCCATCAGCTTCGGCCTTGGCGAAGATGGAGTCGATTTTTTTAAAGTCGATTGTCATGGAGTCCCCTATAAATTGTGTTTTGATTTACTCTCAATTCTTGGGAAAGACCGCGGTTTTGCGGATCACATCCAGCAGCGTGCCGTCGCGCCACTCGATAGCGTGCACAATCTCGCCATCGGCCACGGGGGTCGGGGGAATAGAGCCGTAGGATTTGGCCGCCTCGATCGATTTTTGGTGCAATTCCTCGATCGAGATCATCTTCAGACCTGATGCAGCTCCATTGGACAGGAGGGCGTCCTTGTAGGAGGATGCGGAGGCGGGATTGACGGCCACGTATTCCTCGGTCACGACGACGTCGATCACCTCGCCTGGCGTGGTGCGTGTGTAGACCTTTTCCACGACTTTAGGGAAGCCCTTGTCGTTCTTGCCGGTGGCCAGGGGGAGGAAGATGATCGTCAGGTCGGCTCCGGCCGCAACGTCCTGTCCCCCTCCGATCCCGCCGATGATCCGGCCGCCGGCGCAGACGGTATTGACGTTAAAGCCCAGGTCGACCTCCAGGGCGGATAGAACGGCGGCGTCGAGCATGTTCACGGCCGCCTCCTTATTAGCCGTAGAGGCGTAATAGGAGGCCGTGATCTCGCGGTGATTGGGATTTTCAAGCATCGAGGCAATCACCCGCGGCGAGGGCTCGAACAACTGACCATGCATGAGGTGCCGGACCGTCCCCTCCTCGAGCATGTCGACATGGAGGGACGTGATCCCGCCGATGGTGAAATTGACGCGGATCTTGAGGGCCTTGAGGATGGCCCGGATCTCGTCCAGGACGACGAGGCCCGCTCCGCTTCCGACCTGGAAGCCGAAGTTGTCGCGGATCACGCCGGCCGCCTTCATCGCCCCGATGACGTTGGCCGCGATTTTGGCGTTGAACGGGTTGGCTTTGGCTTTAGCAATGTCCAGGGTGCCGGAGCCGATTCCGGAATTCTGCCCGGCCGACGGCACCGGAACGACGAAATCGACCAGCTCCATCGAGATGGCCGCCGGGAAAATGAGCGAGTCGCTGACCGTCCCGGCAAGCAAACAAACGTAGTCGGCGTACTCGGCGTCGGCCGCAAACAGCCCCAGGGGGCCGCAATGTTCTTCGGGCTTGCCCATCATGCCGTTGGCGTTTCCGTACCGGTCGGCCATCGGGACCGGCCCGAAGGCAACCTTGACTCTAACCTCGCCGGTCTGGAGCTTACGGACCCGGCCGCCGTGGGAGAATCCGATACTCACCCAAGGCAGGACCTCGCCCTTCACGATCTTGTCCCCCAGGGCCCGGTACGGATTGCCGTACAAGCCGCCGATTACCCCGTCGTGGACCGCGGCGATTAGCCAGGGGTCGACGTGATCAAAGTAGGCGTTTCCATAGATGACAATGCCTTTTTTCGCCGTCTCGCGGAGCTTGTCGACGATTAATTTGAGGCCGGTGTCGCCGGTCCGGTAGTAATGCGGATAGGAGATCGTGTCGCCATCTTGGATGAGTTCCATGACGGCATCAAGGGACGTGACTTTGGATTGGCGGTGGGGAATGCGATCTGCCACGCGTCGGCCGACGAACCGGCCGATTTGGGGGGCGGGATCGAAGGCGGAGACGAAGGGTTTATAAGTGTGGTTGTTTATTTTCAAGGATTTACGCTCCTTTTTTACATATGGCCAGAGTCGAGTTCCGCACCAATTGGCATTTTTAGGGCATGACAAAAGGTATACAATTAAGGCCGGATAATCAAGGGTTTCCGTGATATCGCCCGCCGGAGAAGGACGTAAATGCAAATAATGCAATTAATTGAATGATATTCATTTAATGAATTGCATTATCATTGATGCGATAATCTCGAAAAACTTAAAACGGCCGGGCGGCTTTTATGGAACTTAAAGAAAAGAAATGAAACGAATCACTAAAAATTCCGTTGCGATAGCCCGAAAGCCTTGCGTTTGGGACCTCGGAAACCGAGTTCTTTACACTCTATGCCGAACGCATCCCCATCATGTGAAGAATGATGAGATCGTGGCGAAAATCTGGCTAATTGGAAGATCCTATTCTGCATCCATCGAACGTCGTAAAAGCGCTGAAGGAATAGGAGACGATTTTTATAAAAAAAAGGTCGGCCCGGCGATACGCAGGTCAAAAATCGACAAATGGTTAAATTCTATAAAATCCATTAAAAACCCAGGAAGCGCTGAAACGATCGAAGTTCATAAAGACGTTATGGCTTTGTTTCGTTCAATTACGGGACTTGACAAGCGATCCTTGGCCTCAAAATATCTACACTTTCACCGACCCGATATATTCTTCATTTACGACAGCCGAGTTAAAAGATCGATCGCAAAACTGGTTCCGAATGTCCGCCGGCTTCCAGATCTTGAAGCAAATAATTATGACCGCGAATACAAAGATTACGTCCGGCGTTGCCTATCCCTTCTAGAACAGATTAAGAAAGTGTTCGGCGTGACCCTTAAGCCTCGAGAACTCGACAAGCTTCTGATCTCATTCGCTAACGATGAAATGAGAAAGAAAACTAAAGGTGCGGCTATTCGTCATGCTCGGAGCAAAAAGAAATACAAAAATTACTGATAGAATCCTGATATTTTTGCCGGAATTCATCAACATAGCCTAAATTCCGTACCTGGCCCCGAATTCATAACATTGAAAATCGGAATGTCAATGGCGGATTTTCAAGGTTACAATCGAAGCCTTACTCCCCCGCTTCTCTCCCCAACTCAAACGCTTTGAGGTTAGCCTCCAGAATCCGCTCGCCGCGCTTCTCGAAGAGCACCCGGATGTAGTCCTTGAGATGCGATTCGTGGACGATCAGGTGCTTGGAGGCCGCGCCGAGCATGACGGTGTTCTGAGCTCGGGAGGCGCCGGCTTCCTTGGCGAGCTTCTCGGCATCGACGATGACTGAGCCGGGGATCTCGCGGATCTTGGCCAGGATCGCTTCTTTATCAGGGTAATCGGGGATGTTGACGAAAGGATTGGAGCTGGTCACGATCCGGCCCTTGGGCTTGAGGTAGTCGAGGTAGCGGAGGGCTTCCAGCGGTTCGACGGAAAGGATCATATCGGCCCCGCCGCGGGGAATGAGGTCGCTCCAGATCCGGGAGGAAGAAAGGCGGAGGTGGGATTGGACCGCGCCGCCGCGCTGGGCCATGCCGTGGACTTCGGCCTGCTTGACGTTGAGGCCTTCCTTGAGGGCGGCGTTGTCGACGACGAAGGCGATCGAGAGGATGCCCTGCCCGCCGACGCCGGCCAGGATGATGTCTTGTTTGCGGACGGTGCTCACTGGGCGCCCCCTTTATTTTTCCGCTTCGCTTCTTCGAGGCATTCCCGGACGGCGACGATCACCGAGATGCCCTTGTGGTCGATCTCCTCGCGGAAGATCTTGACGTTTTCGGCGTGGTGCTTGGGCAGCGGCGTGATCACCCGGATGTGGGCTTTGGGCACGCCCAGACCCTCGACGATCGCGAGGAGCCGGGGGCCGGTGGCGAAGGTGTGTTGGCCGCCGGTCATGGCCGTGGTGCAGTTGTCGAGAATGACGAGCGTCATGTTGGCGTCGTATTCGGCCGCGGCCCGAAGGGGGGTCATCCCGGAATGGCCGAAGGTCGAGTCGCCGATCACGGCGATCGCCGGATGGAGGCCGGCTTCGGACGCGCCCTTGGCCATCCCGACCGAGGCGCCCATGCAGACGCAGGTGTCGATGGCGTTGTGGGGCGGGAACCAGCCGAGGGTGTAGCAGCCGATGTCGGAGAAGACCGCGCCGCCCTGAGTGCCGGACATGGCCTCCTTCATGGCTTTTAAGGTGTCGGTATGGGGACAGCCGATGCAGAGCTGAGGCGGGCGGCCGGAAAGCTTGTCGGGAAGGCCGCGGCGCTCGAGGGGCGAGAGGCCCAGGGCCGGGCGGACCGTCTCGGGCGAGAGCTCACCGGCGCGGGGCAGCTCGCCGGAGAGGCGGCCGAGGACCTTTTTGCCGGGGACGCCGAAGAGGCCGCGGATCGCCTGCTCGATGAGCGGAGCGCCTTCCTCGGCGATCAGGACGGTGTCGACGTGATCGAAGAGGCGGCGGACGAGGCCCTCGGGGATCGGGTAGGCGCCGATCTTGAGGATGGAGGGGCGGGAAGCGGCGGGGACGTCTTCCAGGTTTTCTAGGACGTAATTGTAAGCGATGCCGGAGGCGATGACGCCGAAGGATTTATTGGCCGGATTGAGTTCGAGCTTGTTGAACGGGCTCTCTTCGGAGATTTTGACCAGCTCGGGCTGGAGCTCCTGGAGGCGCTTGTTGCGGCCGCGGGCCAGGTGCGGGAGAAGCGTCCAGCATTCGCGGGTGCCGGATTTGAGGGCGTTTTTCTCGCGGACGGGGCGGGTCTCGACGCCGGCCCGGGAATGGGAGATGCGGGTCGTGAGCCGGATCATGACCGGGACGTTGAGACGCTCCGAGAGGTCGTAGGCCTCGCGGGCGCAATCGTAGGCCTCCTGGTGGTCGGCCGGCTCGAAGCACGGGATCAGGGCAAACTGGGCGTAGAAGCGGCTATCCTGCTCGTTTTGCGAGCTGTGCATGCTCGGGTCGTCGGCGGAGACAAAAGCGAACCCGCCGTTGATCCCGAGAAGGGCCGCGCTCATGAACGGATCGGCGGCGACGTTGAGTCCGACGTGTTTGAAGGAGACCAGGGCCCGACCGCCGGCATAGGAGGTGCCGAGGGCTTCCTCGAAGGCCGTTTTCTCGTTGACCGACCAGGCGGCCCGGTAGTGGCCGATCTTGCCGTTGGCTCGGATGAGATATTCCATGATTTCCGAAGCCGGGGTTCCGGGGTAGGAGTAGGCTGCGGTCAGGCCGGCCTGGACCGCGCCGAGCGCCACGGCCTCATCGCCGAGAAGAATCTCTTTGGACATGGACACGTCCTTTCACTGAATTGGGGGAAAGGTAGGATATCGCCTGGGGCAGGGGATGTCAAACGGACTCCGGTCCGGCTCGGGGGAAATCGGGGCCGGGAAATCGGGGCCAGGTTACTCAACCCCCGAATTATTTGTACCGCGGCGGGCCGGTTGGGGCAGAATAGTCCCCCGAATACGTGGATTATATAATTCCTATATATTTAGGTTGAAAACGGGATTCAACTTGGAATATGATAGGGCAGATTTGGACGTTGGAAAAGGAGAGCGGTATGATCAAGCTTTCAACCAAAGGAAGATACGGCACACGCCTCATGATCAACCTGGCCCGCCACTACGAGGAGGGGCCGAAGGCGATCATCCTTAAAAGCGTGGCCGACGCCGAGGGGATTTCCATCCGGTACCTCGAACAGATCATTATCCCGCTAAAGATCAACAAGCTGGTCAAGAGCATCCGCGGAGCCGGGGGCGGGTATACGCTGTCCCGGAAGCCAACCGAAATTAAAATCTGCGACATCCTCCACGCGCTCGAGGGGACCTGCAGCCTGGTCGAATGTGTCGAGGACGAGGCCAGCTGCGACAAGATCGCCATCTGCGGAACGCATGAGATCTGGAAAGCCGCCTCGGTCATGATGAAGAATTACTTCGACAGCATCTCGCTGGCCGACGTGATCGAAATCACCGACAAGAAGATTGCCGCGGCCAAGAAGAAACCCAAGAAGTAATTTCTGGTATTATGCCCTATCAAGGGCCATGAAAAGAATCATCCGCTTCTTCTCCTCCGTCAAGCTGGCCATCGTCCTGATCATTCTGCTGGTCGTGGCCTCGATTATCGGCACGCTCATTCCCCAGGGACGGGATATGGCCGAATACGAGGCCCGGTACGGGCGGATGGGCGCTCCCCTGGTCCGGCTTCAACTGACCGACGTTTACCGGTCGGTCTGGTTTCTTTCGATCCTCGGCCTGTTCGGGCTGAATATCGTCGCCTGTACCCTGACCCGGCTTGGCGGGAAGGTGCGGCGGGCCGGGCACCCCCGGGTTGAAAGCGACCCAAAAGAACTTGCCGGATACAAAATCAAGGACAAGTTCCGGATTGGCGGCGGGGATAAAGGCGGCGGCAAAGGCGGGAGTGGCGACGCGGAAAAGGCAAAGACGCTCGTGGCTGAAGCATTGAAGGCGGCTCATTACAAGGTGAGGGCGGCCGGAAATCATCTTCACGGCCGGAGGCGGATCGACGGGATCTTCGGGTCGGACATCGTCCACCTGGGGCTCCTGGTCATCATCGCCGGCGGGATTCTGACGGGGCTGGCCGGGTTCAAGACGGATGTCGCCCTCAATCCCGGCGAAACGCGCGACGTGCCGCGGGGGGGATTCGCCGTGCGGCTGGAGCGGTTCGACACGGAAATGTACACCAACGGCGGGGTAAAGGATTGGAAGAGCACCGTGACCGTGGTCGAGGGCGGGCGGGACGTGCGGACCCAGGTCATCGAGGTCAATCATCCCCTTGTCCATAAGGGATTTTCGCTTTACCAAATGGCCTACGGCCAGAACTGGGAAGCGGCGACGCTGGAATTGAGGATCGGGAGGAAGGCGGGCGGGGCAGGGGCGGCCGAGGCGGCGGCGAGTGACGCGGCGGCCGCAAAGACGGTCAAGGCAAAAGTGGGCGAAATCGTCCGGCTCGGTGACCCGGAGATGACGGAAATCCTGGTCCGCCAATTCATTCCCGATTTCCTCCTGGGGGAAAACAATCAGCCCGAGAGCCGGTCGCTCAATCCGAATAATCCTGCTGCTTACGTCGAGGTACGGCGGGGCGGGAAGAAAATCGCGGAGGGCTGGGTGTTTGCCGCTTATCCTGAAATAACCCGGCTGCGCGGGGAAGCGGCGCCCGAGATGACCATCGATTTTCTGGACCTGGACGCCCCGCAGTACTCGGTGCTCCAGGCGGCCAAGGATCCGGGCGTGCTCCTGATTTGGCTGGGATGCCTGCTGGTCATGGCCGGGCTGTTCCTGGCGTTTTACCGGCCGACCTGGGAGATCCGGATGGTGGTGGGGGCCGCGGGTGCGGCGGATGGCTCGGCGGCCGCCGGAGCCGAAGCGGGCAAAGTCGAAATCACGGCCGGCGGAATTGCGGCGAAAAACCGCGACCGCTTCGAAGCCGAATTTGCCCGGGTGATGGATGAGCTGAGGAGTGCGAAATGACGGAAGCGACGTTTTTTACCGCGGCCTTCATCCTCTATGTCCTATCGGCTTTGTGCTACCTGGCCTTTCAGTTCTCGCGCAAAGAGGGGGCGGCCGCGGCAGGCCTGGCCGCGGCGTTTGCCGGCTTGGTGGTCCATGCCGTCGCTCTGGTTTTACGGACGTTTCAAAGCGGGCACGCCCCGTTTACGAATATGTACGAGTCGCTATCGTTTCTGGCCTGGGCCGTGGTGCTGGCCCTGATCATCGTCGAATGGCGCTTCAAGGTCCCGAAAGCGGGAGCGTACGTCATGCTGATCGCGATCGCGGTCATGGCCCTGGCCTCCTCGCCGCTGATGCCCAAGGAGGCGGCGCCGCTGGTGCCGGCGCTCCAGAGCTACTGGCTGTGGTTGCATGTGTCGGTGACGCTTTTGGGCGAGGCGTTTTTCGCCGTGGCCTTCGTCACCAGTATCATGTATATGCGGGCCAAGGACCCGGAAAAACGGGAAAAGATGGATTCGGTGAGCTACCGGTGCGTCTCAATCGGATTTCCGCTTTTTACGCTCGGGGGACTGGTTTTCGGGATGGTCTGGGCGGAGAAGGCGTGGGGGACGTACTGGAGCTGGGACCCGAAAGAAGTCTGGAGCCTGATCACCTGGTTCGTTTTCGCTTTGTATTTGCATACGCGGATCGTGATGGGCTGGAAGGGCAAGCGCTCGGCGATCATCGCGATCCTGGGCTTTCTCGCGGCGCTGTTCACCTTCTTTGGCGTGAATTATCTTCTCTCCGGCCTGCACTCCTACGCCTGAAAGAAATGATCGAAGCCGCGGGAGCGAAGCTCCGCTCGACGGGTGCCCTTAAAATAACGCAACCCATAAGACGCGGAGCGGATCGTTCCAATCGCCGCCAGCGGCCGGCCGAACCGCCGCTTAAAACCCGCCGCGACTTTATCGAAACTCCCCTGTTCGACTGTGACGAGCAGGCAATAATCCTCTCCCCCGGCCGCGGCCGTTTCGACCGCGTCGAATCCGCGCCGCTCGGCCATCCGCCGCAGCTCCGCGGAAACCGGCAATCGATTCAAATCGATCGCGGCCCCGACTCCCGACTGTTCCATGATCCTGCGGATGTCCGAATCGATCCCGTCGGAAACATCCATCATCGCCCGCACGCCGGCTTGCCCCGCAATCCATTCCCCTTCTTCGAGATGCGGCCGCGGCCGCATATGGGCCCGAACCAACCGCGCTTCGTCTCGATCCGCGTATCCATCCACCGGAAATAGCGTTCTCCCGCCCGACCGGGATAAAAAAATAATCTCCGGCCCTTCGCCGGCCGATCGAGATTTTCCCTCCCGATCCAAGAGAATCCTCAATCCGCCGCCCGAATCGCCGAGATTGCCCGTCACCGCAATCACATCGCCCGGCCGGGCGGCCGAGCGGAACTTCTCGCTTCCGGCTCGGACCAGGCCGATCACGACGACGTTGATGACGATCCCGCCGGGCGTCCGGGTCGTGTCTCCCCCGACAAGATGGACTCCCGACGGCCGGGCCGCGGTCCGCCATCCCTTGAAAAAGTCATCGAGCCAGAGAATACTGACGCCCATTGGGATACCGATCGAAAGGAGCGCCCACTTCGGACGCCCGCCCATGGCCGCGATATCGCTCAAGTTCACGGCCAGCGATTTGTATCCCAAATCTGCGGCGGCGACGCTTTTCCGGATGAAATGCCGGTCCTCGACCAGCATGTCGGTCGTGACCAGCATCCGCTCGCGCTTGGTCCACGACAACACCGCGCAATCGTCGCCGATCCCCACAACCCCGGCCGGCAATCCTTTCAAGAATGACCGGGACATCCGGGCGATGAAGCCGAACTCGCCGAGCCCGGCAAGACCCTCGCTTTTTTTCAGCCTCTTTCCCATTCTCATCGCTTTCCGACCTTCCGCGCCCGGGCCGCATCCACAAGCTTCCAAAGCTCCCGGGCCGCGACCTCCGGATCCGGGGCCGAGCAAATTTCCGAAACGACGGCCAATCCGTCGGCACCCGCTTCCAAAACCCGGGCCGCGTTCCCGGCGTTGATGCCACCGATCGCGACCAGGGGCTTCTTCACCAGCGGCCGCAGCCGCCACAAGCCCTCGACTCCCCAAGGCGCGCCGGTATCGGTCTTCGTCGGAGTGGAAAAAACGGGGCTGACGCCCAGGTAATCGACATCGAGCCGTTCGGCCGTTACCGCCTGTTTTTCGTTTTCGACCGAAAGGCCGATGATCGCTCGGGGCCCCAAAATCGCGCGCGCGTCCGTCACGGACATATCGGATGTTCCCAAATGAACGCCGTCGGCCAGCACGGCCAAGGCGACATCGACCCGGTCGTTGATGATCAAGGGGATGCGGCGAGGCCGCAGGATTTCCGCCACCCGGCGCCCGATGGCGACGAATTCTCTCGTCGTCGCGTCTTTTTCCCGCAACTGAACGATCGACACGCCGCCGGCCGCCGCCGCTTCAACGATTTTTTCGATCGACCGGCCGCCGGAAAGAGCCCGGTCGGTGACGAGCATCAGCCCGAAATCGGCTTTCATCGCTATCCTCGCGCCGCCGCAAACCCGTCCGCGATCCCGCGATTATCCTATCGATTCCTGTGTCATCTTCAACCGTCTCCGGATTTCGTGTTCGCCGATCCGGTAGAGGGCATCGAGGAATTCAACCTGGAAGCTTCCCGGTCCGCCGGCTTTGGCCGCGGCCATCTCCCCGGCGATCCCCATCACGGCCATGGCCGCCACCGCTCCCTCGAAGGGAGACGCGTCGACGGCGATGAACGCCCCGGTGAGGGCCGAAGCCGTGCAGCCGAGGCCGGTCACTTGGGGCATCATCGGGTCGCCGTTGGAGATGGCGATGATCCGGTCGGCGGTCACGATCCGGTCGATCTCGCCGCTGATGCTGACGACGGAGCCGTATTCCTTGTTCAGAAAGATCGCCGCTTCGATCGCCGCTTCAGAGTCGTAGCGGCTGTCGACGCCCTTGGTCAGGATGCCTTCCTTGACCAGAGCCATGATTTCCGATGGGTTGCCGCGGATGACCGTCGGCCGGAATTGCTCCAGGAACTCGTGGCCGGTGTTCGTCCGGAACTTGGTCGCACCGACTCCGACGGGATCAAAGACGATCCGGATGCCCCGTTCCCGGGCCGCTTCGGCCGCCCGGAACATGGACTCGATCCAGGGCACGCTGAGGGTTCCGATGTTCACGACCAGGGACGAGGAAATGTTGACCATCTCCTCGACTTCCTCGAGAGCATGGGCCATGACCGGCGAGGCGCCGATGGCCAGTAAAGCATTGGCCGTGTTGTTCATCACCACGTAGTTGGTGATGTTGTGGATCAGGGGAGCGTCGTTGCGAACGCGCTCGATATCCTGCCAGACGTCTTCCACTTTCATCGGGTTCCCTCCCAGGGAAAGGACTTCCCGACGATTATATCATTTCTGACGCTATTTTTTCTTCGCTTGGTCCTGGGCCTGCGCTTCCTTCATCTTGGCCCGGCGCTCGTTCATCATCTTTTCCCGTTCCAATATTTGGGCCGGGATTTTCGTTGCAAGGCTTATCCCCGGCTCTTTTCCTCAGGACCGTCGAGCCGGGCCCGCCGCAGCCGGAGCGAATTCGTCACGACCGAGACCGAGCTGAAGGCCATCGTCGCCGAGGCGATCATCGGGTTGAGGAGGATGCCGAAAAAGGGATAGAGGACGCCGGCCGCGATCGGGATCCCGATGACGTTGTAAATGAACGCCCAAAACAGGTTCTGCTTGATCGTCCGGATGGTCCGGCGGCTGAGCTCGATCGCCCGGGCCACACCGTGCAGGTCGTCCCCGATCAGGGTGATGTCGGCCGCTTCCATGGCCACATCCGTCCCCGAGCCGATGGCCACGCCCACGTCGGCCGTGGCCAGGGCCGGGGCGTCGTTGATCCCGTCGCCGACCATGGCCACCCGCTTCCCCGCTTCCTGGAGCTTGCGGATTTCAGCGGTCTTGTCGGCCGGGCGGAGGTCGGCGACGAAATGACTGATCCCTGCGGCCTGGGCCACCGCCTCGGCCGTTCTCCGGTGATCTCCGGTCAGCATCACGACCTCCAGTCCCATTTCCTTGAGGCGAGAGATCGCCGCAACCGATTTTCCCTTGAGGGGGTCGGCCGCCGCCAGGATTCCGGCCGGCTTGCCGTCGACCGCCGCATATACGGTCGTCTTCCCTTGGGCGGCCAGGGTTTCGACAAGCGGCTCCCATGAGGCCACGTTGATCCCCCGCTGAACCATCAGGGTGGCGTTGCCGATGAGGACGTCGCGGCCTTCGACCAATGCTTCCAAGCCCAAGCCGGGAAGCGAGCGGAAGTCGGACGCGGCCGGGACGATCATTCCGGGCGTCTTGGCCGCGGCGGCCACCGCCTCGGCCAGAGGATGTTCGGAGCCCTTCTCCGCCCCGGCGGCCACCCGCAGGAGCTCGGATGTGCCCCAGCCTTCGCCGGGGATGATATCGGTCAGGACCGGCCGGCCTTCGGTCAACGTGCCGGTCTTGTCGAAAATAACGGTCGTCAGCTTGGCGGCCGTCTCGAGGCTTTCGCCGTTGCGGATCAGAATGCCGTACTCGGCCCCCTTCCCCGTCCCAACCATAACCGCCGTGGGCGTGGCCAGGCCGAGGGCGCAGGGACAGGCGATGATCATCACCGCGACAAAATTGAGGAGAGCAAAAGTCAGAGCCGGCTCCGGGCCGAAGAAGAGCCAGACAAAGAAGGTCAGGACGGCCGCGCCGATAACGGCCGGAACAAACCAACCGGCGATCACGTCGGCCAACCGCTGGATGGGCGCCTTCGAACCCTGGGCGTCCTGAACGAGCCGGACGATCCGGGCCAGGACGGTATCGCGGCCGACCTTGAGCGCCCGGAAGGTGAAGCTCCCGTTTTTGTTCATCGTCGCCCCGATGATCTCGTCGCCGGCGGTTTTCTCGACGGGGATGCTCTCGCCGGTGATCATCGATTCGTCGACCGAGGAGCTGCCGGCGGTCACGACGCCGTCCACCGGAATCCGTTCGCCCGGACGGACGACGACCAGGTCGCCGGGAAGGACGTCGGCCAGGGAGATGTCCGTCGCGGCGCCGCCGCGGAGGACGCGGGCGGTTTTCGGCTGGAGCCCGAGCAGGCGCTTCATCGCTTCCGAGGCCCGCCCCTTCGCCCGGGCTTCGAGCAATCGTCCGAGAAGGATGAGGGTGATAATGACCGCCGACGTGTCGAAATAGACATGCCGGCCATGCGGGCCGGCCGTAAAGAGAGACGGAGCGACGGTGGCCGCGACGCTGTAGAGGTAAGCCGCCGACGTCCCGACGGCAACCAGGGTGTTCATGTCCGCCCGGCCGTGCTTGAGAGCCGCCCAGGCCCCCCGGTAAAAGCGGGCGCCGAGCCAGAATTGGACAGGCGTCGTCAGAATCCAGAGAAGAACGGGCGACTGGAGGAAGGCGGGGACGAAGGTGAAGACCGAGCCCATGCCGCCGAAGAAGACGACGAAGCTGAGGGCCAGGCCGAGGAAGAATTTCCTCCTCAGGTCGCGGAGCTCCCGTTCCCGGATTTTTTCTTCGATATCGTCGGAGGGCTGGTCGGCCACATCCGCGGCGCCGGCGATGAAGGAACGAATGACCTCGTATCCGGCCGCTTCGATCGCCGCGCAGATTTCGTCCAGGCCCGTTTCGGTCGGGAGGTATTCCACCCGGACCCGGAGGGTTTCGGTGTTCATCGAGGCGTGGAAGACGCCCGTTTTCGCCAGGACCACCCGCTCGATCGTTCCGGCGCAGCCTTCGCACATGATGCTTTTAATGGGAATTTCGGCCGTGGCCGAGGCAACGTCGTAGCCGGCGTCGCGGACGGCCCGGACAAGGTCAGCGGCCTTGGTCACGGCGGAGGCGTAGATGACCGTCGCCCGGCCGGTGGCGAAATTGACGCTGACGAACTCGACGCCGGGAACTTTATGGAGAGATTTTTCGACAGTGGCCACGCAGCTTGCGCAGGTCATCCCCGAAATGGGCAGGTCAAGGCGGATCATTCCGGCCCGGACCTCGGGAACTGAGGCGGTCGGCTTGGCCGTTGCGGGAGATGGCGTATGGCCGCGACCGGCCATCGGGTCCAGGCTCTGCCGGAGGTACTTTTCCGGGTCAATGTCGAATTTTTTCTTGCAGACAGGGGAGCAGAAATAGTAGCGCTTCCCGGCATAATCGGAAACGCCCTTGGCCGCGTCTTCGCGGACGGTCATTCCACAAACAGGATCGATGGCCATGATTATTCTTCTTTCTTTTGATCGCTTGAGCTTCCGGCGCCGGACGTCCGGCGATACCTGGCCAGGAGGCCGATGATCTCATCGATTTTCTTGCTCTGGTCGGCCCGATTGGATCCGGCCAGCGCTTCCTGAGCGCAGCTTCGGAGGTGGCGTTCGAGGATACGCTCCTCGACCCGGGCGAGGGCCGCGGAAACCGAAGACAGCTGCGTGAGGATATCGACGCAATAGCGCCGGTCTTCGATCATCTTCTGGATGCCGCGAACCTGGCCTTCGATCCGGTGCAACCGGCCGATCTCGTCAGCGTGGGAGGGATGGGCGTGCTCGTTGTTCATCTTTGTCTCCGTTGACAATATACCATACCCCCCCTTGGGTATGTCAAGGTAAATCGAAGCCAGACAGTTCGGCGCCAAAGAAGATCGGGGCCGAAGATCGGGGCCAGGTTACTCAACTCCCGAATTCATTATCAAGACGGGGAGATCGGGAGTTGAGTAACCTGGCCCCGATCTTTTCGTATAAACTACTCAGGAAGGAACAAATGGACATTCAGAAGATTTTCTTGATTCTCGCCGCTGCCGCTGTCATCGTGAACGTCGTTGTATTAATGGTGATCGTATCTTCCCTTAACCGCCGGGGGATGAAAACGAACATCCTTGACGTGAGGTTGCGTCCCTGGAAATATCTGGCGGCTTATAAAGCGGCCACCGTGAAAGAGACGGGAAAACCCGGCTCGCTCTACGCGTTTTCGCTTCTTCTCTCCGGCTTAGCGATCATCCTGGCCCTCGCCGGACTTCTTATCCCCCGATTCTAGACAAATCGGGATCAAAGAAGATCGGGGCCAGGTTACTCAACTCCCGAATTCATTATCAAGACGGGGAGATCGGGGGTTGAGTAACCTGGCCCCGAATTATTTGGCTATGGAGATCGTGCCGCCGCCGAGGACGACATCGCCGTTGTAAAACACGGCCGCCTGGCCCGGCGTGATCGCCCTCTGGGGCTCGTCGAATTCCACGATCACGGTTCCCCTTTCCCCGGGCCGAAGCGTCGCGGGCGCGCCGTCATGCCGCGACCTGATCTTCACGTCCGCCCGGCGATCCGCTTCGATTCCCGGTATCGCGACCCAATTGACGTTCGTCACGATCATCGTCGACCGGAAAAGCTCCCCGTTCGGACCGGCGACCACGGTGTTTGAAGCGGCGTCGAGCGAAACGACATAAAGCGGATGGGCGGCGGCGATCCCCATCCCCTTCCGCTGGCCGATCGTGAAATTGAGAAAACCCTCATGCCGGCCGATCCTTCGCCCTTCCCTATCGACGATCGACCCGGGCCGGAACGCGTCCGGGATCCGCCCGCGCAGAAACGCGGCGTAATCATCGTCGGGGACGAAACAAATCTCCTGGCTTTCGGGCTTTTCGGCCACGGGCAAGCCCAAGCGCCCGGCGATCTTCCGGACTTCGGTCTTGCGCAGGCCGCCCACCGGGAACAGCGTCCGGGCTAAATCCTCCTGCCGCAGGCCGTAGAGAAAGTACGACTGGTCTTTGGCCGCGTCGACGGCTTTTCTGAGGCGCCAGCGGCCGAGGCGCTTATCGAAATCGACCCGAGCATAATGCCCGGTCGCGATCCGTTCCGCCCCGAGGCGGGCCGCCCGCTTGAGCAGCGGTCCGAACTTGACAAACCGGTTGCAGCGGAGGCAGGGATTCGGAGTCCGCCCCCGGCCGTATTCGGCGATGAAGTCGGAAACGACTTTCCGTTCGAAAGTCCGGCGGAAATCGGCCGTGTAGAACGGGATTCCAAGCAGCGCCGCGACCCGGCCGGCATCGCGCCGGGCCGCCGCTCCGCAGCAGCTCCGGAGCTCGTCCGAGACGCAGGCGGCTTTGGGCAGGGCGAACAGATTCATGGTCAGTCCGAAAACGTCCAGGCCTTTTTGTTTCAAAAGCGCCGCCGCGACCGACGAGTCAACGCCGCCGGACATGGCCACCACGACGCGGGCGGATGTTTTCGGCATGGGAGAGTATGATATATTAACGAGCGAAGCTCAGTCCATTGTTCCTTCCGCCCCATCCCGGGGCTTTTGCCGGTTCGACATGACGCATGTGCCGATTTTAAAAACGACCATGGCCCTGTTGATGTTCCATGCCAGGGTCGGCTCGCGCGTCGCCATCCGGGCCCTGGCCCCTGTCCTGGCGACCGCCTTCGGCTTGTTCTATCTCCTCCGGCCGGAACTTTTCTTCATGCTCACCCGCCGGTTGTTCGTCGAAGCCGAGCCGTTGGCCAAGGGCTTGATCGTCGCCGCCGCTCTCCTGGCCGCCGCCGGGACCACCCGGAAATCGGTCTGCTTCGGCCTCGGGGGCTGGATCCGGAGCCTGCCGGTCGGCGGCTGGGCCCACCGGCGGGCCGCCGTCTTCGCCGTAACCCTGGCTGAAACGCCGATCACCCTCCTGCTTTACGTCTCCGCCCTTTTCGGAACGCAGGGATTGACTCGAGAAGTCACGTCGGCCATGGCCGTGAACGCCGCCGTCGGCCTGATCATTGCCTCCGTAGCCGCCGCGGCCGCCGTCGTCCCGTCCGGAAACAGCGGCCCGCGTTTGATCTTCGCCGCGGCCGCCGCGGTCCTGTCCGGTTCCGGAAATCTCGTCTATGCCGCGGCCGCGATCCCCGTCCTCGCGGCGGTCGATTATCTTGCCGGTTCGCTGGCCATTTCCCATAAGGGAAGCGGGCGCCGCCGATGGATGGTGCCGATCCGTTTCCCGGCCCTGATCGGCCTCCGGGCCCTGGGGATAACGGGCTGGTCCGGATTCCTCCCGGCCGGTCTGGTCATAGGCCTCATCGCTCTTTTCCTGAGAAATAACATCCTGTCCGAGCCGCTTCAACGGGCGGCGATGCGGACGGGCGGGGCCATGAGCGCGGCCGTCTTTCTGGCCTTCACCTCCGGCTTTCTCGTCTCGAGCCGGGCGCCCTGGCCGTGGAGCCGGTCTTGGCCGCGGTCGGCCCGGCACCGGATCGTATCCGACGCCCTTTTTCTGGGCCTCCCCGGACTGATTCTCTGTCTCCCTTTATCGTGGATCGGCTGGCCGGCGGTTTACGGCGCGGCGGCCTTTCTTCCGTTGGGTGCGGCCCGGGCGGCCGGGGCGGTCAACGGACCGCGGGAAACGCGGTCGAAAATCCTCGGCACCCTCCTCCTAGAGGGGAGCCTGGCCGCGGCGGCTTTCGGGCTTTGGACGGCAGCCGGAATCGCCTTCGTGTTTTTGGCGCCGCTGATTGTCGAACTCGGCGCCCGGCAAGAACAGACGCTCAAAGTCACCGCCTGGAACGAAATGCATCATGACGCCGCCGGAGATCCCGGCTCGTGGAGCGTGAAATGATCCGATTTGAAAACGTGTTTTTCGCTTATGAGAGATCCGTCCCCGTCTTTCAATCCTTGACCCTCGCGTTGGAGACGGGATTGACGCTGCTTTTGGGGCCGAACGGATCAGGGAAAACGACGCTGCTGAAGCTTGCGGCCGGGGTGGAAAAGCCCGACAAGGGAAAAATATGGATCGATAAGCACGATCTCTGGAAGCAGGAAGTCGCCGCGCGGCGGGACATCGCCTACTTGCCCGAGCATCCGGACCTAACGCCGTATGCCTCGATCCGGGAAATCACGCGGTTTGTCTGCCGGCTGCGAGGCGAGCCGCTCGCCCGCGGAGAAGAAGCCCTGACCATCCTGGAAATGGACCGGGTGGCGGGACGGTCGGTTCGGGAATTGTCCCAGGGACAACGGCGGAGGGCGGTCCTGGCCGCGGCGATGATCGGCCGGCCGAGACATCTTCTGCTGGACGAGCCGCTGGAGGCGATGGACCGGAGGATGCGGGACTACATCATGGTTTGGATCGAGGGCCGGATTCGGGACGGAGCCGCCGCGGTGATCGTCTCCCACGACCTGGATTCGTTCGCCGCCCTGTCTTCGGCGGCCGTCGGGATGAAGGACGGGAAGCCTGAATTCAACCCGTCGCTGCCGGCGGATGCGGCCGAACGGAACACGGTCCTCGAGCGCTTCGCCCGCGGGATATAATGAGGAATTCTATTTGGTGCCGGGTTACATGCTTCCCTATTTCGGGCCAGGACCCGGGGAAATCGGGGAATGGATAACCTGGCACCGAATCGATGGCACCGAATCGATGGCACCGAATCGATTGAATGCGGCGGGAGTTTTTGGTAGAATACCGCGGTATTCTTATCCCCAGAAGGAGCTCCTCACATGTCCGGTCACTCTAAATGGGCGTCGATTAAGCATAAAAAGGGCGCCGCCGACGCCAAGCGCGGCAAAATTTTCACCAAGATCATCCG
>Ga0105099_10000604_pt1 | contig 24075 bp, 16 predicted proteins | sample PPLLak3cmMay2015_2_FD_79138 | JGI IMG/M metagenome (GOLD analysis project Ga0105099, IMG submission 79138) | Freshwater sediment microbial communities from Prairie Pothole Lake near Jamestown, North Dakota, USA - PPLs Lake P8 Core (1) Depth... | ecosystem: Environmental > Aquatic > Freshwater >... | reverse complement strand
TGTGGGTGCCCATTTCTATAACCGTGCAAACCTGGGCGTCCACAGGGGGCCACCCCTACGGAAATCCTGTCATTATTTGCGTAATCGCACCGGCACGTAGTTGCAAAACGGCTCCTCGGCCATGTAGTCACCGTGCACCGCGTCGGCCCGGGCCCGGCAGCCGCCGCAGACATTGAGGAACTCACACTCGCCGCACTTGCCCTTGTAGCTCTTGAAATCACGCAACTCATTGAAAAGGGGAGAATTTTCCCAGATTTCCCGGAACGGGGTCTCTTTTATGTTGCCGGCGACGCGAAGGAAGTAGGAACAGGGCTTGACGTTACCGAAGCAGTCGATCAGGCAGATGGACTGGGCGGCGATGCAGCCCTTGCCGCCACCGGTGGAAAAACTCAGGGAGCGGCGTTCGAAGGTCACCCCTTCCGCCTTGGCCCGCTGGGGCGCGACCCGGTAATAATGGGGGGCACAGGTCGGGCGCATCAGGATCACATCCTCATCCTTTTCCTGCTGGTAGTGCCACTCCAGGATCTCTTCGTAATCTTCCTTGGAGATCAGCTCGCTCATGATCTCCTCGCCGCGACCGGTGGGAACGATCATGAACATGTACCAGGCGGTGGCGCCAAGGGACTTGGCCAAATGGAAGACCTTTGGAATGTCGGCCTGATTCCTTTTCGTGAAGGAAGAATTGATCAGAAATTTCTGCCCATTGCGCCGGAAGGCCTCAGCGGCCCGGATGACACCGTCGAATGAACCAGGACATTGACGGAAATCGTCATGAACCGCCGCACTGCTGCCATCGAGAGAGAGAGAGACCATCTTGATATCAACCTCCCGCATCTTCCGGCAGATCTCGTCATCGACCAGCGCCCCGTTGGTGGCCATGCACATGCGCAGCCCCAGGGAAGCACCGAAGTCCGCCAACTCGAAAATATCCTTGCGCAGCAGCGGCTCCCCGCCGGAGAGGACCACGACCGGCTTGGAAAAGTGCGCGATCTCCGTGAGGAGTTTTTTCCCCTCTTCGGTGGTAAAATCCCCTTCCGATGAGGCCTCGTCTGAGGAGCAGCGACAGTGGACACACTTCAGGTTGCATTTCTGGGTAACTTCCCAAGCGATCCATTTGGGAATAAATTCTTCCTTCATTCTGACTCCGCTGGTAATATTCCGGGAAGAGCAACTCTCCACAGTTGGTTGTACAGTGTATCACAAATAAAACAAAAAATAGCAGTATGAGGTTTTCTGAATATACAGGAGCCTTCAACTGCAAATTTTGAAATAGTCCCATTAGAGACAAGGGGCTCTCGTCTGAGGTTGCCTCTTCAGGGACTATTCTACCTGCGGACAGCTGGCCATTTCCCGCGCTCGCCTGATGATCTCGCTCAAAACCTGCCCGTCAGCCTTCTCTTCCGCGATATGGGCCTTGCACCCTTGGAGAAGTTCCTCAGCCAGACCATCCAGGACTTCCCAGCGCTCCAGCGGCATGACCGGCATGCCGTCCACCAGGTCGCTCCCCAGCCATTCGGCGATCCCGCCCAGAACCTGTCCTGCAGCCTCCCTGCCGCCCGCTGCCTCGGCACGCAGAAACCGCTCCGCCCAGTCGGCAATATCTTCTGCCAGAAGTGAAAACAACTCGTTATTCTTTCCCTTTGCGCAAACCATGCCACCTACTCCTCGATCTTCCGGTTGAACACCCAGACGGCAAGAGCGAATGACACGGCGGCCGTCACCAGCAGGGTAAGGCAAAACTGGGTATCAATGAATCCCTGCAACAGCGCCAGGCGCGCGCCCTCGAAGATGGCTGTCGTGGGCAGGGCCCTGACGAAAGGCAGCACTGTTTCCGGATAGGAAGAAAGGGGGAAGAAGATCCCGGACATGAAGATCAGCGGGACGATGACCACCCCCTGGACCCGTCCGATATTTTCCGGCTTCTCGATCACCGTACCGCAGATGGTTCCGACACAGGAAAAGATCATCGAGCCGAGCGCGATAAATAACAGATAGGTGAGAAAATGAGCGAAGGGAAAACGAAAGGGGGTCAAGAGAAAGATTACCCCGGCCACGGCAATCCCCTTGATCGCTCCCAGGGAAAAACCGGACATGATCTTGCCGATGACGATATCATAGACCGTGATCGGCGTGACCCGATATTCCTCGATCGTTCGCTGCACCTTGCGGTGGAACCACATGCTCCACGAACTTTCGTCAAAAGCGGCGCTGACGGCAGTCATGGATATGAGACCCGGCGCAATAAACAGGGCATAGGGGATACCGTCCACATCGGAGATATAGCCCCTGAGTCCGACACCGAACGCCAGGTACAGGGTAATGGGATAGGCAATGACCGCCACGAGCTCGGAAAGGACACTCCTGCGCAGCACCCACATATCCCTTCCCCAGATGGTAAAGGCACCTCGAAACATTACACCACCATTTCTTTTCCGTATATGCTCCGCCCCTGTCCGGCGTAGGAATCATATACATGCTGGTAAACCCGCTCGCATTTCTGCTCGAAGAGCGCCTTATTGTAAACCCTCGGCAGGAATTCGTCGAGGGCGATATCGATCAGCTGACGCACAGCGGCTCGAGTCTGCTCCTTGCGCCGCCAGTCGAGCACGAGCTTTTCATCCTTGAGACGTGACAGGAGCCATCGCGCACCCTTTTTCACCTCATCGCGCTCCTTGTCAGACAGTTCCAGCTCAGGCTTGGTGAGCACATCGAAGATGGCAAGTTCCTCCTCCGAAAGGCTCTCGGCCATGTGACGCCGCTCCTCTTCGTTCAGGGAGTTGGCGAAGCGCAGCAGCTCTTCAAACATCGCTTCCACATTGTGGGCACCATTGTTGTACTCGTCGATAAGCCTTTGAAACCGCTCCAGAAAGTCCATCCGGGTCCGGTTGAGTGTCACCATCTCACGCACCTTTCGCTCCAGGGCCGCTTTCAGTCGTTCAATTTCCGTCCGCTTGCGTCCGGACTCAAACTTCTTCCGCAATGCCTCGAAGTCGATCTTGGACAGGTCATGCTGCCGTTCCCAGATCGGTTTATGGGCGTCACGGATGACATATGCCTCTGCTGCAACAGACTCATCGAGGAGCGCCTCAACCTCCGCCATGATCCCGGAGATGTCCACTTCCGGATCAAGGGAGCGGATCTTCTCGGCGATGACCGCAATTAGCTTCCGCTTTGGAGCAAACTCAACGGCAATCGGGTCGGGGAGGATTGCCTTGAAGAGCCGCTCCACCATCCCCGCTAAAGCGAGGTAGGTCCGCTTTGACTCTTCGCTGACCAGGATCGCCTCCACCGCGTCGTCAAGAAGCCGCACCAGCTCGAAACCGACGACCGCTTGAATGCCATTCAAAGGCACCCCAAGCCGGGCGCAGAATTCCTCGGTCTCGCCAATTTTCTCCCGCAGCCTGGTTACCAGAAAAACCTTGGCCTGAACCGGACACTCACCTTCCCGCGTCCCACCGCCGAAGCCTGAACCGTAAATTGCCAGCGCCCGTTGCAGGTTGCGAAATACCCCGACATAATCGACAATCAGACCATTCACCTTATCCCGGAAGACCCGGTTGGCTCGGGCAATGGTCTGCATCAGGGTATGGTTCTTCATCGGTTTATCGAGATAGATAGTGTTGCAGCTCGGCACGTCAAAGCCGGTAATCCACATGGCGCAGACAAAGACCAGGCAGAACGGGTCGTCCGGGTCCTTGAACTTCTTCTCCAGATCCTCCTTCACCATGCGCAGTCGATGGGGTTTGAAATCGATGCCCTTTTCACGAAAGAGCTCCAGTTCGTTCTGGGACTGTGACACCACTACCGCCATGTCCGCCAGCTCCAGATAGGCAAGCTTTTCTTCCAGGCCCTCTCGCGTGGTCCCTGTCGCAACCGCCAGATCATCCCTGATGTGCTCTATCTCCCGTTGCCAGTTCGCCCGCACCTTCTCGTACATCCGCACAGCGGTCAGCTTGTCGATGGCAATGAACATCCCCTTGCCGCGATGCCCCCGCCCAAGAAAATGGCTCACCAGATCCGCGGCAATCTTGTCCAGCCGCTGGTCCCGGGTAATCAGGTGATATTCCCGGCTGAATTCCCGCTCCAGCCGCAGCTCCTGTGCCTCGTCAAGTTCAGCCTCTTCGAGCAGAGCTGCCATCTCCTCATTCAGATTGTCATTGGTGAGTTGCAGCTCCGGAATGCGGTTTTCGTAAAAGAGCGGCACCGTGGCGCCATCGTCCACCGACTGGCGGAAGTTGTAAATGCTCACGTAGTCGCCGAAGACCTTGCGGGTCAGCTCCTCGCCGACCATGAGCGGGGTGCCGGTAAAGCCGATGAAGGCTGCGTTGGGAAGCGCGTTGCGCATGTTGAGGGCGAAGATGTCGTACTGGCTGCGGTGGGCCTCGTCGGTGATGACAATGATGTCGGTGCGCTCCGACAGAAGCGGGTATGCCTCGCCCTTTTCGGTGCGGAACTTCTGGATCAGAGTAAAGACGTAGCGGTGGTCCTCCTGCAGGAGTTCCTGCAGGTGCCCACCGCTGGTGGCGTGGATCCGCTTTTCCTCCTCAGTAACTACCCCGCAACCGGCAAAGTTCTTGTAGATCTGGCCATCCAACTCTTGCCGGTCAGTGACAATGAGGAATGTCCAGTTACCGAGCAGGGTGCGGAGCACCTTCTGGGCGAAGAACACCATGGAGTAGCTTTTGCCGCTCCCCTGGGTGTGCCAGAACACCCCAAGCCGTCCCTGGTTCTCGCGGATGTTTGCAACCGCAGCCACAGCGCTGTTCACACCATGGCATTGGTGGTTTTTGGCCAGGAGCTTCTGTGTTCCACCTTGCGTGTCGGCAAAGAGGATGAAGTTCTCCACCAGGTCAAGAAGTCGCCTTTTCTCGCACGTACCACGGAGCATCGTCTCCAGACTGACAAGCCCTTCCTCACCTTCATTATTGATTTTTTTCCAGTCGGCGAAATGTTCCCATGCGGCGGTCAGGCTGCCGATCCGGCTTTGACTGCCGTTGGAAAGGATAATCAGCGCGTTGTACCAGAAGAACTGGGGGATGGTTTCCTTGTAGTCTTTGAGGTTATTCCGGTAGGCGTTTTCCAGCTTTTTGTGGGAGGTCTTTAGTTCGATGAAAACAAGCGGCAGACCATTGATGAATCCCACCAGATCGCAGCGTCGCTTGTACATTTCGCCGCTTACCCAGAGTTGAGAGGCGAGCAGAAAGTCGTTGTTTTCCGGATTCTGCCAGTCGATGACCGTGACCGTTTCGGTAATCTGTTCGCCTTTGGCGTTCTCGAAGGTTACCTTGACACCATTTTTCAGCAACTGGTAAATCTCGCGGTTGGCCTGCACCGAAGTCATCAGGCTGTGGTCGCGGGCAATATCTTCGATTGCAAGGGTTAGAGCTTCAGCGGGAAGGGAGGGATTCAGCCGTTGCAGAACCGGCCGTAGCCGGGCCTTCAGCACCACCTCGCTGCTCGTTTCACGACCAAGGTTGCCGGAACCTCCGAAGGTCTCGTGGAAACAATTCACCGTATCCCATTCGAGCGCCTCAAAGAGAGCAATGGCGGGTTGTTCAACGAGCATGTCTTCGGTGTAGGGATTAGCCATCGGCAACTTTACCTTTTGTGAACCATTTTAGTTATTGTGAATTTTACCGATTGACTTTTTGCAACCAACAAGTATATTGAAAACATCTCATCTGCCAATGGCAGAAGGAGTTGAGCCAACGTTCCGCGTTGGCTTTTTTTAATTATCGGATTCGTCTATCGTACTTCTTCTCCAATTTTCTGCGAGTATTCTGGTACTCAACCCAAAACGATGTAATTAAGCGCCTTCTCCCATCCGGGTATTTTTTCAAAACCATCAGATAATCGAAATCCTTCAACCATACATATGTTTTAACGATTCCATCTCCTTCTTTAAAATCCCAATCAAGCACTTCCATTGCATCAGCATTATCGAGCATCGGCCTTGCCCAGGGTAAACGCTCGGAGCGACGCAGATCCGGCAATCGTTCACCGACATCTTTATCATCACGAGATGTGAGATGCCAGAAGACGACCTCTTTGCCATCTTCCTTTTCAGGAAAAAACCAAGCGTGTACCCCCCTGTAGCATGGCTGACTTTCGACGAAATCTCTTTTGAATATCTCGTATAAAAAGTTAAAGGTTTGCTCAGTCCAGGGGTTCACATGGAACATTTCTGGCAACCATCCTGGTTCGCTTGCCATCATTTCACCAACCTTGGTGTGAAGAGGAACAAGTTGAACTTTTCTTCCCGAAGTGGTGTTGAACTCAGTAAAGTACGTCCAAGTTTTTGTTCTAGAAGCTCTATTATTGTTACTTTAGCTGCATTTCCCGATAACCCACGATGCCTGTAGGAAACGGCCCCCAGAAGGAAATCTGCCAACTGCATCAAATCCGATTCACATGAATGGATATTCTGTATATGCCTGATCATCTGGCTGGTAAAATCATAGACATTGTTACAGAGTACTTCACTGAGCTTTCTTACTTTTTGGCTGCTTCGTGTGTCTTTTACATCAAGGTAAATATTATATTCCTTGTCCGGACTTAAAATCTTGTTCAGCAATGAAAAGTACATTTTGTAATAAAATTCATCATGCGATCCCTGATTGTAACAGGCATGATCGAGTGATTGCTTATTCAATACGACAAGGGCTCGAAAATGCAAGGGAGTCTCTGCAAGGAACCAGTTGACAAGTTCACTATAAAAATTCTGCCGAGCCGCTGAGACTTTAGTCCACTTCAATTCACCGGCTGCTTTGTGTCGATTCTTTATATCCCTCAATTCAGCCGCAAGGCGCTGCACTTCAACAAGCGGACACCATATTGATCCCAGCAACATAACTGGTTGTCCGTCATTTTCCAGGTGGCAGCTTTCATCGCAATAGATGTTGTAGATTTCAGACATAAAGCATCCTCTATTCTTACTTGGGTCGGCATTTTGTCCAACAGACTGTTGGACAAATAACCTTTATTGTCGATAAACCATCAGCCCCAGAACGCTCCGTTTTCATTTTTCTCCACCTCTGCCAGCAACTTTTCAATCTTTGCATGAAAAGGCAGTGGCGGATACTCGCGCCATTTACCATTGCGGTCGGCCCAGTACAGGAGCCACGTCTCGGTTTTATGGTCCTTCTTGAAGCGCGCTATTTTGCTGGAAATCCAGTCGCCCCCTCCTCGCCAGGGTGGGCGGGACTCGAAGAGCTTGACATCGTCACCACGTATTTGGAATTCGACCCTGATCTGGTCGCGGACATGACGTGGCACCTTATTCTCGCAATAGTCGGTGAATAATTTCTCGATCCGCTTTTTTTCAAACTCTGACAAGGCCATGACTATTCCATAAATCCATTCAAATCAATCCGGCAGGCTTAGTTTTCTTCTCTTTTCCACTCCCTAACATAGGTAATTCCATTCCAAAGTCATAAATATTCAGTTCAAACATTGAGATGGCGACCTGATGGTTGCCATGTACGTGAGCGATCAACTTATGGTACTTCTCTTTATAGGGAGCTTTTGCAGCAGATCCACCATATTGGCCCGTATTTACGAGTATTACGGGTTGGTACATGTGATAATGCAATGCATCAACCATTGTGTCAAATGTATCGATGTCCTGATTGAGAGCGGAAATTACAAAAGAATTTGTCACTTTTTTCAGATCGGCAGCAAGGCTGATGTCTGTAGCATCATAACAAATGGCTCCGGAAATCCGGAATCCGTGCGGCTGCCCTACAAGAGTGTTTGCCAACTCTATGATCAATTGATAAGGTCGCCATGGCTTGATACCCAATGCCAGCTCCCCGGCGGTCATATGGTGCTTCCCTTGCCTCCGAGTAATCCATTGCCTACCATGGCCGTTCTTGTACGGGATTAACCAAAGGCCGGTGTTAACCAAATTGTTGTTTATTTTCTGGAAAACAAGTCCGGTGAATATCATTGCACCAGTCTTATCAGCTAGTCGCTGAAGCAAATCTATATCTTTCTCGTGAACAGCAAGTTCAGGAAAAATAATCAGGTCTGCCAAAGGTTTCACAGTTTGGACTTCCAAAACTTGTTGTGCGGCAACTAACTTTTCACAAACCAAACGTGCCATCGTAGCAATATGACCACGATGCTTTGAACGATATGTCGGAGCATCCAATTGGGCTCCTTCTTTTGTAAAATCTTCTTTTTCCGGGAGGAGGGATTGGACCATTACAACGCGTAGGAGCTTTTCACCCTTGACTTCATGTTGTATCCGTTCAATGTAAACCGGCAGATTCGAGGCTTTACCGAATAACTTTTCCTGGCCCTGTAAACGTCCAGCCAATAACATTCTGAGATGATTTCTGGTAAGCTTTTCCGGCCAATCGCCGATGAGATTTTTGAACTCTAAACCAGGCCATTGCAAGAGCCTGTACAGCAACTCCGACACCCACGAAGTCATCGCGGCAACATCACCATTCATTGCTTCTGGCTGGTGGGACATCCCCCCTCGCCTTTTGTACCAGCTTGACCTGAGGCCAAAGTAGGCATGGCTTGTTTCTTCACGCATCAGATGCTGTCCCACAGTAAAATCCATATTACCTATTGCGCATGATCTCATGAAGGAACCTAGTCGATAAAGCTGGTGACTATCATCATCTTGCGAAAGCCAGGATTTGGGCGGTTCGTAACGTGTATCTCCTGATATTTTTTCAACCCACCTCAAATACAAAAAATCCTTGGGATTTCCAGCATTTTGAATTTTATCCCATCTTTTGCACTTGACCTCAACATGGTGGGGGCATAGCTGCTTATTATCTACCAGTAGTTCGTGAGTATCCAATGTGGTGAGGGCAAGCGCCAAAAAAGCATTTTCTTGAGCAAACGGATTATCTTCTCGCTTTACAATTCTGGCAAGGCAGACGAACTGATCATCATAGTCACTCAAATTACCCGGGAGAGGTTGTTGGTCAACACCAAAATCTCTAGCTATTTTTTCACCCATCCTCTGCCATACTGTTTGAATTTGTTGGCCGTGTAGCAACAGCAATGCAAACAATTGGGCATGGTCGAGCGCAACAGATTCCAGAATCGTCGCAGCTACTCTTCGTTGTTCTTTATGGTATAACCACTCCAGCCAGTCACTTAATAAAGCAACAATTTGCTGTGGATTTTGACTTATTTGATATGCAATTACGAATAGCGGCAACCGCTTTTCGATGGCCTCTTTTGAGCCGAATCTACGATCTCCCTGAAGTATGCGAAATAAAAGCCGATAGTCCTCCAGTCCTGCAATTTCCGAAATTTGGAGGGGTTCTGCGTTTACCGCCATAAAGAGGGCAATTTGCTGTCCCACATACCATGGGATGTTTCGATCTTCCATTAATTCTCTTGCAGTTTTTACAAGCAGATTCCTCAAACCTTCCATGTCTGAATGCTGTGGTCTTTCTTCCGGTTTCTGTTGATGCAGAATCAAGACCGCAAAACGGAAAATTTCAGCATAACAATAGAAGGCGATGAGTCGCTCATGGTCGTGATCGTGGTTATGAAGGGGTGGCTGTTTGGAGGGGGGTAACTTCTTTTTTAAAGCATCAATAACCGGTCGTAAAAGCTGAGGGTGCGGGAAGAGCTGAATACCTTTTTTGAGTATGGATACCAAAGATGGGTTTCGCGCCCAAACTGCAACAAAACGGCGCGCGAAGGATTCATAGATATGGTCAAGCTCACTGACATTCTCTTTATCCTCGCTGTTATTGGCAGTCAGACAACGTTTTTCTTGCAAGGCTTTTGTCAGACGGTTGATGCTGAAACGTAATAGGGTGTCCTCACGCACATCCATCTGTGGGAGATCGATTCTCGCCAGTGTAAGGTTGCATTCTCGATAGGGAATATCAGTCCGGTCTCGGAACTGTTCAGCGATTGCGATGAGACCTTCAAGGGAACTTTGCATCTCGTCGAGAGCCATCATATCTTGTGGCCCGCTTGCTGACTTTTGAATCGCTTTCATGCGCACCGAAACCCCGGAACGCTTTGCGGTATATCGCTCAACCTTTGTTTTTTCAGTGTTAAGGGCTAGCCCCTTGGTCTTTTCGATTATTGGCCTTATGTGCTCCAAAACCCATTTGTCTAAGGTAGGTTCCAGCTCAATCGGCATATGGACAAGCAAGCGGATATCATCGACATAGCGGCAGAAATCAATAAGCGTAACATCCCCCAGTTTCTTGTCTATATATTTGCTTAGCCTTCTGTCGAGGTTGATGAGGTAAGCATTGGCAAAAAAACCACTGGCGACAAGACCCTGGGGTATGCCTTGGTCATCAATTAATACGTCATTTTTCAGGCAAAAATCCAATTTTCGATCATCTTCACACAATACCCATCCCTCGATCGCATTTTCGACCTCCTGCCAAAAAAGCGTACTTTGTGCTGGGTTTGTTTCATAGTGCTTCTTGGCAATTCTTTTCAGTTTACGGACAAGCAACTTTCTGCTTACAGAATCGTAAAATGCCGAAAGATCAAGATGGATTTCATATATTCCATTATTGAGAGGAAGAATTTTCTGGGCTTCCTGAGCCTTTCGGATAGGACGTTCCAGAAAGCGTTGGTAGTCCTGAAAATATTTGCTGTAGATGCTGCTGTTTCCCCATCGAAATCGGGCACGGTTGCCTTCCCAATCACAAAAAAGACGGTTACCATAACTCCAAATTTTATGATTCTTTTCAGGGTCTGTGCTCCCTTGTTCCGTTTCAACAGCGTCGGCCAGACATAACATTATGGCAGTCGCCACTGTCTGGTCTTGGATACTCAAATGAGCAAGAGGACGCAATTCCTTGCATTTTGAAATCGGCTCGCTTGCAGTTTTTTCATCGGGTTTCGGACCCCATTTCCAGTCCTCATTCGCCTGATAAAATATCCAATGATCTGCTTTAGGAGCCGGAACAAGCCTTATGTCGCTTGGATTATAGGTCTGATTGTGTAGTTGTTCCGCCCATTCTTTTATCCGCCTTTCAAGGTTTACTGCCGAGCAATCTAACTCCAATGTATCCGCATACCAGTTGTGTGAACGGATATAAGAATGAGACTTTTTCCACGCCTGGGCAAGAACCACTTCATCACATAGGTAGCAAAATTCAGGTTTCAGTTGCTGGTACTTTTCGTGGACAATGCCCATGATAAAAACTCCTAAGCGACGTTATCCAACTTGGACACATCCACCTCTCCCGAAATCAGCTTCGGTAGCAACAGGTCGCGGGTTTGGCGGAGGTTTTGGTTTTTCTTATACATAGCCAGAAGCTGACTGATTATCGGCACACAGAAATGGGAGAACCTTGCTAGTACCAATTTAGATGGAACACAAAAATCCATTTTTCCCGTTTCAACTGGACTAAGGTTTTGCTGGGCAACACCATTAGAAATTTGCTCTAACTTTGATCGCATTTCATCTTGCCGAAACGTGAAGTACGCAAATGCTTCATTGTTGGGCTCCAAAGGAACAAGTTTGGCTACACGCTGATTCAGTAGCAAATCGTTACCGTAAACAAGACAAGCTCTCCCGATATTACCCGTCAAAGAAATTAGAATATCACCAGTTTTCAATATGCAGTACGCGGGAACTCGTTGCGGAATATCCGTAATCCGACTTGAGCAAACTGGATCAAACTGGCCATCCTGAACATTTTTTATTGTGACGAGTCCGTATGCACCTTCTTTAACAAAATAATCACTTTTGAATGCAAAACCCGATTTGATTGATACAACATCATTGATCGTTCCAATCGCCCACCCCTCCGGAATCCTCCCGAGCGGCGAATCAACCATCTTCACCTTCTCATGCCCCGGAAAACGGAAGTTGACGAACCACTCGCGGTATATCATACGCGCCATCTCTTCCAGGATTTTGATTCGCCGGGTGTTGTTTTCGATCAGGTCGTCATAAGCGGAGAGGATCGAGGCTATTTTGCGTTGGGTTGTAACCGGAGGAACAAGAAAATCGAACATCAACAGCTTGTCAAGACTCAAGTTGTCTTGTGTTGTGCCTCTTGAGACATTCTGCATCTTGAGCTTGATGGTATCGATGTAATACTTGATGAAACTAACATCGGCCTTTTCTGGGTCAGCAACGAAGCCAACTATACTGTCAGGAAAACATGCCTTGAGTTTCAGAATCGCGGTTTCAGCAATGTTTGCAGCAATCGTTATACACAGTGTCTCTGGTTCCCAAAGTTTACTTTGAGCAAGACCTTTTTCGTTATAAGTCTGTGTATACTCAGTCAGGTACAAATCTGCAGCCTTAACTTCCCCTGTTTGGATAAAAGGGTAATCCCCACCATACAAGGAGATATCGTTCCTTGGTCGATGCTTCGATTTGCCTCGTCCGACAAATCCTAATTGATTCAATTTGAATGATTTATTAACAACCAAGACACCCTCAATTTATTTTATAAAATGGATTTTTATCTGCGATGGCTGCTTGAACTTTCTTACGTAGCAATTCTTTCAAATCTTCCTCTTTATCGAGCAAAAAGACAATCTCTTGCAACTGGCAGAGTACAATTGTTGTCTTAGTTAGCGCCTCTTTACATGTTTTTATTGCTGGCTCGGTGTAGCCCGATGAAGAAATATAGATACCTCTGGCATGGCCACGATGGTAAATCCGTACTAAATGCTGAGAAATTTCAGGGACACCAATAGGGGAATCCCACCATTTCATTTCTACCAGATAGATGTTACCATCCAATTCGACAACGCCGTCAATTTGTTCAACAATGCCTTCTGCTTCATCGCCTCTTAACGTAAAGGACTCACGAACGGAGATACCATATACCTTGAACAACTCGTTTAGCATTGGTTCCAGGTTCTTCCCTCGTTTATAAGGATTGCTCTCTGAAAACAGTTGATAAAAAGACGATTTAACGCTGGTTATTTCTTCTTTTATCTTAGAAGCTTTTTCCAACTTTACTTGTTGTTCTTCCCTTCTCTTCTTAGCCTCAGTCTCTCGTTCATCTTTCATTCGTGTAAATGAGTCTTTTATATTTACTATATCTCTGATTTCTGCAACTAATCCCTTTGCTTTGAGCCGATCTGAATCCCAGCATGCGGAGAAATTATCGAATTCAACAATGCGCTTGAGAACCTCGCGTCGCTCTCGCAGTGAAACTTCACCTTTTTGATTCAAGCGTTCAAGAATTGTCCTGACAATTTCATATTTGTTGATATTTTCCTTGTCATGCGCAACCCGTTGTGACAAATCCCGAAAGTAACTCTCATTTACTCCAGCTCCTTTGAAGTAAAGCAGTACATCCATTTTACTCCTATTAAGCAATGGAATCGTGTCAACCAGTAAATTGAAAAGTTCTGGTGGGTAATGAAAGGTGATATCCATCAGGATGCCTCCAACAGACTCGCAACTTTCTCTGAAATCCGCTCCTCCAACTCACGCGACTCGGCGTTGAGCACTTCCAGCTCCTCATTCAGCTCCTCCAGCCGTTCTGCAAAGATGAAATCATCCGCCTCCAGTTCCGTTATGCCTACATAACGGCCGGGATTGAGACTCCACCCCTGCGCCTCGATCTCGCCTATGGTCGCGACCCTGCACAAGCCCGGCACATCCATATACCTGCCATCGGGAAACTTCTCCTTCAGCAAGCCAGCACTGCCGTGGGCAGTATCGGGTTCTTCTCCCCGGTAGAGGCGGGCAATGTCGGCAATGAACTCGATCTGCTCCGGCGTAAAGTCGCGGTGGGCGCGGTTGAGTTGACGGTAGATGTGGCGGGCGTCAATAAAGAGGACTTTGTCCTTCCGTTCGGGACCGCCCTTGCCTTTATCAAAAAACCACAACGTACAAGGCAACGTCACCGTATAGAAGAAGTTCGACCCGATGGCGACCATCACATCCACCACGCCGCTTTGAATAAGCTGTCGGCGGATCTCCAGCTCACTCCCTCGGGCATCCGAAGCCGAGTTGGCCATGACGAATCCAGCCCGGCCGGTGTCGTTCAGGCTGCCGGCAAAGAGCTGGATCCAGACATAATTGCCGTTGTCGGTCCTGGGCATGCCGTATGGAAAGCGGGGATCGTCCTTGATTCGCTCCCGGTCGATACCGTTGACGTTGAAGGGGGGATTGGCCATGACGAAATCAAAACGGCCGAGGCTCTCGTGGATATCCTCGTAGTAGCTGTTTCCCTGCTTCACGTCGCCGGAAAGGCCATGTACCGCCAGGTTCATCCGGCAGAGCCGCACCGTCTCGGCCACTCGTTCCTCGCCATAGACACTGAGCTCGCTGGCCGGGTTCTTTCGGTGTTCAGCAACAAAAGTCGCACTCTGGACGAACATACCGCCCGAGCCGCAGGCCGGGTCATAGATACGGCCGTGGTACGGCTCGATGATCTCGACGATCAGCTTAACCAAGGCCATGGGGGTAAAGAACTCACCCCCTTTCTGCCCCTCGGCCTTGGCAAACTCCCCGAGAAAGTACTCATAGATCTTGCCGAAGGCATCCCCCTCGATATCCAGGGGGATCGAGTTGAAGGTCTTCAGGAGTGTCACCAGCGAATCGTTGCCCACCTTCTGGTAGCTCTTGGGCAGAACACCTTTCAGCTCCGGGTTCTCCGCCTCAATCAGGCTGAAAGCATCGTTGATTTTCCGGCCGATATCTTTTCCTTCGGGGAGGTGCAGCAGGTAGGAAAAGCGCGACGCCTCGGGAAGATAGAGCACACCACGGGCATGGTAGTCGGTCTTGCCGACCGTGCGCCGGCCGCTCCCTTTGCCCTCCAGTTCTTTCTTCGCCTGGGCGAACTTCACATCCGCGTATTTCAGGAAGATCAGCCCCAGTACCGGGACCGAGTATTCCGACGACTTTAATTCCGAATTGGCCCGCAGCTCATCAGCGGCGGACCAGAGTTTTTTTTCCAGTTCAATCAGTACTTCTCGCGGCATCAGCTAACACACTCCATATCATTAAATTTCATTCCCGCACTTTCCTGCCGGTCAATTCAAGAAAGACCTCTTCCAGTGATGGTTCCCGCAGGCAGATCTTTTTGATGTCGCCATTGCCAATGCTGTCCATCAGCGGTTTCAGATACTCTTCTCCCGCTAACGAGAGCCGGAAGACTCCCCCCCGGCGCTCCAACGACTCGATAAAGGGCAGCGAACGGATCAGCTCCTCATAGCGGTCGCCATCGGCCCGGAATTCCAGCTCATAGACATGGGAATGGGCAAAGGCCTCCTTGAGCTGCTCGGAGGTTCCGTCAACCAGGATCTTGCCGTGATCCATGATCACGATGCGCTCGCAGAGCTCTTCCGCCTCATCCATATAGTGGGTGGTGAGAAAGATGGTCATCTTCGACCGCAGTGACAGGATGTAGTCCCACAGGGCCCGCCGCGACTGGGGGTCAAGACCGGCTGTCGGCTCGTCCAGAAACAGGACCTGCGGGTTGTGGACCAACGCCCGGGCCACGACTAGGCGCCGCTGCATCCCACCGGAAAAGGTGTCGGGAAAATCATGCTGTCTCCCGCTGAGCCCGGTAAGTTCCAGTAATTCGTCAATGCGGGGATTGAAATCCCGGCGATGCATGCCATGCATCCGGGCATGGAGCGCCAGATTTTCGCGCGCGGTCAGGTAGCGGTCGAGATTGTTCTCCTGGGGGACAACGCCGATCAGCCTGCGTACCGCCTTGCCCTGTGCCTGGATATCATTTCCTTCCACCACAGCAGACCCCGAAGTGGGCCGCATGAGCGTCGTCAGAATCTTGATCAGGGTGGTCTTTCCCGCGCCGTTCGGCCCGAGAAGTCCGAAGATCGTGCCGGAGCGAACCTCCAGGGAAAAGTCGTCCACTGCCCGAAGACCTTCATACAGCTTGGTTATGTGCCGGATCGAGATTGCATTTTCCATGGGGTGAGTTCCGATGAACATTGGATTAATAGTGTTACGGCAGCGTAAAATAAAAAGTCGCCCCTTTACCGACCTCGCCTTCGCCCCAGAGCCTTCCTCCGTGACCTTGCACGATGCGTTTCACCGTGGCGAGACCTATGCCATGTCCGGGGAATTCCTCCTCGGAATGGAGGCGCTTGAAAGGTATGAACAGCGATTCGGCATGTTGCATGGAAAACCCGACTCCGTTGTCACGAACAAATAAGACTTTCTCGCCATTCTGCTCCTGACACCCAAACTCAATGACTGCCTTTTCTGTTTTCGAGGTATATTTCCAGGCGTTGGAAAAAAGATTCTCCAAGGCAATTTTCAGGAGACGTTTGTCCCCTTCCACAAAGAGGTCCGGCTGAATAATGATTTCCACCGAACGTTTGGTATCGCGCTGCCGTAAATCTGTCGCCAAAAGAAGCCCCATGGTGCTGAAATCCACCCTTTCCCGCTGGATCGTGCTTCGGGAAAGGGTGGAAAGCCTGAGAATAGCGTCAATCAAACCCTCCATGCGCCTGCCGGCAGACTGAATACGCTCAAGATAGTAGCGACCATTCTCATCGAGACGATCGGCGTAGCGACTGATGAGCTCGCGGGAAAACCCTTCCAGGATCATAAGCGGCGTATGTAGATCATGGGACACGGAATAATTGAAGGCTTCCAGTTCGCTATTGACGACCTCCAGTTCGGCGGTTCGCTCAGCAACCCTTTTTTCCAGTTCGGCATTCAAGAGACGGATGTCATCTTCCGCACGCTTTCGCTTTTCCTCGATACTGATTGCGCCAGCAACTATTCCCAGCAGCTGTTTCTCATCTTCACTGGGGTTATAGTCCTGCTGGTAGACGACACACAGCGTGCCGATATTTACCCCGCCGAAGGAAACCGCTTTGCCGATATAGGTTTTGAGACCATAGCGCATGACATTCGGATCAGATTCGGCATAGGAGGTCGAAGGAAGATCCTTCAACACCCAGATTGTTTCGGAACTGCCTTTCATCACGTCATGGCAGATATGGCCCTCCGGCTTGTCCTGTGGGGGAAAGTAAGGCGGGGTGTGCCATTGGCCGACCGACTTGAGCCAGCCGTTATCGAGTCGGTTGTAGAAAGCACACCCTGCGTGCAGTTGTTCACCACAGAGGGCCACCAGGCGATTGATATTCTCATCCGCGTCAGCACCGAAGCCAAGAAACACCTCGTTAATTTTTGCCAGCCGTTCCTCGGAACGCTTCCGTTCGGAAATGTCCCGAATATGCTCGATTACCAGCACGACCTCCCCGGAATCATCAAACACCGGATAGGCGTGTGCCTCTACGGGGCCAACCCGCGGATTGATTTTTTCAAGGAAAACCTTCTTGCCGGTCCGGAAAGCCTCCAGGACATGGCATGGTTCACAGGGTTTTCCGGTGCCGGGATAATAGGCGTCATAACAGAAGGAATGTCCCTTGCGATGATCCTGAGAAACATAGTCGTACCCGCCGTGCCAGTTGCTGTAGAGAATGTGCAGGTCCCGGTTCTGCACGGACAGCAGGTCGGGAATTGCATCAAAAACCCGCTGCAAAAGCTCTTCCGACCTGCTGAGGGAGGTTTCGACCCTTTTTCTGTCGCTTACATCGACCAGGACACCGGCAATCCCGGTAACCTTCCCCATTTTGTCCCGCACCGGTTCCGCTGACAACTCGAAGAAGAACTCCTCTCCAGCATGGGAAAGGGACACCTCCTCTTTGATGAGCGTAACGCCTCGAAGCGCCCGTTTCTTCAATTCGGTCAGTCGGGAAGCGTTTTCAGGAGAGAAGAGCTGATCATCGGTTTTGCCGAGCACATCCTCGCAATCCATTCCCGGCAATGGATTGCAGATTCTGGTATAGCGCAATTCGGCGTTTTGAAAGAAAATGGAGAGCGGAGAATTCCTGATCGGACGCAGGATCTTTTCTTCCTCATCCCGGAAGCGGTTTTTTTCAACGTGACGAGTTTTCATGCCCCCTCCCTTAAAAAGGGATTCATTTTGACCTGCATCAGACTCCTGACTTCTCCCTCGGGACCAGAGGGAACAAAACCGTAAAGACACTCCCTTTCCCCAGATCGCTCTCGGCCCACAGCAGCCCGCCATGGGCATCCATCACCTTGCGACAAAAGGCAAGCCCGAGGCCGGTTCCCCGGATCTTCCCTTCTCTGCGGTTTCGAGCCTGGACGAACTTATCAAATATACTACCGAGAGCATCTTTGGGAATGCCGATTCCGGTGTCGCTCACCATAACCTTGATAAAACTCCCCGTATCGGGGATCTGCTCCGCCTGGTACGTTCCCGGCGGAATGCGTTCCCGTATTCCTGTCAGACCATTCACCACCCCGGCAGAAAGTTTGACCTTTCCCCCTTCCTCGGTAAATTTGAACGAATTGCTGAGAAGGTTGCCGATCAGGCGTCCTACCTTGTTGCGGTCAAGCCTCAAAGGAGGGAGATCATCCGGTATCGCAGCGGTGAGAGCGATATCGGAACGTTCAGCAAGGGCGTGGAACGAGGAAAGTGACTTGCGAAGGATTGCTCCCAGGTCCTCCTCGGTAAAGGCGAGAGACATTTTCCCGGATTCAAACCGATAGACATCGAGCAGGGTGTCTATCATTTCAACAATTTCACCGCAACTCTCGGTGGCAGAGTCCAGATACTCCTTCTGTTCGTCGTTAATGGGTCCAAGGCGACGTTCCCGTACCAGGTCGACAGATCCCATAACTGCAGTCAGCGGCGTCTTCAGATCATGGGTAAGCATGCTGACGAATTCTTCCCGCTCCTTCTCCAGCGCCTTTAGATGTGAAATATCGCGGAGTATCTCCACGCTTCCCACCAGATTGCCTGAAGAGCCAAAGAGGGGAGTGGCGCTGGAAAGAACGGGAATAATCCGGTCACGTCCATGAAGCGAATGACTGACATCAAGACAGGGGGAAAGGGTCCGAAGAACAACCTTGCAGGGAAGACGCTCCGGCGGGAGGTCGGACGGCAGGAAACCCTCAACCGGCATCCCGAGAGGAGCATTGGGATCAACCCCGAGAGCATTCGCCGTTGCCTGATTAATGCTGATGACACGACCGTCACTATCGGTCGCCACCATCATGTCGGCCATTCCGGCAAGAATCGCCGCCATCTTTTTTCTTTCTTCCTCCAGCTGATGCTGGAGAAGAAGATTTTCCTTTCGGGTCTTGTTGAATTCGAGCGCCCTGCCGACTTTCTTCAACAGATCCTCGGCCGAAAAGGGCTTGGAGATATAATCAAGAGCACCCTTCTTCATGCTCTCCACGGCGACATCTTCGCTGCCGTGAGCAGTCATCATCACGACCGCCATTTCCTGCAAGGACCGACCAAGACGCTCAAGAACCTGGATACCATCCAGCTTCGGAAGTTTGATATCGAGGAGGACAAGAGAGAACACGTCCCGATGCAGCAACTCAAGAGCCTCTCCTCCATCCTTTGCACGGATTGTTTCATATCCTGCATCTTCCAGCTGAAGTTTCAGGATAAGCGCAATATCCGCCTCATCATCGACGATAAGAATTCTTTCGCGTGTCATGGATTCTCCCCACAGACCGGAATAGTAAAACTGAAGATGTTCCCACCTGTCTTTCCTGCCTGATAGCTGATCCTGCCATGATGCCTCTCAACAATTTCCTTGCAGATGGCAAGCCCGAGCCCGGTTCCCCCGAACTCCTTGGCCTGGCCGCCCCGCAGCTGTGGAAATTTCTGGAAGAGCATCTCCCGGTCTGCCCGCTCGATCGTTTTTCCTTCATCTATTACAGATATCTGCATGAAGTCGCCATCTCTGTGTGCAGTTACGGTAACCGTCTTCCCCGAAGGTGAAAACTTGACGGCATTGGAAAGCAGGTTTGTCAAAACCTGAATAAGACGGTCATGGTCTCCCAGAACAGGGACACCCTCGCTAGTCATTGAGCTCTCCAATGTTACACCATTTTCTCGGGCAAAAGCGGCGAGCTCTTCAAGAGAATAGGCAACAAGCCTGCTGATTGACTCGGGTTTCAGGTTAAGATCAACCCTGCCTGCTTCAATCTTGGAAATATCGAGGATATCATTGATCAGACGGATTAACCTGTCGGTATTCCGATGACAGACCCTGATCAGTTCCCGCTCCGTTTCAGTCAAACCTTCACCCTTGCCAAGAATGAGCTGAAGAGATCCTTTCATGGAGGTAAGTGGCGTCTTCAACTCATGCGAGACCGTTGAGATGAATTCCGTTTTCATCCGATCGACCTCTTCTTCATGGGTTACGTCACGAATCGACATGACAACACCCGCAAAATCCAGAGATTGATCAAGGAAAGGGGAAAGGGAGACGCGAAGTTTCTTCCTCCCGACCTTCACTTCTTTCTCGTTTCCGACCAGCAGGTCTTCGCCTTTCACGTCGCGCAGGCCCTGCACCAACTGATGGAACTCTCCCTTCACGTCAATGTCTTCCACGTGGCGGCCGATCATTTTATAGGGAGCGATCCCGAAAATTCTCTGCGCAGCAGAATTGAACAGGATCACCCGGTTATTTCCGTCCGTTACCACAATCCCCTCGGCCATGCTCGCCAAGATTGCTTCAAGCCGGCCTTTTTCCATCTCGAGTTCCGCTGTCCGTTCTTTAACATTGGATTCAAGAAGTTCGTTCATCTCGTAAAGACAACGGTTGAGCATTTCCAGATCAAACGTCTTGTTCCTGATCGTCGTGTCTCTTTCGCGAAGTGCATCGGCCATCCTGTTGAAAGAATCTGCGAGCATCCCGAATTCACCGGTTGCATCAATAGCCACACGGAAGTCAAGGTTGCCTTCTTCAATGCACTGGACTCCCTTGGACAACTCCTTCAGGGGAGACGCCAACCAGCGCGAAGAAAAATAGGCAATGATAAAGGCCAGGAGGGTTGCAAAAATCGCCGAAGCCATGGTGCCGCCAAAATAGTCGCGGCGCATGGTAGTGAAATGCTCTTTCGAAAGAGCTACTGAGAGTGCTCCGATGAACTCACCCTGAGAGTTCGTGATGGGTTCAAAGGCGGTATTGTACAGTGTTTTGCCAAACCTCACTTCTCCTCGGTAGGTTTTCCCTTTTTGCACTATGGGGAGAATTACTTCGGCAGTCTCAGCGGGGATAACAATATCTTCATTCGACCCTTGAATAACCTTTAAATTTTTGAGGGTGATACCGGTTTCCAGATCATGCTCTAAAACTTCCTGGATCTGGTTGGGAATAATGTTACTGATATTGACGGGAACCGTAGCCACCATGGATCCGAGCAGCACACCGGTTTCATTCAGTATCGGAAAAGCGACCGCAGCCGCAAGTACGGATTCACCGGGTTGTCCGGAGGAACAGGACTCTCCTTTTCGGCAGAATATGTTCTTGTCGACCAATTCAAAGGATAGAACTGTCTCTCGCTTCCTTGAAACCGTTTTCAAAAGGCCGTCCAACTCGAAGGGGCCGGTTTTACGATTGACCAGGCTTGCAATGACCCTTCCTTGCGGATCGACGAATGAAGCAAAGTTGAGAAAGGGCAGGGTCTTTTGAATACTTTTCAGAACTCCAAAAAGCTCCTTCTCATTTCGCTGCTGCAGGTAGGTAGTTACCTGTGGCCTTGAAGAGGGAAAAAGCAAAACATAGCGGAGCTGGTTTGCCCCGGTAAAGAGCTGGTAGCGGATGAAACGGAGATTAGTATCCAGTTCTCGGGAAATTCTGTTTTCAAAGGTGTTTTCTATGCTGTGGATAGTAAGGAAAAGGAGGATTGTGTAGGAGAAAAGAATGGCCAGCAGAATCGAAAGAAACAGTTTCACTCGTATGGAAAGGTGAAAATTCATGGGTTCCGGCCTTGGTGAAGGGACATGGGGTTCCCTCACCGATAAGTTCTATCCTGTTGGTTTCAACTGTTTTTATCGAATTCCATTCCTTCCGCCTTCAGTTCGCGGGTCATAAGATCCATCATTGCCTGTTGGGGCGTTTTATCCTTGTAGAGCACCTGGTATACCTGCTCGGTAATAGGCATCTCAACGCCGAGCTTTTGTGCCAGATGGTAGGCTGAGTCGGTCGTTTTTACACCTTCGGCCACCATCTGCATCCCGGCAAGTATCTCGGTAAGTTTCTTGCCCTGACCAAGCTGCATGCCGACCGTTCGGTTCCGTGACAAATCACCGGTACAGGTAAGCACCAGGTCGCCCAAACCGGCCAGGCCGGCAAAAGTAGCAGAATGACCTCCCAATGCCAGCCCCAGGCGGGCTATTTCCGCAAGTCCCCGGGTAATCAGGGCGGCCCGCGGGTTGTAGCCGAGGCCCATGCCATCAGAAATTCCCGCCGCAATGGCAATAACATTCTTGATGGATCCGCCAAGCTCCACTCCCACCATATCGCTGTTGGTATAGACGCGGAATCGCGGCGTGGAAAAAGCCTCCTGAACCCTTCGCGCAACTGAGGTATCGAGAGAAGCGGCAACTACAGCCGTCGGCATCTCGAGAGCCACCTCCCGGGCAAAACTGGGACCTGAAAGGACGGTAAAATTTGCATAGAGGTTCGGCGGAAGGAGTTCAGCGCTGATCTGGGAAATCGTCAACAGGGTATCCAGCTCGATCCCTTTGGCCGCATTTACCAGCAAAGTCCCCTCAGCGATGAATGGCAGTACACCCTTAATAACACCACGAAACACCTGGGTTGGAGCGACAAAAAGAATAATATCTTTGCCTGTCGCCACTTCCTGCAATGAATTGGTGAAACGCAAACAGGATGAAAGACTGATTCCTGGGAGAAAAGTGGTATTGACTCCGGTGGTAGCCATTTCCGTCACCAAGTCTTCCTCGTAAGCCCAAAGAGTAACATCATGACCTTTTTTAGCGAGCATGTCAGCAAGGGTAGTCCCCCAGCTTCCGGAACCGATGACACCTATGGTACGCATACTTTTCTCCTTTTGTCCTCGCACCGGGAAACAGCACCCAAGACCGTGGCCTTCGTTAGAGCAAAATCAATCCCACAGTTCATCATCTCCCCATTCCAGCTCGTTTTGCCGTGGATCATAGCCATCGGCCAAAACATCACGGGCAAAACTCAGGCTGTCCAGAGCATAGCGACGAAGAAAAGGGTTTTTCAGGTAAGGAACATCCTCATTGGTAAGATGCAGTGCCGCAGCCAGAATCCTTTCGATGAGTTCTCGCTCTTTCCCAGTCTTCAGCATGAGATCCGCAATAAGGAACAGTCGACGAGCAATCCTGCCCTTCTCCGGGGTGATGACTTCCTGCATGAACTGTTTCAACAAAGCGGCAAGGCTTTTCTCGGACAGTCCGGATGTTTCATTTTCCTGCAGCTCCGCCAACTCGTCGGCAATATCAAACACTCGCCCTGATGCGGGAAACCAACCAGCAAAACAGTCTTCGTCAAGGAGAGTATCCCCTGTCTCAAAGAGAAAGGCTGATGCGGTAATATCGTCAAGATTGAAAGTGAAAAAATCAGGAACAAAGGGCTCAGGCGCCGTCTCACCGGTCCGCAGAATCCTGCGCCAGACGTAGAACTCCGGAGGGATCGGGAAGCCCTTCTCGGTGTTGAGATACAGCGCATCCCGCATAAGCACATGTGCATAGTCGGGGGAAATTTCCAGCAGGCTTTCCTCTGCGACAGCCTCTCTGAAGAGTTCATCGTGCGCTGTGGGAGTCAGATCACCATAGCCGGCAGCATCCGTAATTCCACAGGTTTCGTGGGTTTGCAGGACAAGAACATCGAGCCCCCCTGTGCCGGTCCAGCGGGAAAACCAGAGTGAACGAAAACCACTTCCTTCAATGGGGCTCGCCGCCGCCAGGTGAAATGACGTTTCGGACACCTGCAGGTCTTCAGGCTTCGGAAGGACACCCAGAAACGAAAGCCTTCTCAAACTTCGTTCTGCAAGGCCCCGGAAGTTCCCATCTCCGTATTGCAGATAACGGAGGAGGACATTTGCAGCGCTCTGCCGCTTGATTCTGCCTAGGGAAGTTATGGTTTCCTTCACTATCTCATGATTGGAATACCCCAGCAGGATTTCCAGAAATGATTCAGCTGACGGTTCGCTCTTGGTTGCCAGAAGCCGGATTACGGCAATCTGAGCTTCACTGGAATAGCCGACAAAATCCTCCATAAAGGAGACGAAGCCAGTTTCACCCCTGGCCAGGAGCGCATCCAATCCTGCCGGTGAAGAAC
>Ga0105099_10000603_pt1 | contig 24090 bp, 33 predicted proteins | sample PPLLak3cmMay2015_2_FD_79138 | JGI IMG/M metagenome (GOLD analysis project Ga0105099, IMG submission 79138) | Freshwater sediment microbial communities from Prairie Pothole Lake near Jamestown, North Dakota, USA - PPLs Lake P8 Core (1) Depth... | ecosystem: Environmental > Aquatic > Freshwater >... | reverse complement strand
TTTCGTTCATAGTTCACCTTGGCTTACCGAGCGGTCACTCGCATGGCCGCCTGGAAAGCCCTGCCCGTACGGGCAGGGTGGACAAAGGCTTAATCGAAATTCAAATTCTTTACCGCAATCGCCCAGGCCGAATTTGGCTTGATAGCCGCGGCATATTCGGAATCGACTTCCATATAATCGTCATCGATCTCCCCGCGGAATTCCGCGTGGTCTTCCGGGGACATTTCGCGTAACGACCCCTTGAAAGCCGTCTCGGTCAAAATGATGTACGTTTTCATTTTATATTGCCTCCGCCGATATTCGGATTCGATTCTCATTTTCGATTCGATTCAAGAGCCACTCGGGCAGGTGGAGGAGGGTTTCGGAAACGATTTCGATTTGGCTTTTCGGAACCCAGACCGGCTTCGCTTCGAAACCCGATCTGGCGGAAATCGCCTTGAAATTAACGAGGAGAGCCTTCTCTGTTTCCTTCTCGATTTTTCTGTATTCTGCTTTCATTTCCTTTGTCCTTTGCGCCTCGGCGCGTTTCTTTTTCTAACACCCTCAATATAACACAGCTTGTAAAGTTTGTCAAGTTTGTAAAGTTAAAAAAAGCGGAAAAATCGATAAGGGGATTTTGGATATGAAAAGCCCCGGCCTTTTTTGACCGGGGTGTGAGGAGGGCATAAATCCTCTGCGAGTCGCATGTTTTCTAGCAAATAGGCGTAAGCCAGCCGCCGGCCTGTGCCTGTGCCGCTGTCGGCACGTCAACGCCATTGGCCTCGGTTGTCACGACCCAGCTTAAAACATCCGCATCGGGTTGCGCGTAAATCACGACCTTAAAAAACGGACAGACAAGTTTCCAGTAAAATTTAGGAAACGTCGCCTTGATGCAGTTTGTTGTGAAGTAGCATTTCAGCTGCCCCACGGTCATGTCCGTACCGGGCACGACAGCCTGAGCGGATCGGCCTTCGTAGATTACGGAGATATCGACCGGCGCGGGTTTCTCAACCGGGACAACCGGCGAACCGGAGCACGACGTAAAAAGGAACAGAAGAGCCAGGACAAAAAGTGTTTGTACGATTTTCATTTTATTTATCACCTCTTGGTTTTTTAAAAATTCTCTTGAACCAGCGCCTAACTTCCCGCTCGGTTTTCGCGGGTTGCGCCTTCATGATTTTTCCCAGCGTTTTTTTAAGCCCGCGCTTGAATTCCTTTTCAAACGCCCTGATAACCGGAGCGGCTATCTGTTCGAGGTGTTCCCGGTCGATCTCGATCCCCGCCGAATCGAATGCGCCGTGAACCTCGGACATCATAAAGTCCTTGCCCTTATCGAATTTTAACGATGCGTTTCTAACCCATGATTCAAGCTCGTTTTTATCAAGCGGTCGTGCCATTTCAGCCTCCGTTTTTCTTTTCATCGATTTTTTCCGCTGTCATCGCGGCTGTCTCCCTGATAGCCGTCGCGACAATCGAAGAGAAATCGTTCTTGGGAATCTTACCATTTCCGTTCGTCTTCGTGCCGTCCATGTAATCCTTCGCGAATTTAACGCCCATGTAAACGACACCGGCGGTGAGCGCGATATACTCCCAGCGGTCGGGAGACATCAATTTCATAATCGTCAAGGCCGTCGCGCAAACGATAATCAACCCGGTGATTATCGCGCGTGTTTGATAATCGATTGTCCCGTTTCCGTTCATTATCAATCCTCCAAATCCAGCTTCCATTCGATCCGTGAAAGCCGCTTGTCTATCGAATCCAGCTTGTCCGCAAGGCATTGAATCGCCGATGCGTGATCGGATACGGTTGCGGCGTAAACCTGCGTCTGGTTATACCAGATGCCGAAACCGAATATCATGCCGATAACAACGAGTGAGAGCGTTATCCATTTCGGATCTAAAAGTATTTTGTTCATTTGCCTTCCGTCGATTCAAAGGAATCAACCTTTTCTTGGATATTTAATAGTGAAATTTCTATCTTATCCATGCGAAACTGCACATCTTTAATCAGCTGGGTGTGGTTCTGAAGCGCGTTGATATTGATTTGGTATTGAGTGAACCAGCCCGCAGCCGAAAAGAACATCGTCACAACGATGAAGGAGAATGTTACCCACCTGATGATGTCCGCGTTCAGTGTTGAAGTTTTATTAGACATGAGACACCTGTTAATTCATTCACAGATAAAGTGTATTATTATCCCATCGTTTCCGTCCGATCCGGCATTGCCGTCCGATCCGGCGACGCCCGTACCCACTTTCGCGCCGCCCGTTCCGAGTGCCCCGCCCGTGCCCTTATCGGCGGTGATACTCCCGTCGTTCGTCAAGGTTCGATAGAGCAGCACCACTATACCGCCGTTTCCGCCATTACCGCCGGCTCCGCCACCGCCACCGCCTGCATTGAACCCCGCCGCATTCGCGCCATTGCCGCCGTTTCCGCCGTTACCGCCGTCGTAGGCAATGGCTCCGGTAGCGGAGATTATAATATATCGTGCCGCGATAAACACGTTTGCCCCATTCGCACCGCCACCGCCCGAACCACCGCCGCCACCGCCGAGATCGCCGGGCATTGCACCGCCACCGCCACCGCCCGAACCGCAACCGGCATTTCCCGCATTCCCGTATATTCTCCCAAGATTTGCCGTTAAGACATTTAACCCTCCGGTTCGCCATCTATAGAGCGTTAGAAGGTCACGGGTTCCGCCGTCCGCCACAGGGACAACCGTAACGGTTCCGGCTGCTCCGCCCGTACCAGCCGCCCCGCCGGTTTTAGCTCCCGCATTTCCGCCCTTGCCTCCCGCGCTTCCTGCAGATGTATTCGTTAAACCGCTTATGCAATTTGTTGTCGAAAACGCGGCTAAGCCAGCGATGCCCGCGCTTCCATTCGCCCCCGCCCCTCCGTTACCGCCCTGCACACCGGCTCTTACATCTGCGGGCAGACTTAGCGATGCGTTGACGTTGCTTATTGCAGTACCGGGCAAGCTGCCCGTGCCGCCGGTTACACCGCTGCCATTCGCGCCGTTCCCACCATCGCCGCCCGATGAATCGATTGTCCCGTCTATCGTTAACGTTCCCTTTACGAACAGGCGAAAACCGTCCGTCTTTAAGTTGACGCCATCATCTATTGTAAGATTATTTACATACCAATCACCCGTCATCGTATAGTCGGCTATGAGCGTGAAATCGCCGTCGCTCCCATCGCCGAACAGGGGAGAGAGTGGAGCGGATATCGAACCGGGAGCCGTCCATGCGTTGTTCGTTCCGTCGGTTGTACAAACATAACCATCTACGGGAGTCGCTGCGATTTGCGTTGATTTGATTGAGGTTGCAGCCATTAAACGTCCTCCTCGTACAAGGTAGATATTATATCACCCGTATCCGGAGCCGCAACAAAGTCGAATGTCCCGGCAGCCGCGCTTGTTTCAGTCCAGTCGTTACCCGCCCCGCGAATTTGCAGAAGGCCGTTCAAGAAAACCATGAGCGTGCCTGTTTTATAGGCTTCGGTAGTGGTGTAGGTGGTGTTGAGTGAGTCGATATCCCCGCCCAATCGCGTCGCGTCTCCGGTCGATGCTTCACGCACGAGCGTCACGCCTGTCGGTATCGCGGCTGTTTCAAGGCCGGTTTCACCCGCGTTGACACGGACAAACTCGAGGGCGAGGCCGGTGTAAGCGGTGAAGGTGTCTATTAAATCAGTAAAGGCGTGTTCGTGCGCCCCCGCTGCCGGGTTTGTGTCGGCATAACCGACGGTCGATTGCACAATACGCGCTGATCGTTTAGGCCGCTTGTCTATAGCCCTGTAGACGACCGCGTAAATTTCATCTGACAGCGTTCGCCCGCGGGTCGATTTTTCGATAGGCCAGTAGCTCATTCGATCACGTCCGTTTCGGTTGAAAGGACAACCCCGGTGCAAATCGTTTGACCGCCCGCGCCGATCCCCATGCTGTATTCCCTCAAAACGCCGGTATAGTCTTCAGCTGTCGTTTCATATTTGAGCGTGATTCCAAGCTCCGGAGTTCCGGGCAGGACGCCGCGATATTCCCAGCGCCGTTGACCGTGCAGGCGTAAGCCGGCCAACAGCATGAGCCGCCCGGTCGATACCGCCGCGTTTTCCGAGCCTGCACCGATATCCTCCGTCGTGACTCTCTGCACCCCGGCTGTCCCGATAGATGCCTTGATACCGCCCCTGAGTTTTTCAAACGGGTCTTCGGCGTAATAATAATTGGGGTCCCCCTTGACCGTATCGGTGAGTTGGACGTTAGTATATTTTATCGTGTCGCCGTTTATTTCTAAGTCATAAATATAGGCGTGATACCTCGGGACGGAGATCCCGCCTTGCGGCTTACCGCCCATCATGTAATCCCAAACTATCCTGACCGCGTTAACCTTCGTGAGTGAGAATGCGCTCGCCTCGCCCGTGACCCATCCGCCCGCATTATCCCCGGGTTTACCCTTTAATGAAAAACCCAGGTCAACCCAAGTTCCGGTATGCGCGTCGGAATCGTAATCAATACAGCCCTCAACGTGCATCTCATATTCTTTTTCGGGATTGCAATAGTCCTGTTGATTGGCTAAATCCTTTATCTGTCCTGCCCCGCCGATCCTTAATTTCATATTCTTCAGATACATGAGCGGTGGAGTTGTACCTGCCCCAAACCAAAAATGCCCCATATCGACATCGCCACTTACGCCATAGCTCCAAGTTGCACCGAAAACCGTTTTAGGGTCATCATCGATAGCGTATCTAGTCCCGAAGGTCCCGGCATCGTTTGACTCGGCAACCATTTTGGTATTATCGAGCCACCATTGCGCGTGCCATTTCGTAGGTCTATTGCCAGCCCCATCCGCCGCCGTATGCCAACAGTGATCGATGGTTGCCCGGTTCAAAGTCTGATCATCGGAATAGGAAACCCTAACGCCCGAATAGATATCCTCCAGGCTCTTCTGCTCTTCGACCGCGCTGCAATTCGGGAGTGTGATAGCCGGGGAGCCGTCATCCGATATCACCTTCATTCTGAATTTCCCGGTCGAATGTTTGAACCAAAATTTGACTTCCTTATCGAGGGAAATCGAGCGGAGGAAATCTTGAATCGCATCGAAAACGTAAACGGGTTTTTCCTCCGGGTCGTAATCGTATCGGTTGACTTTTATCAGGCCGGTCGTCGTGTCAAAATCGAGATCATCCGCCACAAAGCCGGGACCAAAATCATCAGCCGAACCAGTCATCATCTGCGTAACGATGTCGTTTACGGTGATCGATACGGAAGCCGGGTCAAGTTTTTCCTCTGCCTCCGCATCGGCATCGAAAGCATCGTATACGCTATAACTTGCCCGGTAAGTTCCTTCCGCCGCCTTATTCAAAACGAAACATCCGAGCATGTGGTGAATGTCGAATTTCGCGCCGCGCCGAATTTCCACATAATCGGTTCCGCCGTCCTCATCGTTTTCGACCTTGCATGTTTTGGGAGCGATTTGCTTCCCGAGCTTTTCCGTAACGATTGTTGTAGCGAGATGCGCCGCGGCCGTGGTTCCGAGTTCTCCTCGCTTCAGGCCGTAAAGCATATACTTTCCATCTACATCCGTGGCGTTATCGTAGCCGTCGTAATAAATCCATTCGCTATCTATTTTTACCCAACCACGGGGAACGAAAGATTTCGTGACAGTCGAAAGCGTAAGCGTAACATCATCGTCGTCTATGCCGGCATCAAGCGGATCGTTCGCCCCGTTCGTGTAACATTTGATTCCCGTCGCGTCATCCGGATCAGGCCAGAGCGTAGACCCCTGAAATGATCCGTAATTGCTTGTGGCCTGAAGCGGCATATCCGTAAGAGCGTAAGTATCCGATTCAAGCGTCCATACCGGGCTTCCGGTCGTCGGATCGACCGGGAAGGTTTGAGTTAGAACGCCGTCCCAGCCCTCGCATCGGACTTGCAAATAAACGCCGTCCTGAAGCGTGACGAATCGCGGCTTGTGTTTTACCGATCCACGGAAATGATAAGCCGCGCCCTCGGTAACGACAACCGTAGAATTGAGTTGCAATGCGTTATTTGCGTCATCCGTTTCCAGATTGTGTTTCGATGCGACATCCGAGCGAATCATCATCGTACAGATCGAAATCGAATCGAACGAATGTTGCTTGGTGAAAGATGCAAGCGGGATATCGGTAGCCTGCTTTCCGGTTACAATGCTCGTAAGATTATACGTCGGATTACTTATTGTCGCTGTGATTGTCGGCATGTTTCGGCACGGTCAGATAATACGCGACGGCGAAAAGGGAAAAGAGAAACCCCATAAAGAAAGCTAAGAGGGGATCGTGCCCTTTTTGCAATGCCAGATTTCGGCATACGACGCCCGCGCAAATCCAGACAGCTATGATATAAACCCATATTTCCATTAGAGCGCCAGTCCTAAACCGGAATCCATAGTCGTGATGTTATCGATCACGAATTCAAGCGGGTAATACGCACCCGGTTGAATGCCCATTTTCCCCGGCGTTTTGAACACGTCGGGAATATCGACCAGGAAGCCTTGGAATGTCCGGTAGTACGGATCAGTAGACGGCGCAACCGTACCGGAAGTTGCAACTTCCTGGATAATATAAAGCCGTGATCTGTAATAATGCCAGCTTGATAACAGGCTGATGTTCGCCATGCTCGTTCCGAATGAAACCGCCGTCGCGTTGATGCGGAATCGATCCGGTCCTTGATAAGTAAAATCGGCCTTCTGCCAAACGCCGTTTATGTCTTTAAACACGCGCTCGTTCGTATTCCATGACGGACCCTCCGCATGTAGCGGAGCCGCAAGCGTGAGAGAGCGCATGAGGTGGTAACAGGTTGCGGGGGTTGTGGCATCCGCACTCTGCCGCGCATTCACCCAATAGGCGGAATCGCCGTCAACGGTTGATAGTCCCCAATCGGACGGGATAACCCATGCTATCCACCCGGCAACCGTGAAACCCGATGTGCTATTGAAAACAGCTGTTAATGGAGCCCAGATCGAATGAGCCGCAATCGTGCCGTCGTCCGTGCCGTCCGGTAATGTCTCTTCTACCGTAATCGTAGTGTCGGGAGCCGAATAGGTAGAATCGCCGTCACAAGTATAAACCCCATCGTTACCCGTCGATCCCGTGATTGTGAAGGTGTATCCGTCCTTAAATTTCAAATGGACATCCGAACCGATAGTAATCGTATGATCCGGTGTCGCTGTTTTTATCGTGTAAGCCGTTGAGGTTATCGAATATTTCAGAGTGAAGGTTCCATACCCAACCGGAACGGTGTCAGGCTTATAGCCGACGGAATTAAATGTTGTCGCATTGCCGACAAAAAGAATGTCTGCAGGCTGATCCCAGATTTCAAACGGAGTGCCGCCTATTGATACCGCTTCCGCATCGCGATCCTCGAATGCCGCCGCGCTTGCATCCCAGAAGCGGCAATAATCGATGTTGTCGCCATACTGTGTTATTTCAAGTGTTCCGTCGGTCATGCTAGATTACGCTCCGCATTTTGAAAATGTACCTGTTGCACAAGCGTGTCCATATTTATTGATGCCATTGCGGACAGGAAGCCCTTGTTGAGAAGTGCTGTTGCAATGTCACTAGGATTTATGACTTTCACGTAAGCGGGTTCCTGCGGGGTTTCACCGCGATTTTTCTTCATTCCGATTAGCGAGCCAACAAGACCAATCCCCATTCCTACAGGCCCCCCCACCATCGACCCTATACCACCGAATAAAGCTGATGCCGCGCCCGCCCCGCCTCCGCTCATGGCTCCCTGTGCTACGCCGCCCGCTAGATTCCAGATGTTATCCGAAGTCCAGGGGGAGGGAGCGCCGGGGGTAACGGGAGGATTGTAAACCCCTCCAAGCCTTGCGCCCATGCGGGTTCCCGCAAATGCACCGGGCCCGAATCCGCCTTGACCCCAATCCAATTCGCCGGGGATTTTATTGAATCTGTATTGTGCAAGCGGTTGAGTTATATACTTTTGTCCCCATGCCGCCCTTGCATCCTTATAACGATTATATTGGACAACAGGATCATTGAAAAAATCATAATTTTCAGATGGGCTCAATCCGAACATCAAGCCCTCAAAATCACCGGGGATAAAGCCGGAAGAGGAAATCTTAGACCCGCCCCCGCCCCTCGGCACGAAGGCTTCTTCGACGGGTTTTTGATACATTCCTATTCCGCCCGTGCTATTTACCCAACTCCCTAATCCGAGTCCGAGCGCGTTTGGATTCCAAGTCAGATTTTCTCTTTCCGCATCGGACGGTCTGTTCAAACCTCCGGGCGGCATGGTTTCTGCGAGATCACGAGCCGACGCCTTTGTTTTCAGTGTTTCGATGTACGAATCGATAGCCCCTTTAGCACCTATCCCTACGAGAGCGAGCAGACTACCGACATATCCGGTCGCTACCAATGCAGCCGTTCCCAATGCGCCGAAAGCGATTCTTGCAGCGGCGACAGCCGTAACGACATCCGCACTCCATTGTGTCAGAGGGCCGGCAAGCGCAATAACTCCGAGTGTTTTTAATTCGGCATCCTTCACGGCATCGCTTTGCTCTCCCCACTTTTGTGCCAATTTCCCGAGGGTTTCCACGAGGGGTTCAGCTACATCTCTCGTGAACCTTGTCATAGTCGGCATCAAAGCTTCCGCTATTTCGATCCGCGTATTGATAAGCTCATCTTTAAATCCCTCGGTCGCTTCCTGCAATTCATAAAAATCCGACCGCCCTCTTTTGCTCATTCGATCCGTGACGCCTTCCATTTCAAAAAGTTTCATGGTTGACACGACGGCTGCGGTTCCCAAACCCACAATCGGGACGGTTAGATTGCGCGTAAGATTAGACCCGAGATTATTTAGATTCCGCCCCCAAGCCTGCATTTTCTGATCCGTCCGGTCGACCTCATCGCCAATCTGCTTGACGGATTTAACGCCCAAAGCCTCAAGCTCTTTCAAGCTCTTTTCGGCCTCCTCTTTATTCGCGAACTTCACGTAAAATTTAAGAGTGGGATCGGGCATTGTTCTCTAAGTCCTTATTTCGTTTTCTTTCGGCCGCGTTCATGCAGCCTGAAAACAATCGCATTGCCTCAATATACCATCCGGGCTGATCGTCCAGCCCACCGGGCCGCATAAGGAATCCGTCCTTGTAATAGTTGTACAAATCGGCGAGAGCAGAAACAACGGGAAGTATGTCCTTCCATACGCACCTGTGAGCAAAATGTTGTCTATAAAATCCATCGACAACTTCATCCTTGACCATCAGGGTTCCACGACCGCAAACGCAGGTGGACTCGTCTCCGGTGCAATCGATGTCTCCGTAGACGAGGGTTGCGTAAAATTTACGTTGTCCGCTTCCTCCTGCGTGAGAGTGTTCGATTCCTTAACCGCGTAAAGGATTTCCAGATAGAGCGAATGCGGTATCCGGTCGATCACCGAATATTTCACGCGCTTGTATTCCGTGCGTCCGAGCTTGACCGTTTCGTAATCGAGATCGAGTCCGTCAACGCCGGTGATCGAGACGAGGCCGAAAGCGACCTCATCATAGTTCCCGCCGACCGGATTGATGCGCCATTCCTGTACTTTCGTCTCGTTCAGGATATCATTCATCGCATCGTGAAATTTCCCGGTGGATTTCGCGTCGGTGAAATCGACCGCTATTCCCGCATCGATTGCCGACTGTCTTAAATCCGTAGCTCGCTTCGGATCGGTCAGCCCGGATTTCTCGCTCACCATTTCCACATTGGAAGTGTTAATGTAAGTGATGATGCGGTTGTCCAGAGGGCGAACCGTGAACGTGACTTCCGGCGCACATTTCGCCGTTATCGTCCGTTCGCTAAATCTTTCGGGTAATGCTTTCATGCTCGCGTGTCTCCTGTGTTTTAAAATTGGTTTATGTGAAGGCTATTGTAAGCGGCGAACCCGATGCGGTGTCCATTCGATATGATAACCGACTGCACATGACACCACCGACGAAAATGTTAGCGGGGCCGATGTTGACATAGCCCTTAAGCGCGATTGTTATCACGTATCCCGCGCCCGATCCGAATGCTATCGATATCGCCACTAGCGTGCGTGAGGAAAGATCGGTGTAAAAATTCGCCGTTGCCTGTGCGGGCGTTTCAACAAGCGCATCGAATGTGACCGCTCCGGGAACGAGGGAGGGATCGGCAACCCCGCCCGCCGCGCTCATGTCCAGATTCGGAGAATTTGTCGCATTCGGTATGACTAGATTCCACTCTTTCAAAACAAGATCGTCACTGTTGATTGTGGAGGTCGTGTTAATGAGTGCCGGCGCAAGTCCGCCGTTAGTCAGTGTGTCGGTAAGAGTCCCTTCCGCCGGTGCTGTCATAATCCCGTCGAAACCCCAATCGCAGATTACGGGACGGCCTGCGACGCCTTTGAGTGCTACCGATCCGAAAGCATTTGAGCAGGTCATCAACATTCCCGTTCCACCGCCATAGAGTACCGATAAGTCAACCGCCGTCGCGTCTGAAGGATCACCCGTCCATGTGTAGGTCGTCGATACGGTTGTCGATACGGCTTCGTCAAGGCCGCAAGCCTTGAACAGAATGCCGTCCGGCGGTGTCTTCGCGCCTGCCGAGCTTCCCGACGGATTAAGCTCCGTTGAAAACGGAAGCCGTGACCATATCCCGCCGAATACGGGCGGCTGCATTCCCGTTATCGGAAATTGTCCCGTGTCGTCGAATACCAATATCTGCGAGATGTCATCGGGCAGATTAAAAACGGTTCTGGTCTTGGAGTCGAACCCGACCTTTGAATATGCTTTTACGTGTGGGGATGCCATTTTATTTTTCTCCTTGACTATTTCAATACGTATATCTAACGGTCATGGTGAATTCGACTTCCCCCATGATCGGCTGCTGTGTCGTTCCCGACAGCATGATTGCCGGGTAATGCCTGATTGGGGAAATCAAAAGAACACCGAGAGCGTTTAAAACTGCGAGCTTTGCGGCATTTGTCCATAGCAGGATCAATTCCTGCATTGCAAGTTCGCACTCCTCCTCCGAGTGTGCGAAAACCGAAACGGTAAAGCTAAATTCCCGGTCAAGCACCTGTGTCATGTCAAACGAAATATCCCCGCCGCCAAAAACGAGGAGTTCCGCAAACGGGTAATTTATCTTTTCGCTTGTAATCGCCGCGACACATTTCGATATCGATGTCGTTTCGACGTCGGTTATCAGTTGTGTTTTTATGGCGGATAGAATACTTGCCATTATTTGACCTTCGTTTTCGTTTCGGCTTGAACGGCCTGCGTTAAAGCGTACCGGGCTATGTCTAAAAGCGAGATCATGCCGCCCGCCCCTTCCCACTGGACTTTGAGCGGGGGACCTAAAAGGTTTTTCGGTTCCGATGCGTATTCGTTCAGAGCGTCCAAAACGTAATGTTGACCGGGCAATTCGAAGCCGCGCCGCTTCGTAAAGAAAACAGTTTGCCCGCCGATGTTGGCTACCATCACATGCCCCGGCCCCTTCGCTTCCACGATATCGTAAGGCGGAATATAGCCGCCGACATCCTGAATGCGGGCGTAAGGAAGCGGGTTGTCGATAATGACCGTGCCGTCGTCTTTAATGCTGACCGTACTCGGGTCGCTCCATGAAGCCCGCAAAGCCCCCGTATCGACAGGGGAATTCTTGGCTATGAGTTCCCGCAAGTCGCGGGCGCGCTCTGCCGTGTCGATAGGATATAAGCCTATGTAACGTAGCGCTGTCATTTACGCTGCCGACGGCCTCCCCGGTCGTTCGCCCCTTTGTTTCCAGCGAATCCAGGTTTCCTTAAAGCCAAGTTTATTTTTAAGCCATTGTTCAACGCCGCGTTCAACGTAATGCGAGCCCCTGATCGAATACGCCCGCATCGTGACCTTTTTAAAGAAAACCCGCGAGCCGTGCCAGATAAAAGACAAAGCTTTTTTTCGAACCGGGCGGATTATAACATCGCGCTCCGGCCCTCCGAAATTCTGTATTGCGGCATAAGGCCAAGCTGCGGAGGGGGGTCTTACCGATATCGTTATCATGTCCCGCCCGGTATTCAGTTCCGCCGATTCCGGATCATCGAAAGCCCGGCGCAATGCGCCCGAAGCGTAAGGCGCGACATCGCGTATCGAACGGCGCAATTCGTCAAGGTGGAAATCGAAATCCACCGCAAGTGGCTGATCCCAAACAACTGTTACGCCGCTTTGATTCATTCGTCAACCTCAAAGCAGAGCCGTTACGCCCTGCCAGTATTCGATCATATCCCTTATTTCACGCGCCACACTCGCGCTTGATACCGATCCGCCGCCCGATGAAGCCGATATTTCCTTGCATCGATGAGTGGCGAGCCAGTGGAGAACGTCCACCATGACAAGCGGGAAATCGACACGCGCCCCGGTGACGGTTATGTTATCGGTTGTGTGAGTCCCTGTCGTCACGACAATGGAGCCGCGGGCGTTCACGAGATAGACGTTATTATCCTCTCCGGTAAACGTCGGGTTGTAAAGCATCAGGCCGTAAGTGTACGCGTGATAGCATTTGTACAGGCCGGTCGTGACCTTCTGAAAAATCCAGGTCGTTTCCTCTGCCAGTATGTGTTCGAAAATGAAGCGGTTTATTTCCGCATCGGTCATTATTTTGTCGGTTCCCTTCCAGTCCAGAGCGAGCCTTACTTCATCGAGAACCGTTACGTATGTGTATGAGGGAGCGGCCATTATATTTTCAGCCTCGTTTCATTCCGGAAATATATACTCGTATGTTCGACACCGATATAATCAACTCCGCTTTCGGACATCCAATCTCTATAAGCTTTCATCGCCGCCCGGTTTGCGTCCCATGAAAAATCATGCCCGACCATTATACCGCCCGGACTCAATCGCGGCCAAACGTATTCGAGGCATTGCTTTGTCGTTTTGTAATGGTCGACATCGATATGTGCGAAGGCAATTTTCCGGTCGCTTATGGATTCGAGGCAATCCGGTATCCAGCCTTCGACGCAAACGGCTTTGGGGAAATCGGCCTTGAATTTTGCCGATCCGCCGACATCGAATTTCCCCTTGAACATATTCTCTTCGCCCGGTGTGGACGGTTCGGGAAGGCCGCAAAACGAATCCACCCCGATGACCTCCGCATTACGCAAGACGGCTTTTTTGTAAATGAGCTTGAATGTATTCCCCGTCCAGACGCCTAATTCGATATACGCGCCAGCGACTCCCTGAACGGCATCGATCAGAATCTCATAAAATCTATGGGGAACGAATCCCCCTCCGTAATCATGTTTCAATTTTCAGCCTCGTTTCCGAAAGCGTTTGAAACTTTATTCCGCATTCACAATAATAGTTTATCATATTTTGCAGAGGCGCAAGCTGGCTCCATGAATCGCCCCGGCTGTAATCCTCCGAGCAGGCCGCCTCCGCGCCGTCGTAATAGGCATCCCCGCACATATCGATCCCGCATAAAATTATTTCCTTTGCCCCGCCGCGAATGGCGATATCGATAGCAATACCGCTTATCGACTCATCGGGACGGAAACGTTTCGGATCGGGCGAGAATGAATTCTTGCTCATTCTCGGGATCATCGGGACAACATAATCGCCATGACCAGGCGCGATTTTCAACTCAACGGCTTCACCGAATAATTTCAGCCCGGTGAATTCACCTATCCCCTTTTTGAACCAATCCGTTTTCGGAGCGTCACCGTCCGCAACTGCCCAAGCATCGATGCGAACCGGGATGTTCACGGCCTTGTTTACGGCGATACAATACCCGTCTATTTCGTTCCAGTGTTCGCGCCCGTTAGGCCCGGGAGCGAGAATAAAAACGCGCCGGGGAACGGGAAGCGGGTTGTCGATTATGTTCAGAGCGGCTTTCGGAGCGCACTTCTCAACGTCCAGAAGCGTATCCGAAAGCGATACGATACTGCACCCGGTAGCTTTCATCGCCCGGATTAAATTGTTGAAAGGTTCAATGGCAACCCATGCATCGCCCTTCACCGTTTGGACATTAGACTTTTTATCCGTGACCGTGCCGTCGTAATATTTTTCACCTTCCATGTCAACGCCGCACAGGATTATATTCCAGCTTCCGAGGAGATAGGCGAGTTGCACGGCCTGACATGAGATAGTCGCGTGACATCGGAGTTCGCCCGGCGTGCAGTGATCCGCATCGGACAACAGGCTTGTGCCGTGCCGGAACGTATAGCGGACATCGTACATCCCAGCGAGCTTCCCGCTATCGAAAACCGCCGTCGCGTTTTCCCTGTCGGTCAAATCGTAATCGGAGGCGAGGTACTCATTAACCGCTTTTCGAAACCACGCCTTGTCCGGAAGCGTGCCGTCGGCACACAGCCAGATCGATTTGTGAACATTGGGGATATCGATAGCACCGTTGACCGCTATGACCCACGCGTGCGCGGGGATTTCGCCGTAATGAGCCGCGCCGTTCGGGCCTGTGGCGAGAATGTAAACGGGTTCGGTTTTATCGAAGTGCAGGCCGGTTGCGAATATATCCGTCGGGGTTTGTTTCAACGCGACGCCCTCCCGCTTGATTCCCCAGAATTGTACGTCCGTTCCGTCGGCGTTGTTCTGCAAAACGTATTCGGTGAAAGCCCGCTTCGGTTCAAGCACCGCTTCAAAATCCGCTATGGTTCGATTCTGATACCAGTCCAGTGTAAACGGCGATGTATGCGGGTGAAATTTATTCGTTCCGTGTTCGTGCCGCTTTTCCGATGCACATGTGATAAGAAGCAGGCCACCGGGTTTCAACATCCGGTACATTGACCTCAATGACAGCTGCCAATAGCGGTCATGTTCCAACATTTCGGTAGATATGATCGTGTCGAAATGCTCATCACTGCCCGGATACTCGTGCGTTTTCGATACGTAGTTTATATTTTTGCCTTCCGCTAAATCGATTCCCGTATAGCCGCAATGCGCGAATAGCGGCTTGTTACAGCCGTTTATATCCAGGCTCCCGCAGTCAAGCGCGCGGATGCGGAAAAACTTCTCCGGGAATTTCGTCTTGACTTCATTGCAGAATTTTATTTGGTCGTTGTGCGCCATAGCCTCGTGTTATCGCCGTCCGGTTTGTAATCGACGTTGTTTTCGTTCGGTCGATCTCCACACGTGTTCGATTGCCCGTGAATGAAATAAAACTTGTACCCGGTATGCTGCATGATCGGATCGTATATGCTTTCCAAGTGACGCTTGAATGTGTTGTCGCGTGCGCCCCCGACCGGCTCAGGCCTCAATCGCTTCGGTGATCTCCAGTTCGATATCGCCTCGTAATCGACCGCATAGATACGCGCCGCCGCCGTTTTCAATTCCGGTGTCCGCATAACCAGCGTGCCGATTGGTGAGCGGTAAAAATAATCCCACATCATGCCGTTCTGAATAACGGCGCAATCGTAATTCCAGCAGAGCGGATGCCCCTTGATTATCGGTTCGATTGCCTTGCGCGTGTAATCGGGTCGATAGCGGTCATCCTCATCCCACCACACCGTGACCGGCTCGGAGACAGCCTCGCAGAACGCCATTAATTTGAGCGTCCATAAATCAGGCCATTCGCCTTCGACATCGATTTCCTTAACCTTGATCGGGAAGTTGTGTTTTATACGGGGCGGGAAATTTCCCGCATAGTTCCGTTGCCGCATGAGGTAGATTGTTTTCAACTCATCGGGATAATCCTGATTTATCACGTCAATGATAGCATTCATGCGGTCTATTGGGTCGAATGTGTAGCAACAATAGGCGACTGCCGGAAGCGTGACTGTCCCGATATCGGCGAATGTTTTTAGCACGGCGGGCTTCGGGCGTGTGAGCTTCGTTTCCGAAAGCGTTTCGATCTCAATCCCTCGCCCCTGGTAATACGCTATCGTGTTGTCGAATATGTCACGAGCCGCCCAAACATCTGCATGTCTGTCATCCTTTACGATTGTCCCGTCGAAATATTTATCTCCCGACAAATCGAAACCGCAGAGTATGACATGCTTTGCACCGCATAAGGCCGCGATTTCCAGAGCCGCGCTTCCAACCGTTCCGCCGACACGCAGGCCGACAGGATCAGGCTCCCATTTGCCGCGACATGGCGATGCAAGCGCGAATTTAAAATGCTTTGCCGGATCGTCAAGCAGTTCCGCCGGGTCACTGGAGAAAATCCGTATGCCGCCGAAAGCCTTCGACGCGCTTGAATACCAGTCCGATTTAATCACTGCCGGATCGAGAACGACCCATGCGGATACCTTGAATTCGCCCTTGATCGTGACCGCCTTGTTTACCGCCACAACATAAGCCGACGCGGGGATATCGGCGTAATGCTGCCGTCCGTTTATACCCGATCCCAGAATGTAAACCGTATCGGGCATTTTCAATCCCGCGTTATGAATGTCCGTAATCTTAGGCTTGTATTTCACCGGGCCTGCGAGATATCTCCGCGCTTCCTCAAATGAAAATTCCGTGACATTCCCGTCGCGGTCTGAAACGAATCGGCCTGTCTTCCGGTCTCGGATATAATAAATCCCTCCGCTTTTAGTGCTGTCTATAGTGCAGGCTTTTATCATTTGCGGCATGTCGTTATATCGCGGGGGCGGGGGGTTTTTGCCCGCCCGCCCCACTATTACAATCACACAGGAGACGGGATAGATTAGGAGGCGAGGTTAAGTGCTTCGCCGATGAGCCCGGCTGTCGCGACGCCATGAGCGTAGCAGCCGATGGTTGTCCATTTAAGACAGGCATCATAATGCCACATCGGGCCGCCGCCCATTACGAACGGCTCTTTGAACGCACAGGCCACGGCGTCCTTGTGAAACACGAAGGCCGCGGGGCGTGATGCGATACCGAAGTTTGTCGCGTAAAGCGTCTGCAATATCGGAACGCCTAAGAACGTGTAAATTCCGGTGGTCGAGTTGAGGATCGGAGAGGGAGCCTCGGTCGATCTCAACGCGGTGAAGTTACCGAAGGGTACATAGTTCATCACTATGCAGAAATCCTCCGGGTTAGCGTCCTGCCGTGACGCGAAGCAGAACGAAACGAGGCGAGCCATGAGTTTCAGCACGACGGTGTTGGCCGCAAGCGAGCCGTCGGTATCGAAGTTCATATCGCCTGCGGGCATGTTGATAGACAGGCCGGGGGTTGCCGCATACATATCGGCGATGATTGCGTTTTCCGCCGAATACGCAAGCGCATCGGCATGAGCCCTCGCTATTGCCGCAAGGTTGCCCGGATCGGCAAAGTATGAAGCGGTCTGCGTGGGAAGCAGGGTATGTGTAACCTGCTCTGGGACGTAAGTAAGGTTGACCTGCGTTGTCGCGGTCGATCCCGCGACGGCTGTCGCTTCTACGACAGTGGCGGGCACAGCCGCCGTAAGAATGTTACAGGTAATCGCTCCTGCCTGCGCTCCGTCCGGGATTTCGACCATGTTATTGCAGTGGGAAATCAGCCGTTTGGTAGCGAGGATTTGAGCGTGTGTCAATCGCCCATAGGCGATTGGGATCGGCATAGCCATAAGAAGTCACCTCTGATAAAAGTTTGGATTGTCTCCCGACCGTTACGGGGGTGGTCTCGGCTATGCCGGATTTACTGAGTCTCCCGCGCATCACGGGGTTGCGTCTCCGCTTTGGGCAAGCGGGCAGCCTATGGAAGCTAAACGAACGTTCGTCCTTTCAAAGCCTCTTCGAGATCGGCCTGCGCCTGATCGATAACGGGTTTGCCGCCTGTCCGCTTCTCGGGAATGACCGGGGGCGGTGTCTTGGGGTTAACCGGAACGGGCTGCATCGGTTGCCCCATGCGATTGACGGGGATTACTTCCGGCTCCGTTTGTACTTGTCCGGTCATTCCAGCCTTGGCAGCGTACAAATCGAGCCGCGCCTTGTATGCCGTCGCGCTAGCCTTGATCTGCTCCGGTGTGTTGCCGGTGATGAATCCCGCGTCCTCTTTTGCCAGTCCGATTTCATCAATCACGTCGCGAATGAAATCCTTCCGCTTCATCTCTGCGATTTCCCGCCGGATATCCACAACCCCGGCTTGTTCTAATTCGTCAAGCACGGCTTGGAATTCCTCGGGATGCCGCGCAAAATGAGCGGCCTGTGCTTTTACTTTTGCCGATGGTTCGGGCTGGGGAGCGGCCTGAGCGACCGGAACCGGAGCGGGAGCCGGTTCCGGCGGCGTGCTTACGGGTGCTACATTTGCATTTGGGTCTTGGACTGTCATTTCATTTTCTCCTGTGTCTATAAATTATTTATCACTTTCGGATACGTTTGTCAAACGAAAAGTTTAGTACCCTTCCGCTTGTAAATTTCCTCATCGATGAAGCCCTCATCGCGACCGCGCTTCAGTAGCTCTAACTCCTCTTCAATCTCCATTGGTGTCAGGATTCCCAAGCCGCCGAAATCTATCGTGTATCCGATCATGTCATAAATTTCGATGAGCGAATTACGGATGAGCTTTACGAAATGCAACATGGGTGTCATTGCGAGCCTGCGAGCCACTCCCGACATGGTAGACGTTTCTGATATCTCAACAACGTGAGTGTTTTTAAGCCAAAGCTTAATGAGCTTATCGCCCTCTTTGATGAGCTGATCCGCCGTGTTGTTCGACGCGACTCGCGTTACCGTAGCGTTACCGGGAACATAAACAATCTGTGCGCCCTTGTTGAAAGTCTCCTGCGCTTTTTTGACATCGCCCAGGTATCCGGTGACGATCAGGGAGAGAGAAGCCGGCCCGGTTTGTGCGCGTATCCCCTCCTCAATTTCCTCGATGCGTTGATAGGTTTTTCTATTCGGCTCCAGTATGCCCTTTCCATGCGGGTAAGCGATGAAAGCGTCAAGGGGATAAACCCATCGTTCAACGGTCTGCTCGTGATCTCCGCCATAGTTTTTGATATCACGCACGAGCCAGTCTTTTTCGGTCTTCTGATAAACCCTCACAATCTCGGTTATGTGTCCCTTCTCATCGCGTATCCTCTGAACGACCAGCCGCTTTTTTATCGTGACGCAATCACGCAAGAACAAGTAAAGCTCGTCTTCCGTTTCCGGCATGAGGCGCAAGGCAAAAGAGCCGTCGACGAGAAGCTGCTCGCTCATCACCTCGACCGGGATAAGCGGCCATTCGGGATTGCCGACCGGCTTGATTTCCGAATCGCCCGCTATGAAAGCCTCAAGCGTTTCGGGAGTCGATTTGTTCAGGCCGGTATACGATTGCTCTTCGAATATTTCACGCCCGGTTAGCTCCGGGTAATCGCTTGTCCCGACCGGAATCGCCGCGTAATCGCTTATGAATTTTTGTTCAGGCATTGTTATAAAGCCTCCACGTTGTGCATTCCCATCCAAGCCATGCAAGCGGCCATCCACTTGTCGCTGTGTTCAAACATCATTTTCCCGTCCGTCTCCCGGACTTCGTACATCAAGCCTTCGTAATGGTCACGCGCCGATTGATCCTTCACGCCGAAGCGACCCTCGCGAATGGCTATCGATGTCTCGTGCCAGTACTGCTCTTTTAAATCGGCGGTCGTGGTCATGCCGCGCAATCCTCGGAGCGGCCCAGCGTTCAGGATATCATAAAACGCCTGTCCGACTCCATTCGTTTCGACAATGATGTTTTCACGACGCCAGTAGTGCCGACCGTTAATCCAGTTGTAAATTGCCTCGGCCTGGTGAACGTAATCGACACCGCTTATTTCGAACTCATCAATCTCGTTTATGATTAAACCGTTTGGGCCGTGGATAACGGCATTGACTTTGACGACGGTGGAATCGATCACCTTGCCGACATCTATACCGAAGAAGTTTACGGGTAAAACATTCCGCTTGATGTAATCCGAGATGTCGATATGCCCCGGCACGCTCGGATACATGAGCCGCATACCCTCAACGGCAGGCTCGCACATGTAATGCTGCCGCCATTGCCAGTCGGGAAGGTTTTTCTTTTCCTCCTCGAATACCGGCTGCCATGTTTTATCCAGGCGAACGATATCCTCCGCCGTGTAGCGGACAAGCTTGTAATTGTCGTGAAGTTTTCGCTCTTCGATCAGCCGCGACTTGTGCCCCCCCACTCCGAGGATCACGAAGCGGGCGCGTCCCTCGGAGCGGGCTATATTCAGGAAGGGGGAGAATATTCCGGCGATATCAGGCGATACGCGATGCCCCTCATCGATGATGAGCAGATCGGCATGATAGCCTTCGGGCTTCGATGCGGTCGTTTCGTTCGATGAGAGCGCGTAAAGTTCGCCCTCGTAATCAGGATCGGCGGGGATCACCCACCGCTTTTCCGTTACATCGGCTTTTTTCTTTTTCCAGCCGGGGATTTGGGAAGTAAACTTGTCAACGTTCTTTTCCGTTTCGCGGGCGAGAAGGCGTGTCGATTGTGTGAGCGTTGGGAATGCGATGATATCAGTGTTGCCGGCGATGATCGTAGTAGCACCCACAAGAGCGGCAACCCACGTTTTCCCGAAAGCCTGCCGCGGCCCCTGAATGATCGTATTCGGATTCTCACAGATAGCGCGGGCGGAGTCATGCTGCCACTCGCCGCGCCAGTCATAGCCAAGGCCGCGCCTGATGCGGTCAACTGAGGTTATTGTTACCGGGTGTCTCATGATTAAGGCCGTCAAGTATTGCCGCGCCTTGCCCGTTCAGGGCGGACAAGCGGCGTTTGATTTCGTCAAGTTCCGATTTCATTTCGGCATTCTCGCGTTTAAGGTTTTCCACCTCGGATGTCCCCGCTCCGAATATGCGTGAAAGCGCGTCGATAGCGGGGTTTGCGCCGGTGTCCGCTTCATCGGGTTTGAATATGCAGAGCTTATCGGACACGTGAAACATCGCCTGCAAGTTCCCGGCTTTCACCGCTTCGTAAATGCCCTTGATTGTAGCCGACACCAAAGGCTCATTGCGAGCCGCAGCGAATTCCTTTGACTTTTTATCCGCCGTGATCGTGGAAGCTGCAACGCCGTAATAGTCGGCAAGCTCGTTCTGATTCAAATCGCCTGAGAGAATCTTTTCGGCGAGATCAATTCTACGTTGTTCGGTGGTAAAGTTTTTCGGGTCGATTGGCATACCGGAAACTTTGAATACGCGCCCGTAATGAAATTTCGTATCTAAATAAGCAATAACACAAAAAAGCCCCCGGCGCAAGTACCGGGGGATAACGGGAGGCATATTGGATTGTTTGAAGGAGGTTTCAGGAGTAGGAGTATGTGGTGCGAACGCGAGGACCTCCCGTTAGGGGGATTATATCACTTTTCGTCTAGCATATTCGCAACAAGATTTTCCAGAAGCTCGATCCGCTCCTCCATGGCTTTTACCCGTTCGGTGATCTCGACCGGGCGCAGACGCTGGGGCGGTGGTGTGGGATCCGAAAAGGGTTTTGCATCAGGCATCGTATCTCACCTCATCGTCAATTTTCTTACTTTTTCCCCGCTTCTTTTCGTTCGCCTTTTGGATACGCTCCTGCGTTTTGACCATCAGGACTTCGGCGTTTTTAAGTTGCGCTCGGATTATCCGGTATTCCGAGGTCAGGCGCATATAGTCATCCCATGCCGAATAGTCCTCGATGAAAAGTACCGTTCGATTCCCCGGAGGCGGTCGAACGCCGTAACGATCCCGCGATTCCTGGATTTTCGTGTCGCGTGATATCCAATAGCAGTCATGGAATGCCCTTGGGAACGTGGCGAATGCGGCCTTGATCTTCGGGACAAGTTCATTAATCAGGAGTTTCGCACCGGCGATGCGTAATTCAAAGCGGCTGATTTCGTCCGTCTCCAGTCCCTCGGGCGGATCGATAAGCATACGCTCTCGGGCGGTCAGGTCTTCACCGTGCCAGTCATACATATTTCGCTTCCTTCGCATCGGCGATATAGGCCGAGGCATGTTTCACAAAGTGGTCGAATTCGTGACGCAGAAATTGGGTTTGCGGCTGATCCATAAGCCAGCTCATCGAATTCCCAATTTCGGTAAGGGTTGCGGAGCGCAGGAGGATCGTAGCCTGTCCGCTCATGCGCTTGATATCCCCGGAGTACTCATGCCCGTACTTGTCGTGATAAATCTCATGCCAGTGCTTCATGAGCTTCCCTACGTTCGTCTTGGGGTTTCGAAGGCGCAGGGGGATATGGGGTTTTTTAACGGGTTTTAAGTCAGTGGCCGCCGAAGGCGGGCAAGGGATTCTTATCCCTTTTTCTTTTTCAGAATCAGATTCAGAATCAGATTCAGAATCAGTTGTTGGCAGGGTGTTAGTGGGGTGTACGGGGGGTGTACTTGGGGTGATACTCAAATCGTAAAGGGTCATAAAATCCGTTCGAAGGGTGATAGGCCACTGTTGTAGGAAATTAGCTGCTCCCTTTTTGTTCGTGTCGGCCTTATTCCAATCGATGCGCCTCCACTTTTTCCGAATCCAGACGATACGGCGGTTTTCGTAAAATTTTAAAAAACCGGCTCCCTCAAGCTCGACTGCATAAGCCTCGATTTCCGCTCTCGGATAAAGTCCTTTGAAAAACAGGTTTAAAAATCCCCACGGCATATCGAAAACGCCGTATTGATTCGGACACCGGGCGAGAAGGCAGGCTGCTATTATTATGGCTCCCTGTGACCAATCCTCCTCATAAAGCCGCGCATCGATTTGGTTCCAAGTCCGATCACTCATAAACATCCCCTCCCAAGGGAGCCGGTCGAGGGCGAATACCCCCCTGTGACCGGCTCCGCAAGGTTATCAAAAAAGCCTGCGGACTCGTGCGGAGATGCAGGCTAAGTTGACTAGGATATTTTGGTTTGCACGAGTCCATGGCTGATATCATATCTCAAAATTCCCGCTTTGTCAAACCTCCGCGTGCAGATGCTTCTTCCTTTTGTCCGTAGCGTGCGCCGTCTTCCCGCCAGCCGCGATGATCCTCTTGGCAAGCTCCAACCGGCTTGCAAGGTTTCGCATGTCGGCACAACACTTTTCCCCGTCGTCCGTAAAGTATACCTTCAGGATGTCGATAGCATCGGGCGGGATGCGGTTGTGCTTCGACCGGGGATTATTAAGTTTGTGACGCGCATCGCCGACCGTCCCGAGGTGGACAATGTGCCAGTCCTGCCCGTTCGCGGCCTTCTCCAGCATAGCCCGGAGCTTGTCCGACATCGGCGGGTCTTTGATTTTTGCGTTGATAGCGTAATACTGAAAGGTTAACATGCTTACTTTTTCCCCTCCTCATGCCAGTCCTGTATCCTTCGCTTTATCTGCTCCTCCTCTATTTCCCTCACTCTTTTCTTCCAATTCCTTCTCTCAATGATGAAAGACTCTATAGCTACATAAATAATGTATAAAATGATCCCTGCACCCATCCCGTAAAAAAAGTTTGTATCCATTTACTTTTCCTCCATGAGTTGATTGTATATATCACGACCGGCTTGTGTCAGTGCATATATTCTATGATCTTTGTTTATAAGCGGCTTCTTAAATACAAGGTACAACTTAATGAGCCTGCGCCCGTAACAGCATACCGTCTCCGGTGTAGAGTTCATGCGCTCTATAAGCGTTTTGTTAGATAGACAGTCTTCGGGAGAGTTGAATGACATAATGAAATCCCGCTCCCTCTCCGTAAGTTGCGACGCTGATTGTATCATCATTCCTCACCTCGCCCGAACAGCTTGCCCTGCCTCGCCTCGCCTTCGATCCGCTTGATAATCTGCTTACAATATTCCGGGTTCAGTTCGATACCAATAGCCCGTCGGTCAAGTTGCAAGGCTACCAGCATGGTAGTACCGGCTCCTGCGAACGGGTCTAGTACCGTTGCCGGTACGGTGTCGGCGTTGCAGGTACAGGAGGGTTGGAAGCCAAGGGTTTTTGTTTCGCGCTCTGGTAAATCGTGACCACCGGCATAATTCAAAGCATTCCCGTTGACTGAAGCGTACTGACTTTCTCCACGCTTATTCATAGCTTCGCGTTTGGTAGTTCCAGTCTTCTCCACCATCCTTACCCACTGCGCCCCGCACTTGCTACAAACGCCCCGCTCGCTCGTACCGGCCATGATGCACTTGCGGGGTAGCTCCTCTGGGAAAGTAGCGAAGTGCGCTTCCGGGTAAGGTTGCGTCGGGATCGCCCACACGTTGCGGAGGTTGCGACCGGCTTCGGGTGTAATTTTAAATGCAGGATCCCCGCCGTATTGACC
>Ga0105099_10000602_pt1 | contig 24097 bp, 24 predicted proteins | sample PPLLak3cmMay2015_2_FD_79138 | JGI IMG/M metagenome (GOLD analysis project Ga0105099, IMG submission 79138) | Freshwater sediment microbial communities from Prairie Pothole Lake near Jamestown, North Dakota, USA - PPLs Lake P8 Core (1) Depth... | ecosystem: Environmental > Aquatic > Freshwater >... | reverse complement strand
AGTTGGAAGTCATATGCGAACGGATTTGAGATTTTTGGGAAACAGATTTTTAAAGAACTGAGCGTTAAAAATCACAAGCCTTTGAGGGCGTAAGCCCAAACCTTCTTGTGATTTAGCGAAGTGATTTATAAATCCCCAAAAAGCTCATTAAGAGAGCATATTAAGACTTTCAACGAGTTTGCCGGAAACAGGTTGCCGCAAAGCGGCATAAAATTGCTTTTTACGAGTCCATCAAGATTGACGGCTTCTTAAAAAGTCATTTGCGAACGGATTTGGGATTTTTGGGAGTTTCCTTTATGAAAACCGACAGAATATTACTGGATCATGGAAGCGGCGGGAAAATATCCCATTCGCTTACTTTGGATATCATGCTACCCGCGTTTGACAATCCAATGCTTTCAAAATTAAATGACGGGGCCATATTGAATATCGGCGGGAAAAAATTCGCTTTTTCAACGGATACATATGTTGTCGATCCTGTCTTTTTCCCCGGAGGTGATATAGGAGAGCTTGCAATATACGGAACCGTGAACGATATCGCAATGTGCGGAGGCGTTCCTCTCTATCTTAGCGCAGGGCTTGTCATCGAAGAGGGTTTTTTGATCTCTGATCTTGAGAGAATAATAAAATCAATGGGGGCCGCTGCGGAAAAGGCCGGGGTTAAAGTTGTGACCGGCGATACCAAGGTCGTGCCGAAGGGTGCTGCCGATAAGATATTCATAAACACATCGGGAATCGGGCTGATACCGGACGATATCGATGTCGGTTCCGACAAGGCTGTTCCCGGGGATGTAATAATATTAAGCGGAACAATTGCGGATCATGGCATAGCTGTTTTGACCCAGCGGGAGGGAATGACCTTTACCTCTTCCATAAAAAGCGATACGGCGCCGCTGAACCGCATGGTTGAAAAAATGTTTTCTTCAAGCAAAAATATTCATGTATTGCGTGATCCGACCCGCGGAGGAGTCGGCACCTCCCTGAATGAAATAGCCGAAAAGTCAAATTCCGGGATAAAAATTTATGAAAACAGGATACCTGTAAAAAATGAAGTGAAAAGTATTTGCGAACTGCTCGGTTTTGATCCTCTTTATATTGCAAATGAGGGAAAGCTGCTTGCTTTTGTTTCGCCGGAAGACGCCGCCAGGGTTCTTTCCGCCGTAAGGGAAGATGCGTTTGGAAAAGACGCCTGCATAATTGGAGCGGTGGTATCCGGACATCCTGGAAAAGTTTTCCTTGAGACGGGAATTGGCGGAGCAAGGATGATCGATATGCTCACAGGCGAACAGCTTCCCAGAATCTGCTGAAAAGAGAGAGATGATTAATCAATGCCGGATATAATTTATAACTTACTAATGAGCTTTTGAGAGATTTTTAAAGATGGTTTCATCAATCAACCGGTTTAAAATCTATTTGACAAGAATTTTATACTAATATACTCAAAATATTAAAAATAGAGGTTATTCCCTACGATCGAAGGTTCTCCGCTGTCTGCGGCGGGGAGCTTTAATAATATCAATTCAATCAAAACAACATGAAGGGAGGAACAGAAAAATTGGAAGTCATAGTCTTATTAAAACAGGTTCCATCAACCGAGTCGTTTGTAGGTATTTCCGAAAACGGTTTATCGGTAAAGACTGATGATGTAAAATGGGTAATCAACCCTTATGACGAATTTGCTGTGGAAGAAGCTCTTCGTGTAAAGGAGGCTCACGGTGGTTCAGTAACAATTCTGTCAACAGGCCCGGAGAAGGCGGTTGAAGCGATAAGAACAGCTCTTGCAATGGGGGCCGATAAGGGCATACTGATAAACGACCCTGCCGCTTTAAATTGCGACGGATTGCAAACGGCAAAAATTCTTGCGGCTGTGATTAAGAATATGCCGTTTGATCTCATTGTAGCGGGTCAGCGGGCTGTTGATGGCGATAATTACATGGTAGGATCGGCAGTGGCTGAGCTCCTGAATATTCCGGCTGTTACTATGGTGATGAAAGAAACGATAGCAGACGGGAAAATAACATGCAGCAGGACAGTAGAGGGCGGTATGGTTGTTGTAGAAGCCCCCCTTCCTGTGCTTATCACAACTCAGCGGGGATTGAATGAACCAAGATATGCGTCTCTTCCCGGTATAATGAAAGCCAAGAAAAAACCTCTTGAAATTAAAAGCCTTAAAGACATAGGTCTCGATGCCGCCGGAATAGGCGCTCCGAAGACGAAGATAATTTCGCTGAAATATCCGCCGGAAAGAAAGGGCGGAAAGATGATAGCAGGGGAGACTGCCGCAGAGAAGGCAAAAGCGCTTGTCAAGGCCCTTCATGAAGAGGCCAAGGTCGTTTGATCAATATATTATAAGGAGATTGATATGTCTTGTGGAGTACTTGCAATAGCGGAACAGGTAAACGGGGTTTTCCGGAAGGTTACTTACGAAGCGCTGAGTGAGGGAAGGCGAATAGCGGATGGTTTGGGATGTGGTATTTCTGTTGCTGTCATAGGCTCAGGCATAAAAAGCAACTCCGAATCATTGGGAAAATACGGGGCGGACAGAATACTTGTTGCAGATGATGCCGTGTTTGAGGAGTTTATGACCGACACTTACACTAATGTCGTTGCCGGTATTGTAACCAAAGAAAAACCTTGTGTAATTATATTAGGGGCATCTTCCCGTGGAAGAGATCTTGCGGCAAGGCTGTCTGCCAGGCTCGATTCTCCTCTTGCTATGGATTGCGTTGCAGTCAGAATTGATGCCGGAAATGTTGTTGTGACTCGACCCATGTACGGCGGTAAAATTCTTGCCGAAATCACGCTTGAAGGAGAACCCCGGATAATTGCGGTTCGTCCCAATGCAATGAAAATCACCGAATCTCAAAAGCCAGGAGCGGTTGAAGTTGTTGCCCCCGATAAAGGCGTTACAGCCCTTAAATTTATAGAAAAGAAACTTGATACCGGCAAAATCGAATTGACCGAAGCAGATGTTGTCGTATCGGGCGGAAGGGGCATGGGAGGGCCTGATTATTCGGCAATAGAAAAGCTCGCAGGGATTTTAGGAGGCGCTGTCGGAGCTTCCAGGTCCGCTGTTGATGAAGGATGGCGGCCTCATTCGGATCAGGTCGGGCAAACAGGAAAAGTTGTTTCGCCGAATCTTTACATTGCCTGCGGAATATCAGGAGCGATACAGCATCTTGCCGGGATGTCCTCATCAAAAGTTATTGTGGCGATAAACAAGGATCCCGAGGCGCCCGTATTTGCAAAGTCGGATTATGGCATAGCGGGAGATTTGTTCGAAATTGTTCCCTTGATTACGGAAGAGATTAAAAAAGTCAAAGGGATATAAAGGATTGTTTTTCCCGGGGCTGCCTTGGCAAAAAAGGCAGCCTCATCTTTTTTGCAGCGGATAAAAGAACCGGGTTTTCATATGCCAAGACATAAAAAAAATGTCTATCTTGAAAGTTTAGGGTGCGCGCGCAATCTCGTGGACAGCGAATTGATGCTGGGAAGACTTGTAACTGCCGGATGGAATATTGTCCGGGAACCTTCAAAAGCAAACACGATTATTGTGAATACATGCAGTTTCATCGAATCAGCGATAGATGAATCTATTGACACGATTCTTGATTTTGGCGCTCTAAAACAAAACGGCTCATGCCGCAGGCTGATCGTTGCAGGATGTCTTCCCGAACGTTTCAGAGAGAAGATTGTTAAAACCCTTCCCGAGGTGGATTATTTTATCGGCACAGGCGCTTTTGATAAGATTGTGCAGGCTGTTGAAGGGGTGCCTATAGCTTCAGGATGCCTTTTGTCTGATCCCAACCGGACCGCTTTAAGCGAGCCGTCTGTGCCGAGAATAAGATCCGTTTCTCATATGGCATATATAAAAGTTGCGGAAGGATGCAGCAGGCATTGCAGCTATTGTATTATTCCCAAGCTGCGCGGAAAGCAAAGAAGCCGTTTGCCTGAGGATATAGTTGCGGAAGCGGGTATGCTGATTGACTCGGGAGCAAGAGAACTGATTCTTGTAGCCCAGGAAACAACCTCTTATGGAAAAGATTTGAAGGGCGCCGCCTGTCTGGAAAAGCTTCTTGAGAAAATATCCAAAATATCGGGGGATGCCTGGATAAGAATTCTTTATACGCATCCTGAAAGCATCGATGACAATATAGTCAAAACAATTGCATCAGGCGGCAACATATGTTCCTATTTCGATATCCCTGTTCAGCACGCCAGCCGTCCGGTGCTTAAAAGAATGGGGCGGAGTTATAATCAAAACCACCTGTTAAAACTTTTCGATAAAATAAGGTCTGCTGTTCCCGACGCGTCCCTCCGGACAACAGTCATTACAGGTTTCCCGGGTGAAACAGATAAGGACTTTAAAGATCTTTTATCCTTCATAGAAAAAGTGAAATTTGATCATCTCGGAGCTTTCGTATATTCAGATTCCAAAGATATCCCATCCCATAAACTTCCTGACAGGGTCCCAAAAAATATCGCAAAAAAAAGACGCGACAGGATCATGTCCCGCCAGAGGGAAATATCTCTCGAAAATAACAGGAAGCACATAGGCAAGGTTTTTGACGTTCTTGTTGAGGAGTTGCCTGAAAAAAGTCTTTGTATCGGACGAACAATGTATCAGGCTCCTGATGTTGACGGCATTACTTATATTACCGGTGAGTTACGGGAAGGCTCTTTTGCCAAAGTAAAGATCACGGATGCCCTTGAATATGACCTTGTCGGAGAAACTGCATGAAAGATTTGAAGCGTGAAATCCTTTCCATGGTCGAAAAAGACCTTAAAGAGATTGAAATCGCGCTTTCAGATAATTTAAATCCCTATCTGAATCTTGTTTCTGATGTTGCCGGACATATTCTTTTTGCCGGTGGAAAAAGGTTGCGGCCGCTTCTTATGGTGCTTTCGGCAAGAATTTGCGGCTATAAGGGGCGGTATGACAAGATTTTTTCAACAATATTTGAATACCTGCATGCCGCAACTCTGTTGCATGACGATCTTGTTGACGGGGCAAATCTAAGAAGGGGAAAACCTGTTGCAAATTCAATATGGGGGAATTCGACCGCGGTTCTGGTCGGCGATTTTCTCCTTGCGCGGGGCTTATCAATTGCCGCTGCTACCGGAAAACCGAAAGTCATCAAGATAATCGCAGGAATTACGGAGGACATGTCCCAGGGAGAGATCCATCAGCTTATCCGAAAAGGCTCACCGGATCTTACCGAAGAAGAATATATGGAGATAATCCGGCGCAAAACGGCGGTCTTATTCGAGGGAGCATGCAGGATAAGCGCCTGCATAGCAAATGCTCCGAAGAGAGAAGAAAGGGCTGTTTCCGAATACGGATATAATATGGGAATGGCCTTCCAGATGGCAGATGATCTTCTGGACTATACGCTTGATACCGGAGCTCTTGGAAAAGAGGTTGGGGCCGATTTAAAAGAAGGAAAGCTTACACTTCCTGTGATATATGCCTTGAAAGAAGCTGACCGGAATGACCGTCTGAGGATGGAAGCGATAATAAAAAATAAAAATTTCCCTGCGCGCGATTTTAAATTGCTGATAAGGCTTCTTGAAAAATACGGAGGAATTGAATACACGAAAGAGAGCGCGAAAAACCATATTGAAAAGGCAAAAAAGACTCTTCTTGTTTTCAAACCGTCAAAAACAAGAAGAATTCTCGAATATATAGCCGACTACGCTCTTTCAAGAAAAACATAGACCTGTTTTACAAATTGCCCGGCTTATGCAAATGAAGATAAACATTCCAAACATATTAACGATTATCAGAATCCTGCTGGTTCCACTTTTTGTTATTGCCCTTATAAAGGATCTCTTCTTTTCCGCCCTCCTTGTTTTTACGATAGCAGGTTTAAGCGACGGCCTTGACGGACTCATAGCAAGATATTTCAACCAGCGAACAGTGCTCGGGGCATATCTCGATCCTATTGCCGATAAACTACTTATAATTTCAGCATTTGTAAGTCTTGCTGTTTTAAGGATTATTCCCGGCTGGCTGACGGTTATCGTGATAAGTCGTGATGTGCTTATACTTCTCGGGATAGCCGTTTTTTCCATAAATGATATAACTGTTGACATCAAACCGAGCTTTGTCAGCAAATGCACGACTGTAGCCCAGATTTCAACCGTTATATTTATTCTTTTAAACCCGGAGATTTCGGGTGCGGCATTTATTAAAAACAGCCTTTACTGGCTTTCGGCTGGACTCTCGATACTTTCCGGATTCCACTATATTTACGTAGGCATGAATATTCTTCAGTCGGCTTCATTAAACAATCAGAAACAGAAATAAAGAGTTCATTTCCCTTGACATGAAAATTCAGAGATGTTAGTTTTTTTAATATGAAGGCGCGTAGCTCAGGGGGAGAGCGCTACCCTGACACGGTAGAAGTCGTTGGTTCAAATCCAATCGCGCCTACCAGAAATATCAAGGGGTTAGCCTTTTACGGTTAACCCCTTTTTTTAATTGGTTGCGGTTCCTCTTTTTTTTCTGTAAATTTTCCCTCAATTCTTTTTATTGCTGCACGCTGTGATTCATCAATCTAATGTATGTAGCCGTTGCCCTCAAGTTTTTGTGTCTCAACAAACCACTAACCGTCTTTGTACTTACTGAACCGGTACAGGTATAGTGGACACCTCGAAAAGTGTGATATAGGAATATAACTTTTGGAGGTGAAAAATGACGATAAAGAGAAAGAGCTATTCTAATCAATTTAAGATTGATGCTGTTAAAATTGTAACCGAGCAGGGTTACAAGGCATCAGAGGCAGCCCGGAACCTTGGGATCCACCCGAATGTTCTGCGGCACTGGGTAAACCGATTTAAGGAAGACAGTAACCATGCATTCCCCGGCAAAGGGCATATGACACCTGAGGCAGAGGAGCTGAACCGGCTGCGAAAAGAGAATATGCGGCTCAGAATGGAGCATGAGATATTAAAAAAGGCAGCGGCCTTCTTTGCCAAAGAGTCAATGTAAGATATGACTTTATCCGGCAGCAACAGAAGGCCTATCCCGTAGTTATTTTGTGCAAGGTTATGGAAGTCAGCCGGAGCGGATTTATCGATACTTGAAAATATGTCACAAAATAAAAATAGATAAGGATTTTAAGTTGATATCCAAGGTTCGGGAGATTAATAACGAAACCAGAAGAACAGATGGTTCCCGCAGAATGTCCGAAAGGCTCCGTTCTCAGGGACATGATGTGGGCCGGTATCGTGCCCGGAGCCTGATGAAAAAAGCGAATGTATCTGTAAAGCATCGCAAGAAGTTCAGAATAACGACTGACAGTAAACATAATCTGCCGATTGCTCCTAATCTTCTGGATCGGAATTTTCAAGTGGATCAGCCAAACGCCGTGTGGTGCAGCGACATTACCTATCTGTGGACAATTGAAGGATGGCTGTATCTGGCTGTGGTAATCGACCTGTATTCGCGGAAAATTATCGGTTGGGCCATGGACAGCCGTATGAAGGCATCTCTTGTTACAGAAGCTCTTTTAATGGCTTACTGGCGGCGAAAACCTGAAAAAGGATTGATTCATCATTCTGATCGGGGCAGCCAATATGCCGGCAGTGATTACCAGAAGCTTTTGAATGCCTATGGCATGATCTGCAGCATGAGTAGGAAAGGAGATTGCTGGGATAATGCCGTTGCCGCGAGTTTCTTTCACAGTTTAAAAACCGAATGGACCGCTGAGATCATTTATCGTACCAGAAACGAAACAAGAAGTGATGCGATCCGGTACATCGAAATGTTTTATAACAGTAATCGTTTACATTCTTACTTGGGATACAAGAATCCTAATGATTTTGAAAAGAGTTTTACATTGGCAAAGGCAGCTTAACTGGATGTCCATTTTTACTTGACCAGACCAACGGTGAGTAACCACAGTTATTGAAGTTGCTGATGTTATTATAGGACATCCTCAAGTAAGATGAAACTCTCCTGACATTCTGGAAGAAAATCATGAAAAACGTATTGAACGTAAATGACTTGGAACAGTATCTAAACAGAACAACGCTTATTACCGGAGAGGTTAATTCGGGAAAGACAAACCGCACATCCGGGATATTGAAGATATTTTGCGACTGCGGGTATGAAGATAGAATAGCAATTCTTGATCTTGCGCCAGAAACGAATAAAGGGGTTGGTGGGAAAATGGGAATACCATCCCCGACTCTGCTGTATTATCTTACCGATACCATTTTAGCCCCCAGGCTTTCCGGTAAGAGCGAAGAGGAGATGCAAAAGAAAGCCTCCGGAAATGCCATGATCATCGAAAATCTTTTTATAAAGCTTTCCGAAAGCAAAAGGGAGATACTTTTTATAAACGACGCGACGCTTTATTTCCACGCTGGAGATTTCAACCGGTTTGTTGAAACGCTCAAACTGTTCCAAACCACAGTAATTAATGCATATTACGGAGATTATTTTGCTGATTCCAAACTGACAAGAAGGGAAAGAAAACTCACCGAAGAGCTCATGAAAATCTGCGACCTGGTAATCGATTGCAACAAGATGCGGTTTTAAAAAGAAAAGCCGGAAAGGAATACTTCTTTCCGGCTTCGATATGATTAGTTTATTACCCTTTATGTTCTTTTGACTTTTTGCTTCTGTATATTTGCCCCTTTTCCTGTTTCCTACCATCCCCACTTAAGATAATTGTGAATGGAGTCAGCGGCTTTCCTTCCGGCACCCATGGCAAGAATAACTGTTGCGGAACCAGTGACGATATCACCGCCAGCCCACACGCCTTTCTTTGTGGTTTTGCCGGTCTCGGTATCAGCAATAATGTATCCGCGCTTGTTTAATGACAATTCAGGTGTCGACTGGGTGAGCAGCGGGTTTGCGCCTGCTCCGACAGCAACGATTACAAGGTCGCAATCCATCTTAAACTCCGAGCCCTTAACCGGAACAGGACGTCTCCTTCCCGACTGGTCGGGTTCTCCAAGTTCCATCTTAAGGCATTCCATTCCGGTAATTCTCCCCTTTTCATCTCCGAGGAACCGGGTTGGAGCCGTAAGCAGGAAGAACTCTATTCCTTCTTCCCCGGCATGATGGATCTCGGCTTTCCTTGCAGGCATCTCCTGTTTTGATCTCCTGTAAACTATTTTGACATTGTCCGCGCCAAGTCGCATGGCGGTTCTTGCGGAGTCCATCGCGACATTTCCGGCGCCAAGGACAACGACATTCTTACCCTTGACAATAGGCGTATCATATTCCGGAAAGAGATAAGCCTTCATGAGATTTGCGCGGGTCAGATATTCGTTTGCGGAAAGAACCCCTATAAGATTTTCGCCGGGAATATTCATGAATGTCGGAAGTCCTGCTCCCACGCCGACATAAACAGCATCATAGCCCTGGGCAAACAGCTCATCGAGCGTAACTGTTCTTCCCACAACACTGTTGCATTCGAGCTTCACACCAAGTCTTTCCATGAAGGCGACTTCTGAAAATACAATCTCTTTCGGAAGCCTGAACTCCGGAATTCCGTAAACAAGAACTCCGCCCGGTTTATGAAAGGCTTCAAGCACGGTAACTTCATGCCCTTTGGCAATAAGATCGCCTGCAACGGTAAGCCCGGAAGGTCCGGAGCCGACAACAGCAATTTTCTTGCCTGTCGGCGGCGCTTTGGGAGGAAGCTCCCCTTTTCCGTTAATCCTCTCATAATCGGCGGCAAATCTTTCAAGATTTCCTATAGCGACAGGCTGACCCTTCTTTCCGACAACACAATTTCCTTCACACTGTATCTCCTGCGGGCATACCCTTCCGCAGACGGCAGGAAGTGAATTCTTCTTCCATAAATGCCTTGCCGCCAAGGTAAAATTCCCTTCTTTTATATGATTTATAAAACCAGGGATATCAACCTCGACCGGACAGCCTTCAACACAGCTTGGTTTTTTGCATTGAAGGCATCTCTGTGCCTCCAGCATCGCCGTTTCAGGAGTATATCCGATCGGAACCTCCTTGAAATTTCTTCTCCGTACTTCCGGAGCCTGCTCAGGCATGGGCTGCCTTGGAATAGCTTCTTTTTTTCCTTTTTTTACCTCTTCTTCAGCCATATAATCCTCCGTATATAAATTCTGATTGAACCGAACTGTTTATAATTGATAACCAGCCATAATAAATAATGGAAAAGAAACTACTTGTTCATTTTACAGAATGTGCCGTAACATTCCTTCTCTTCCTCACAGTATGCCTGGAGACGCTGCATCAGGCCGTCATAATCAACCTGGTGGCCGTCGAATTCAGGGCCGTCCACACATGCAAATTTTGTCTCGCCACCGATCGATACTCGGCAACCACCGCACATGCCTGTGCCGTCAATCATTATAGGATTAAGGCTTACAAGCGTCTTAACATTGAATTCCTTGGTCATCTTGGATACAAATTTCATCATCGGGACAGGGCCTATGCCGACAACAAGCTTCACCTCTTTAGTTTCAAGCATCTTTTTTAAAACTTCTGTAACAAATCCGTGATGCCCGTATGACCCGTCATCAGTGCACACATGAAGCTCATTTGACGCAGCCTTCATCTGGTCCTCAAGAATAAGAAGCCCTTTGTTTCTCGCTCCGATAATAGCGATAACATGGTTACCGGCTTCTTTCAGCGCTCTTGTAATCGGATGCAAAACCGCAACACCTGTGCCGCCTCCTACGCAGACGACAGTTCCGACCTTTTCAACGTGGGTAGGCTTTCCAAGGGGGCCGATAACATCCTTGTAGCCTTCCCCTACTTTAAGTGTTTTGAAAAGAGCCGTTGATTTTCCGACAACCATATATATTACGGTTATTGTACCTTTCTGCGGATTTGTATCCGCCATGGTAAGAGGAATCCTCTCCCCTGTTTCATTAGCCTTCAGGATCACAAACTGTCCCGGCTTTGCCTTTTGGGCAATTAAAGGCGCTTCTATTTCATTCAGAATCACCGTGCCCCCAGCCATCTCTTCCCGTTTCACAATTTTAAACATCTTAAAACCTCCAGCTATAAATTATTATATTCATACGGCAGTTAACTTTTTCCTGCCAATTTATGCCCGCAATACAATTTGTCAGCCAACCATATAATGTTCATTAAATCAACTTTAAAATATGACAGCTTTGAAAAAGTATGTTTTTTATCACGAAGGGCGCTAAAGAATCAAAGGTGGCGGGTTTCATAAAAAAGTTGCCGTTGAAAATATAATCTTTAAGTGATAACTGTTTTATGCTTTTATTATGATTTTTAATACCCCGACCGCTTGTGGCGGGCAGCTTCATTATTAATTTATCAAATATGACGGCACCGTAAAAAGTTCCGAATCAGGTGTAAAAAATGAAACTATTCGACAGCCACTGTCATCTGGATGACCACGCATATGACAAGGATTTCAATTCAGTAATAAAAAGATCAAAAAATGCAGGCGTTTGCAAAATAATGATAGTCGGAATAGACTTGAAAAGTTCCGTCAAAGCCGTAAAACTGGCAGAATCAAACCCCGGTTTTTTCGCATCGGTGGGAGTCCACCCCCATGATTCCAAAGAGTGTAGCGATGATACCCTGAACTTTTTAAGAGATCTATCCGAAAACAGAAAAGTCAAAGCGTGGGGTGAAATAGGTCTTGATTTCAACCGCATGTTCTCGCCAAGGGAGGACCAGGAAAAATGGTTCGTAAAGCAGCTTGAAACTGCCGATGAACTCGGATTACCTTTAATATTTCATGAAAGAGAGAGCAACGGCAGATTTCTTGAAATTCTAAAAGCTCGTGAAAAAGAGGAAATAAAGGGAGTTATGCATTGCTTCAGCGGCAACAAAAAAGAGCTTGAAGAATATATCGATTTAGGTCTTTATATAGGCATTGCAGGCATAGTGACAATCGTGAGCCGTGGCGAAGAGTTACGGACCATGATCCCGATGATTCCGGATGATCGCATACTCATTGAAACTGACGCACCTTACCTCACACCTGCTCCGGAGAGAAATCAAACCAGGCGCAACGAACCGGCCTTCGTAAAATCGGTTCTTTTCAAACTTGCTGAAATAAAAAAGAAAGATCCTGAAACCATCTCGGCCAGAATCTTTGAAAATACATGCAGGCTATTTGATATCGCACCGTAATAAATTAAAAAACCGGTGTAAAATCTGCGACAGAAATATTATAATCTTTACCGGCCCAGATAAACGGTATTTTTTTCATTATCCTTTTTAGGTGTATAAGCAAATTTACGAAATCATTTCCTGCCGGAAAAGGAGGTACGCAATGAAGATTTCAATCGTATACTATTCCATGTATGGTCATATCTATAAAATGGCGGAGGCAGTCAAAGAAGGCGCAAGTCAGGTTAAAGGCGCGGATGTTAATATTTACCGTGTCCCGGAAACCCTTTCGGAAGAGATTCTGGGGAAAATGGGCGCACTTGAAGCACAGAAAGGGCTTGCCCATATTCCTGTTTGTAAAGTCGAAGATCTTCCCGCGGCAGATGCCATCATTTTCGGAACACCCACACGTTTCGGAAACATGTGCGGGCAAATGCGCCAGTTCCTTGACGCAACCGGAGGACTCTGGGCAAAAGGGGTTCTTGTCGGAAAAGTCGGAAGTGTCTTTGCGAGCAGCGCGACACAGCATGGCGGACAGGAGTCAACGATTCTTTCTTTTCATATCACCCTTCTTCATCACGGCATGATAGTAGTGGGATTGCCCTATGCCTTTGCGGGGCAGATGCGCATTGATGAAGTGACAGGCGGCTCTCCTTACGGGGCAACGACTATAGCAGGAGGACAGGGCGAAAGGATGCCCAGCGAAAATGAACTGGATGCCGCCCATTTTCAGGGAAAGCACGTTGCGGAAATTACGGCAAAATTGATCCGGTAAAAGTTTATGGCAAACAGCGTAACTCAAGTATCATTATGAATAATAAAACCTTTCTCTATTTGGCCATAAGATGAGCAACTGCCTTCTCAAGCCCGTCTATGGAAAGTTCAAACATCGGGAAAATGCGGCCTATCGCAGAGATAGACTGTGTGTAACCCCACATGTTTGATTGCATGGGATTGAGCCAAACGGAGTGTCGGAAATTTCTTGCAAGAAATTTGAGGCACTCAATGCTCGGTTTTCCGCTTCTTTCTTCTATATGTATGGATCCGTCGGTAGCCATAAGCTCATAGGGCGCCATACTGGCGTCTCCGACCAGCACGAGCCTTGTTTCAGGATCAAACCGGGCAAAGTCATCAATTTTCTGAGGCTTTTTATATCTTGACGGGTCCTGCCAGAGAGTGCCGTAAACCGTGTTGTGGAAAAAATATGTCTTTAAATCCTTGAACTGCGCCCTCGCATAATCAAAAAGAGTCTGGACAACGTGTACATATGGATCCATAGACCATCCGCCGTTGTCTATGGCAATAACCACCTTCAGGCGGTCTTTTAAAATCCTGTCAAAAACTATCTCGATTTCGCCCGCATTTTTCATGGTCTGGTAGATGGTTTTATCCACATTGACCCTGTCCTTCGGGCCTGCGGGGATCATGTTTCTGAGCCTCTTCAGGGCTTCACCTACCATTGCCTGGGTAAGAGGTCCGTCCAGGGAATAATCCCTGTATCTTCTTTCCATGGCAACTTTAACCGCCGACCTGTTCCGTGAAGCGCCACCAACCCTCATGCCCCCGGGATGATTCCCGGAATGCCCCACAGGTGAAGTCCCACCGGTTCCGATCCACCTGCTCCCGCCATCATGGCGCTCCTTCTGTTCTTTAAGGCGTTCCTTGAAATATTCGATCAGTTCATCAGGAGTCATCTTTGCTATTTCAGATTCGGTAAGACCAAGAGCAGCAGCAAGGGTTTTTGGATCCTTAAGCCATGAATCAAGCAGCGATCTTGCCAGTTCATCAAGCTCGACACCCTCATAATCAGGCATTTCGGCGCCTTCAAAATGATGGGCAAAAACCTGGTCGAAAAGGTCGAAATACCTCTCACTCTTTACGAGAACAGCGCGGGAGGCCGTGTAAAAATCATCAAGAGAGGAAACAAGCCCCCTGCTGAGCGCCTTATGAAGCGTAAGAAATGAGGTCGGGCTGACAGGAATGCCCGCTTCTTTCAATTTATAAAAAAAACCGATAAACATTATAAGTTTCTGATCTCTGGTTTATAGTTTCTGGTTACTGATCACTGATCACTGTTGACTGCTCACCGACAACTGACTCATGTTTACTATATCAGCCTCTTCCGGCTCACAGTATTAACCGTTCTCTCATAATCCTGACTTTTTTTAAACAGAACGCCGAGATACGGTATATCGCCCTTTCCGAAATCCTTTACCTTGAAGTCCGGATCAGATTTCAACGCTCTTAACCAGTTTACAAGCTCCCTTGTTGCAGGACGCTTTTCAATGCCATCCAGGTCCCTGAGCTTGTAAAAAACATTGACCGCGCTCTCCATGAGTTCGGAATCGATATCCGGAAAATGGACTCTTATTATCCTGCGCATCATCTTAGGATCCGGAAAGGCTATGTGGTGGAAATTGCATCTTCCAAGAAAAGGGTCCGAAAGGTCTTTCTTGGCATTCGAGGTTATGATGATAACCGGCCGGTTTTTTGCTTTTATCGTCTTATCTATCTCGATTATGTCAAATTCCATCTGGTCAAGAACGTCTAGCATATCATCCTGGAAATCGGTATCCGCCTTATCTATCTCGTCAATTAAAAGAATCGTTCTTTCACCGGCCGTAAATGCCTGCCCTATTTTGCCCATCTTGATGTAGTCTTCTATGTTGCTGACGTCTCTCTTCGAATCCCCGAAACGGCTGTCGTTAAGTCGGGTAAGAGTATCGTACTGGTACAGGGCATCAATCAGCTTCATGCTCGACTTAACATTAAGAACAATAAGCGGCATGCTTAGATTTTCAGCAATGGCGTGGGCAAGCATCGTTTTTCCCGTACCGGGCTCTCCTTTCAAAAGCAGCGGCATTTCAAGCGCCATGGATATATTTATTATCTTGGCAAGCTCATCATCTAAAACATAGCGTTTCGCACCTGAAAAACTCTTTTTCTCACTGGTCATATTCAACCCCTCTTAAAAGAATTCTCTTCTTAAAATTTGTGAAACTTCTTTAGTCAAACTAAGCACTTTTACCGCAAGGTCAAGCCTCAGAGAGCCTGTTCCGCAGCTTGGTGTAATAAAAGACTGCGATAAAACAGCCCGCAGATCAAATCCAAGCGGCTTAAGCATTTTTGCTTTCTTTTTCCAGCTTTCCGCAAGGGAAGCTGCATCTTCCCTTTCTATGTCTTCAGGCTGTGAAGTAGGGACGATCCCCCACGCAATAATACGCCCTGATTCAATAAATTTCCTTATATGGTCCGAATAAAGAATGAATTTGTCAAAATAGGAATAGGCATCAAAGCTTACTATATCGGCTGAAGACTCCAGTATAACCGACCAGTCTGCATTAGAACACACATGTATTCCGGCCAGCCCGCCTTCCTTATGCACCGTGCCGATAACATCTTCAAAACATCCGGCTACTTCATGGGGAGATATGCCTATAAATGCTGAAGACCCGAAACCGGCCAGGGCAGGCTCATCAAAGAAAATTATTACAGGAACTTTAAATTCAGAAAGCCGCCTCACCTGCCATCCTGCCTTCAATGCAACAAGCTTTACAACCGCATCTCTCATATCCTCGTTGTAAAAAACCGCCTTCCCCTCCCGGTCGGAAATACCTGTTGCAAGGGTTATAGGTCCTGTTATCTGTCCCTTTACAGCCACAGGCATAACAGACAGATTCCTAATCTTCTCGATAAAAATAAAAAAACCCTTTGCGGTTTCAGGGGTTAAAACAAACCTCGTATCATCATAATCCCTTGTGCCCTCAATAACCGATATACATTCCTCATAAAATTCGATTATACCGTCATCAAAATTTTTCCCTGAAGTGTTAATGAAAAGTCTCTCCCCTTCCTCGGTCAGGCCCGGAAGCCCGGGCAAAAACTGGGCTATCATTCCTTCTTCCCTGAAAACAGGGAGCTGTATCCACAAAGGTATTTCCGGCGTATGTTCAAGAACAAGCTTTATGGCCAGAAGATGGTCATCGACCGGAAGGCTTCCTATCAATAAAGGCAGGCCGTAAGGCCTGAAATCGCTGTTCATAAGACCACACCCTTTCAATCAGATTATTTTGTAAATCAGGTTAACATGAGCAGATGATGTCTGACAATAAAAAAACTCCCCGTGATTTGCAGTTCTATTCAAGACTCATTATCAAATATTTCATCTTGAGATCTTTGAATGACTCACGTTCGCCATGTTGGGATATGGTGACAGATCAGATGTTATAAAGGTCTCACCCTGTGACTTTTTGCCCCCTGCCATAATTGTTTGACACTCATACAGGCGGGTGTTATAGTTCACAATCATAAAAAACTAATTTCAGTTCCTGCAGCTTCTGCACGAACTGAAATAAAAAGGATATTATAAACAGGAGGGTCTTATGTTTGGAATAGGAATGCAGGAACTTATAGTTATACTGATCATAGTGCTTATTATTTTTGGAGCAGGAAAACTTCCTGAAATAGGTTCAGGCCTGGGTAAGGCGATAAAAAATTTTAAAGGAGCCGCTTCCGAACCCGAAAAAAAAGAGCCTGAAAAAATCGAGGAAGGGAAAAAATCCTGATATCTCCACCCTTTTCTGATATTTCTTCAAGAAGCAAAATGGGCAGATTTAATAAAAAATCTGCCCATTTTTTTTGCTTTTATAGCCTCTTCTGCTTTTGGCGTAAGAACATAAAATTATTTTGATTCCGGCTTGTCCGGGGTTAATAAGCGGCATAAGATGTTCATGCAACCAGTGAAAAAACACAAGCTGGCAATCTTGAACTTTTTAACCAATGGTTAGAAGGGAATGTCATCATCTTTGGCATCATTATGAATGGGGCCGGGAATATCACGAGCTATGGCATCATCATCATGATAGCGTGCTTTTTTGGACGAATCACCCGAATCTTTCCTGTCCAGAAACTGCACATCAGTTGCCACAATCTCTGTGGTGTATTTTCTGTTGCCTTCTTTGTCGTCCCAGGATCTTGTCTGAATCCTGCCTTCGACATAAATCTGTTTTCCCTTCGAAAGGTATTCGCCACATATTTCACCTAGCTTGCCGAAAGCAACAATCCGATGCCATTCGGTGCGCTCTTTCTTCTCGTTGCTCTCTTTGTCTTTCCACTCTTCGGATGTGGCGATGCTGAAATTGGCGATGGCCATGCCGCCCGTGGTATAGCGTATCTCAGGATCTTTACCCAATCTGCCTATAATCATTGCCTTGTTTAGACCTGACATTTTTACCTCCTTTTTATAGAGTTATTCTTCCTAAATACATAATATATCTCCATTCTGTCAACCAGGATAAATAATGACTCACTGCCATGCATATTGACTTCTTTCCGCATGTCTGACATATCATGCAAAGATTTCATTTTATAAAGTCAGTTATATATGTAGAATTTCAAATAGGTTATCTGCTTTATTTACGATTCCCCGATAAATCAGGAACGTGGCAGACACAGAACCCGGTTATTTGATAAGGACCGTTTTATGACTATCAGAATGGATACAAAGCCTGAGCGCTACATGAAACTGGATAATGCTCAAAAGTATGATACAAAGATAAAAACTGACGGCGTGCGCAGCATCAGTCACTTTTTGGAACTGAGATCGCTAAAGCGGGCGCTTGCCGATATTCGCGGAAACTCAGTGCTTGACGCCCCCTGCGGCACGGGCAGAATTGATCTGTTGCTGCATGAGCGTTTTACAAAAGTGGTCGGCCTTGACAGTTCCGAGGCAATGTTGATTATTTACCGCGGTAAAGAACATATAAGAACCGGTATACTTGGTGATATCTTCCGTTTGCCGTTTAAGAATGATTCTTTCGACTGGGTAGTATGTCACAGATTGTTTCACCATTTTAATACCGATGAACTTCGTTTATCGCTGCTGAAAAGTATCGCACAAACAGCAAGGAATGGCGTTGTTTTTTATTCATGGGTTAAAACCCCGCTTGCACACCGTGAGGGCTCGCGTCGTGTGACGGTGAACCTGCACCATATTATGAAACTGATTAACGAGGCTGACCTGGTTCTCGAATCAGTCCACTACGCATTCTGGCCGTTCCAGCCAAAGGCAATATTGGTTTGCCGGAAAAGATCAACATGAGATGAAATAAGAAATTTCAAGGTATTACACATCTCTTCTATCCTGTTTGCATTGACTCTAATGGAAGAACGATGAACTGAATGAACCGAAACGCGAGCGCATTCCCCGCTGCTTGCGGCGGGGAATGCGAGCAAATTAAAAATAGATGATATTCCATGCGGTGAAGATTCCCCGCTCGCTCTGTGGCGGGGAGCTTCAATGATAAAAAATATTATGAAATTAAAAGAGATATTCCATTCTGAAAAAATGAGAAACCTTCTTAAACATAACGGTCTCAGTTCATTTGAATTAATATGGAAAATCGAGGGGCAGTTCATAGAAGAGCCAAATTACGAGCGAGGCGGATGGAGCGGCATAGTTTTTCATGAAACACGGATTCAAGACGGGCGGCAGTTAAGAATTATAATAAAGCGACAGGAAAACCACACCTTCAGATCTCTTCTACACCCTTTAAGGGGTACTCCGACTTTCTTCCGGGAATACAGAAACATTTGCCGCCTTGAAAAGAAAGGCATCCCGACGCTGGAACCACTATATTACGGAGAACGGCAGATAAACGGTAATTTGCAGGCTGTTCTGGTTGTGCGTTTCCTGAACGGCTACCGGAGTCTCGACGATCTTCTTATGGAAGCCGGCAAAAATGAAAAATTTGAATTCAAAAGCGCGCTTGATCCGGTTGCGGAGATGACGGCAAAGATCCATTCTTTCCGTTTTCAGCACAACTGCTTGTATGGAAAGCATATTTTTGTTAAAACAGAAAAAAACGGCCCTGCCAAGGTGCGGCTTATTGACCTTGAAAAAATGCATCTCGGGTTATCCCGTTTCTCTGTTGCAGTCCATGATCTTGGAGCCCTTTTCCGGCATGCTTCCTGGCCCGGAGATTCATGGAACCTTTTTCTGCAAAGCTACCTGAACAAAGCAGGCCTGCAAAGTAATGAGAAAAAACTTTATAAGGCACTGGAAAAAAAATTGAAAAGAAAAGAAAAAAGCAGGAAACAATACCTATGAATATTAAAGAGAATACAAAGCTCATAGGCCCGGAAGGAAGGCCCATCTTCGGCATACGAGGCTTTCCGGTAGAATCCTTCAACCTCTCCGATTTCAGAATCTACGGAACAGATAAAAAGGAAGGCTTCATCAAAAACCTTGTCACCCGATTCCGGATAAAAAGATGGCAGTATCTCGGCATATGCAGCGATGAAATCATATTCGGCGCGGCCATTGTCAACTTAGGATACATGACAAACATGTTCACCTACATATTTAACCGCGGGGAAGGCAAAATAAAACAGTATGAAGCTATTCTACCTTCCGGAAAAGCAGCTTTTTTTACAGGATCTTCAAGAAACGGTGCTGCCTCTTTTAAGAGCGGAAACACATCACTTGAATTTATCAACCGGCACGAAAATATACTTGCAAAAATTTCGGCAGGCGGAAAATTGCAGGCGGAACTGATTTTTTTAAAATCGGAAGAACCTCTTTGTTGTACAACACGGGTGGGACTCGGCGGGTTTAACTACACGCATAAAGAAGCGGGGATTCCTGCCCGAGGTTTTATCAGCCATGACGGGAAAAGATGGGAAATATCCGAAATAAAATCATCGGGTGTGCTCGATTATACTCTCGGGTATCTTGCACGAACTACCTTCTGGAACTGGGCGTCGGGAGGCGGCTTCGATGTTTCCGGGAAAAGGATAGGTTTCAATCTGGTTCAGGGAGTTAATGAAACCGGTTTTACCGAAAATGTATTCTGGATAAACGGCAGAATGGTAAAAACGGATGTTGTGGATTTCAAATACAGCGACCTCGATCTCCTTAAGTCTTGGGAAATCAATTCAAATGACGGCAGAGTCAATCTTCTCTTTTATCCAGAAGGTGAAAGAGCATCTGACATAAACATAGGCCTGATTGCAAGCAGGTTCCACCAGCCTTTCGGAAGGTTCGAGGGAAGATTGACAGACGGCAAAGAATCCTGGCAGTTGAAAAATGCCGCGGGTTTTGCTGAAGAGCACTACGCAAAATGGTAATGAATTTGGGGTGAGCAGCTAATGGACCCTGTAACTCATTTGACTTCAGGGGCTCTGGGGCGAGGAGCTTTAAAAAGTTTTCAAAATGAGCGGCATATGATGATCTTCTGCATTGTTGCCGCGCTCCTTCCCGATATAGACAATATCATAGGTTTGTTCGGCCCTGAACTTTATCTGATTCACCACAGGGGCGCCACACACTCTCTCACTGGCGGGATAATACTTGCCCTCCTTCTTGTTTTAATCTTCAGCTTATTCATAAAGCCGTTTAATATAAAAAAGGGGTTTGTAACAGCGCTGTCGCTCATTTACCTTCACATCTTCCTTGATCTGGTCACATCATACGGAACACAGGTATTTTATCCGTTCACCAACAGGAGGTATTCGCTCGAATCCGTCTTTATAGTCGATCCTTTATATACCATTGTTTCGGCAATTATTTTTTTTATCTCGCTTATCAACAAAAAAAGAAGTGAAACAATTGCAATCATAGGGATTATGTGGATATTTATCTATCCCGCAATCAATTTTGGAATAAAATCATATCTTGAAAAAAGCATCGGAAATGAACTTAAAAAACGAGACGGAATTTCTTACAGTGTGCATCTTTCCCCTGACATACTAACACCATTTTCCTGGAAAGTGATTGTTGAATACGGGGGAAAGTATGGTTTTGCGGGCGTAAAACTTATTAACAGAAAACCAATTGCCTTTTTTGGGAGGTTCGACATAGCTGGAAAAGAGATGTTCAATAAATTCGGAAAGGATGCATCTATTTTTAATACTTATTCATGGTTTGCCGTATATCCGGTTTTTGAAACTGAAAAGTCAGGAGAAAAAAACCTGATAGTTTTCGGCGACTTAAGATTTTCAAGTGTTTCCGGTTTTGTCGACAGGGTATACAGAAACGGAAAGAAGCCTTTTTCACTTACGGCGGTTCTTGATAGGGAGGGCAAATTTATTGAATATCACTACCAGAAACCGGGCGGGGTTACAATTATCCATCATATCGAATAGTCGGCTGAAAAGATTATCCTTAAAGCGGGTGGTATTGAGTTAGCATATTCAGACTTTCAACAAGTTCGTTGGAAATTGGCTGCCGCAAAGCGGCATGAACTTAGCTTTTGCGAAACCATTATATAAGAGGTAAAATAATTGGCAATTTGCGCTTTTTGCGGTAAAGAGACAGATGGCGCTTCGTCCTGCATCAAAAGCATTATCAGGATAGAGGGCAAAGATTACACTCCTTTGCCTTTTAAGAGAAAAAACGAAACTGTCTTTACAAAGAGACAAGAAGTTAGGTGCCCCGAATGCAACGTGCTTCCGGGCGGCTTTCATCATGTCGGGTGCGTCTTTGAAATTTGCCCGAAATGCGGGGGAAAGTGGGTATATTGTACCTGCTCAGGATTCAAGGTCAAGATTGAAGTAAATACAGATAAAAAGTGTAAGATCATCCCATTTAAAAAATATTAATTTCGGTTTTGTATTCTTTCACTTAGGGCTCTTTCATCCCTTCTCTATAAAGGTCTATCCCAGCGCAACAGAAGCCGCCTGATATTCATATGTTGATATGGCCCCAACACTGGCCACTGTGCAGTTGGCTCAGCTCTCCCATGATTTTCAGATTGGCAGTTATGGTCTTGTCCCGTCTTCGTTATTCGCCCATAAGGCGGATATTCCCGCATCAAAGATAAGGGGGGGCTTTTCGCTTATCTGTCAAAACACACAAGGCAGAATCCTGCCGGTAAGGCAGAACTCCTTCCACAGAGACCACTCTTTTCGGACCTCTCGGAGAAGCCCCCGGCACTCTGAAGTTAGTTACGTCGATCCGCTCAATGGGGGACTCCCGGGGCTTTTCGACTTGCGGGATCCAGCCATAGGGCAGTCTGTACGCGCGGTAGATCATGTTAATCTTCATCTTCTTGCCCCAGTAAGGGCTGATGTATTCCCAGACAATATTGTGTCCAGCAGTAACTTCAATGATCCGCCCGCCTGAGCCTTCAGTAATCATGGTGTTGCCGTTGGCTAAGCGCTGTGCCGAACTTATGAAAGGGCTGTAGAAGCGATTGGCATCAACTGGTAAGGTCAGCCCAGCCTCGGCCGGTGTGTACTGCCAGATGATTTCCAGCGAAACCGGGTTGATTTCCAGAACTCTGGAATAATCTCGAAGCGCATTCCTGAAGCCGGTAAAGGATCCGGGATTCGGAGAGCCGTAGCCTGCCCAACCTCCGTTATCAAAGATCAGGATGTTCCCTTCGCCGGGCAACCCCTCGGAGATCATGTGGGCGTGGTGCTGGCCGATGATCCAGCCCAGTCGCCGAAGCTCCGGGGGTTCATCGTAGTTGGGCCCGATCCGCCATACGATCCGGCCCGTTTTTTTGTCGATTATGGCCGTGATGTTGGTCTCCCGGGCGCACCAGATGATATTTTCGGGATGAAAACGGTTGTCACCGTCGTCAAACCAACGATTTGGACCAAGCATAGACATGGAGTTTATATGCATCCAGTCGCCTATCCCTCCACCTGTGGGCCTCCAGTTGGGGTTTCTATAAAGAATGTTTTTTGCCTCCTCCCTGAAGCCCAGCTCTTCAAAATGCTCGCTGCATACCCACTCCCAGATAATTTTGCCATCCCATGTGACCTCGATAATAGCGTCATCGAGCAATGGTTTGTCGCTGATCATAGAGTTCCGAATATTCTTGTGAGAAAGGATCAGAGTATTTCCTTGGTTAACCAGGGGCTCCATGCCCGGAGCATAATATCCTGCAGGGTTCCCTTCCCGTTGGTAATCATGGTGCTGTCTGGCCATCCACTGCGGCTTTTCGCCGGGGTCCTCAATGAACTCGTAATGATTGAATCGCCACACGATGTTGCCATCCCAATCAACCTGAACCAGATCGATACCGTCCTGCATTCCAAAGTTGGTGTTCCTTTCACCTGTGCTGCCGATTATATATCCGCCCGGAAGAATTCTGTTGGGCATACCCTGCAGCTCTTTCCATAGCTGAACCTCGCCACCATTCATATTTATTAGAAGCGCTCCCATTTCTTTGGCTTGAAATACGGTAAAGCCGTTCCAGCATCGCGTTGGATCATACAGAGTTGTTCCGGTGGGATGGATACTAGGGTAAGTCATATCGCCTCATTTTTTTTATCTTAATTTGATATATTTTGTTAGCCTCAAAGAAGCTCGGTCCGCATAAGAATCGCTTTCTCTTCTTTCTTTGCTTCTGCGCGGTGAATATGAATATTTATTCTTCCTGAAACGCCTTTTCTCTGCCGTGTCGGATGGCAGGAAGAGCAACTATGGTCAGCATTGCTGCGGCCATCAGCAGAAAAGTGAGAGACAGAGGCCGGGTGAAAAATACTGATGGATCCCCCCTAGAAAGAAGCATCCCCCGCCTTAGATTTTCCTCCATCATGGGTCCTAAGACAAAGCCCAAAATCAAGGGTGCCGGCTCACATTCCAGTTTGTGAAAAACATATCCGAGAAGTCCGCACATGGCAGTCAGACCGATGTCGAAAGTGTTATTATTTACGCTGTAAAGGCCGATGCAGCAGAACAGCAGAATCGCCGGATAGAGAAGACGGTAAGGAACCGAGAGAAGCCGAATCCAGATTCCTACCAGAGGGAGGTTTAAAATGACCAGTATCACGTTGCCGATCCACATGGAAACAATGACCCCCCAAAAAAGAGCCGGATTACTGGTTATAACACGCGGGCCCGGCTGGATGCCGTGAATCATCATAGCTCCGGCCATCATGGCCAGCACCACATTGGGCGGTATCCCCAATGTCAGAAGAGGGACAAAAGAGGTTTGGGATGCAGCATTATTCGCCGACTCCGGGGCAGCCACCCCTCTAATATTTCCT
>Ga0105099_10000601_pt1 | contig 24177 bp, 23 predicted proteins | sample PPLLak3cmMay2015_2_FD_79138 | JGI IMG/M metagenome (GOLD analysis project Ga0105099, IMG submission 79138) | Freshwater sediment microbial communities from Prairie Pothole Lake near Jamestown, North Dakota, USA - PPLs Lake P8 Core (1) Depth... | ecosystem: Environmental > Aquatic > Freshwater >... | reverse complement strand
TCGTTTCCGGAAAAAAATCGAACGCTTTACCCACCGCTTTCAGCCGAACCCGGGGAGAATACAGATTTCGCTGGTCGATACCGTGATAAGTCAGGTAACGACCCGGGACCCGCTCGATTTCGGTCCCGACAACAAGATCGATAAAATCATCATCGATGCCGGTCACGGCGGCAAAGATTTCGGTGCGGTCGGTCACGGCAAGACCCAGGAAAAAAAGATCGTTATCGATATCGCGAAGCGTCTGGCCAAGCTGATCCGTAAGGATAAGATATTCGAAGTGGTCATGACCCGCGAAAAGGACGATTTCGTGTCGCTGGAGGACCGCACCAAGATCGCCAATGACGCCAACGGCGATATTTTCGTTTCGATTCACGCCAACGCGTCGCCGAAACGGGCGGTGCGGGGATTCCAGGTATTTTTCCTGGCTCCGGCCCTGAACGACGAATCCCGCGCTCTGGCGCAGCTCGAAAACGCGGCGTTTCTTTCGGAGATGAATGCTTTTCGCATGCATCAGAAGGACGACCTGTCGTATATCCTGAGCGATATGATCCAGACCGAGTTTCAGGCGGAATCGGCCGACCTGGCCAAGATGATCGATATGGAATTCCGGAAAAACATCGGCAAAAACACCCGCGCCCGGGGCATCGACCAGGCCGGATTTTATGTCCTGAACGGAGTTTACATGCCGTCGATACTGGTGGAGACGGCCTTCATTACCAATAAAGAAGACGAAGAGCTGTTGAACGATAAGGATTATCGACAAAAGGTGGCCGAGGCCGTCTATGAGGGACTGAAACGTTTTAAGTCGAAATACGAGAAGAAATAATGACAAACAGCGATATCAAAAACCGCCCCATCGGGGTATTCGATTCCGGAGTTGGAGGACTGACCGTAGTATCCGAAATCATGCGGCAGCTCCCCGGTGAAGAAATAGTTTATTTCGGAGATGTCGGACGGTCGCCGTACGGCGGACGATCCAAGGAAACCATTCTGAATTTCACCCGGCAGGATATCCGCTTTCTTATGGAGCATAAGGTGAAGTTCATCGTGGCCGCATGCAACACGGCTTCGGCAGCGGCGCTTGACATCGTGGTCGAAGAATACAATATCGACATGCTGGGGGTGATTTCTCCCGGAGCCAAGGCGGCGGTAGCCGCCACGAGGAATAAACGAGTCGGCATTATCGGGACCGTCGCGACCATTACTTCCGACAGCTACGCCCGGGCGATACAGAGCCGGAACCCCGACACCAAGGTATTTTCGCTGGCCTGTCCCCTGTTTGTTCCGCTGGCCGAGGAAGGATACATCGACAGGGAAGCCACCCGGCTGATTGCAGAGGATTATCTCAAAACCCTGATCGATGTCGATATCGATACTCTCGTCCTTGGGTGCACACACTATCCCCTGTTGAAGGGGGTAATCGGGAAAGTGATGGGCGACAATGTCCGGCTGATCGATTCCGCTGAAGCGACCGCTACGGAATTGTCCCTGGTGCTTTCGGATCATAATCTCCTGAGGCAGGATACCGGAGAGGCTTCGCATAAGTTTTACGTATCGGATGTCCCGGATCGCTTTTCGCAGGTAGTCCGGCAGTTCATGGGGTACAACATCAACAATATCACGAGGGTAGATATTACCAGATATTGATATGGATATTATTATCACGGTAATCGCCACCGCCGCAGTCGCGGCCATCGTTGTCTTCTTCGTCGTAAGGAGTCTCTCGAAGCGCATTGAAGAAGATGTTCTCGGCAAAGTCCAGCAGAGTTTCGGGGAATCCTCGATGCAGGCCCTCTCCCGCAACAGCGAAGAATTCATCAAACTGGCCAAGGAAAGCCTTTCCCGTGAAACTCAGACGGGGGTCAAGGAACTGGAATCGAAAAAACAGCTTATCGATCAAACTCTCGAGCAGATAAAAAAGGAAATGGAAAAAGTCGAACAGTTAATGACCACCATCGACAAGGCCTCCGAAAGCAAATTCTCGGCCATCAGCACCAGCATCAAAAAGCACGGCGAGGATACCGTAAGGCTCTCCGAGGTGGTGGGTAATCTCAACAAAGTCCTCTCTGCCTCCAAAAGCCGCGGTGAATGGGGGGAACGGATGGCCGAGGATATCCTGCGGCTGGCCGGAATGGAAGAGGGAGCTACCTATATCAAGCAGACTGCTCTCGGCAATAATCGCGGCCGCCCGGATTTCACTTTTATTCTTCCCCAGAATAAAGTGGTCAATATGGATGTCAAGTTCCCGTTCGACAACTATCGTAAGTACTGCGAGGAGGAAAATGCCGAAGCCCGCGATCGTTATCTGAAACAATTCCTCCGCGATTCCCGCCAGCGGGTCAAGGAAATCACCGGGCGGGAATATATCAACACCGATGCCGATACCCTCGATTATGTCCTCATCTTCATCCCGCTCGACCAGGCCTACTCCTTTATAATGGAGCACGACCGGGATTTCATGGATTTCGCTTTGCAGCAGAAGGTTATTGTCTGTTCTCCCTGGACCCTGTACGCTTACCTGTCGGTTATCAGGCAATCGGTCAGCAATTTCAACATGGAACGTTCCGCCGGGAAAATTTTATCATTAATGAACGAATTCAAAAAGCAGTGGGTAAATTATAACGACGCTTTGCAGAAGCTCGGGGGCCGCATCAGGCAGCTGCAGGAAGAATACACGGCTTTGGTGACGACCCGATCGAATCAGCTGGAACGCCCCCTGATGCAGATAGACCAACTGGCCGGTCAGAAAGAGAACGGCGGAAATGATTGATTTAATCAGAGCCAAAATTAAACAGGCGATCGGTATTCTCGAAGAACTCGATCTCGATATGTGGCTGATTTTTTTAAGGGAATCGGATATGATGGCCGACCCGGCCCTGGATTTGGTGGTCGGACACCCCGTAACCTGGCAATCGGCTATTATTTATTGCCGCTCCGGCGAAACCATCGCTATGGTCGGCAATTTCGATGCTCCCAACTTCGAGCGTTCCGAAAACTATTCGCAGGTGATTCCTTATGTGGAGGACTGCGGCAAAGAGATAAAAAAGCTGATCCGCAGGTTCGACCCGGATAAAATCGCGCTGAATTATTCGACCAACAATACCGCCGCCGACGGCATGACACACGGGATGTACCTGCTGCTTTCCGATTACCTGAAAGGAACGCCGTATATCAAGCGGTTCGTTTCGTCGGAAAAGCTGATGTCCCTCTTGCGGGGGAGAAAAGTCCCGATTGAGATACAGCTTTTGCGTAAGGCCGCGGAAATAACCCACAATATATGGCTCGAAGCCTTGAAGAAAATCAAGCCGGGGATGACCGAGATTGATATTGCCCGTTTAATCGACCAGATGATTGCCGGACACGGCGCCGAGAATTCTTTCCCCACCCTGGCAAATGCCGGGGCCAAAACTTCGGCAGGGCACGGTCATCCCACCGATGCCGTTCTGGAACCGGGGGATCTGTTTCATATCGATTTCGGCATCCGTTATAAGGGATACTGCTCCGATATTCAACGGCTGGCTTATATGAAAAAGAAGACTGAGAAAAATCCTCCTCGCAGATTGACGGAGGCTTTCAATACGGTCAGAACCGTAATAGAAAACACATCGAAACTTTATAAACCGGGAACAAAAGGTTTTATAATTGATGCCGCCGCCAGGCGGATACTGAGAGAAAGCGGTTACCCGGAATACCAGCACGCCCTCGGGCACCAGCTCGGCAGGTCGGTGCACGACGGAGCGGCCGTGGTAGGTCCGAAATGGAAACGGTACGGCGATACGCCGACTATCCCGCTCGAAAAGAACAATGTGTTCACGGTGGAACTGGGAATCGAACTGGAAAATATCGGTTATACCGGATTGGAAGAAGATCTGGTCGTGACGGAAAATGGTGGAGAATTTTTATGTCCCGTGCAGGAAGAATTATACGTCATCTAAGCATTTTTACGGCTCTACTTGCAATTGCATTTTTGAACTTCAACTGCGGACCATCCGGCAAGAAACCCGGCGAAGAGGCCGCTCCGACCCTATGTACGCCTTCAAACCTGACCGTCAGGACCGACGACGGGACCATGTCGCTTCGGTGGGATATGTCCTGCCCCGATACGGTAGCACTGTCGGGATATTTCGTTTATCTCAGCCCATACTCACTTCAGGAATTGGCGGCCGCGGTTCTTCCCGACTCGATTAAGCCGTACAATAATGCTCCGTATCCCGGAGATACCAATCCCGACCGGACGTACGAAACCATGGAGCTTTCCAATCTCGAAAACGGCGTTCCGTATTATGTGTCGATCAGAACCGTTTACCCCGACCAGACAGTCTCGGCGGCTTCGAATGAAGTTAAGGTTTATTGCCGTCCCGAAGGTGAATTCACGCTCGACATGCGGTTCGTCGCCGACCATGACGGTTTCGATTTCAGCGCCGGTCAGTATGCCCGTGCCGACGGCGACCGGAACGATATATATTACTACCGGGTCGGTTCGAGCGATTTCATCGCATCGCCGCACCGGCTGAACGGATACATCAGGGAATCTTTGATTTATTCGCTGGGGCCAACCACCGATATATACCAGTATCCCGAATTGAATCTCGACATCGATGGGGCGAGCAAGATACCGATCCGCGAGGGTGAAAGCTATCTGATTAAGACCGCCGACGGAAATTACGCCAAAGTACGCGTGGATGAAATTATCGGAGTAAACCGGGAGCGGAAAATCAAGATGTCGTACATCTATCAAACCACGCCCGACCTTATGGAATTTTAGGCAATTATTTTACAAGAACCATTTTCTTCGCTTCGTGATAATCCGGCGCAGAAATCCGGTAGAGATATATGCCGGATGCCACGGTCATGCCATAATCTGTGGTACCATCCCAGGATACGGTGTGCCTTCCGGCAGGAAGCGATTCCATGTTCCAGCCTCGGACCTTTTGTCCCAGGATATTGAAAATTTCCAGTGATACCGCAGAACGGCGCGGCAGATTGAATTCTATCACCGTGGACATATTGAACGGATTGGGATAATTCTGCATTAACGCGAAATCGTCCGGCAAATTGCCGGGGAGTTCCTCTTCGGCATCGGTCGATTCGCCGCGAATCTTGGTTATATAAATATCGGATCCGCCATACGTGTACGAATAGGTATGCCCGATCAGCAGGTAGTCTCTCCCCTGCTCCTGAATGATGGCGTTACCGTAATCGGCTTCGTTGCCGCCATAGGTTCGTTCCCAGATTCTCCCCCCGGCCGGATCGACTTTGATTACATAAGCGTCGTACTTCCGGGACGGTGAAACTTCGGTGAATCCGGATAACAGATAGGTGCCGTCCTGAGCGGTGGTCACGGAATAGGCATAATCGTCGCTGGTTGAACCGAAAGTATTTTGCCAGAGGAAATTCCCGTCGACATCCACCTTTATAATGTAGGCGTCGTAGAAACCGGCTCCGAATGAGGCGGTTCTTCCGGCTAAAATATATCCTCCATCGATGGCATTTTCCACGGCATGGCCGAAATCGGCCTTGCTGCCGCCGAAGGCATCGGCCCAGATCGAATCGCCCGAGGCGTTAATCTTGACGGCATAAACGCTGCTGTACCCCGTCCCGAAAGAACCGGTCGAACCGACCGCAAGGAAACCGTTGTCTGCCGTATGCACGATCGCAGTCCCGACATCGCCGGCGGTCCCGCCGAAAGCCTTAAACCACTGCATGGTTCCCGAAGAATTCAGTTTCACGATATACATATCGGTATAACCGGAACCGTAGGAATCGGTGGTTCCGCAGATAACGAAGCCACCATCCGAGGCCAGGGCTACCGCCCGGCCGTTATCGTCGCCGGGACCACCGATAGCCCGCGTCCAGAGAGTATCTCCGAAAGAATTGGTGCGGACAACGTACATATCTTTCTTGCCGTTTCCGAAAGAACGGGTCGATCCCACCATTATATAGCCGCCGTCGGAAATGCGTTCGATATCGTAGCCGTATTCGGTGCTGTCGCCGCCGTAATGGCGCGACCAGAGGGTATCCCCCTCCGAAGTTAATCGTAACAGGTAAAAATCGTAGCCCCCGTGGCCATTCAGGAAAACGTTACCGAGAACGGCATAGCCGCCATCGGTCGCGACCGCTCCGGCGTAGGCGTCTTCGTTGTACTCTCCGCCATAATTGACCGACCAAACCATGTCCTGCCCGCAGGCATTGCCTGTCGGAAGGAGGGCGATCACTGCGATCATCAGTACAGTCCATGTACTTTTCATATTTTTTCCCGGCTTTGTGCTGTTTAAAAATTGCACAGCCTTTCATCCCGGATTATCGGAATCTGCCCACACTTCTTTAGCGAAAAGTTTCTTTTTGAAACGGTTCCGAAAATTAACGCTTCCCTGGCAGGAGGTTAGGCCGGGTAAAACGAGCCAACGGAGAACGGCCGCTCCATTATAAAAAATTACCCGGCATCAAGATTCTTTGGGGCATCACCTTAAGCCAACAGCCTGTGGGGTATTTCCCATATATAATGATGTCTAAAAGGACAATCGGGCCCTTCTTCAATACGCCTATGTCCTTGTTATCCAGAAGGTTGTAACAGGAATCCCGGTCTCGGCATCCCTCTTGCAAAAAAAGGCTCCCGGAAAACTGCAACCGCAACAGAAAGAGGGAAAACCATGAGATTCCTCATTAAATTGATGGTCAAGCTGCTAATCCTGGCCGGAATCGCCATTTACCTGTTTTTCAGCGGCGAAGTCAAGGCCCAGGAAAGCGCCACCATCCAGGCTGTCGCCAATGTTCTTCCGGCCCTTCTGATTACCGGAGAAAACGACCTGGAATTCGGAACCGTGTTTCCGGGAACGGATAAATCGGTCGACAAGGCGACACTCGGGTCGGCCGGAGAATTCCATATTCAGGGTAACAACAACGCCGAAATCACGCTCGATTTCGATCTCCCGGCGCAACTGGATCATGAAACTATCGCCGCCGCCATGGATATACTTTTCGTGGCGACCGATGCCTCATACGACGATGAAAGCGGAGGCGGACAATTGTCTCCGGCGGGAATAATGGACCCCAGGGTAATTACGACTTTGGACCTCGGCCCCACGGGACAGTTGGATGTCTGGATCGGGGGAACGGTTCAGCCGACGCTGACTCAGACCGGAGGAGATTACAGCGGTGATGTTACATTGACCGTAGCGTATACGGGCAATTAGCCTCAGGCCACATATTCGCGGCTTGACAATATCGCATTATGCGGTATCTTTTTGCTGTACCTGCAAAAGGAGAAAGATACCGCCATGTCGATTTTTTTTCGTTTATGCTGTTTCCTGATTATTCTGCTTCTGGTCCGAAGCGTATCGGCACAGGAATCTCAGAGTATCCGGGCCACCGCACATGTAATCAACAGCGAAATGGTCAAAGCCTCGGCCGAGGCCTCTCCCCTTAATATCTACGGAACGGATATTTTCGAGGTTATCGTCCTGAAACCTGGCAATGGAAATATCCAGTTGAATATCATCGGAGGGGATGGAAAAACGGAACAGCAGACAATCGAACCGAATAAGGGGTACCTGTATCACAAAACGCTGATCGATGCCGGGCGGAAGTGGAAATCGCAGGAATCGGCGGTTTCCGATAGTTCGTCGACTTTGGTCACTATTATATATCTCGATATCTGATCCTCTGAATTTCCTGTTTGACTTTTTATCTTCAATATCCAAGATTAAGACATGCGGACTCTTCTGTTAATAAGTCTATGTGCTTTATTCCTGCTGCCGTGCGGCAAGGCGGAAGCACAGGTGAGCGGCGTTACCGTCATACATAATCTGACTTTCGGCGATGTCTTCCCAGGAATCCCTAAACCGGTAGATGAAAAGACCCCGGGCCAGGCCGCGGAGTTTTCGGTTACGGGGGTCGCGGGATCGGAAGTACAGATCGATTTTACCCTTCCTACATATATGAATAATGTGGGATACAACATGCAATTGATTTTCAATACCACCGATTGCTCGATGGATTCCAGTGCCGCGCCGGATCAGACCAATCCTCTTTATCCCGACCGCAATCCCTGGAAAGCGATTGTTTACGGTATCGGTTCCGGCGGAATTTCGATCTGGCTCGGCGGCAAGACGGTTCCAAAGTTGTACCAGGAGCAGGGGAGTTATTCCGCGGATATCGTGATTACGGTCACCTATCTGGGGACCTGATCACCCCCCTTTTCGTCTCTTTTCCGCTATTCTAACGTACTTATTCGGTTATTCCGAACCACCCTATTCCATTGTATTCCAATATCTTAGTCAAGTATGGGCAGTCTCCCACAGAACCGCCTAAAACCGATGCAAAATGCAAAATATTTTCTAAATACCTGTAAAGTAATTATTTGGCAGGTCGATTATTGAGGTATAGAAAAGGCCAAATAGATTGTTAGGAATTTGAACATAGTCAATATCTAAGAGGGAGTAGGAGATGCAAACCCGTTCAAGGATGAAATGGCTTCTACGCATCATAATGACAGTATCGGTCATGATGATGGTGTATGGGCCATCGGCCGTACAGGCACAGGAAGTGGCTGTAGGTCAGGCGACCGCAAATGTACTTGCGGTCCTGACGGTAACGGCGCCGCAGGATCTGGACTTTGGAGACATACTCCAGGGTGTGGAGGCTGTGGTACCCCGTACCGATGATGCAAATGCCGCGATTTTCCAGATCGCCGGTGAAGGTTCCGCGAACCAGGAGGTTTCGATGAATCTTCAGTTGCCGGAATATCTCTGGAACAGCGCCGGCGGCAGTCAGGATCGTCTGGTCATTTCGTTTGCCGCGACCGACGCTACAGTCGATACCACCGCAGGGTCCCCCGGGACGCCCGGACTTGGAGCCCTGGTCGGCATCAATCCGCACAATTTACCGGATACCGGGATCGGCGGAGATGACGGTGTTATCAGAATTTATCTCGGCGGCCGGGTACAGCCGTCGGTCGATCAACGGGCCGGAAGTTATGCAGCGGATATTATCCTCACCGCAGCTTACACCGGTGATTAATTACAAGAGGTTAAAGTCTAAGGCAATGATGCCGTGAACAGGAGATAAAAATGAGATTCAAAATAAGTTCCAAGTTAAGCATCTTCGCAGTCGCCCTTCTTGTGATTGCGTTTGCCGCCAATGTTGGCGCGCAGGAAGTCAGCACCGGACAGGCTACCGCCAACGTCCTGGCTGTCCTCGTGGTTACAGCTCCGCAGGATCTGGATTTCGGAGACATACTCCAGGGTGTGGTTGCAACGGTCGCTCCGACCAGCGCTACCGCGGCCGGAATTTTCCAAATCGCCGGTGAAGGTTCTACCAACCAGGAAGTTTCCATGAACCTCCAGCTTCCGGAATACCTCTGGAATTCCGGCGTTGGCGTTCAGGATCGTCTCCCGATAGCTTTTGCAGCCACCGACGCGACCATCGATACTACCGCCGGTACTCCGGACGCTCCGGGCGGCGGCGCTCTCACCAACCAGAACCCGCATAACCTTCCTGACACCGGAATTGGCGGTGACGACAACGTTATCCGCATTTATCTTGGCGGAACGGTGAATCCCTCCGTCGACCAGCGGGCCGGCGCGTATGCTGCGGATATCATTCTGACCGCCGCTTACACCGGTGACTGATACGAAAGGTTTAGATTGACAAGCGTCTGAGAATTTCAAGATTTTCCCGAATAGGGGACCGGATTAAACCGGTCCCCGTTCGGAACAAATAAACATAGGAAGGTGGCGTCATGGAGAAGACGAAAAACAAACTCCTTTGCAATCCCGCATTTTTAATCCTCTTCAGTGTAATCCTGCTTATCGGTACGGCCGCGCAAGCCGGCGTCCTGGTTGCTCCGACCTCGGTCATTCTTTCAGAAGGCGATCGGACCGGGCGCATGACTATTCAGAATCCGACCGATAAGCCCAAGGAAATTTCGGTCCGCTTTGCCTTTGGCATCCCAACCTCCGACAGCCTCGGCAATGTCACCGTGGAGATCGAGGATTCCGCCGATGTGCATCACCCCCGCTCGGCCATCGACTGGGTCCGGGCCTTTCCGCGCAGGATGGTCCTGGCGCCGGGAGCCACTCAGGTAGTCCGTTTCGTGGCCAATCCTCCCCGCGATTTACCCGACGGAGAATACTGGGCAAGAATCGTGGTCCGTTCCCAGGAGAGCCAGGCTTCAATCCCTATTTCCGGCGAAGCTGATAAAATCACCACCCAGCTTAACATGGTTATGGAAACCGCCATCGTGCTGAAATACCGCACCGGCGACCTCTTTGCCAAACTCGATGTCACCGACACGGACGTGGAAAAGACCGATTCACTGGTTTCGATAACTTTTGACCTGGCCAACCGCGGCAATACATCATATGTCGGCGTTATGGACTGCCGTTTGCGCGATGCTGCCAACAACGAAATCGCCAAGCGGACGCTCGATTTCGCAGTTTATGAAGATTTGAAGCGGCGTATCGATCTGCCGCTTTTAAATGCACATGATAATTATCCCTGGCGTGTGGATGTCGTGATATCTACCGATGGACGCAAAGATATCCCGCCGGAAGAACTAATCCCGGGAAACCGGATTGAATTGACCGAAGCGGTCGACTGAGAAAGTACTATAGGATATTATGCAAGGGGCAATTAGAAAATATCGATCGACGGCACTGGCCGCGATGATCCTCCTGCTGACTCTGGGGGTCGCCACCTCCTCCAAGGCACAGCGGACCGAGGAAATTATCGTCAAAATCGATATCCCGCGATTGCTCCAGAAGGATGTCTTCGCTCATTATGATGGTCAAACCATCTATGTGCCGCTGATTGATTTCTTTTCACTGATCGAAGTCCAGGTCGATGCCGATTTCTCCGGCAAGAAATTCAGCGGTCAATATCTCAGCGAGAATAACGAGTTCGAAATCAACCTGAATAAGTATGAAGCGAAATGTTTTAAGCGGGAATTAATTATTGACTCCACCTGGTACGTACTGACCGACAATGAATTATTCCTGCGCATCGACCTGTTCGATAAACTGTTCGATATAAAGATGTTTTTCAATTTCAGCGACCTGAGTATCTTCATTCCGCTGAACGACGAATTTCCCATTTATCAAAAACTCCGCCGCGCCATGGCGCATAAAAAACTGCGGGAGCAGCAGCATGCCGAAATATCCGCGCAGAGTATTCCCAGAAGAAAAGAATATCTCAGCGGAGGAGTCCTCGATTGGACTGTCGCCGCCTCCCCTATCGGAGGTTCCGGGCAATATTTCAATCTTGGCCTGGGAGGGATTTTGATGGGTGGAGACCTGGAATTATCCGCGACCGGAAGTACCGATTTCGGCGTCCGCAACGACCAGATTCGTTACCGCTGGCATTATTACTTCGATAATAACCGTTATATCACCCAGGTTGAAGCCGGCAAAATAAATACCCTGGGGCACCTGTCCCGAAGTCTGACCGGTGTCATGGCCACCAATCGGCCGCAGATCAGGCGTCAGCATTTTCAAACGATTACATTGAGCGACAACATCGGTCCCGGATGGGAAGTCGAGCTGTACATGAACGGCCGCCTGATCGATTTCACCCACAGTGATGAAAACGGGCAGTACAGCTTCTTTGTCGATATCGATTACGGGACGACCCGCCTGGAACTTCATTTCTTCGGTCCCGACGGCGAAATCCGGACCGAGGAGCGCTGGGTTTCGGTCCCCTTCAACCTGATCCCGAAAAACGAAATCGAATATACGGTCGCGACGGGAGAGGCCGATATGTACGGAGTATCGAATAAATATTTTCAGACCACTGCCTATTACGGCCTGCTTAATCGCGTGACCGTCGGAGTCGGAAGCGATATCCCGATGCAGAATGCCGTGGAAAAGCCGCTGGCCTCGGGAGAAATGACCTATCAGCCGTTCGACAATATGCTGGTTAATGGAATATTTTCTCCGTCCAACTCCACGCAATTCAGCCTGAATTACAGCCATCCCTCGCTGGTCAGTTTTTTCGCCAGCTATACCAAATATTACGAAAATGAATATCTCAATCGTTTCGACAAAGAACGGAGTCTCTCGCTTACGATTTCATCTCCGCTGAAAGTATTCGGAATCTACCTCAGCCCGCGGCTCAGGCTGTCGCTCGACAAATATCCCAACCACGAACAGAAGATCTGGAATTACGGCTTTAAATTGCGCGTGGCGGGGGTTAACCTCAACTATATCGGCTATACCAAGAACGACGATTACTACACCAGGGTCGATAAACAGACGGTCAGCAAGCTATTGCTTTCAACTTCATTGATAAAATTCGTCCGCCCGCAAATCGGAATAAATTATGATCATGACCACCGTGAATATTCCAAGCTGGGAATCTACCTGAACAAACGTATCTTCCGCAGCGGCCAGATAACATTTTCTTACGAACGCAATCCGATCGCCGGTTATAATATCTATATGGCGACCTTGAATTTCTACACCGATTTTGCCGGGTTCACTTCGAGATTCGTCCGGACCGCCGACCGGAACGCCATCACGCAGACTCAAAAAGGTTCGATAAGATTCGATGACAATACCGGGGAGTTCCGATTTCTGCGCCATAACGGTATCGGGGCCGGTTCCGCGGTTGTCTGGCCTTTTCATGATGCCAATTACAACGGATCCCGCGACGAAGGCGAAGAACTTCTGTCGGAACTCAGGGCCAAAATCACCGGCGGAGCCAGAATCGACCGCCGCGAAGACAACCTCGCATACTACGACAACCTCAGGGCTTACGATGAGTATGTGGTCGAGATCGACCCGTACAGCCTCGACAATCCCCTCTTGCAGCCGTCGCACGAGTACTACAAAGTCACCATAAATCCCAATACCGTTACCCTTATCAATGTCCCCATTGTCACCGCCGGAGAAATCGCCGGGCGGGTCGACCGGGTTATCCCGGACGGAACCATCGGCGTGGGCGGGATAAAAATCAAGGTCCTCAACGAAATCACCAACAAAGAGTACGAAATCGTCTCCTTCAATAACGGTGAATTTTTCCATCTCGGGCTTATCCCCGGCCTCTACCGCGCTTATGTCGATCCCCAGCAGCTCGAGCGCTACGGATATGCCTCCGATCCCCCCTATATTAAGTTCCAGATTAAAACCATCGAGGGTGGCGACTATTTCGGAAACGCCAATTTTATCCTGAGCCCCAAAAACAGCAAAAAATAGCCTGTTTTCCTCTGCCTTTACCCGGGAAAGCTCCGAATCGCGAATTTCCATTTCCACTATTTCGGGAACACTTTCGTTTCGATTTGGTTTATTAATACGATTGCGGGAAACGATTTTCAACCGACTGAGGAGTATGGAAGAAACCAAAACCGTAACCCCCGGACCGATTAAACTGGAACTGTCACGGGGGACCTACTACTGGTGCAGTTGCGGAAATTGCGGGAATCAGCCTTTTGCGGATGAATCGCTTGGCGAGGATTCGAGCTGCCGCCCGCTGGCCTTTTCGATAATCGAAAAGCGCCTGCGGTCATACTGCTGCTGCAAAAAGACCGCAACCCCGCCGTTTTGCGATGGGACGCATAAAACGCTATCGGTCCGGATAGAACACGAAAAGTAACTTACAATAATTTAGAAAATGGAGGCACCAATGACGAAGAAAAATCTGTTAATCATTCTCTTCGCGGTATTATTCACGCTGCCGGCGGCTTATGCCGCAGATCTGTACACTATCGACCCGGTTCATTCCGGAATCGGCTTCAAAGTGAAGCATATGGTGATTTCGACCGTTCCCGGCAAATTCAACACCTTCGAAGGTCAGATCATGTTCGACCCGAACGACATTACCAAATCGTCGGTGGAATTTACCATACAAACCGCCAGCATCGACACCGATAACGAAAATCGCGATAACCATCTCAAGTCGGCGGATTTCTTCGATGTTGAAAAATACCCGACCATAACTTTCAAAAGTACCAAAGTCGAACAGGCCGGCGATGGTTATATGCTTCACGGCAATTTCACCATGCGCGGAGTCACTAAAGAAATCAGCTTTCCGTTCACGTACAACGGCCAGATAACGGACGGCCAGGGGAATATCCGGGCCGGTTTCGACGCCGAGCTTAAAATCAATCGTATGGATTATGGCGTTTCATGGGACAAGACCCTCGATACCGGCGGTTTGATCGTCGGCAACGAGGTTAAAATCGAGGTTCATATCGAAGCGATCCATCAGCCCAAATAATATTTCGAGAATTGCGAGGGGCGGATTCGATAAGGCCGCCCCTTTTTTTATGCCTGCCGGAAACGGGAACTCATGTAGACGCCGAAAATAATCAGGCCGATCCCGGCCATCGCGAGCGCTCCGATCGTTTCATCGAAGAATAGCAATCCGATGACGATGGCGTAAATTGAACCCAGGTAATTGAAATTGCTTATATTCGAAGCCTTATCGACCTGGTAGGCTTTGGTCATGTATATCTGGGCGGCGGTGGTCACCAGACCGATGAGTATCAAAACGATCAATTCTTCAAGGTTCGGAGTCACCCAGTGAAAAATGGTGTAAGTACCGATAATCGGAACAGTCACCATCGGGAAATAAAATACCACGACCAGGGGCTGATCGTAATCTTTTAATTTTCTAATGAAATTGTAGGCCAGCCCGGAAAAGAAAGCCGAAGATACCCCAATCACCAGCTCCATAACATCCACCCGCGGATCGAATCCCTTGATCATAACCACCCCGGCAAAAGATACGATAAAGAACAACCATTGAATCGGGCGAGGCGATTCCTGCAGCATGATTCCCGCAAGGATTATCGTGAAAATCGGCGACATATACTGAATGGTTACGGCGCTGGCCAGCGGCATATTCTGGACCGTGTAGAAATACATTATCAAACCGGCGGTCCCGGCCAGTCCGCGATAAATTAGCAGCCTTTTATTGTTACCCCAGAGGCTGATTTTAAGCCGGCGGAGCATCAGGTAACAGACAATCAAAGATACCAGCCCTCGGAAGAGGACGATTTCGTGTGCGGGAATGGCGGTCAGGTATTTTACCCCGACATTCATCAGGGCGAAGAAAATAGTCGAGATGATAATATATTTTACGCCCGGAGGCATTTTACCCATATATCCTCGAAATTCCGGCCGGTTCTACTCCGGATTGACCGAATAACGGCGCCGATTAACGGGAAGTCAAGGACTTATTGGGGTTATGTTAATATTGAATAATCCCGGCAGAAAAAGGTTGCAATATATCATTTTTCCCCTATTTTGGGGGAAATATGTTTACCAACCGTTAGTACGTAAACCAGGAGAGACTATGCTTTATTTCCGCAATATCCTCGGAGTATATATATGCCTGATCCTGATATTTTCAGCTTTGGGGAATCCGCTGTCGGCGCAGAGTATCATCGCGGATCATTCCGTCATTTCCCAGTACGAATTGATTCCCGATACCATAATCCAGAGTATTTCCGGAAATTTCCGCTTTAATTACGGGCATACGTCGCACGGGAGCCAGATTATCACCGGGTTGAGCATGATACAGATTGAAGTCCCCTCTATGGATGCCCCTTATTTCGGAGAATTTTCGGACGACCTCGGCACCCTTGGAGATACTTCCTGGGCGGCCACCTTCCGCAACCGCTTCAATATCGGCGATTACAATATGGGGATGATGTCATGGTGCGGAGGGGTTTCGACCAATACCCCTGCCGGCATAGCCACATATCTCGCCAAAATGAGCGAATTCGAAAGCGCTTTTCCCGAAGTCACTTTCATTTATATGACCGGGCACCTCGACGGCACCGGGACCGACGGCAATCTGTACGCCATGAACGATCTCATCCGCGATTGCTGCCTGCAGAACGGGAAAATCCTGTTCGATTTCGCCGATATCGAAAGCTACGACCCTGAAGGTACTTACTATCCCGATGAAAGCGATGCCTGTGAATGGTGCGAGGATTGGTGCGCAACGCATTCCTGTCCTTCTTGCGGAGGCTGCGCTCATTCCCATTGCTTCAACTGCTATCAAAAGGGCAAAGCTTTCTGGTGGCTGATGGCCAGAGTCGCCGGATGGAACGCCGATATCGACCCCCCCGGATGCGGGGACGTAACCGGTGACGGACTGATTAATGTCCTCGATGTTATTTTTCTGGTGAATTACAAATTCAAAGGGGGGGCCGCTCCTGACCCGTTGTCGGCCGCCGATGTCGACATGAATCAGGACGTCAATATCCTCGATATAATTCTCCTGGTGAATTACAAATTCAAAGACGGGCCGGCTCCGGCATGCTTGAAATAGCCGGATTAATTCAATAAAATAATAATGGCGTCGGGATACAACTCCGACGCCGTTTTTTTTGAGTGTCTATTACAATAATTCTCTTATCTTCCCGACCAGTTCCTCATCATCCGGTGCAACCTGCGAGACGAATCTCGACACGAGGTTACCCTTCCTATCGAGCAGAAATTTCGAAAAATTCCACTTTATTTCACCCGGAATATCGGAATCTTCAGTGAGATAGGCGAACAGCGGGTGGATATCGTCACCTTTCACGGAAACCTTGGACATCATGGGGAAGGTGATGTCGAAATTGGTTTGGCAGAAATTCATAATCTCTTTTTCATCTCCCGGTTCCTGCCCCCCGAAATTGTTGGCGGGGAAACCGACAATCACCAGTCCGCTGTCCTTGTATTGACGATACAGCTCCTCCAGACCGGCGTATTGCTTGGTGAATCCGCATTTGCTGGCAACGTTGACGATCAGAACAACTTTGCCTTCAAAGGCCCGAAGCTCCGTCTTTTCTCCGGTAATGGTATTGAATGGTATATCGAGGTACGCTTTATCCTGCATTGTGGCGTTTTCGCTGCGTTTCGGCATCTCTTTCTCCCTGGCAATAATATCAACGGTTAATCCCAAACCGAACAGCAAAGTCATTCCCCCCAGTATCAAAACCGAATTATTCAGACGCATAATTTACTCCGCTATAATGTCCAACACGTAGTTCTGAAAACAAAATATACGCCCTGAGTGTTCCATCCATTTAATGTGAATTTGGTAAGGAGTACGCTGCTATTTTGCCAGGTTACGTCACCGTCTATCGATCGAAAGAGTTTATTTCTGCAATTCGGATATTTCAGCGTTCAGTTTTCCGAAAGTCTCAGGATCCCAATCGGGCATTCCGGCTTTCTGAAGATGCTCTCTGGCGCGGAGTAAATATTCCAGGGCATTATCCCTGTGGTCCTTTCCCGCCTCCGCTTCACCGATAGCCTTGCATGCCCATCCAATCCATTCGTCGTTTTTTTCCGATTCGGCCCAGGCCAGAGTCGGCGCCAGAAAATCCAGAGCCTTATCGTAATCGCCGAGTCGAACATAGGTATTCCCCACCGCCCAGTCGGCAATTGCTCTATTCATATTGTCGCCGTACAGGTAATGGTACTTTTTCGCCTGTAAATATGCCTCCAGAGCTTCCTGGTAGCGTCCTTCGTGATCGTAAGTCCATCCGAGGTTATTCCAGAGCGGCCCCAGCCAGCGATGGACTTCTCCCTTTTCGGCCGCTTCGATTCCCTTTTTCCCCCATTCAATCTGCTCTTCGATCGTTCCGACAATCGCCACCATGTGTACCGCATCGATGGCCTGTTCCGCCAATCCCCTTTTATTGCAGTAATCGAACATCTTCTTGAACGTCTCCCTGGCTTTGGGAAGACTGTCATCCTGCCATTCAAACCTCCCCTTTACTCCAAGAAACCGCGACCATCCGGGAGGGAATTTTTCGTCCGCGACTTCCGCCGCCTTATTCAACCAGGTACGGCCATCTTCTTTGCGGTCCGTAATCAGATAACTGCGTGCTACCTGTGACAGGGCTTCGATTAAATTCGAAGTATCCGCTTCCGCCTCGGCCTTTTCCACGGCCTGTTGATAGACCGTCAGAGCTTCATTGTACTTACGGGAGCTAAACAGGGTGTCCCCCGACGCCAGTAAATCCCCGGAATTCTCTCCTGCCGTTCCATGTTTTTCGTTTGCCGCCATTATTGTACCGCCGAATAAAAAGATTAATAACAATAATGCCAAGTGCCTCACTTTAAAGCCCAACATTTCATTTCCTCCCCGGATTCGGGTATTCAATTCCGATATCGCTGATCTCGAATTTATACAATCCAAATTGAATAATTAATATACGCATTACTCGGTTTCATGGGGAGCCATTTATCACATCCGCGATCTTGCTCTCGCCCGTGAAGAAATAAAAACTTGACACGGCTTTAAAAAAAGGGATATATTTAGGCATCTGTTTAATGGTTTGTTTCATCTCCGCAGGAGATTCCGCGCCTCCCCCGAAACCGTTAAACGCAATCACTAACCGGACTGGGGGTACGAATGCAGGAAAGAAGATCCGCTCGAAGACGCCGCCCGACCTATTATCTGCGGGTTTTCGACGACAATAGCGACCAACTGGCCGGAAGCCTTGTCGATTTATCATCATCCGGATTAATGCTGGCCAGCCGCAAGAGATTCAAGCCGGATGATCCCTTGCGAATCAGGCTTTCTTTACCCGATGCCCTGATGGGCGAACGAACGCTCGTATTAAGCGCCCGTAACAAATGGTGCCACAAAGATTTAGACTCAAGTATCCACGACTATTTCAGCGCCGGGTTCGTTTTCGACAATCTCGACCTGGATAAGGCCGAAATGATTACGAATTCCATGCGTAATTTCCTGTTCCAGGATTAGGCCCCCGCTTTCGCGCCTCTCAACTCCCGGTTTACCCGGTCCCGGAAACTCAAGACTTCCCTTTTATCTGCCGACTTATTCTATATAGGGAAAATAGTTCCGCCTCAAAGTAGGGAGCCATTATGCTTGAAAAAAGGAAGCTCAAGCGACGCCATCCGATTTATTATCTTAAGGTTCATGATCGTACATCAAACTGCATGATCGGCCGTATTATCGACATCCATACCGAGGGTATGCGGCTGGTCAGCGAAAAACCTCTGGATCCGAATCAGCAGTTCAATCTCAGAATCGACCTGCCCCGTGCAGTTGACGGCGGCGAATTTATCGACCTCGAAGCCCGCGCGGTATGGTGCGATCTCGACAAGAATCCCGATTTTTACGATACCGGATTCACCTTCACGCGGATCAACTACCGGGATCGCGAAATCATCGACACCGCCTTCATCGATTATGTTTTCAGTTATTGAATGAGGGAATCGTCGTACAAAATTGAGGCGCCGAATTCAAAACCCGGCGCCTTTCTTATTTATATTCCGCTTCAGGATTTATCGGCCATTTTGGCCCAGCTGTCTTTCAGCCCGACGGAACGATTGAACACCGGTTTACCCGGTTTGGAATCGCCGTAATCGACGCAGAAATACCCCTGGCGAAGGAATTGGAAAAGGTCCCCGAATTCGGCGTCCTTCAATATCGCTTCAGCTTTGGACCCCTTGAGAATTTCGATCGAATCTCGATTGATATAATCCTTGAAATCTTTTCCTTCTTCGACGTCCATCGGATTTTCTTTGGTAAACAGCTTATCGTACAGCCGGATCTCGGCATCTACGGCATGTTCGGCTGAAACCCAGTGCAGGGTTCCTTTCACCTTGCGGCCGTCGGGGGATGCTCCCCCTTTCGAGGCCGGATCGTAAGTACAGCGCAGTTCTACTATCCTGCCGCTGTTATCCTTGATGACTTCGTTGCAGGTAATAAAATAGGCATGCTTCAGGCGGACTTCCGCCCCCGGAGCAAGCCGAAAATACTTCTTCGGAGGATCCTCCATGAAATCGTCTTCCTCGATATAGATTTCCCGTCCGAACGGGATCATCCGGGTTCCGGCCGTCTCGTCTTCGGGATTGTTGATTGCTTCCAGCTCCTCGAACTTCCCTTCAGGATAATTCGTGATAACCACTTTCAGCGGCCGCAAAACCACCATCACGCGCATGGCGCGGCGGTTGAGGTCTTCCCGCAGGCAATGTTCCAGCAGCGCCATATCCACGACACTATTCCGCTTGGCTATGCCGATTTTATCGCAGAACGACCAGATCGATTCCGGAGTATAGCCCCGCCGCCGCATCCCGGCGATGGTCGACATCCGGGGATCGTCCCAGCCGTTTACGTATCCTTCCTCGACCAGCTGGATCAGGCGGCGTTTGCTCATGATGGCATAGGTCAGATTCAGTCGGGCGAATTCGATCTGCTGCGGGTGATGCACCCCGAGCTGGTCCAGGAACCAGTCGTACAACGGGCGATGGTCTTCGAATTCCAGGGTGCAGATGGAATGCGTTATCCCCTCGATGGAATCGGACTGCCCATGGGTCCAGTCGTACGACGGATAAATACACCACTTGTCGCCGGTTCGATGGTGTTTCGCATGCTTGATGCGGTACATCACCGGGTCGCGCATATTGATATTCCCCGAGGCCATGTCAATTTTCGCCCGAAGCGTCCTGGCACCGTCGGGAAATTCTCCTTTACGCATGCGCTCGAATAAACCGAGGTTCTCTTCCGCGGTCCGGTTCCGATAGGGGCTTTCTTTTCCCGGTTCGGTCAGGGTCCCGCGGGTTTCACGGACCTCGTCGGCCGATAAATCACAGACATAGGCCTTGCCGTCCTTTATCAGTTTTATGGCATATTCATAGAGCGTCTCGAAATAATCCGAAGCGTAGAATAAACGATCCTCCCAGTCGACCCCCAGCCACTTAACCAGATCGATAAAGGCGTGAGTGAATTCCTCGGTCTCTTTGACGGGATTGGTATCGTCGAAACGGAGATTGAATTTCCCTCCGTACTGCCGAGCGATTCCATAATTCAGGCAAATGGATTTGGCATGACCGATATGGGGATGGCCGTTCGGTTCCGGAGGAAACCTCGTATGGACTTTGCCGCCGTTTTTCCCTTCTTTCAGGTCTCGTTCGATAATATCCCGGATAAAATCTCCGGCCGTGTTGTTCAGCTCTTCTGCCATATTAAAAACCGTTCCCGCTACAATTTTCAGATTGCCTTATGAAATTATATTCGGAGAAGTTACGAAAAAGGATACATCCAAATCAATAAAAAAGGGGCCGGAAAGAAAATCCGGCCCATTTGAAGTCTTAACTCTTGCCGGATGGCTATTTCTTAGTGTAAACCCCCTGCATTCCGGTATACCAGGTTTTGCCGCCATCGATGGAATGTTCCATCATCCACTTGAAGGTGGTGTCGGTCATATCGGAACTGGTCGACCGGGAATGGACTTCCTGACCGTTCCAGACATCGACCCCTTGCATAATCCGCTTGCCGTCCTCGGTCATGGTGCCGGTATAGAGGGAAATGGCTCCGCCGAGGTTATCGGTCCACATTTCCTGCCACTGCTTGGTTTCCCGGTTATAAGCTGTGTAGCCGATCCCGTGCATGGTCATCCCCATCATTTCGGCGGAAAGGTCCATCCGTAACACGGCGCCGTCGAGTTCATAGGCGAACGTGACTTCGGCAGTCATCGGAGTCCATTCCATATCCGGGCTCATCCGCCATTCCCCTTTAAAGGTCCAGTCGCCGACCATCGGGGCACACGCCTTCATCTCCTCCGGCGGCCCCATCGGGGGCATCGCGCCTTCTCCTCCCTCCATCTTCTTAGCCTCGTCGGCGCCTACCGCCAGCGAAGCCAGCATGCCGACCGCTAACACAATTGCCAGAATCATCCTGAGTGATTTCATCACTTCCTCCATTCCAGCCCGTCCGGGCTTTCTCTTTTTGGGTAGTTTAGCCGTAGATTCTGCATTAAATACGCTGAAACCGGGAAAGCAAAAAGAACATTTTTGGTAATATTTCGGGAATGTGATATCGTAAAAACCGGACTATTTCCTCGTCCGCTATCGAAGCAAAATATTCCATCCATCAGGACTGTCTACTGGTATTCAAAAACCTGACAATCTTCCTTACGACCGCCCGGGGCGTCAATCGAATCGATTGTGCCAGAACCTTATTGCGAAATCCGGTGATTACGACCGGTTTGTTCTTTCGGAATGCCTTGTATCCTGTTCGGACTACCTCCTCGACATTCATGACACCCGAGCTGAAGAGGTTGGTCTGAGTGACCTGCGCCACGTCCGCAAATTCCGTCTTGGTCGGTCCGGGACAGAGGCAAGATACCTTAATCCCGGTCCCCTTAAGCTCTTCATGAAGAGCGTCGGTAAATGACAGGACAAAAGCCTTACTGGCATAATATATTGACATAAATGGTCCCGGCTGAAATGCGGCGGTCGAGGCAATATTGAGAATTCCGCCCCGCTTCCGCGAAATCATATCCGGAAGAAACAGACGCGTAAATTGAAATAGCGCCTCGATATTCAGACGGATCATATTCAGTTGTAAAGAAAGGTCGATCTCGGCGGTTTTGCCGATTGCCCCGAACCCGGCATTGTTCACAACCACATCGATTTCGATATTTCGAGTTTTAAGCTGATCGAATACCTGTCTCGGTGATTCCGGTTTGGAAAGATCGGAAGAAATTACATCTACCCGGATATCATGATTACGGCGCAAATCCTCCGCCAGGCTATTGAGTTTTTCTTCGCGCCGTGCAACCAGGACCAGATTGGATTTGTCTCTGGCGAAATGACGGGCGAGTTCGGCACCGATCCCGGCCGACGCCCCGGTTATCAATACGGTTTCATTGGACATATGAGCCTTACAACATTGATTATTTATAATATCGGCCCGGGCGCGAATCCGGGCCGAATGCCTTTAATTCGATTTTTTACTGCATCCCTGTTCCCGGCTGAGACTGCTGGCCGGTCAGTTCATGTTCGAAGAACATCTCGATCCCGCCGGTATAACCAACGACAAAATTGAATATTGTCACCATTATTAATGCCCCAACAAATCCGAGTACGCCATAGAAAATCGGCATTATTATTACCGAACCGATTCCGAATAAAAACCCGAAAGCAGCTCCGCCGCCCCCCATGGAATCTCCTAACATCGCAGCGAAAATCCCGAAAATGGAAAAGAAAAAGCCGACAATCAAACCGATCGCGGCATAAAGGACACCGCTAACTTTGGCGCAGGACATGGCGCCCACTTTCTTCAGTACCATAACATTCTCCCGTTTTTGGGTTTTATTGATTTCTTGACGAAGTCGAAAAGCCTGAATTCTTTAAATACCCCCGGCAGGATTCGAACCTGCTACCCTCTGCTTAGAAGGCAGATGCTCTATCCGAATGAGCTACGGGGGCATTTCGCAATCGCCCCTATTGTCCCTGATCGCCTCTACCCGAAAGGCTGATTTATTATATCAAATTCGCCCCTCCCTTGCAATACTAAATAATTCCCGAAATTCTCCGCAAAATTCTGGAGGGAAGGAACCTTATAGGGGAAATGTAACAAATCTATATCTTGGCAAAACGGAAAAATCCCCTATATTGGAATATGTACACCCCTTGAATTGCCTTAGGAGGTCTTGATGAAATTTCGATTTTTGCCGGTTTTCGTATTCACGATTCTGCTCATTACCGCATCACTTTCCCTCACCGCCGAAAACACTAAAATGCAGGTCCGCGTCTATTTCAGCGACAAAGCGGAACTGGCAGCCCTTGAAAGAATGCACCTCGATATTACCTATCATGGAAAAGGGTATGTCGACCTGATTACCGATTCCCGCGAACTACTCGAAATTGAGCACCTGGGGGTGAAAACGGAAATCCTTCACGAGGACCTGGTCGCCTATTACCAGAGCCGGCTCGATCCGAATAAAACCATGGGAGGCTACAAGACCCTCGACGAAATCAACGCTTATCTCGACCAGATGATTGCCGCTCACTCATCGATCATGTCGACGAAAGTCAATATCGGCTATACTATCGAAGTTCGCCCCACCTGGGCAGTCAAGATTTCTGACAATCCCGAAATCGATGAAGACGAACCGGAAATCCTGTTCACCTCGGCCATTCACGCCCGGGAAGTCATAACTCCCGAAGTCCTCTTTTATTTCATGGACTGGCTGACCAACAATTACGGGACCGATCCCGAGGCCACCTTCCTGGTCGACAACCGCGAAATGTGGTTTATCCTGAATGTCAATCCCGACGGGTATTTTCACAACCAGGTCACCGATCCCAACGGTGGAGGACTATGGCGCAAGAACAGGAAAAACAACGGTAACGGGACTTATGGGGTCGATCTGAACCGTAATTACGGCTATCAATGGGGTTACGATAACGACGGCTCCTCCCC
>Ga0105099_10000600_pt1 | contig 24253 bp, 21 predicted proteins | sample PPLLak3cmMay2015_2_FD_79138 | JGI IMG/M metagenome (GOLD analysis project Ga0105099, IMG submission 79138) | Freshwater sediment microbial communities from Prairie Pothole Lake near Jamestown, North Dakota, USA - PPLs Lake P8 Core (1) Depth... | ecosystem: Environmental > Aquatic > Freshwater >... | reverse complement strand
CGTATCTGATACTGGAGAAAGGCCTGTCTCCCAGTCAAATTCTGGGCGTTACATTTACCAACAAGGCGGCCAATGAGATGAAAGAGCGTATAGAAGGTCTGACTCAGACAGATCTGAGATTATTTAGCCTGTCTACCTTTCATGCTCTCGGTTTGCGGCTGCTGCGGACTGCCGGGAAACGCATGGGCTATGATGGTGAGTGGCAGGTGATTGATGATCAGGACCAGAAAAAAATATTCAATGCCCTGATTAAGGAAAGCGGGTCATCTTTTACCAATGACATGCGGGATGCATTAAGAAGAAAGATTGGCCTGGCTAAAATGAATCTGCATTACCCAAATAACCGGGAATATTTGCTGCAAAAGAGTTTTACCCAGGAGGAATATGGGTATTATTCTGCTTATTTTGACTGGCAGCAGTCTCAGAAACGCTGGGATTATGAAGATCTGGTTTCATTGCCGGTCAAGATGCTGCAGAGTGATGCCGGTCTATGTCAGGAATATGCTGATCGGTTTCGCTATGTGGTGGTTGATGAATTCCAGGATACCAATCCGAACCAGTATGAGTTGATCCGGTTGATTGCACAAAAGCACGGCAATATAACCATTGTCGGAGATGATGATCAGGCCATATACGGATGGCGGGGAGCTGATATCCGATTTTTATTGAATTTTGAGCGGGACTTTGCGGCTGCCAAAGTGGTTAAACTGGAACAAAATTATCGTTCATCACCCAATGTTCTGGCTTTTGCCAATCAGGTCATAACCCGCAATCGAAATCGCAAAGAAAAGGCCATGTGGACAGATAAAAAGCAGGGCGAACCAGTTATGTTACTGCACTCCGGCTCGAAAGAAGAGGAGGCGGAGTGGGTCGTTGATCTGGTGGAAACGTTCATGAAACGGGATCGGACCAAATTGCCCGTGGCAATACTGTATCGAATCAATTCCCAGTCTCTGGCATTTGAAAATGAGTTGAATCGCCGTGCCATTCCATATCGGGTTCTTAAGGGGCTTCGATTTTTCGATCGCAAGGAAGTCAAGGACAGCATTGCTTTGCTTCGTTTGGCCAATCAGGTGGATGACGACGCCAGTTTTCTCCGGGTGATAGACTTTCTTCCTCTGGGGATTGGTGATAAAACAGTGAAACAATTGACTGACCTGGCCAGGGACCATCAAAAATCCTATTACTGGGCATTAAAAAGCCACTTTCCCGAAAAATGGTCATCCCGCCCTCTCTGGCGTCTCCTGGACAGGGCTTTTGAGATTATTGAAGAAAGCGGGCAGGCGGAAGGGCTTGAGCGTTTACTCAATATCTCGGGATATTTGGAACTATTGAAAGAGAAAGGTGAGGATGGTCGTTTATTGAATGTTCAGGAGCTTTTGGGTTTCATAAGGAAATGGGAGCAAGAGAAAGAGGCGGGTGTATCCATCAGTGATCTGTTTGATCAGATCACCATTCAGGATTCCAGTGAGAAAGAGGCCAGTGCCGTATCTGTTTTTCTGTTGACCATGCATAATGCGAAAGGTCTTGAGTTTCCAACAACTGTCGTGTCTGGGGTTAACTCAACATATTTGCCGTTTTTTTTGCGCAAAGAGCAACAGGAAATTGAAGAAGAACGGCGGCTTTTTTATGTCAGTAGTACCCGGGCCATTTCATTATTGGTGCTTTCAGTTGGTGGAGCTAAGGAATCTCCATTCGTTACTGAAATGAATGGCGCTCTGTTTAGCCGTTCTTTCGGAGCCGAAGATTTATTGAAACAGCTTTATGGGGATAAAGATTCCAAATCACCTGGTTTGGTGAAGGCGGAAGAGCGGTATCTGTCTCATCCCATTTTTGGGCGGGGTAAGGTTGTTGAAGACTTGGGAAGGAATCGAGTGGTGGTGCATTTTGTGGAGCGGGGAGAAAAGGTTATAGATACAAGCATTGTTCCGGTTGTTTTCGAATAATGGCGGCAGTTTGTGATATAATCAGAAACGGATAAGTGTAGTGAGGAAAAGAATGAATGGTGTTGCGAGGATTAATCAGGAAAAACTGGATAATATTCTCAACCCGCGGATTGCAAATCGCAGTTTTAAAATAACCATTCGCTTTGAAAAGCATTTATCGAAACAATTTGAAGAAGCCCTGGCTCTGGCACATAAGAATGAGACTTTCATCGAAGAGGATATTGCCGGGACGGTCAGGTATTATGTTTCTTTTCAGCCCGCAGATGTGGACAGGTTATATGAGCTTTTTGAACGGGTCAAAGAGCAGGAATCTACGGTTCTTTTTCTGAACAACAGGAGAATTCCATATATCCAGGATCTCTGGCTCTTTCTGATGTGGTTCTACAGGGTTCGTTGAACACGAGGTTTTCGACAGGCATAGCTTGACTTTTACCTCGTCTTTTTTTATATATATCTTTTTTAGGAGGATTCTGATGAGAAAAACCGTTTATACGTTAGTCGCTATTTGCGCCGTCATCCTCATGCTACTTAATGGCGCCGCCTGCTCCAGGCTGTCGCCGGATCATATCAAGGCGAATGATCATCTTCAGAAAGGCAATGATAACTTTAAAAAGGAACTATATAAAAAAGCCATTCTGGAATACGAGGAGGCGTTAAAGATCAATCCTGATCTTAAAAAGCTTTACATGTACGTCGGTCTTTCGGGAAGCACAGCTTACAAGCCAGCTGTCCCCAGGCCCGAAGAAGATGCTACTTACGGGGAACGTAAGGCCCAGTTGGAGCAGATTGAGGCCGTTATTAATGCCTGCAAGCAAGTAGTTGATCAGTTCGAGGCCAACCCTGACTCCAAAGCTAAGCTGGATGAGCTTGTTGCCCTGGAGAAAGAACGGAGTCAAAAGAACACGGAATTAGAAGCGATTGAAGGTTTTGATCTCTATCAGAGAGCCTTGAGAGATGCCAACTCACTGCGAAGAAAAATCACTTTTGATCGGGCGCAGATAGAAAAAAAGAAAACCGACGATGGCTTGAAGGATGATGATCCGGCAATCGTTAAGATCCTGGAAGATATCCAGGTATCTGAAAGTAAAATTCTGGAAAATAATGTACAGGTTGAAAAATTCTTGGCTTCACCGTTGGCAATTCCGGTTTTTGATGCGATTAAAGATATTGAATCAAAAATTGGGGTCGCAACAAACGTTTTGAAAGGCATCAGTGGTTATGATGAATATCTGTTAAAAAAGGAAGAAGGGGAGGCTCAGAAGAGGCTCCTGGGCGCCCATAACGCCTATATCCGCCGTAGTGAAGATAATGAATTTTTCAGAGAAAAGGCTCTTGAATATCTGCATAAGGCAGAAGAGTTTGAACCGGACCGCGATGAAGTGACATTCGCTCTCAGCGAATTCTATCAGAAATTAAACGATATTGACAAAGCCGAATCCTACTACAAGAAGATAATGTCCAAGGATCCTGAAAACCCCAAAAACCTGTACATTCTGGCTGATTTTTATGCCAGTAACGGCCGCCCGGAAATGGCAATTCAAACCTATGAACAACGGATAGCGCTTGACCCGAAAAATCCGGAAGGGTATCAGTATTTTGTGGGATTTCTTCACAGTATCCGTCTTTTTGACCGGGCGTTTGATTTGCATCAGAAACGGATCTACGCCATGCTTAATCCAGATATCCTCGATCTGACTCAGGAAGTTGATTCCTTTAAAGAGGAGTTGAAAGGCCTTGAATCATTTGAACGCTTACTTGAAAATCTGAACAAAAACAAGGCATTGCCCAAAGCGGTGAAAGATCAGACTATTCAGGAGGCTTTGGATAAAAGAAAAGAGGATGCTCTCGCCAAAATTACGGAAGAAGTGGCCAAACTGGAGGCCAAAAAGACCGCTGGTGCTTTGACGCCGCTGGAGCAGAAGATGGAAGGCAAACTACTGGCTGATAAAGAGCGTTTGCAAAACCAGGGGATCCGTACCCGCGAACAGCTTGAACCTCTTATCGCAGAAAAAGAGGCTGTAGTGGCTCAGATGCTGACTGAAGCGGAGCAGGGTATTGATTCTCTGTCAGATGAGAAAAAAATGGCTTTGTCAGAAGCCTATTATGCCTATGGCCAGGAGTTGTGGAGTAAGAGTTACCTCACTCCGGTTGATGAAGCGATCATGCCCCGTGAGGAACGCCGTAAGCTGGTTCAGAAGGGTTTGGATGTCTTAAACAAGTCGGTGGCCATCAATCCGGAATTTCCGGTTCCCTACTCCTATATTGGTTTGCTCTACCGTGAAATGACCAAGGTTGATCCGGAAAAGCGTGATGCGTTGATTGCGAAAAACGAAGAGTACAATAAAAAATTCGTTGAGTTGTACCAAAAGAAGGTTAAACAGGAACAGTATCAAAAGACACTTGACGAGTTGGGCAAGCAATAATCGCAAGTATTGTTTGTAAAAAAGGGCACGGCTTTGGCTGTGCCCTTTTTTTTTGTTGACTTTTTTTTCTGAACCCATAATATAGAGCCTATGGGTAAGCAATGGAATTATCTACAATAATTGGTGTTGTTGTTGCGTTTGTTTTGGTGTTTTTATCCATTGGCACCAATATCAAAGCATTTCTGGATATTCCTTCAGTGCTGATTGTTGTGGGGGGGACGGTGGGGGCCACAATGATCCGCTTCCCATTCAAGGTTATCCTGCAGTTGCCTTCTGTAATCAAGAAAACTGTTTTTAATACCATGCAGAGCCCCCAGGATATGATCAAAATCATTTTATCTCTGTCGGTGGAGGCAAAAAAAAACGGCATTCTGGGTCTTGAAAAGATTCCCATAGAAAACCAGTTCCTGAAAAAAGGTGTACAACTGGCCATCGATGGTGTCGAACCCGATCTCATCGAATCGGTTCTTAATATTGATATTGGTTCCACCAATCAGCGCCACGATGGTGCGACCATGTTGCTGACTTCTGCAGGTGAGTCGGCGCCTGCTTTCGGCATGATTGGTACTCTGATCGGACTGGTGCTGATGCTGGGGAATATGGATGACCCCAAATCAATTGGCCCGGCAATGGCAGTTGCCTTGTTGACAACCTTATACGGTTCTCTTTTAGCCAACGCCCTTTTTCTGCCTCTGGCTGACAAGTTGAAATACTTTCATGAGCAAGAGATGATCATTAAGCGATTAATTGTCAATGGTATTCTTTCCATAGCCAATGGAGATCATCCGGCTGTTGTTCAGGAAAAACTTTCATCTTTCCTGAGTCCGGGGGTAAGAGGCCAGATTGAGGCGGGGGCCAGGAAGTAGTATGTCGGCAGAACCCGAGCAGGAATGTCCTAAATGTGTCAGGGGGGCGCCTGGATGGGTGGTTACCTTTGGCGATATGATGAGCTTGCTGTTGACTTTTTTTATCATGCTGCTTTCCTTTGCCAATATGGATATGATCAAGTACAAAGAGGTTTTGGGTTCTGTGGAAAAGGCGTTTGGAGTTCAGACTCAGGTGTTTCAACTGGGGAAGCCCGGGGGCTTACAGCAGCCGATAAAGATGGAGTCGGCTAAAAATGAATCTGAAGCCAAAAAAGACGTTTTGGTTCAGTTGTTAAGTACAAAAACCTATGAAGAGAATCTGCAAAACAACATTTTTATTGTAAAGGATAAGATGGGGGTACGCATGGAAATTGCAGGCCATGTGATGTTCGCTCCCGGGAAAACGGATTTACTGCCCACGGCAGTACGCCTTTTTACGAAACTGATTCCAACCATGCAGGAAACCCTCTACAAAGTGAGCGTTGAGGGTCATACTGACAATAGCCCCATAACCGGTAATCCAATTTTTCCGTCAAATTGGGAACTCTCGTCTGCCAGAGCTGCTACCGTGGTCAGGTTTTTCATTACACAAGGGCAGCTTGACCCACGACGATTCAGTGCAGTGGGCAGAGCAGATACACAGCCCTTGGTTGATAATGAAACTCCGGAAAACCGGGCTGCCAACCGCAGGGTAAGCATCATTTTTCTTGTCTTTTAAACAAATGTATATAATTGAATTGACAAAAACTGAGTAGAATGAAGTAAAATGTGAGATGAAGATAAATACTAAAATCAGGTATGGGATGCGGATGCTGGTGATTCTGGCTGCAGAATCAAGGCTGATGAGTACGGCTGAACTAGGTCGAATGATGCTGGTTTCCCCAAAATATTTAAGAAAATTGGCTGGTCCGATAGAAAGGGCCGGTTTGATTTGCAGTGTGCAAGGTGTGTACGGAGGCTATCAACTAAAACGCTCTCCCATGGACATATCTGTTTTGGATCTGTTTGCTGCTTTTGATGAACCGATTCACATTATGGGGTGCAAAAAGGGAGAATGCTGTTCTCTTGAGGCAGATTGTCTGACGAGACCTTTATGGCGACATCTGGAAGAAGTTATAACGAAAAGTCTAAAAAAGGCGACCTTGCAATCACTGCTGCGCAGGGAAATAATACCGGAGAATTATTCCCGGGATTGACAGCACCGCACTTTTTGTGTAGAATTTTTGTTCATTTGGAGGAAACAAGATAATGGCTAATCATGTGTCTGCATTGAAAAAACATCAAAGAGATCAAAAGCGCAGAATGATCAATAAAATCAATAAAACCAAAATGCGCAATAAAGTGAAGACCTTGAGAAAACTGGTTGCTTCCGGCAATGTTGAGGAAGCCAAGACCATGCTGCCTGCGGTTTTGTCGATTATTGATAAAACTGTCAGTAAGGGAACCATTCATCATAATACCGGATCCCGTTACAAATCCCGTTTGTCGCTGCTGATCTCCTGATTTCTATTCTGTCAGATGGAGCTTCCCCGGGGCTACATCTCATATAACCAGATACGTTTATATCAGCAATGCCCCAAGCAATATTTTAATAAATATGTAGAAGGGATAGAAACGGTGCTGGATGACAAGATTTATTTGGGAATTATTTTCCATGCCTGTGTTGAGGCGCATTTAAAAAAAAGAATCAATGGGCAGTTATACTCAGCCAAAGATACTGTCGAAAGCTTCAATGCCCTTTTCAAACAAGAGCAGGCGCAGTATCAGGTGAATTGGCGCTGCACAAAATCAGATGTCAGGCTTCGTGGGGAAGCCTTATTAAAACACTACCTCAAAGAAATTGATAACGATATTGATCCCCTGATGGTTGAAGAAGAATTGGACGCAACTATTCCGGAAATAAACGTTCAGGTACGTGGTGTGATTGACTTGATTGAGAAGGATTTCAGTATTTCTGATTTCAAAACTTCCACGGTGCGTTGGACGAGAGAAAGGGGAAAAAGCTCTTTTTTACAAATGGTTATTTATCGATATCTTTTTGAGCGACGTTTTGGGCCGGTCACCAAGGACCTGAAATTCAGGGTGATCTATTCCAAGTCACCCAGAACGGCGCGACACCAAGTGATTGCTTTTCCCGCTATAGAAGCTGATTTTGAAAAAATGGTCAAGGTGATTGAATGTGTGGTTGAGGGGATCCGGAATGAATTGTTTTTTCCCAATCCCTCTTTTCGTTGTGGGTACTGTGAATTTAAGTCTGGTTGCACCGGAGCCAAGGCAAACATCTGAGTGCTTTTCTGAACCTTTAGAATCCTGAAATTTTTGTACTGGTTCACTTGTATTTATTTCGGCAATTCAATACCATATTCCCAATGAAGCTTGTGATTTTTGAGTATATTCTGACACAGGAGTAAAAAATGCCGAAGGGATTCCAAAAAAGTGTGCTGTTTTTGTTTGTCATGTGTTTGGGGCTGGCTGGTCTCGCATCTGCATCTCAGGAGTTGACATCTCCAGATTCCTTTTTGGGACATGCGCTTGGTGAGGACAAAAAACTTGCTGATTATCAACAGATTCTTGACTATTTTCGTTTACTGGATACACAGAGTGATCAGCTGCAAACCATAACTATCGGTCGGTCGACGCAAAACCGGGAGATGATCCTGGCAGTGATCACTTCCACAGAAAACATGGCGAAATTAGATCAATATAAATCCCTGGTGCGCCGTCTTCGTGATGCCAGAGATTTAGATGACCAAAGTGCCAGGGAATTGGCCAGAGAAGGTAAGAACATTGTTTTGATCACTTGCGGGCTGCATGCGACTGAAATCGCCTCGACTCAGATGGCCATGGAATTTGCATATCAATTGCTGTCGGGGAAGGGTGATTATGACCTTGCAAAGGCCTTGAATGATGTTATTGTGCTTCTGTCTCCATCAACCAACCCGGATGGGCATCAGATGGTCTGCGACTGGTATAACAAACAATTGGGTACACCGTTTGAGGGGATGTCACCCCCATGGCTTTACCATCCGTATGCCGGGCATGATAACAATCGGGATTGGTTTATGTTCAATCTGTCCGAAACCCAGGCGATTAACCAAGTTCTGTATCATGACTGGATACCTCAGATCCATATTGATGAGCACCAGATGGGATCTACCGGTGCCCGTCTTTTTTTACCACCCTTCATGGATCCCCCAGTGCCGACGGTCCACCCCCTGGTGTGGAGAGGGGTCGGGTTATGTGGTGCTGAAATGGCATTTGCACTGCAACAGGCGGGTAAAAAAGGGGTTGTTTACGACCGAAGTTTTACCGGATGGTGGATTGGCGCCTGTGATGACACGTCATGGTTGCATAACAGCATTGGTCTGCTGAGTGAAGCGGCATCTGTGAAATTGGCAAGCCCGATATATATCGATCCCGGAGAGGTTTCTTCCGAGTATGTGGAGAAAGGGATCAAATTCCCCGATCCCTGGCCAGGTGGCTGGTGGCGCCTGAGGGATTTGGTGGATTATGAACTGACGCTTTCCCATGCACTCATTAAAGTTTCCTGGCTTCATAAAGAGGATTTTCTCTTTAATTTTTACCGTATGTGCAAGGATGGTGTTGAATCGCCCACTGGGCATGGTCCTTTCGCATTTGTCATTCCACAACAACAGTCGGATGCCCGATCTTTACAGAAAATGCTGAAAGTTCTGATGGAAGGGGGGGTGGAAATAGTTCGGGCAAAAGAGACAAAGCAAACAGCTCAAGGCCAGATTCAGGCTGGAGATTATCTTGTTTTAATGAAACAACCCTATCGACCCTATGCGCAGGCTCTGCTGGAAAAACAGGTTTATCCGGATATGCGTATATATCCCGGTGGTCCGCCTCAGCCCCCATATGACAATGCCGGCTGGACCTTGCCCTTACAGATGGGGGTGACTTGCCAACGTATAGATCACCCCTTTAAGCTGGACGTTGAAGCTGTCCATGGCAAAGAATTGAGTCATCAGAGCAAGCCCCTGACAGGTACTGGTGGATATCTGGTCTATTCATCTTCCAACAATGGCTCATACGCCCTGGCTTTTCGGTTGCTTCGGGAGAAAGGAGTTGAATTATTTCGTTCACGGAAAGCAATAACGGTGAACGACAAGGTATTTCCAGCTGGTAGTTTCTGGGTTTCCAATGATGGGACGGCAAGAAAACTTGCCAATGATATGGAAGAGAAATGGTGCTTAAAACCTGAAATTGTTGATAAAAAGCCGGAGCAAGATTTTGAGAAAGTTCTTTCTCAACGGATAGGGATTTACCAGTCCTGGCGTGGGAATATGGATGAAGGGTGGACCCGCTTGGTGTTTGATGAATTCGGTGTTCCCTATACTGTTTTGCATCCGGAAGATTTTTCAGCCCAAAGTGCCACCCTGGACAAATATGATGTGCTTGTTTTTGCCAGTGAACCAGAAGAGATCATTCTCAATAATGAACCATCTCCTGATTCTCCCTATGCCCGCTGGTTCACCCCCAATCCGCCGCCATATGACAAAGGAATCGGCAAGGAAGGATTGGCAAAACTGAAGACATTTGTCGAAAAGGGCGGAGCACTGGTAGTTCTCAATGAGGCCAGTGAGCTGGTTATGAAACACTTCAAACCACCTGTGGATAATGTCTTGCGTAAAATGCCTGATGACAAATTCTTTTGCCCCACTTCCATTCTGATGACCATTGTTGATCCGAATCATCCGTTGGGGTATGGTTTGCCCCATACATTGCCGGTTGTTTTTTCGGACAGTCCCGCTTTTCAAACCAGAATTCCCTCTGGAGAATGGCAGAGAACTGTTGTGGCCAGGTATCCGGAAAAGGATGTTCTGCTGAGTGGTTGGCTTCTGGGTGAGGAAAACCTGGCACGCAGAGCGGCTGTAGTTGAGCTGGGATACAAAAAAGGGATCATCTCAATGATTGGAGTGCGCTGTCAGCATCGTGGCCAGTCACATGGATCTTTCAAATTGCTTTTCAATGCAGTTTTGCATCATCATTGATCGGATCGGGAGGTCCTTAGGATGGATGATCTGATCAGCCTGATGGGCTTGACTGGGCCTGCTGACCTTTTGTATCAGCTGCTATTTGATGGTCAAAATTGGCTTTATGCCGTTTTTAACCTGGAGGGGCGGGTGCGCTCATGCAGTCGCTTGCTGAACGGAAAACCGGTGGTTGGGTTAAGGGCAGATCAGGTGATCGATCTTCCGGGAGACATCACGCTTCCATTGGACAGAATTGAGGCAAGCGCTGGAGTTACAGTCCCCCTGATCGTGCGCTGGCAGGGTGATGGCTCTCTCTTTGAGGCAACGGCTACAGCGGGGCCTGAAGGCACAGTCCTGTTGGGGCACCGCTTCTTGCTCACAGATGAGCCGTTCTTAGGCACTTCGTTTATGGTGGATACTTTTGACCTTCGAAAAACGGTCGAAGCCCGGGAGCATGAAATCAGTCGTCTCAGTGGTCAGATTTCAGATTTGATGGGTAGTGACCCCATTACGGGTCTGGCCAATGAAATCCGTTTTATCCATGTTTTGGAGACTGAAATAAAAGTGGCCATGCGTCACGAAACGCCATTGTCGCTTATTTGTTGTGATCTTGATTATTTCCGCAGTATCAATGAGACATATGGGAGGGAAGTGGGAGATGCGGTTTTGGTCAGATTGGCTGATGCCTTGAGGCGTTTTCTGCGGCGTGAGGATTTGGCCGCCCGATACAGAAGTGTCACTTTTTTTGTTCTTCTACCCAGGACCACGTTGGTACAGGCGTATGCCCTGGCTGAACGAATCCGCATATACCTGCCGACCGTTCAACAGGAATCTGAAGAAGAAAACCCGGTTAAAAATCTCAGTGCCAGTTTCAGCGTCTGCCAATACCATCCAGGAGAGAGTTTAGGTGATTACCTGAAACGGAGTGAAGGGGCCCTGACTGAGGCCAAACACCATGGCCGGAACTGCACAGTTTCGGCCGAATGATCAGTCCAATGCTTTTTTTGAGAGAATTTTGGCATCCAATAGATCTTTGTCCTGTCCAGTTGACTGCTTATTCTTTATTAAATCTGCCTGTGATATAAATGGAACGAATAACCCTTCAATCTCTACTACCTTACGCGATTGAAAAGAAGTTTTAAACTCTAAATTTCACGTCATTGTCTAATAAAATTTGTAACATTTCTTTGTAATCCGGATTTAACATTTGTGGCTCCCGTAAGCGACCAAATTTCTTCTGTTAAAGTCCAAACCATAGAAATCCTTTCCATGTAAGGTGCATCAACAAAAGAATCTTCCTCTTTGATTTGACGTTTCATCGATGTAATATTACGATCCAATCTCATATGTCTATTATAACATCAGAGGCATTTATATTTGCTAATGTGAGCTTCGCCCACAACCCCGCTTCAGTGACTGGTCACTGGAGACTGGTGACAAGTAAAAAAACCGACCGGCAAATGCAGAGCTTTTTATTTTTATTTTCTATGTCAATCCAAAGACCAATTTTCGCTGCGGATGTCGCCATCAATGCCGATGATGATTTCTTTGATGGGAATTGATCGGGATGACTCTTTTACGGCTTTTTGGGCCAGTGACACAATGCCGCCACAGCATGGCACTTCCATCCGTAAAATAGTGATGGAGTTAATGTGGGCTTCTTCAAGCAGTTTGATGAGTTTGCTGAAGTAGTTTTCCTGTTCATGGTCAAGTTTGGGGCATAGAATAATCAGTTTTTTCCCTCGAAGAAATCGGCTGTGCATATCGGCCCGGGCATAGGCCACACAATCAGCGGCCAAGAGGAGCTCGGCGCCGTAAAAATAGGGTGCTGAAGGATTTATCAAGTGCAACTGAATGGGCCAATGGCTCAGTTCAGATTGGATCGTTGCCTCATTTTCAGATTTGACCTTGCAGCTCTCCTGCTGACCATTACGAATGATGGTTCTGACTTGACTGCCCGGGCAGCCACTGCCATGGGTGTGGGGGATGTATTGGGTCTTTGGTGCTTCCAGAGGGTTGGCAATATGGTTTCGCTGCAGGTTATGAAGCGCTTGCTTGAAATATTGTTCGGCGCCATGGGATTGGAGATGTAAGAGATGTTCCCGGAGGGTGTTTTCTCCGGCTGGAATGATACGTTCTGCCAGAACCTTATCCTCATCATACGCCTCGGCTTCCCGTTCTGTGATGGTGATGGCTTGCTCCGGGCAGTGGCCGATGCAGGCTCCAAGGCCGTCGCAAAACAGGTCGCTGATCAAGCGTGCTTTTCCATCAATTATCTGCAACGCACCCTCGGCGCAGTTGGGGATGCAAAGTCCGCAGCCAGTACATTTTTCTTCATCGATATGGATTATTTTCCGAGTCATGTCTTACTCCTTTGTTAACCATGATACACTGTCAGTCTAAACCTATGCGTAACATATGTTACAAAAATAAAAAGTAAATCCAACAATTCAATCAAACGAGCATAATCCACCTGGATCAGCCTTTTTTTCGTCACCTGTTTGTTGACATAACGTTGGTAGCTGGTAACAATTACAAAATTCAGATCATCCGCCGGGTCTGATATGGGAAGAATACAGTTTGTCGACCTTAAGGATGTGGTTTTGCAGCCAGTCTTTCAGGAATTTCAGCAGTGTGATGGAGACCGTTTGCCTGCCTGCCGCAACATCCTTCATCAGCGTTGCTACCTGATCGGTAAATGCCTGATGTTGACTTTGATGGGCCGGTAAATCCGGGTACTTATATTGCCGCATCAGGGTTTCTTCCTGTTTGAAATGATTGATGGTGTTGACCAAACCTTTGTGCTGTGAATCTATGATATCATTCTGTACGCTGTACTCAGGTTTCCATGGGAACAGTTCCATGTGTCCTCCGATTTTCATTGGCTAAGTTTATGATAATATAGCAGTATGCTGAATTCATCATTTTTGTTAATGAGAGGCCGAGATGAGTAAAATAGGGAACTTTTTAAGGACAACCTTTCTGGGGGGCTTTATCATTTTATTACCCGTCGTTTTGACCCTGTATCTGATCCGCTGGCTGGTTGCGCTGATTACCACAACCATTGAACCAGTCACCATGGTCTTAACTGAACAAGTCCATTTGGGGCATATTTTGGCGTTGTCTACCGCATTTATTGCGGTGGTGGCTGCTTGCTTTCTGCTGGGTTTGGTAGTGAAAACCCGACTGGGGCGGGGACTATTGCGGCAAATTGAACAGAAAATTCTCAAAGTGGCTCCAGGCTATTCTTTTTTCAAAGAGACCGTGAGCCAGCTCCTGGGCCAGAAAAATCGGCCATTTTCCCGGGTGGTTCTGATAAAAATGTTTGGTTCAGACCTGCTGAGTACCGGTTTTGTTACCAATGAGCATTCCTCAAGCGGTCTTTTTACTGTCTTTGTTCCATCCGGCTTGAATCCCACTTCAGGTCTGTTGTTGCATACCGCAAAAGAAAATCTGATTTTTATCGATGTGCCAGTTGAGGTGGCCATGCGTTCAATTATCGGTTGTGGATCCGGGGTGTCTGCTTTGCTGGATCATTTGCCACAGAATAAATAAAACTGACCAGGACTGGAATGGCGCTGAAAATGGTGGTAACATCGGGTTAGTCATAACCAGTGAACATGCGGAGAGTGTGATATGAGTCCAGAGATAATGAGCAAGAAAACGCTGCTGAATTATGCCATCAGAGTTGAACGGGATGGGTACCGATTTTATCTTCATCTGGCCAAAGCCATGACTGAAAAAAAGTTAATGGATCTGTTTCATCTGTTTGCTGAAGATGAGTTGCGGCATGAAGTGACATTTCGGAAAATGGTTGAAGAGACAGTCCTAAAAACAGAAGTGACAGAGTCACCGATCAGCCAAGCTCTTCAGCGGTTTTTGGTGGATATGGATCGATTGGGTACAAAACAGATGGAAAAGGGCATGAATGGCGAGCTTAATCGTGATGGCTTACTAAGCTTGGCCATTCAACTGGAAAAAGACTCCATCATTTTTTACTCTTCACTCAAAACCCTGATTCAAGATGATCAGCGAATGCTTTTAGAGGCAATTATTGATGAGGAATTCAGGCACCTGAGTCGGCTCTTTGCCATAAGGCAGGGTGAATTGGACACAGAGATTTCCGGGATTGACGATATTTAGTTTTGGGATATGTGTGGGGCTCAGCGCCACCCCAGAAAATACCGAGAGATCGCTGTAAATCAGAATGATGAAACGGGTTGAAAAAAATGGTGAAAAATGGCTGAAACTGTACTTGAACTGCGTGACTTGATCAAAGTGTACGGGGATAGAACGGTGGTCGATGGGATTTCCCTGACTCTGAGTAAGGGAGAAATTGTCGGCATGCTCGGACCCAATGGCGCCGGCAAGACCACCACCATTCGCATGATCATGAATATCATTGCCCCTGATTCAGGTTCCGTACTGATTCTGGGCCAGCCTTTTTGCGAGGAGTTGAAAAACAGGCTGGGATATTTGCCGGAAGAGCGAGGCTTATACCGAAAAATGACGGTAATGGATGCCCTGCGTTTTTTCGGTCGTTTGAAAGGGCTGGAACGCGCAGAAATTGACAAACGGGCTGAATCCTGGCTGGACCGTTTTGCATTGACTGAGCATAAACGCAAGCGCATTGAGGAGTTATCAAAAGGCATGGCTCAGAAGGTTCAGATTATTGTGACCATACTGCATAAACCGGAGTTGCTGATTCTTGATGAGCCTTTTTCGGGTTTGGATCCCGTCAACATTGAATTGGTGCGGGATTTGATATTGGAGATGAAACGCAGCGGAACCTCCATCCTCTTTTCGACTCACCTGATGGATTTTGCCGAGAAGCTTGTTGATCGGGTCATAATGATTGATCGGGGCAGTAAGGTTCTGGATGAAACCCTGATGCAGGTCAGGCAGGATTTTGGCGACAGCCTGGTCTCTATATCATACAACGGAGATGCCTCTTTTGTAGCAGAATTGCCTTACGTCAATTCTTTCCGTGATTACGGGAACACCATGGAAATTGAACTGGCAGACATGCATCACAAAGATGAGCTGCTGGACGCCTTGCGAACCCGTCTGGATCTGACGCGTTTTGCTGTCAGTGAACCATCTTTGAATCATATCTTTTTCAGTCGGGTCAGCAAGGGGGGATTATGAACGGGGATAGCCGCAAGATGTGGACGATACTGTCCAAAGAGTTCCTGCAGATTGTCAGGAAAAAATCATTCATCATTTCTACGGTGCTGACGCCGGTCTTAATGGCTGCTTTTTTTGTTATACCGGCTATGTTGTCGGATGCGGCCCGTGGAGAAAAGATCATTCATGTGGTGGATTTAAATGGGGCATATCAGTCTGCCTTTCTCGATTCCATAGCCCAGGACCCGTTAAAACCAAGTGGTCTGGATTTTATTGCTGTCGACCATCATGGACGGTCCCGGGATGAGTTGTTGAAAGATTACCGCCCCATTATTCTGGAGAAGAAAGTGGCCGGTTTGTTGATTTGGCCTGCTGAGCCAGAGAAGGGATCTGGCATACCCTACTATGGTCTCAACATTTCTGATATGACCTCACTGAGATTTATTGAAAAGCATGTGCAGCGCTCTTTCACGCGGCTGCATCTTTTAAGACAAAATATCAGTGAGGCTTTGATAGATAAGGCCACAATGGCCCCGACCTTGCAGACCTTCAAGGTTAAAAAAGAGGGGATTACTCAAAGCTCCTCCCAAGCGGAGCTCTTGATGTCGGTATTCATGCTGACCATGCTGATGTCGGTCATCATGGCTTATGGGCAGCTGATTATGCGGGGCATTATAGAAGAAAAAAACAGCCGTATCGTCGAGTTGCTGATCTCCTCCACGACGCCCCAGTCTGTTTTTTTTGGTAAGATTTTCGGTATTGGTATGGTGGGGCTTACCCAGGTAGCGGCCTGGATCTCCTTAACTGTGGCTTACCTGTTTTTCTCTCCCTGGGGGGTTCCGCCGCAGTATCTGGCTTTTTTGACGCCTTCTCTGGGTATTTATTTCGTTCTCTTCTTTGTGCTGGGATATTTCTCCTTTGCCATTCTTTTTTCTTTGGTCGGGGCAGCGGTCAATACTGACGAAGAGGCCCAGCACCTGTCGGCGCCTATCTCCTACCTGCTGTTTATTCCTTTTTTAATGGGCATCACCATGGTGACTCAGAATGCAGACAGCCCGGTGGTGGTGGTGGCCTCCCTTTTTCCGTTTTTATCGCCTATGCTGATGTTCATGCGCATCAGTATGGCCATGCCGCCCTTTTGGCAGATCGCTTTGGCTCTGATTTCATCCGTTTTGACGGTATGGATCATGATCCGACTGGGCGCCAAAATCTTCCGGGTGGGCATCCTGATGTATGGCAAACGCCCGACCCTCAAAGAAATTCTGACCTGGATATCTGTCAAATAGTTTATTTACATCTTTTCGGTATTTGTCCTGGGCTTCTCGGTCGAGCCACCTTGTGGGGGCTCTTTTTGCAAAGTGCCCAAAAAATGGGGTAAATCAATACCAGCCATGGAGGCCACATCCTGAATAGGGGGTATACTCTTCAGTAAGCTGGCCGCAAAGTTGGCGGTTGAAGATCCTTTGCCATCGGCGTTGCCTGAATCCCAGACAGTAATTTTATCAAATTTAAGATTCTGAATGGCCTTAACCTGTTCAGCGACGATCTCCTGAATTTTCTCGATCATCAGGAAGGTGGCTGCAGATTTGGCATCATTATGACAGCTGGCCATAAGTGACTGATATCCCCTGGCCTTGCTGTCCAGCAGCTTGAGAATTCCATCTGCTTCAGCTTGATATTTCAGTAAAATGGCATCTGCCTGTCCTTTTGCTTCCCGTCTGGTTTTTTCGGCTTCAGCCTCAGCGGCGATCTCCACTTTTCGTTTGTCGATTTCTTCTCTGACCACTTCTTCTGCAGTAAGTCGGCTTTGCTCCGCATAATAACGGGCTTTTTCAATCTCAGCCTGGGCCATACTTTGAGCCACTTCGTACTCTCTGAGTGCTTCTGCTTGTTTTACTTTCAATTTGGCTTCTGATTCGGCTATTTGCGCCTTAGAGAGATTTTCTCCGGTTACAGCTTCAGCTTCCTGGTTTTGTACATAAATCCGTTGATCCGCTTCCGCTTTTTTCTTCCCTTTCTCTGCTGCGGCACGGTTTTCAGCCACACCGACCTCACTGGAGCGATTGGCTTGAGCTTCTCCGATGGTGGCTTGGGCTTCCTTGGCCTGGACAAATATCCGCTGATCTGCTTCGGCTTCTTTTTTTCCTTTTTCGGCTTGGGCCACATTTTGAGCCACGCGGATATCCTTTTCCCGATAGGCTTCGGACTCACCGATGGCACCGATTTTTTGCTGTTCCGCCACATCCACTTTGGCCCGATTGATGGCTTCAGAAGCGGCCTTCATGCCGATGCTTTCGATGTAGTCAGATTCATCGGTGATATCAGTAATGTTCACATTGATCAGGTAGAGACCAATTTTATTCAGTTCAGGTTCCACGTTTTTCCGGATAGCTTCAAGAAAGCTCTCTCTATCCTGATTAATCTGCTCAATGGTTAAAGAGGCAACGGTCAGACGCAGTTGCCCGAAAATGATTTCTTTGGCCATTCCTTCGATTAATCCTGGGGTTAAGCCCAAAAGCCGTTCGGCAGCGTTTCCCATAATGGCTGGATCGACACTGATACCCACAGTAAAAGTACTGGGTACGTTAATGCGGATATTTTGCAATGACAAGGCGTTTCGCAAATCAATACTGATGGTCATCGGTGTCAGGCTGAGGAATTCATAACTCTGAATCAACGGCCAGATAAAAGCTCCGCCACCATGCCTTGTCCGACTGGATTGTCCCCGCTCTACTTTTCCATAAATAACCAGTATGCGGTCTGATGGACATCTTTTGTAGCGACTGGCAAAAAGAATGAATGAGAAAAAAACCAATAAAACAAATCCGATGATGGCGATCAGCCATAAATTGTCTGTTGTAATTGCGTCCATATTGTCTCCTTAACCCTATATAATATTAACTTTTTTCCTGGAGCATCACCGTCAAAACCCCATCTCTTGCCACGGAAACCACCTGCACGGGTTGACCGGTTTTTAAACTTTCCCCATGAACAGCCCGGGCTGAAAATTCCCGTAAGCTGCCATCGACACTGGCCTGGACTTTTCCAGTTCCTCCGGGTGGGATGTTAAGATAAACACTGCCTGCGCAGCCCACAATATGCTCGGGTATCATGGTTCCATCAGACTGCAAGTGTGCCACGCCCTTCATTAAGGTTCCCAAAACCCAAATGGCCAAAACACCTGCCAAAAACCCGCCACTTACTGAACCCCAAGCCGCTATGTGACTCTGTTTGGAGAGAGCCAGACCAACCAGCCCAAACATCATTATAAATGCGGTGAGGCTCTGAAGGGACAGGAAGCGAAAGAAAGAATCGGAACTGTCCTGATCATGGGTATCGGAACCGTGGAAACCGGAATGATCATCCAGGCCGGTATCTCCATGACCATCGTGATCTCCTCCACCAATGAGGGCCCAAAGGGTGCGTAATATAAAGAGCAGGCCACCAAAAACCGCACAGCCCAGAAACACTTTCTGCAAAGAATCCAAATCATTGATAAAATCTGTCATATTGACATCTCCATTCCTTTCAAAAAGTGTAGCAGAAAAAAAACGAAAAAAACAGCACAGTTTGCTCTACTCACGTAGTTTTTCTGCTTCCTCCCAAGTGAACAAGGTCAGAGGGAAAATATTCAACAGCTTGGGATTCAAATCCCATTTTCAGATTAAATTTTGATGACGCGCTGGTAGAGACGGTGGTTGATTCGTTCGGAACCAGGCTCAAACTCCGGGAAAACACGCTGCCACATGGCTTCATCTTCCATGCACAGGTAGAGGGGATCTATTGTGCCGATTTGCGTTTCAATGAATGCCCGCAATGTTAAAAACAAGTTCTCACGAAGTGGGCGCAGGTAGCGATATTTATCATCATACCCTTTGATCAGTTCGCCCTCAAAGAGTCGGGAAGCGGTATGTTTGAAGATATGCGGGCGAAGACCTGACGGGAAACGGAGGGCACCCAGGCTCCACCAGGCCAGTTGGTTGACGGGAAGAATGGCGCAGATCTGTTCGACCAGGGATTTGTACTGCTTGGGCCAGTCTGCTGTGATAATCAGCGGGTCAAAATGGATGGCGATTTTGTATCCTCTTGATAAGAGGGCTTTCATGGCCTTCAATCTGTCGGGAAGTGAAGCGGTGAATTGTTCTTCACGCTCGATAATTTGGGGGGGGTTGAGAGACCAGCCGATTACGATATTGGCTTGGAACGGCTGTTTCAGAATGGCGTTGATGCGGGACGATTTGGTCTTAAGTTCCAAAACGATTTCAGGGAAATTGGATATGATTTTAAAGAGAGGTGGAATGAGCTGATCACATTGCGGGTCAGCAAGGGAGTCGGCCAATTCTCCGGTTCCGATTCTGAGTGCGCTTGTGTTTTGGGTAATGGCACGCAACTCTTCTTCTGCATCATAGAGCTTGTCGAAAAAGTGGGAGGCCTTGCTGGGGAGGTACAACTGCAAGATACAATAACTGCAATCGTAGGGACATCCGGTGTGTAAATTGATGTTGTAATATCCACAGGCGATCGTTTGGGGAGAGCAAGGGCAATGCTTGATAAATTGTCCGGGATGATTCGATTGGCAAGACATCGGTGCATTGTATCATGCTCCTGGGTGTTTTTAACAGAGAAACTGGTTGCCGGATGATGAAAAGACCGATATATTGTCAGTGAACAAAGTGGACTTCACTGGTGAGTTGAATGGGATAATGAGGATGAATTGTTAGATAACAATCTGTATCTGCCGGAACCTGATTATCAGCGACCTCTGTTTAAGTTAAGTAAAAATTTGCGTAAGCAACTCTATGAAATGCTTTTTGATTTGTACGGCCGCTGGGGCGCGGCTGATATGTTTGAGGAACTGGCTCGTGAAATGGTGGTTCATGCTGCCTATCGCCGTAAGGCTCTTGATCAGGAACAAGCAGGCTGCGTCAAAGAAACAAGTGATTTGGAGGGAGTCTGGGTACTTGAGTTGGCCGCTGAACGCTTGCTGTCACTCAGTCGGAAAGAGTTGAAACTGCTGAACCGTTTCTGTACCGATACCCTGGGATTTGAAAAATGTGTACTCTGGTCATCGGAATTTGTGCCATCAGTAAAATTCAAGCAGCTGATGTTTGATGGTGTTTTTGCCCGGGTTCCCCTCCGAGATCAGTGGTTTGAGGACTATTTAAACGGTTATCCCCAGTACAAAGGGTTTTTTCTCGCATACTCCAGCTGTCCTGGGCAGCTTGATGATGTCAATCCAGCTCAGGAGTCTTCTCCCCAAAGAAGTCGATTCGTTCGCTTTCATACCCTGGCAGGTGAGCGCTGGGTCTTGGCTGATTTTAGATTGAATCAGTTGGAACTCAACTATAAAGATCCGCTTGTTTTGCTGAATGTGATCCGGCGACTGTTGCTCCAGGTGCGGCGTGGCGCTTCCTGGATTCATTTGGGTGAAGTGCCGAGGCACTTATTGGAATCTGGGATTGAACCGATGCAGCATGTCGCCCGAGGGGGTGTTCTGGCTTTATTGGCCAAGGTGTTGAAAGTTGTCGCACCAGAGATGCGTTTACTGTATTCGCCCTGTCACACAAAGGCTTTTCCGTCTGGCAATACACATGGTCAAGTCGTTGTCGGGAATCTGATGCGGGTTGAACACCTGACCCCCCTGGTTTTGTATTTGGCCATGAGTGGTGAGTCTGAAGTTTTGAACCGCTGGCTGGTTAAACATTTCTTCTCAAATTCAGGATTGTCCTTTTTTGATTTTTCCGGGGCAGAGCAGATTCTTGACATGGGGGAAAGGCTGGAAGGACTGGCCGATGAAGAAAAGCTCCGGCTGAAAACATGGCTTTTGTCCAGAGGGGCAACGGTGGTGAAGCCAAAATCTGAGCAAGAAGGGCAAGATGGAGAAATAGTACGGTTCCATTGGGGAGAACTCTTAAGGCCATATGGGGTGGACCCCTTGTGGGAGAAGCAGTTTGTTTCATTGCGGTCAATTCCGATGGTTCTGGCCGGAGTGCCGGGATTCGGTGTGGAGGAAATGATTTTCGGGGAGCTCAGCCTGGGATTTATTGGGACTGAGATGAAACGACTGCTGGCCATTCGCTCGAAACGGGCGGCATTTTCCCCGCAGGGAGAACAGCGGGTTTTGTTTATCCATGCCAATGCGTTTGTGATTTTACGCTTATCGCCAAATGGTGGTGAGCTCGTCCTCTGTCTGGTCAATCTGAACCGCAAGGCAATTGCTGTGGAGCTGAAGACAGCGGAAAACCGCTTGCCTGATGGGACCTGGATGGAATTGATATCTGGTGAAAAACTTTCAGTATCAAGTACAATTCGATTGGAATTGGCCCCCTTTGATGTACGCTGGTATCTGTGTTCTGCTATGGAGGAAACTGTTGATAACCCTTAAAAAAACATCGGAACTCAGGAACAGGCTGGTGGAATTGGCGCCGTTTGTCATCGCTTTTTCTGCCGGAAAGGATTCTGCGTTTCTGTTGCGAGAAGCATTGAGAGCGGTTGACAAGGAGCACATTTCAGCAGTTTTCATCGATTCTCCACTGGTCACTGATTTTGACCGGCAGCGGTTGAATTATTATCAAAAGCGCTTTGATATGAGCATTCAGATAGTCAGGCTGGCTCCGTTGGCCGAAAAAGCCATTGCTCAAAACAGTCCGGAGCGATGTTACTATTGCAAGAAATTTTTATTCACTGCCCTGATGGATTGGGCGAAGGCAAAATATGTCAATGCCAGGCTGCTTGATGGAAGCACGGCATCCGATGTGGACGCCTATCGACCGGGTAGACGGGCTCTGGCTGAAATGGGCGTCATCTCCCCTTTGCAGGAACTGGGTATCCGTTCCGAGGAGATTGTGGCGGCGTTGAAACGCTGGCATGTGCCCGGTCCGTACCTGTGTTCCTCGAGCTGCCTGGCCACACGGGTACCGTACTATATCCATTTGAATGAAGCATTGCTGCGGCAGGTTGAGGCAATGGAATCCTTCTGGCACGATCTGGGAATAGTGGATGTACGCTGTCGGGTGATAGAGGACGGTTGCCGTGTGGAGCTGCCCCGGCGTTTTTATGGCCAAGCGCTGCGGCATAGTGATCAGGCGGTGGAAAGGAGTCGGCAGATCGGTTTTAAGTGGATCGCCCTGGACCTTGAACCGGTACGATCCGGCCCCTGGGATAAAAAAACCCCTGATAAATAAACTGACCCGGCAGCAAATCTATTACCCCATGCCCTATAATTCTGCTTTACTGCGATCTCTTGAGTGGGGGATGGGGGCTTCGCCCCCAATCCCCACATAAAGGCAACTCGCAGTAAAGATCCTTACTCTTTTTTAAACAAATAAGGTGGCCACGATTAAGAAGATGGCAGAAATTCAGCACTTTTTGGAAAAAAATGGGGTGACGCCAGGATCTGATCAGTTTGCATTTTTACAGAACTGATTTACAATGCTTGCTTATGCAGCTCATCATCGATCTCTTGTCCTCTCTGTTTCCGATCATAGCCCCGATCGTGTTGGGATATCTGTGTCGCAGTCTGGGTCTTTTCACAATAGATCAGGCCGCCATATTCCGGACTCTGGTGGTGAAAGTCACCGTGCCCTTCCTGATCTTCAAGACTCTGTTCAAAGCAGATTTAAATGCCATATCTCAGGCCCTTCCCATCAGCTCGGCATTTTTTCTGATTTCCCTGTTTTACGCCGGCAGTGGTGTGTTGCTGGCCAGAAAGTTCTTTGCCCAAAAACGTCTCTGTGCGAGCTATGTGTTCGGGACTTTTGTGGGGAACTATGCGTTCCTTGGCTGGAGTGTGTTGTTTATTTTCTGGGGAGAAGCAGCCCTGACGCGAGCGGTCTTTTTTTCAATGTTCTTTTGGCCGGGTTTTCTGCTCTTGGGCTTTGCTCTGGTCCGAATTCTTGATTCAGGGGAGCATAAAGAGAAGGCTCCCATCGGCAAGTTGCTGCTTTCGAATGCGTCTCTGCCCTTTGTGACGGTGGTGCTGGCCCTTGGTTTCAACTACTTGCAGATTGTTCCGCCGAAACCAGTGTGGATGGTGATTGAACAATTTGCCGGGATTACCGTGCCCCTGATCCTCTTTGCGGTCGGGGTGTCATTAAAAATAAAAATGCCCGGTCATGATGTGAAGGTGGTTTTACTGGCGTCGGTCCATCGCCTCATTCTGGGCGGCCTCATTGGCTGGCTTGTGGCCACTTTGGTCAGTTTCATCTTTACCGCTGATCCGTTGACCATGAAAGTCATTTTTCTTCAGGCAGTGATGCCCACGGCCACGATGAGCCTGTTTTTTGCCGCTTACAGTCGCATGGACGAACAGCTGCTGGCCTCAATTATTGCCATTTCCACTCTGTTTTCACTCATCACCCTGCCTTTGTGGCGCCTGGTTCTCGACTGGCTTTATGTGTCTGGTTGACCGGGGGAGACGGCCTGTACTATAATCTGCAGCGATGATCTATCCAGTTACCATCGACCTTGTCCGGCACGGCACCACTTCATACAACGAATCCGACCGCATGCAAGGGCAGGTGGATATCCCCCTTTCAGAGACCGGCAAGTCGGAAGTGAATGCTCTGGCAGAGCGATTGCGCTGCGAAGCGTATGATCTGGTGGTCCATTCACCGCTGACACGGGCCGTGGAGACGGCCCGGATAATTGCCGCCGACAGGTCTTCGGCAGTCTGGAAAGTATACCCTGAATTCATTGAGATTGACCTGGGGCTCTGGGAAGGGCAGATATATAGCGAAATGGTAAAAAGAGACGGTGATTTTTATCAGCGCTGGCTTCTTGATGAGAATCTGGCTGTGCCAGAGGGGGAGTCTTTTACTATGGTGGCTGCCCGGGCACAAGCCGGAGTGGCCAGATTACAAACGGAATCGGCTCAGCACATTCTGATCTGTGGG
>Ga0105099_10000599_pt1 | contig 24263 bp, 21 predicted proteins | sample PPLLak3cmMay2015_2_FD_79138 | JGI IMG/M metagenome (GOLD analysis project Ga0105099, IMG submission 79138) | Freshwater sediment microbial communities from Prairie Pothole Lake near Jamestown, North Dakota, USA - PPLs Lake P8 Core (1) Depth... | ecosystem: Environmental > Aquatic > Freshwater >... | reverse complement strand
CCCTGAGGAAAGATACTCTGGACAACAGGATACTGGTTGGTATGAACGATTTGTGAAAGCACTTAAATTGGAGGACGTGTTAACGATTTAGAGCGAGGGTGACATATCTCCCTGGTTTGCACATTTTTCCATTGTTTTTCAATCTAAAAGTTATTAAACTTGATATAAAGATAAGTCTAATAGCTTAAATAAGATTCTATTTAAGGGGTTGATAATTAAATGTTAGAAAAACAAATTTTAGAAAAATGGCTGTATCAACTAAAAAAGGATCAAATGAGTCCTGAGTTTGTTGGAGCAGGACTAACTAAAGACCAAGCAATAAAAAGACTTCAGGATCAACTAAGTAAATTATCTTATAATAAACCAGTTGAAAAAACAAAATAAAAAACTATTTTTATCAAGTTTTTATCACAGGGTAAGTAGATTAAAGATGTATGGTAAAAAAAAGATAATGGTGCGTTTAAACAAAATATACTCAAAAATTCCAAGTTTTGATTGCAAGCATTGTCATGAATGCGAAGGCCCTATTGTATGGTTTGAACCAGAAGAAATAAACATAAGAGAATATCTTAATAAAAATAATTTAGAATATATTGTTTGGTCAACAGAGGACTTTGAAAAAAATAACATGAAATGCCCATATCTTAAAAATGATAGATGCAGTATTTATCCAGTAAGACCCATTGTTTGTAGATTACAGGGCAACATACGTGATCTTCCCTGTAAATTTAATAAAAATAATTTAATCACTGATGAAAAATATCATGAAATTAAAAATGAGTTTAATAATTTTTTAAAAGAGCTAGATGCATTTAATATATGTTATAGCACCCGTAAACACAATCTATAAAAATTAGATAGCAAGCCTTTTTATTTTTATCTTTGTTTATGCAAGTTACTTTTCTGGTGCAAAAAAAGATGGCAGACAAAGAAGCATACCGTGCAATTATTGACAAAATACTAACAGGTGAGTTTGCAGGCGACAAAGATTTGACTAAGCTTAAACTTTGGGCATGTAAAAAATTTGATTTAAAAGTATTTCCACGTAATTCTGTGATACTTTCGGCTGCAACAGAAGATGAGAAAAAAAAACTTTTAAAAGTTCTTAGAATTAAACCTATACGCTCAATTTCAGGTGTTTATATTATAACTGTTATGCCTAAGCCTTATCCTTGTCCTAAAGATGAACCATGTATTTATTGCCCTGGTGGCCCAAGTGTTGGTACACCACAAAGTTATACTGGTAATGAGCCTGCGGGTAGAAGAGCAATTGAACATAATTTTGATCCATATAATCAGGTTAAAAGTAGAATAAATCAGTTTAAAGTTATGGGTCATGATGTTGATAAAGTTGAACTTATAATTTTTGGTGGAACAATAACCGCCTATCCAAAGGATTATCTTAAGGGGTTTGTAACACAGTGTCTTAATGCAATGTCTGGCTCTGATGCCAAAAATATTGTTGATGCACAAGCTGCTGCTGAAAATGCAAAAATCCGAAATAGTGATATTACTATTGAAACACGACCGGACTTTTGTAAAAAATCTCATATTGATTTAATGCTTGGTCTTGGAACTACTCGTGTAGAGCTTGGGGTGCAGACGGTTTATGATGATGTTTATAAGTTTGTAAATCGAGGTCATACAATTGAGGATGTTGCTAAATCTACACGGATGCTAAAAGATGCAGGTTTTGCAGTTATTTATCATATGATGCCAGGTCTTATGGGTGCTGATTTTGATCGAGATTTAGAGGCATTTAAAACAATTTTTGAAAACGAAAAATTTAAACCAGATGCAATTAAAATTTATCCAACACTTGTAATGCCAAATACAAAACTTTATGATTTATGGAAAAAAGGGGATTATAGTCCTTATTCTCTTGATGAAACGATTAAACTTATTGTTGAGATTAAAAAACAAGTACCAAAATGGGTTAGAATACAAAGGATACAACGTGATATACCTGTTAATTTGATTGCAGAGGGTGTTAAACGTGGTGATTTACGGGTTTTAGTTCAGAATCAGCTTAAAAAAGAAGGAGGGAAATGTAATTGTATTAGATGTCGTGAAGTAGGTCATGTTCAATATAAATCTAATTATGATTCAGCTCCTGAAAATGTAAAACTTATAATTGATAAATATGCTGCTTCCCAAGGCGAAGAAATCTTTCTTTCATTTGAAGATACTAAAAGTGATGTTTTAATTGGTCTATTACGGTTGAGACATCCTTCCAAAGCAGATTCTATGTTGGTTAGAGAGCTTCATGTATTTGGTCCAACTGTTCGGGTAGGCGCAGATGCACAAGATAATCAATGGCAGCATAAGGGTTGGGGTGAGCGTTTAATGCAAGAAGCTGAACGCATTTCACGAGAAGATTATGATATGCATAAAATCAGTGTTTTATCAGGTATTGGAACACGTAATTATTACAGACGTTTTGATTACGAGCGTGAAGGACCGTATATGGTTAAAAAATTTTAAAATATTGATTTAATCAATACCATCGGTTTACATTACCACCTTTTCGTACCAACATCTCACCGCATTTAGGGCATACAATATTACCCGCACCTCGCTCCTGAACACTATCCTTGCTTGCTTTGGCAGAAAAAGGTAAAACCCAGCCGCATTTCTTACATTTAATATTAATCATATCAAACTCTTACTCTTTTATTGTATTATTTTTTCAAATACTATTTGTGTTTTTTCAATAAATACTTTGTATCTTTATCAAGATCTACGAATAGATCTGCAACTTCTTTAAGTTTATGAGATGTAGTTTTACCAAAAGCTATTACTTCTACTCGACAGCCAAGGCTTTTTGAATGTTCCAGTAAATCAGAGAAATCCCCATCTCCGCTTACTAATACAATTGTATCTAATTTTGGTGCTAGCCTCATTACATCCATAGCTATTCCTACATCCCAGTCTCCTTTTTTTGCACCACCATAGAAAACCTGAAGATCCTTTGATTTTACTTCAAATCCCATTTCAGATAATGCATCATAAAACGTGTTCTCATCTTTTATATCTGCTTTAATAACATATGCTATGGCTCTAACAAGCTTTCTATCTGCAATAGCTTCTTTTAATATTGTTTTGAAATTTGATTTAGCTGAATATAGTTGCCTTGCAGAATAGTACATATTTTGTACATCTACAAATACACCAATCCTTTGATTTATATGTCCTGTTTTTGTCATAATTATTAACCTAATATCATTTCTTTATTTAAAAACCAAACCCCTCAAAATATAATAAAAACTATCATCAGAAAAATAGATGAAAATGATATGACTTGAGAAAAAGTAATAAAAAACAGTTGATTTATCTCTGAAACACATATTATGAATTCTTCTACATTTGTAAAGCGTCTGCTTAAGTATAAATTTATACTTCCTCCACTTAGCGGATACACTGATTATCCATATAGAACGATTCTTGCAAAATTTAAGCCACCCTTTATTATAACTGAGATGGCAAGTGCACAAGCAGTTATTCGTAAAAATCCAAGAACCATGCAGATACTTAAAAAAACTAATGGAACACATTTTAATGGAGTGCAACTCTTTGGCTCAGATCCTAAAATAATGGGACAGGCTGCAAGTATTGTTGAAAATATGGGTTTTGATTATATTGATATTAACATGGGATGTACTATAAAAAAAGTTGCTAGTAAGGGTGCTGGTATTTCTCTTATGAGAAATGAAGAATACGCATATTTAGTTACTAAATCTGTTGTAGACTCAGTAAATATTCCTGTGACATGTAAGCTTCGCCTTGGTGCAACAAAACAAAATGTAAATGTTGCTTGCCTTTCTCAAAAACTTAAAAATGCTGGTATTACTGCACTTGTTATTCATGGACGAACTGGAGAAAAAAAGTTTGGTTTGAATATTGATTTTAATTTGATAAAATCAGTTGTAGATAATCTTTCAATTCCTGTTGTTGCAAACGGAGGGATTTTTACAGGGGCCGATGCAGAAAATATGATTAAAAAAACAGGTGCTGCTGCAGTAATGCCGGGTCGTGGTCTTATTGGTAATCCCTGGCTTATATCAGAACTTATATCAGTGTTTTCTAAAGGTTCTTTTTCTGCTCCAACTCTTAATGCTAAAAAGAAGATATGTATAGAACATTTGCAGCATCTACGTGATTTTTATGGTGAATCCAGAGGCATTATTAAAATGCGTAAAATTCTTCCAGAGTATTTTTTAAATTGCTACAATTTAAAGAATTTAAAACTTGAAGTTCAACATGTTTCTTTATATTCTAAGATGTTTGAACTCTTAGAAAATATTTACAAGGTAGACGATCACATAGTTTATGATAATGTATCAGATTAGCATAATCGCTGTATATTTTTAACTAAATCATCAATATTGTTAGATATTTCTTTATTTTCAAGTCGCCTGATTCTCCAGCCTTCAAAACGTAAATCTTTGTAACGATTGAAATCAAAAGAACCATATTCATCCCTAAGGTTATCTATGATTTCAAGAGCATATTTATTCTTATTAATAAACAATGCAAAATCAAGTTCATATTTTTTATCATTATTGCATCTAACAAAATGTCCTGGAATGATTCGTATTTTGTTTTCGTGTAGTCTATTGTATAAAAGTCTTTTGCCATCGGTGTTAAGAGTATTATCTGCCCTTGGACTCTGCGCATATGAAACTAATTCACCAAGCACTCCTTTTGCTTTTAAACAAGTTTTTTTATCACCTACGACTAGCACCGCTGTTTTTGCTCTAGTTATTGCAACATTTAGGAGTTGCGATGTTGAATGAATCCAAGCAAGCGTGCAATCCTTTATTCCTGATGATACTGCTGGGGAGAAAATAATAATATCTTTTTCATCACCTTGAAATTTATGTGCAGTACCAACAGTAATATTCATATTTTGCAGGTTTTCATTTGAGTTTATTTTTTGGCTTATAAGCTCCATTTGTGCCCTAAAAAAGGTTACAACACCATAAGAAATCTTAGGTCCGCACATCGTAGTTAATTTCTTTAATAATTCAACAACGTAATCTGCCTCTTCAACATTATAAGAACTTTCAGTACGAATAGTTTTTCCAGGAACATCATACCAAATTATATCGTGTGCAAGTTGTTCATCAGATGGTTTTAGTTTAAGTTCATCAGTAAGAACATGTAAGAGTTTTTCATAAAAATATTCGTTAGAAAATGTAATAATGTTTCTTGCGCATCTATAGTGTTCATCCAAAAGAATTGGTTTATCTTTATTAGCAATACTTGTTTTATCTGCAAGATCATATAGTGAGTTTTTTGTATACGCGTAATCTGTAAACAAATCTTTGATACTATTTTCATCTGCAATGTGTTTGTCTTGTTCTTGATCGATTAAAGAGATATGTTTTAGTTGTTTAGGATCACCAATAATTACTGCATTTTTTGCTCGATAAAAAAGAGGAAGTGCTGATGCTATATCACATTGAGATGCCTCATCAATTATAAGAATATCAAACAGGTTTTTTTCAAGAGGAATACTGTTTCTTGCAGAAAGATTTGTTATAACCCATACCGGTAAGAAGCCTAGGATTTTCTGCGTTTTCTTTTTCCATTCCAAATAAAGTTTTTTAAAAGATGTGGCTTCTACATAATTTTGTAGTTGCTCTGAGGCAGATAAAAATTTAGTGACTGCTTCTTGATCAATACTACTTGTAGCATTTAGTTTATTTAACCAGTATAAATCAAATATGATTCTAGAGATTTTTGTGTATTCACTACGCAGATTGTTTAATTTGTTATGTAAGTCAGATGTTGGTTCAAATGTTTTAAGATTGTTTTCAAGTTGTCTTATATTTTCTTTTATATGTGTAATTTTTGAGGCAAAAAGTATCAAGTGTAATGATTTATTGACATCATCTATAAAATTTGTATCTATTTTTTTAAAATAAGTTTGACATTTTGGGTTAAGTGAATTGTAACAATTTTTGAATAATTTTTGTAGTTTTTTATCGTGTTTTTTTGCAAATAATTTTTTTATTAATTTGTAAAATAAACTAGGGTTGTCAACAAGATTTTTTAGATTATGTTCTAAACTTAGTATGTCAATTTTTTTAAAATCTTCTTCTTTGCACATATGATACATATCAGGAGGAATTTTTTGTAAAATTAAGTAGATTTCATCTTGTGCTTTATCGATATTATCGTTGATTTCTTGCAACTTTTGAATATGATTATTTATAACTGTGATCTCAGCTAATATTTGCGAGAGTTTGTGAGTTTGTTTAGTTATTTGTTCATTCATGTTTTGTGTGTTTGTATGTGGAAATAATTTAATTAGTACTTCTTTTGCTTCTTTTCGATGCGGCTCAGCACCCATACGAACGATAAGTGGTTTTGTTAAAACAGGTTGTAGTTTTTCTCTAACAACATCAACAGCTTTGTTGTTTTTACTAGAAAATAAAACTGTTTTATTTTGATAAACTGCATTTGCTATAATATTAAGAACAACTTGGGATTTACCTGTTCCTGGTGGACCAGTAACAACAGTAAGTGGTTGGGTTAATGCATTTTTTACAGCTTCTTGTTGAGAATTGTTTAAAGCAAATACTTCAAGGAGTTGTTTCTCAGGAGTTTTTGGGTTTTTATAGACTTTTTCACCTAAGAAAAACCCAAGGCTAGTTGCTTTTATTTCATCGTATGGACGTTGTTTAAGCCTGTAAAGCTCCTGAATAAGATTTCTTGTAATTCCTGTTCTTTCACCCATATACAGAATTGTTTTGTTAAGAATCTGTGGAGTATTAGATGGCTGTAGTTGCTGTATATCAAGAGTTGATTTGATATGTGTTCTAGGAAGATGAAGTAAATCTAATATTGCAGTTATTTGTTTATCAAAAGTTTTTTCTTTTATTTCTAGGCGAAGTTTGTGTATTTCTTCGATTTCAAATCCAAATGCTGATAATATAGAATGATTAAGCTCAGGTTTTGTTTTTTTTAATAAAATCAAAGAGTCTTTTTGTGTTGTATTTATAAACTCTGTGAAAAAAAGTGGACTTATTGTACCATCTGTATTTATGACAAGAGGATAGCCGTAAAATATCGATTTTTGTTTTTCATTATTATTTCTTTTTTTGGTAAATGATTCAGGAAATATTGAAATTGGTAGAGTGATCTGCTCTTTGCCTTCGCAGAATAACGTTTCTTTTTGAGAGGGATTTATAATAAATTTTTTGTTGTTGTCACTAATATTAAAAGTTATTGAAAGCATATCCTCTTTTTCTAAGGATTCTATGTAGTAATCAATTAGTGTTTTGTAGGCTTTAGCAGATATGGCTCTTTTCATTTCTGATTAAAATTATACTAATAAGTAGTTATTTAGTATTTAGTTGCAATTTGCATATTTTTTTGATAAAAAAGATATTATTTGTAATATAAAGTATTTTTTAAAGTAGATGAAATATCGATTATGTTAAGGATTGAAAATACATTATTAATAGTAAAAATCAAACTTTCTTTTATTTAGACTCAAAATAATAACAAAGATATTTTAAGTTATTATAAAATACCCTACATTCATATTTCTTTTGGAGCGTAAAAAAATGACCTCGAAAACAGTTATGTGCCCTAAATGCAAGCAGCAATTTACGATTGTAGGCAACCCTGGGGCGAAAGTCGCTTTAACTTGTCCTAAATGTAATCTAATTGGCAGTTTTGCCTTCCCTTGTGTTAAAGCTGATGATGGTTATTTTTGTATTGAAATTAAGAACCTTACTAAGAGATATAAGGATGTTAAAGCAGTTGATAATCTGTCTTTTAATGTTAGAAAAGGTGAGATTTTTGGTTTCCTTGGCCCTAATGGTGCTGGTAAAACCACGACTATTAAAGCTTTACTTGGTTTAATCCATATAAATAATGGTTCAATCAAAATCAATAATATGGATATTTATAAGGATGGCATCAAGATTAAAAAAGAGATAGGTTTTCTTCCTGAAAGGATTTCATTTTATGATAATCTTACTCCAGTTCAGACGCTTAATTTCTTTTGCGAATTAAAAGGCGTAGATAAATCGATTGTTCCTTCCTTAGTTAAAGATGTTGGTTTGGAAGATGCAATGAACAGAAAGGTTGGTACTTTTTCAAAAGGTATGGTTCAATTATTAGGTGTTGCACAGGCGTTAATTGGAAATCCTTCTATTTATATTCTTGATGAACCAACTGCTGGTTTAGATGCTAGATGGGTAAAAATCGTTCGTGATAAGATTAAAATGTTAAAAGAACGTGGTGCTACAGTAATTTTTTCATCCCACATTCTAAGTGAGGTTGAAGCTCTTTGTGATAGAGTAGCAATTATCAACAAAGGTAAGCTTATTGCTGAGGATACGGTTACAAATCTAAGCAGATATTTACATATGAAACCTCGTCTTGAAATTACTATTAAAGGTTTGAACGGAAAAGTACCAGGTGTTATCAGTAATTTACAGGGTATAGATACCGCAGAGGCAAAAGGTGATACCTTATTTATTACATGTGAACCTCAAATTCGTGCGAAAGTCATTTCTTCCTTAGAGGCGGCAGGGTTTATTATTGATAATATTAAGACTATTGAGCCATCTTTAGAGGATACTTTTATTAAATTAATAGAAGGTGATAACTGATGATAAAACCAAAATCAATTTATATTGTTGCAAAAAAAGAGTTTCTTGATAATATAAGAAATAAATGGGTAATTTTGTTAACAATTCTCTTTGTACTGTTAATAGTTGTTTTTTCTTATGTTGCAGGTGGACAAACAGGTGAAGATACTTTTGGGAATATGCAGAATACGGTTTTTGGTTTAATTGGAATTTCTTCTTTATTAATTCCTTTAATTGCAATTATTCTTGGTTTTTCTACAATTTCTGGTGAAGCAGAAAGTGGAGCATTGTATGTTGTTTTATCCTATCCTATCAAACGGATGGAGGTACTGCTTGGTAAACTTCTTGGTCTTGGTCTTGTAATTACTGTATCGATTTTCCTTGGATTTGGTCTTGGCGGTATCGTCATTGCATTAACAGTGGGAACACAATCTTTTTGGGGTTATATTGCATTTATCTTGTTAAGCATATTTCTAGGTTTTATATATCTAAGCTTGGCTATCTGTATTTCTTCATATTGTAAGAGACGTATAACATCGATAGGTGGAGGAATACTAGTATTTTTTTGGGGAATGATATATGGAACTGTTCTAATGGGTATTTACTTTGGTGCGGGTTATTCCATGAACGATTTAATGTCTGGAAATTATCCAGATTGGTTTTTTAATTCCGTAGTTTTTAGCCCTACAGACTTATCTCAAACAGCGGTTCAAAGAGCATTTGGAGTTACAACAATAAGTGCTGCTGGATTTGAAATGTCCATACCTGAATTTTTAAGTATGCCTGTTTTACTTTTATCACAGATAATATGGTTTGTAATTCCTCTTGTCTTGGCATACTATTTCTTCAAAAAAAGAGATATCTAAGTTAAAGAAAGAATTCTCATAAAGTTACGTAGGATAAAAATATTCTTTTTTCTTCATATATATTTTTATTCAAATTGGTGTAGGGGAAGGGATTTGAACCCCGGGAACAAGTTAGTAATTTTACTTTATAAGTAAAAAAATTATGTTTTGTTCGGTTTTTTCCAAACGTTTTCAGTTAGTATATAAATGCAAATTGATATTGCAGTTTCAAAGCAAGAGTGATGTGATAAATTATGAATGAGAAAAAAAGTTCTAAAATATATGTATTAATTTTAGCTGGCGCACTAGTTTTAGCAGGCTTAGTTGTAGTATTTAATCTGCAGCAGCCGGTAGCACGTGGTTCAGAGTTATATGATATAAAAAATTTTGATTCGTATGAAGATCTAACCAATTTTTTAGTGGTAGGTAATCAAAATGCTAATCTTTATAACACGCGTTTTTTTAGTGGAATGTTAAGTTCAAGTGCTGTAGATTTTGACATTGCTACTGAAAAATCTGTTTCAGAAATGTTGGTTGATACAAATGACTATGCTCAGGATAATGACGCGCAAGGTGGCACAAATGTTGATTACTCTACAACAAATGTACAAGTAGAAGGTGTTGATGAACCAGATATAGTAAAAACTGATGGAACTTACCTTTATATTGTATCTAATAATAAAGTGATTATTGTAAAAGCATATCCTGCAGAAGAGGCAGAGATACTATGTGAACTAGAGTTTAATGAATCTTCATCTGTTTTAAATATATTTATTGATGATAATAGGCTTGTAGTATTCCTTCAGACATATGATTACCCGATTCTAAAAAATGCGAAAGCTGAGACGGATACAATCAGCTACTGGTATAGCTCTCCAGATACATATGTAAAAATTTATGATTTAGATGATATAAGTGACCCTGAATTAATAAAAGATATTGTTGTAGGAGGCAGTTTTTCAGGTGCAAGGCTTATAGGTGATTACATCTATGTTATTACAACACAGTACTCTTATAGCACTGATGAAAACGATGCAATCATCCCGCGACTTATGATTAATGACGAAGTGTTAGAAACTCCTTTAGCTGATATATATTATGTTGATATTCCAGAGAAAAGTAGCACATTTACAAATATTATATCTGTTAATATCCATGATGATGCTGAAGAGGTACATCAAAAGATTTTCTTACTGGGGACAACTCAAACATTATATGTCTCAGAAAACAACATATATGTTTCTTATCTTTCTTCTTCAACATGGTATTATGATTATTCGTCTTTTGAGACAATACTTGAGGATAAATTGTTACCACTTCTCCCGGGTTCTGCAAGAGAAGAACTTGATACAATTGATGAACTAAATTTAGAGGATTATCAAAAACAAACTATTGCACAGTGGGTTATACAAAACTATGTTGAGGATTTATCAGATGAAGAAAAATCAGATATTGTAAAAGACATAGCAAAAGAAACAGAAAAAACTATTATTCATCGCATAAGTATTGATAACGGTAATATAAGCTACGAGGCACAAGGCAGTATAGTTGGTTATGTTAACAATCAGTTTTCTTTAAGTGAATATAATGGTTATCTACGTGTATCATCAACACTTCAGGGGAGTAGCCTTAGCTATTACATAGGCAGTATAGAACCCCAGAATAACGTGTATGTTCTTGATATGGATTTACAGCTTGTTGGTAGTATAGAAGAAATTGCGCCAGGTGAAACAATTTATGCTACACGTTTTGTTGGCGATATATGTTACCTTGTTACTTTTGAGCAGACTGATCCATTCTTTGTCATAGATCTTAGCGACCCAGAAAACCCGCAGATTCTAGGGGAACTTAAAATACCTGGTTTTTCAACGTATCTACACCCATATGATGAAACACATATGATAGGAATCGGCAGAGATGATAGTGAAGTGAAAATTTCTTTGTTTGATGTTACTGATATGAACAACCCAATTGAGCTTTATAATTATACTTTAGAAAACGAAGATGAAGAAAATGTACAATGGACTGAGTCTTCAGCTTTGTATGAACACAAAGCATTTTTATTTGACAAAGAAAAAAACCTTTTAGTGATACCTGCTGGAACCTATTATAAACAAAATGCCTACGTGTTTGATATATCCCTTGATAATGGCATATCACTTAAAGGTACAATATCACATGATTTAGAAACAGAAAACCAAGAAGAAAACAATGACGAGGAACCATATTACAGTTGGTATTATTATGACGATGGAAACTCTATACAAAGAACATTATATATCGAGGATATTTTGTACACTATTTCAGAAAACATGGTTAAAATGAACAGCCTTGATGATCTAAGTGAAATAAACAGTGTAAATCTCGTATAATTAAAAATTTTAGGAAGAGTGATAAATCTCTTCCCACTCAAATTTTTTTTTATAAGCCTAATAATTTTTTAATGTTGTTCTTTGTTAGTAACTTCTTTTACAAGTTTATTTTTATCTGCTGATGATTTAAGAAAACAAAGGATCATTTTTTTCTGTTGTTCTGTTAACGCCATATTTTTTTCCTCCTTATATTTTATAATTATCTATTGTTTCAAAGAATGCTCTTTTTACTATGTATCCATAATCTGTCTTGTGTATTAGTTCATGTTTTAGGCAGAATTCTATAATTTCTTGTTGTTCGTTTTTATATTTCATCTTTTTCTCACCTCTTAGATAAGATATATTGACATTTCTTATCATGGTAATCACTGTCACTAATTGTATTTAAAGGTATCGTGTCAAAATGTCAAAAAAGGCAAGTTTGATACTTAAGATAAGCTAATCTAATACATATCTCGCAGCACATTCCCCTGCCAAATAACCTGTAGAAAACGCTTCTTGTAAATTATAACCACCTGTATCACCATTAATATCTATCATTTCACCTGCAAAAAACAAACCATCTATTAATTTTGAAGACATTGTTCTTGGATTAATATCTTTTAAAGATATCCCACCCACCGTGACCATAGCATTTTCTAAAGATTCAAAACCAATTATCTTTAAATTAAATCCTTTTAAAAATAAGACTATTTTTCTTCTATCACTTGCCGTCAACTGACTTACTTTTTGCAAAGGATCAATTTCTAAAACATCCAATGCCAAATCGACCAGTCTATCAGGATAACTTTTCTTTAAAACATTAGAAACACTTTTTTTAGAATTATTTATCATTTCTTTTATTAATTTATCTTCAACGTCTTTTTCACTTTGATAAGGTATTAAATCTATAGATGCAGAAACTTTAATGCCTTTATCTAGTAAATCTGTTATTCTCCCAGAAATTGATAATACAATAGGCCCAGAAATACCATTTCTTGTAAACAATAAATCACCTATCTCTGATTTTATTTTCTTTTTATCAGATTCAAAAACAATTCTAACTTGTCTGAGTGATAATCCTTCTAATGCAACAGGATACTTTTTATCTGTAATAAGTGGAACCAGACCCGGGTGGACTGATACAATTTTATGACCAAGTTTCTCCACAATCTTTATACCTTTTCCATCTGAACCAGTAGAACTATAAGTAATTCCACCGGTAGCAACTATCAAACAATCCAAAAGTAACTTTGAGCCATCACTAAAAATTACTGCTTTGACTTTTTTATTTTCAACTATAATCTCAGTTAAATCTTTGTTATAGATTATTTTTACATTGCTATTAATTAATTCTTTTTCCAATAAAGTACAAACACTTGATGCACTATTTGTCTCAGGAAAAATTTTCCCATTACTTTCAATAATAAATTTTAATCCCCTGTCTTCAAAAAACCTAATTAGATCATCATTAAAAAATAGTTTAAAAGCATCTCTTAGAAAATCACCGTTGCTGTCATATCCTTTTAAAAAAGATTCCAAAGTATCTGAATTTGTTATATTGCAACGCCCATTACCACTTATAAGAAGTTTTTTACCTAAAATATTATTTTTCTCCAATAGTATTACGTTTTTAACAAGTTGGCTGGCTCTAATTGCTGCCATCATACCAGCAGGTCCACCACCAATTACAACAACTTTTTTTCTGCTATCTATCATTTCATTTTCACTATGATATTTCTTCTTTTTTTAAATTACTAGTAGAAATAATACTTTTTAATAGTCTTTTCTATGAAAATATAAACAAAGATTAAAAACCGTTAAAAAATTTGACGATTTTTTTAGATAAATATGATTGGTTTTATCTTGTTCTTTTATTGTTCCCAAAAATCGTAACCTGCAGGATTTCCAGGAATCCATTCTGGTGGAACTCTATAAGCTCGGTATAAACTCCCATATTCAAAGATATATTCCCATACAATTTCTTTGTCTTTATTTACTTCAAAAATTCGTTTACAGTTTCCTTCTGTAATTAATGTATTTCCATTTGGGAGCCTTTGAGCTGAACTTGTAAAAGGGCTGAAAAATTTATGGTTTTCGCCAGATGGAATTAAATATGATCCATTTCTGTGTGTATATTCCCATTCAATTTCAAGAGTCACTGGATTGAACTCTATTACTCGAGAATATGTTCTGAAATGATTTGGCATTCCTGATAAGCCATATCCTGCAAATCCACCATTGTCAAATACAAGGATATTACCTTCACCTGGAAGACCTTTTGGGATCATATGAGCATGGTGTTGGCCAACTAATCCTTTAAGCATTTTTCCTTCTTTCGTATTTGGTGAATAATTTGGTCCTACCTTCCAGACTATCTCACCTGTTTCTCGGCTAATGATCATGATTATTCTTGAGTGACGAGAGTTAATGATAATATTACCTGGATTAAAACGCTCATCTCCGGCTTCGTACCATTTATTTTCTCCTAAGCGCGACATAGAGTTTGTATGGAGCCAACTGCTTTTTAAAAACCAAACATCTTCCATATCCAGAGTATGCCATAGGATATTGCTGCCCGGGAAAAAATATATGCCTAGTCTAGAAAGGTAATTAAAACCCATCGCATCAATATGATCTGATGCATGCCATTCAAAATCAGTAAAATTTCCACTCCAGTCAACTTCGTATATCACATCATCTACAATTTCATGTTTACTAACTTCTTTTTTATTTTCATTTTTATGGGCAAGAACTAACGTAGTCCCGTTAGTTACAAACTTCTGACCCGGTGCATAATAACCTACAGGATTTCCTTGTCTTTGAAAGTCGTGATGTTGTCTTGCCATCATTGTTCCAGTATTTTCATCATCCCAATTAGAAAAATTCCATACAATACTTCCATTCCATTCTTCTTGAATCATATTGCAGTATTCCCTTCCAAAAATGTAATCATCTCTGGTATTACTTGGTCCAACTGCAGAGCCATCTGGTAGTACTATTACACTGTCTGAAAGATTTTTCCATATGTGCAGTACATTTCCATCCATATCTATTAAAAAAGGTTGATATTTTTCACTTAAACTTGCAATTACTGTATATCCTATAAATGCCTCACTGTAATTGTTATTTATATCATTTTTTATTTCATCTACAGTTTCAATTGATTTTGTGCATATTATACTTGTTCCTGATACGGTAAGTAAAAAAATGCTGATAATGACTGCTATTTTTTGCATCAGGTTTCATCTCATTGATAATTTATATTAAAACTATTACATATAAATTTTGTTATATATGCATATATAGCAAAGATAATTATCATGAAATGCTAATATCTTTTATCAAATAATACAGAATTTATTTGAGAATATCTTACAATATAATTATTATCCTTAAGACGTTTTTTAACATATTTCAAACGTTTTAATATTTCTTTTTTAGGGATTTTTGGCTCGATTTCTTTTGCTTTAGTTTCCTCTCTAAGTGAAAAAGAAAAAACTTGACCTGCGTCAATTCCAACTTCTTTAATAAAATCTAAGGTGTCTTCAATATCGCCTATTTTTTCAGTAGGGAAACCCACTAGCATATGAGTACATATTGTCACACTTGGATATTTTGATTTTATCCTAACAAAAGCATCTTTAATTTTTTCTATATCAGAATATCTATTCATTGATTTAAGAATACGTTGACTTGAGGATTGAATTGGAACATCTAAAATTATAATCTTATTTCTTTTTAATATTTCTTCAATTTCATCTATATATTTAACAAGCCATTGTGGATTTAAATCTCTAATTATTATTTTATACTCTTCATTGGATTCTGTTAGTCTGTCTAACAATTCAGGTAGACTTTTATTGATATCAATCCCATATGCGCCTACGTTATCTGCCGTTATTATAAAACTTTTATATCCACTGTTTAAACCTTTTTTAAATTCCTTTATACATTCATCAAGTGGTTTACTATGAAAAGGTCCTGTTGATGTATTAATAGTACAATATGAACAATTAAATGGGCATCCCCACGAGATTCTGATATGAAATTGATCATTTGCTAAATACATATATGTATATGATGTTTCATCATATAAACTTCTTAAAATATGTAATTTAATTTTATTAAGAATATTTTGGATAAGTCTTTGTTTTCCAAAAATTTGTACTATCGTACCAGATAATGTAAAATTAACTTTATTTTTATTTAAAATGTTTGTATCTTCTATTTCTTTAAATTTTATCTTGTTTTCTGGAAACAAATAATCAATCTGATTGATATCTTTTGTACCAAGCGTTCTTCCGTTAAAAATTTTGTTTAATTCTTTCATATTTACAACAGGAAGACAACCCATAACTATTAACTCAGCATCATATTTTTGAAATTTCTTTATTTTATCTGTTGATATAACTGTTGTTTCTTCTACAGCTGCACATGTAATATAAATTATTATTTCGGCTTGCTTAGGATTGTATACTATTTTAAAATCATTTTTCTCAAAATATTGTTTAAGTTTTGCTGCATCTAAACTTCTTCGTCTACATGATTGTGGCTCACAATATATCAAAATTTTCTTCATTTTCTAATAAATTAATAGTAAGTCAGATATATTTAGGTTATGAAGATGCCTATGCTCTTAAAATTTAAAAAATAAATAAAAAAATTGTTATACTTTGAACACATATATTTATAGTAAAATGAAAATAAAAGATGAAGATATCACTGTTGAAATTCATTCAGACGGTGATATTAAAGAATATACTTCTTTTATTCAACGTAATTGCGATTCAACTATTTATCATACTTATGAATGGATAAATATAGTTAAGAAAAATTTTGGTTATAAACCATATTTTCTTTTAGCAAGAAATAAAGATGACAAAATAAGTGCAGTTCTACCTTTGTTTTTTGTTAATAATTTTTATGGAAAGAGATTGGATTCTATACCGTACTCTCCATATGGAGGTATTGTTGGTAATAAAGAATACACAAAACCTTTAATCAATAAAGCAATCGAGCTTAAAAAACAATTAAATTGCAAATTGCTGATTATAAAAGATGATCCAACTAGCAATAACGGCACTTATAATCAGTTTGATATGGCCAAATATGAAAATTGGTATCATCAAGTTGTAAAAATAGAATCGCCAGATATTATGTGGAACAATTTAAAAAGAACTAATCGGGAAAATCTTTCAAAAGCACAAAAAAATGATAAATTAAGTTTTGAAAAAGTATCTTCTGAAGAAGAAGTAATAGAATTTTATGATTTAGTGAATATAACCTATCGTAAATTAGGTTTTTTACCGTTTTCTTTTGATTTGTTTCTAGACATTTGGAACGATATGTATAAGAAAGGATATGTTGAAATATTTATAATTAGACAAAACAACAAAGCTATTTCTTCAGCATTAAATTTCCTTTTTAAAAATCGTTTTTTTGTAGCTTTTGCAGGCTGGGATCATGAAAAAAAGATGGAAAAAGCTAACAATTATTTAGATTGGATGTCTATGTTATGGTGTTATCAAAAAAGCTACGACATTTTAGATTTTGGTTTAACAACAAAAGATAACGATGGCTTATATTATTATAAATCGTCATTTGGTTCAATTAATTATCCTTATGCACAATATTATTTTCCAAACAATTCGTCTTATGTTGATGTTCATAATTTGTTACTTAAAACAAGTAGAATATTTTTAAAAAGAACTCCCGGAATCATTCATAATAAATTTGGCAATTTTATTAATAGACGTTTCATATAATTTTAACACTCAATTTTTAAATATAAACTGCATGTATACTTCTAAGATGAAGATTTTGTTTATTCAACCGAAATTAAATACAAAATCGAGTTTTTTAAATAAAACAATGAGTATAATTGAGTCTGACCAATTTTATTACCTTCATTTTTCAATTTTTTATTTAGCTCAGATCACACCACTTAATTATTCAATTAAAATAGCAGACGAGCGTTATAAAAAAATTAATTTTAATCAAAATTGCGACCTTGTTGTTGTAACTTTTTCTACTTCATTTGCACATCGTGCTTATGAAATTGCAGATACATTTAGAAAAAAAGGAAAAACCGTTATTATTGGGGGGCAACATGCATCACTTATTCCCAATGAAGCAAAAAATCATGCAGATAGTGTAATAATAGGCGAACCAGATGTTATTTGGCTTCAGCTTTTATCTGATTTTGAAAATGGTAGTCTAAAGCCTTTTTATAAGAATAAAGAATTTCCAAATCCCAATAAAATCAAAAGAGTTAGATTTAATTTTAAAAATAGATTTACTGTTGCAAGAATAGATGCTAGTAGAGGCTGTCCAAACTGTTGTAGATTTTGCTTAGCACCTGTGTTACTTGGAGATAAGCAACGTTTAAGACCTATAGAGAATGTAATTAGTGAAATAAAGTCAACAAAAAATAAGGTTATAAATTTCGATGATTCCTCTTTAACAAACAACATAACGTATGCTAAACAACTTTTTGTCGAATTGAAAAAATTGAATAAAAAATTTATTTGCTGCGGCAATGTTGATACTTTAAACAAAGATGATGTGCTGTTAAAACTTGCAAGAGATGCAGGGTGTATTGCATGGTTCATAGGTTTTGAATCAGTCAATCAAAACGCTCTTGATGAAATCGGGAAAAAAACTAATAAAATAATTGAGTATAAATCAGTAGTTCAGAGAATTCATGAAAATAAAATGGCAGTCATAGGCTCTTTTATTTTTGGTTTTGATGCGGATACAGTTGATGTTTTTGATAAAACGTTAGAAGCGATCAAAAAACTTGGTCTAGATTCTGTAGATTTTAATATATTGACAGTGTATCCCGGAACGCCACTATTTGAAATATTTGAAAAAGAAGAGAGAATACTTACCAAGGATTGGTCAGAATATAATTTTGGAAGAGCAGTTTTTAAACCAAAAAATATGACTTCAACAGAACTTGAGAATAACACGCTGAGGGTTGCACAAAATTTTTTTTCATTTTCTAACATTTTGAGGAGATCGTTACATGCCTTAAAATTAGGTTTTTACCCTTTTATTTTTATATTTTTAAGGAGTTTTTTATTTAGAAAATTCTACAAGTCATGGAAATAATTAAGATAAAACTTATAAATATCTCCTAAAATATGTAATTAAAATGGATATTTTATTTGTTCAACCTGAAACTGCAGATAAAACTAGAAATCCTGTAGAACAATTTTTAAGAAATTTAAAACTGAATGTCCATCCATCCATTACTTTTGAACAGTTAGCTGGTATAACACCTGATAAACATAACGTAAAATTAATGGATGATCGAATTGAGAAAATCAACTTTAACTGGGATGCAGATATAGTTGGCATTACCTCTATGACCACAGAAGCACCTAGAGCATATCAGATCGCTGATGAATTTCGTCGTCGTGGTAAAACTGTTGTTCTTGGTGGTTGGCATCCCTCGGCTTTGCCTGAGGAGGCGAAACAACATGCAGATTGTGTTGTCATAGGTGAATCAGATTATACTTGGCCTCAGCTTTTATCTGATTTTGAAAACGGAACTCTTAAGCCGTTTTATCGTGAGAAAAAACCTGTTGATATTAGCAATCTTCCTTCACCTTACAGAAAAATAAAGAAACACATAACTTTTACTGCCGCTGTTCAACCTTCCCGAGGATGTCCTAATGGTTGCGAATTTTGCTCTATATCAAATGCTACTTATGGTAGATTTTACAGAAAAAGAAAGATTGATGACCTAGTCAAAGAAATCGGGTCTATAAAAGAAAAATACATATTTTTCTTTGATTCTTCTTTAACTATTGATGTTGATTATACTAAAAAACTTTTTAGAGCACTAAAAAAATCTAATAAAAAGTTCAAATGCTTTGGTAACATGGATGTTTTAGGCAATGATGATGAACTACTGGAACTTGCAAGAGATGCCGGTTGTTTGATGTGGTTTGTTGGATTGGAATCAACTTCACAAAAAACAATTAATCATATTAAGAAAAAAAATGTAGTTGAAAAATATTCAGAAATCATAAAAAAAATACATGATTATGACATGTTTGTTTTTGGGAGTCTTATTTTTGGTTTTGATACAGATACTATTGATACATTTGATGATACAAAAAATACTGTTTTTAATTTAGATCTTGATGTAGTAATATTTAGTCTTTTAACTCCATATCCGGGAACTCCTCTTTTTACCAGATTAGAAAAAGAAGGTAGAATTCTTACTAAGGATTGGTCTAAATATAATGAGAATCATGTTGTTTTTCAACCTAAAAACATGACTTCCGAAGAATTATTGTCAGAAACAAATAGAGTTAGAAAAGAAGTTAATTCTTTTTTTGGGCTAGGTAAAAGAAAAATGATTAGTAAGCGAGTATCGAGTAAACTTATTTCAAAAAGTTTCCTTTCTGTTTAATAAATTATTAAACACTCAAAGTCAGTTAATTAAGCGGACCTGGCGGGATTTGAACCCGCGATCTGCAGCTTAGGAGACTGCCGCCCAATCCAGGCTAGGCTACAGGCCCAACATTTTTCTTGTTAATAAAAGAATAGTTAAGAGTCTTTCCATCAAAAACTAAAAAATATTTTTTATTTTATAGGAGGAATAATCTCAGGACTCCTATCAATATTAAACCATGGAACAAAAAGTTTTGATTCTGAAATTAAAAAACGACCAATAATTAGTTTTGGAAGTAATCTGGGTCTATTCCAATAGTTGTCATTCCAAGTATTATCCTTTGAATCCTCAAATACAGCAGATATCATATTTCGCTTGAAAACGTTATTTGAAATTGATATATTGCTTGTGTTCTCAAGGGCGATACCACACTTGTTATTTTGAATTATATTGTTTTTAATAATCGTATTATTACAGATATATGCTACAATTCCACATGCCGTATTTTTTATAATATTGTTCTCAATTATTGCGCCTTCTTGCTTTTCCAAAGAAATGCCAAGTCCTCTGCTTGAATTTTTCACAGTAAAACCTGTGAATGTAACATTCCATATGCCATCTATATCAATAATCCAATCGGTCCCCTGCCCATCAATAATTGTGTCATGTTTATCTTCCCCTTGAAGAGTTAGTGGTTTCCAAATATCGATATATCCATAATAAGTTCCTTCTCTTACATAAATAGTATCCCCGGGATTTGCAGCAGAAATTGCTTGCTGAATAGTTAAATAATCATCAGGAACTGTAATTGTAGATGTATTTATTGTAACGTTTTCTGCGCTAACTAAAACAGCAATACTAAAATTAGTTAGTAACAAAATAGCTACAAAAATTGGTTTGAATAATTTATTATTCATTTTGCCACCTGCAACCATGTTTTAAATAATATGGCAATAAATTATAATTATCATATATAAAAATCTTGCTAAATGGCTATTTTAAAATTGTTTATGCTCAATTGAAAAAGAAGCAGTAGATGTATCATCGATTTCAACTTTTTTATCTTTAATTTGATTTAATCTTACTGTTTCATAAATTATTTCTTTTTTCTTTAATAGTTCTATAAGCCCAGGTATGTGCCCGTCTCCGACTACTGCGATTATTTTTTCGTATTTCTCGCTTGCAGATATAAGTTGTTGAGCCATGAATGTATTTCTTTCATCGATTAAAACACGTTTTATCGTTGGAAACTTTTTACCGATTTCATTTAGATAAACATCAAAATTTTCTTGAATATTATCCAGTTCTTTTTCAACTCTTTTTTTACTTATGAAAAACCCGCCTATTCCGGAGAACATGATTTTTATTTTTTCGTTTATACTCATCTTTTTAAGCATTTTTGAAAACATAACTTGTGCATTCATATCGATAAAAGATAGAGGTATCTGATGGCTTTGTGCATATTCTATTGTTGTAATCATCTCTTGACCTGCTTGCACACCATATTCATTGGCCATGCCATCTTGAAAACGGGCGAGTAGCTTGTATATTATCGGCTGGTTTTTACTTGCTTCTTGATATTTTTCTGGATTTGTTTGTTTAAGCATAAGACCTTGATATCTTTGGTTATCCAGTTCTATGCATAGTATATCAGGCTGTTTTTGATCAAATATATCTGTTATTTGTTTGCTTAGATCAAATACATGCCCGGTTCCGATTAGTGTTATCATTTTTATGGTGAATGATGTTTTGATTGATTAATTTATTTTCTATTTAATTCTAAAAATATGTCTTTACGTCTATAGTCGATAAATAAATCGACAATGTTATATATGATGTTTTACAAAATATATATTATGGAAAACGTAATAGATGATTATAAAATAAGTGAACTATCCCGAGCATGGATAGAAATACAAAAAGAATTAGGTCTTTTATAAACCCATTTTTCTTTATTTTACTAATATCTATAATACTCTGCTTTGTATGGCCCCTCAACAGAAACACCGATATACTCTGCCTGTTTCTTAGAAAGCTTTGAAAGTTTAATACCAAGTTTCTTAAGATGCAGACGAGCAACTTCTTCATCCAAAACTTTAGGAAGCATATACACGCCAATATCATACTTTTTATTCCAAAGCTCAATCTGAGCAAGACACTGATTAGTAAAACTATTACTCATAACAAAACTTGGATGACCATTTGCACAACCAAGATTAACAAGACGACCTTCAGCCAACATAAATATCTCATGACCATCAGCAAAAATATACTTATCAACCTGAGGCTTGATATTTACTTTTTTAATACCAGGGACCTTATTTAGCTTATCAACCTGAATCTCATTATCAAAGTGACCAATGTTACAAACAATAGCTTGATTCTTCATATTCTTCATATGCTCTGCAGTAATAATATCACAGTTACCTGTGGCAGTAACATAAATATCAGCTTCAGATAAAGCATCTTCCAAGGTTGTAACCTCATAGCCTTCCATAGCAGCCTGGAGTGCGCAAATCGGGTCAATTTCAGTTACAAGCACACGAGCACCAAAACCACGCATACTCTGAGCGCAACCTTTTCCGACATCACCATAACCACAGACAATAACAACCTTACCTGCAACCATTACACCAGTTGCACGTTTAATACCATCGGCAAGGCTTTCACGACAACCATATAAATTATCAAATTTACTTTTAGTAACACTATCATTAACATTAAACGCGGGAAACAAAAGACTACCTTCTTTTTTCATCTGATAAAGCCTATGAACACCAGTAGTAGTTTCCTCAGAAACACCTCTTATATCTTTTACAATACGATGCCAACGACTAGAATCTTTTTTATAACTCTCTTTCAAACAAGTCATAAGTTCTCTTAAATCCTCAGGCTCAGAACTATAATCTTTATCAAGCAACTTAGGATTTTCTTCAACCTCATAACCCTTATGAACCATAAGAGTAGCATCGCCACCGTCATCAACAAGTAATGTAGGCCCTTTACCATTTCCAAAATCAAGAGCTTTACTTGTACACCACCAATAATCTTTAAGATTTTCACCTTTCCAAGCAAAAACAGGAGTACCCGCCTCAGCAATTGCAGCAGCTGCATGATCCTGTGTACTAAAAATATTGCAGCTTGCCCAACGAACATCAGCACCAAGTTCTTTAAGAGTTTCAATGAGAACAGCGGTTTGAATAGTCATATGAAGACTACCAGTAACACGAGCGTTTTTCAAGGCCTTTTTAGGACCATATTTTTCACGGGTTGCCATAAGGCCAGGCATTTCATTTTCAGCAATATCTATTTCTTTTCTACCCCACTCTGCAAGTTTAATATCTTTAATCTTATAATCTATCGTTTTTGCCATTATATATCACACCTAAACTTATTTTAATATCATTTTCGCATCAACAACACAAATATCGTCCTTATAAACAAAAACAGGGTTCAAGTCCATCTGGTCAACATGCTTTATTAGTTCTTCACCAATTTTTGAAACCTTTGTAATAAGATCGATTACCAGTTCTTTATTTGCAGGAATATTTCTAAAACCCTCAAGAAGTTTTTTACCTTTTATTTCTTCAATCATTTCTTCTGCATCTCCGGGTTGTAAAGGTACAACCCTAAAAGTTACATCCTTGTAAAGTTCAGTATAAATACCGCCGATACCCGCCATAATAGAAAGACCAAAAGTTGGATCCTGTACAAGACCCACGATTATTTCTACACCTTTTTCTTCCATTTGATCAACTAGCAAGTTTTCGGTTGGAAACTTCTTTTTAAACTCTTTAAATGTTTTTATAAGTTCATCTTTATTTTTTATTCCTAGTTTTACTCCACCTACATCTGTTTTATGAAGAATTTTACTTGAACAAACCTTTAATGCAACAGGAAATTTAAGACCAAGATTATCAAGATCACTTTCTTTGTTTACAACCTTGTATTTAGTTGTTCTAATGCCGTATGCTTTCATTAAATCCTTTACTTCGTTTTCAGCAAGAGGCCCTTTTCTTTTAACAAGCTCTTTTACTTTCTTGTT
>Ga0105099_10000593_pt1 | contig 24296 bp, 23 predicted proteins | sample PPLLak3cmMay2015_2_FD_79138 | JGI IMG/M metagenome (GOLD analysis project Ga0105099, IMG submission 79138) | Freshwater sediment microbial communities from Prairie Pothole Lake near Jamestown, North Dakota, USA - PPLs Lake P8 Core (1) Depth... | ecosystem: Environmental > Aquatic > Freshwater >... | reverse complement strand
TTCGGCAATCCCCTTGAGGGCCTGCTCGTAATTCCGTGCCGTGCCGACGCTGTGAATCCTGCCGTCGTCCCGATGATCGTGACGTCCTGTACCCAGGGCGACCTTCTGTGATATGGCATGCTCGGATTGGGCTTTTGGTGCGCGGAAGCTCGGCATGTTTTCCCCGTTACCTGTCGTCCCCTGGCAGAGGCGGTCCTGATTCTATTGCGACCGCCTGAGCCCCGTGCAGTTCCGGCAGCTTTTTGAGATAGCGGTCAATGGTGCTGCGGTTGACCTTGCAGCGGTGCTGCACCCGCAGCCACTCGGCCAGGTCGGCGCACGAGGCGCCTGCCCGTTTCATCGCAACCAGCTCGGCACGGTACCTGTCGAGGCGACTCCTGCGGTAGAGCTTGCGCCTCGCCTCGGCGCGGCGGGCACGGATGCGCTCCACCTCCGCCAGTGCGTCAAATGTCTCGTCCCCCTTGCTCATGCTGCTGTCCTCCCCATTGTGTCGCATCGATCCCCGCAAACCCGCGCCGGTGTTGTCCCCGCGCTGTGTCCGCGCATGCTGACACAGCGCGGGGACTGAGGGGGCAGTATAAACACCGACAACATTCGCACATGCCGAGCAGCTGCATATGCTGCCTACGGTAATTACTATGACCCCCTCAGTTTCCGCTCCGCGCATCAGCGCGGATAACCAGGAACGCCGGCAAGTGCAGACGTTCCGCCGTCTGGTGTTCCGCATCACACCGGGACAGGCCGCCGTCATGTTCCATCATTGCGGCGCGCTCCTCCCGCAATTCCATGAAGTGGCCATTGGGCCGAGCCTTCATGGCGGCATCTCCAGGTCATCCTCGGTCAAAAATAATACGGTCTCTTCGGGGGTTTTATCCGTAACAGCGTCACAAGCCGCATCTGTTGTGGATTTGTATGTTACGTTTTGCATGTCGGAAACGAAACATGTCGGATGACGTGACGGAGAATGTGTCGGATAGTGTGTCGGATGATCCGTCACGGGCAAATCCGCATGGTTATTGGTTTGTGACGTTGTTACGGATAATTCAGGGGGGTAGGTCAGATATCGTGAAAAGGCCTCTTTGAATTGATCGAGGGTGTACCCTTTGGCGGTCTCTATCCCGATTCGGATGGTATGGGAAAGGATGCCGTATTCCCGGAGACGCTTTGCCACCTGTCGGGGAGTTATCGCATTCCCCCGGTTGAAGGTGGCCCAGGGCTTTTCCTCATCGGCGCACAGGAGCCGAATCAGCTCTGCCGTGGTTATCCGGACCCGGTCATGGCCGAAGATCTCCCGGATGTCGGCAAGGAGTTCCGTGCCGACGGTCTGCGCCGCGCTCTCGTTGCCTGACAGTTTCAGCGCCGCCGTAGTGCCGAGCTGCAGCCAGTCGTTGCCGGCCGTCATGGCAATGGCAAGGAGCGGCTCCCAGTTGTCCTGCGCCCGGTCGTTCAGGCTTTGGGGCAACGGTGGCCGGGCCTGCCTCACCTGGTCCCGGTAATCCTCGGCAAAACGCGACAGCTTTGAGCGCAGGGCATCGAACAGCCCCGGTTCGGCATGGCGGATGCGGGCCACCTCTTCGTGGGGCAACTTGCGCCGCAATTCCAGGATGATGGCCCTGTCCATCAGGGTGTCGGCAACACGGCCGATCCCCGCTAAGGCCTTGGCCCCCCAGGTGTTGAACCTGGTCGGGGTGAAACTGTCACCCACGGTGCGGATGACATAGGCGCTCTCGCGGGTATGGCCGCTGTTCAAAATTCCGCGCAGCTCCTCGTTGTCTTTCATGAAGGCGTCGGCCTCGTCGATCAGCAGGGTGGGACACCAGGCGTCGATGGTGCGGTACAGGGCCGCCGGGGAAATGCTGCTGGTGGTGATGGCCCGGGCAGACAGCCGTCCCAGGAGAAACAGGAGCTGCGACTTGCCGCACCGTTTCTCGGGTGCGGTAATGATCGCCAGCGGCGCAACCTGCACCACGTCGATAAACCAGGTCATGGCGGCCCACAGGGCGACCGTATGGGCGGTCTCCCGTTCGCAGACGATGAACCGCCGGACCGTGGCGGCGATGTCGGCCAGCAGTTTCGCCGGTTCTACCTGATCCGGCCAAGGCTCGACCTCGGCAAAGGGAAGGTCATCGGCAACGGTACCCTTGCGGGCATCCCTGACGGCTGCATCCAGGGTCGCGGGCCGGACGCCGAGCGCCCGTGCTTCTTGCCTGCGCACCTGGTCGTAGTGCAGGGGGGGGAGTTTTGACAATCTCTCGATAACTGCTTCCAGTGGGTATTCGGGGAATGCGTTTCCGGCGAGTGTGGGAGGTGCGGGAGCGGTCGCATCCTCAATACAGCTTATGACCGCCTCCGGTCCTGCAAGCCGGGCCAGGTCGTTGAAGTCGGTATCCTTCTCTGTCCTGGTGGCGGGAAATCGGGGCACGGCAAGCAGGCCTGACACAACCAACGCCGCTTCGGTGGCTTTCGTCATACCGGGGTTTCCCTCTGTGGCGTGATCGTCATCGGCACAGACGATCAAGGCAGTGTCGGGATACTTTTGCCGCAGCGCCTCTGCCACCGGCTTCAGGTTGCCGGCCGTGAAGGAGCAGGCCACGGCATGGCCGGTGAGTTCATGGAGCGTGGCGCCGGTCGCGTAGCCTTCGGCAATCAGGATCCTGCCGTTTGCTTGGCCGATGGCGTGGTAACAGCCGGTTATGGCTGTGCCGGCCTTGAACCTCTTGCTGCCGTCCGGCAGGATGAATTGCAGGCCGTGCATGGTCCCGGCGGTGTCCCGGATGGGGACCAGAAGCGCTTCCCACAGTTGCCGGATGCCATGGGGCTTGATAGCCTTTGCAGCAAGGTAGGGATGCTTTTCATCAACGTCCCGGCCTTTTTTCCAGAGATACGCCGATCTCTCCCGGCATTGCTTACGGATCTCCCGCTCCAGTATGGCGGCCTCTTCCTTCGCCTGTTTCACCCGAACCAGGAAGGCGGCCTGCTCTTCCGGATTCCTGCCGGAAGCAGCCTGCCAAGTTTCCGAGATGCCGGAGCGCCAACAGCCGAATATGCCGCCTGTGCCGTCATCGAAGAGTTTGCACCAGCCGGCCTTATCGTTCTTCCGGACACTGGTGGCAAACCTGACCATTTTGCCCGGAACGATGTCGGAAGGGCGAGGGGCGCCGCCTGTTGCTTCCCGGATTGCGTCGAGAAAATTCTCACTACTCACAGGCCGTCCCCTATGTGGGCTGTCCTTCGATAAGCGCCCGGATATCTGAAATTTTCCAGGCTGTAATCTTCGGGCCGAGCTTTACCGGTTGCGGATACCGACCGGACTTGACCCCGGCCCACCAGGTACTCTTGGAGACCGGAATGATCGGGGGGATCGGTGGATTGGCCTTGGGATTGCCGATGATGTGGGGGAGCCGGACAAAGCCCGTTTCCGGCAAGGTTGGTTTGGCTACGATGATTTCCATTCGAACCGCCTCCATGGTTTCTTTGTTGGATTAACAAAAAAGGCCATCACCCTTTCAATCAGGGTAATGGCCTTTGCTTAAAGACACGAAGTCTTGTGCCGTGACCTTGACCCCGCCATGTAAGCGGAATCAACATATGTCGTACGGCATTATACCAATTCAAACGATAACGTCAATAAGAATTATCAGCTAAAACTTTGTTAAAACAATATGTTACAGATGGAAAACCTGGGAAACATGGTGAACGATTACCATCCGAAAGGGACGTGACTACCGGGACGTCCGACCAGTTAACGGTATAACCTTCGCCCCGCTCTTGAGACCGTCCAGATAATCGGCCCATGTCTGCATCATCTTCCGGCGCTCGGCAAGGTGAGACGTCCGATTATAGGCTCGGCCGTTCGGGTCTTTGACGGCGTGGGCCAGTTGATGCTCAATGAAGTCAATCCGGACCTGTAGGACCTCGTCGAGGATCGTCCTTGCCATCGCCCTGAAACCGTGGCCGGTCATGGTGTCCTTATCATATCCCAAGTATCGCAGGGCGGCATTTATTCCGTTCTCGCTCATCGGTTTTGAGGCGCGGCCAGGAAAGAGATACTTCCCACTCCCGGTAACCGGCTGTAGTTCACGAAGAATCTCAACCGCTTGCTTGGAAAGGGGTACAAGGTGCGGTTGCTTCATCTTCATTTTTTCCGCCGGGATGTTCCATTCGGCATTCCCAAGGTCGATTTCCGCCCATTCCGCTTTCCGTAGCTCACCTGGACGGACAAAGACGAGGGGGGCAAGGCGTAGGGCACTCTTCACGACAAATCCGCCCTGATAAGCGTCTATCTCCTTCAGAAGTCTCGCTACCTCTTTCGGGTCCGTGATACTGGCATGGTGCTTTACCAGCCGCTTTGAAAGCGCTCCCTTCAATGCCGTCGTGGGGTCTCCATCGGCCCGCCCGGTCACCGTGGCATACCGGAACACTTGGCCGCAAACAATCTTGATACGGTAGGCCGTTTCAATCACTCCCCGGGCCTCGATGTTCTGCAGCATCCGCAAAACCTCAGGGGCCTTGATTTCCGAGATAGGTCTACTGCCGATTACCGGGAACACATCCTTTTCAAGACGGCTTATCACCATAACAGCATGTGACGGGCTCCATACTGGTTCATTCTTGCCGTACCACTCCCGGGCCACAACCTCGAAGGTGTTCGCCGCCTTCTCAGCATTTGCCACCTTACGGGCTTTCCGGGCTTCTCCAGGGTCGATAGCAGCGGCTATCAGGCGTCGGGCCTCTGTCCTTTTGTCGCGAGCGTCTGAAAGGGTTACCTCCGGATACGTTCCGAGAGCTAGGAGCTTTTCTTTGCCGCCGAAACGATACTTAAACCGCCAGCACTTGCTACCGTTCGGAGTTTTCTTGCCGGGTGGCATTACAAGAAGAAATAAACCGTCACCATCGAAGAGTTTGAACTGTTTTTCAGTGGGCTTTGCGTTGCGGACTTTAACGTCTGTCAGTGCCATAGGTCACCTCGCTACAGCAGTTTGTTTAAAAGTTTGTTGACGAATGTCGCCTCTTCCTGAGTAAACCGAAGAACGGAGCGTCCCTTCCAAATTTCTATGGTTCCATCCATGACCACCCTCACAGAAGGTTTCACCTCCGTAGCCCCATGTATCAACGTCTCTTTTTTCCTTGCTGAAGAAGGGTCAATCCCTTTACCGAGAAGGAGACGCGCTTCCGCCCGCATCAGACGAGCATCTGACAAGGATACATCGGGGTATTTACCAAATGAGAGCAGTTTCTCTTTTCCTTCAAAGCGGTATTTATAGCGCCACAACTTACGTCCGCTCGTCTCAATTTGGAGGAAAAGGCCTGCACCGTCAAACATCTTGATGGGTTTATCGCAGGGTAGGGCTGATTCAATTTCAGTCTCGGAAAGTGGGGAAATTCGCATAGACATGCCGTGTTCTCCCATTACACAAGGCTTTACAGACTTTTCAGGGGTAGTCTATTTTTGGTAGGAGGGGTAGATGCTGCAAATCTACCCCTGATCGGGCTGGATGTCAATACACAATCGTGGACAGCAATAGACGCCAGATAAAGAAAAAGCCCCGATTTCTCGGGGCTATTTGGACACCATCGGATTTCGATGGATAATTAACTGGCGGAGAGATAGGGATTCGAACCCTAGGTACGTTGCCGTACACCTGATTTCGAGTCAGGCACCATCGACCACTCGGACATCTCTCCTCAGTGACCAAGCATTATCTTAAAATACCTGGCGAATGTCAAGCTGCAAGCCTCTGCAGTGTTTAATCCCAATCCTGGAAACCAGTTCCCTGCAGTTCTATCCCCTTCATCCCTGTAAATTCGCTCTTGGAGTTTCCTTCCCGTAGCGCTCCGCCAGATAGGAGCTTCTGACGTACGGCCCGCTCTCCACATGCCCGAAGCCCATCGCCAGGGCCTTTTCCCGGTAACGGTCGAAGGCCTCGGGGGGCAGATACTCCTGAACCGGATAGTGCCGCTTGCTCGGTGCCAGGTACTGGCCGATGCTCAGGTAGCGGCAGCCTGCCTCCAGCAGGTCGGCAAAAACCCCGACCACCTCGTCCTCCCTCTCCCCCATGCCGAGCATGACCCCTGATTTGCTCCGAACGGCAGCATTCATGTCAGCGATGATCCGCAGTACCCGGAGGGACCGTCGATAGTCGGCGCCATCCCGGATCGGGTACAGGCGCGGAACCGTTTCCACGTTATGGCCAAGGATGTCCGGTCGGGCAGACACAACCTTTTCCAGACTCTCCCGGTCACCCTGAAAATCAGGGATCAGCAACTCGATGGTCGTGTCGGGAGAGACAGAGCGGATCTCCCGCACCGTTTCCACATAGAGGCCCGCGCCACCGTCCGGAAGGTCGTCGCGGGTGGGACTGGTGACCACCACATGGCGAAGCTTCAACCGCCGGATCGCCTCTGCCACCCGTTGCGGCTCTTCGAGGTCGGGTGGCAGGGGTATCCTCTTCGTGACATTACAGAAGGAGCAAAGCCGGGTGCAGATCGTGCCGAGAATGAGAAAAGTCGCCTGATTGTTGGCATAGCATTCGCTGATGTTCGGGCAGTGGGCCTCGCGGCAGACGGTGTGAAGGCGCAGGTCTTCGAGGAGCTGATCCATGTCACGGTGGGCAACGGGTGAAATCTTTTTCTGCAGCCACGCGGGACGGCGGGAGCGGATCATGGCGCTTCTCCGGCAAGATTCCAGGCAGCCGAGCAGTATTTCGCCTCCCGCAGCTGCCCGGCTTTTTTCTGTTCCTCGCTGTCGGGAATGCTGCTGTGCAGGCTGATGCCGAGATTCTCCTCGAACGAGGTTCGGAGCTGTTCCTTCAGCAACTCCGGCTCCAGCGGGAATCCTGCCTCGGCCAGGGAGGTTGCCCCTTCGGGAACCGCACAGCGGAGAAAAGTCCAAGCCTGGGATAATGCCGGGCGCAAGGGAATGGAGCCGTGCTGGAAGATCCGGCCGCGCGAGCGGCGCTGGGCGTTGCCGCCGAGTTTACGGCCGTCAACCAGGATATCGTACTCTTCGGTGCCGGCAAAGCAGAGCGGAGTCCGTTCGCCAAGCAGCGCGGGACGCAGCGGGGAATCGATGGCAAAACCGGGGGACAGACCAATCTTACGGTAGGCAAGGAGCAGAAAGCCGCAGAGTCGCCGGAACGACTCTTTGACGCCGATGATGCCCGCGATCTGGCCGGGGGTGCAGACGATGCTGTAGGTCAGCTCCTCGGCATGAAAGATACAGCCGCCTCCGGTCACCCGCCGCACCACCGGAATCCCGGCCAGGGAGCAACCTTCCAGGTCAAGGACCTCGTCCGGTTTCTGGAAGCGGCCAAGGGAGAAGGCCGGCTGACTCCAGCCGTAGAAACGCAGTATCGGCAGCGAACTGCCGGGATCGAAACAGGAGAGCAGAGCCTCGTCAAGGGCCATGTTGCCCGGTCCGTCAAGCGACCCGCTATCGATCAGCCGCCAGAATTTTGAGGAATCGGTCATTTGAGTATATCCGCCCGGTAGGGACAGCCCCCGGAGCCTGCGTAAAGCAAGGGCACCCACAGGGGGGTGCCCCTACACATAAAAGATTTCCTGTTACTGAAAGTAACGGAGCTACCGTCAACCGCTGCAGCAGACGTTGATTTCCCGCGCCGCTTTCGTCTCGTCCAGCCGCGAGACCGGCATGGTTCGGGGAGCCTGGAAAAGCGCCTCGGGATTGGTTTCGGCCAGTTCGGCAGCCTCGATCATCACGGCGATGAAGGCATCAAGGGTTTCCTTGCTCTCGGTCTCGGTCGGCTCGATCATGATCGCCTCTTTGACGATCAGCGGGAAATAGACCGTGGGCGGATGGAAGCCGCGGTCGATGAGATACTTGGCGATGTCGAGGGCATGGACGCCCTGCTTCAGCTGCCGGGAGGCGGAAAAAACGCATTCATGCATGCAGGTCTTGTCAAAGGGCAGGTCGTACCAACCCTTCAGCCGGCTCATGACATAGTTGGCATTCAGCACCGCCTGCTCGCTCACCTCCACCAGGCCATCCCTGCCGAGCATGGTGATGTAGGCCAGCGCCCGCACCAGCACCCCGAAGTTGCCGTAAAAGTTGGCCAGTCGGCCGATGCTTTCCGTATTCGTTTCTTCAAGAGAGTAGCTGCCGTCAACCCGCCGCACCACCGTGGGCGATGGCAGGAAGGGCCGCAGCTTTTCGCTCACTCCGACCGGACCGCTCCCCGGCCCGCCTCCGCCGTGGGGGGTGCCGAAGGTCTTGTGCAGGTTGACATGCATGACGTCAAAACCGATATCGCCCGGCCGCACCTTGCCGAGAATCGCGTTCAGGTTGGCGCCGTCGCAGTAGACCAGGGCGCCGAACTGGTGGGCGATGGCGCAGATCTCCGCCACCTGGGGATTGAAGAGACCGAGGGTGTTGGGGCAGGTCATCATTACCGCCGCCACCTCATTATTCATGGTCTGACGGAAGACGTCAAGGTCCATGTCGCCGGAGGGCGTGGTCGGCACCGTGAGCACCTCGTAGCCGACCATGGCGGCAGTGGCAGGGTTGGTGCCGTGGGAGGAGTCCGGCACCACCACGAAGCGGCGCTGCTGTCCCTGTGAGCGGTGCCAGGCGGCAATCATCATGATACCGGTCATTTCTCCGTGGGCGCCGGCCAGAGGCTGACAGGAAAAGGCCGCCATGCCGGTGATCTCTGCCAGGAGCTGCGACAAGCGGTGAATCACCGCCAGCGAGCCCTGCACGAATGACTCACCGGAAGGGAGAAAGGGCAACAGCGGGTGGGCAGCGGCAAAGGGCCGGACCGCCTCCTCGGCCGCCTTGACGTTGTATTTCATGGTGCAGGAGCCAAGCGGGTAGAAGTTCGTGTCCACGGAGAAGTTTCGCCGCGAAAGATTGCTGAAATGGCGCACCACCTCAAGCTCGCTCAGCTCGGGCAGCCCGGCTGACTCAGCCCTGAGGAGATCGACAGGGAGGTCGGCAGCCCGCGGCACATCACTCCGCGGGAGTATGGTGCCGTGCCGGCCGGGGACGGATTTTTCGAAGATCAGCTCCATAGCACCTCCTCCAGCCGTGTCGCCAGGGTCTCGATCTCCGCTCGGCTGCGCTTCTCCGTTACCGTGACCACCATGCAGGACTCCAGCCCCGGGTACCAGCGGCCCAGGGGCATCCCGGCGGCGATCCCTGCCGCCAGGAGCCGTTCGCAGACGCTTGCGGCCTCCTTCGGCAGCGTGAGGGTGAATTCGTTGAAGGTCGGCCCCCCGCTGAGAAGCGACACCCCGCGGATGTTCCCGAGTATTGCCTTGGCATACTGGGCCTTGTCGTAGTTGAGTCGTGCCAGCTCTGCAATCCCTTCCCTGCCGAGGGTAGAGAGGAAGATCAGGCCGCGCAGGGCACAGAGGCTCTGGTTGCTGCAGATGTTGGAGGTGGCCTTCTGGCGCCGGATGTGCTGTTCACGGGCCTGGAGGGTGAGAACAAAGCCACGCCTGCCGGACGTGTCCACGGTCTCGCCGACAATCCGCCCCGGCAGGTTGCGGATATGCTCCTTTCGCACCGCCAGGAAGCCGAAAGATGGGCCGCCGAAAGAGAGCGGATTACCGAGACTCTGGCCGTCGCCAACCGCCAGGTCGGCACCCATCTCGCCGGGAGTCTTGAGTAGACCGAGGCTGATCGGGTAGACGGAGACGACCGTCAGCGCGCCGCGGCCACGGGCTGCCGCGGCCAGGTCGCTGAAGTCGTCGACCCCGCCGAAGAAGCTGGGGTTCTGCAAGACGATGGCAGCGGTTTCGTCATCAAGCGCGGCGAGGAATTCCTGCCGGTCGGTCAGGCCCTCCCCGGTCGTGATCTCGACGATCTCCACTTCCAGGTTGGCCAGGTAGGAATGCACAATCTGCCGCGAAAAGGGATTGACCGCAGCATCCATGAGGATTTTCTTCCTGCCGGTGATGCGCAGGGCCATGAGGGCAGCCTCTGCCAGGGCGGTGCCACCGTCGTAGAGGGAGGCATTGGTTGTTTCCATACCGGTCAATCGACAGATAACGGTCTGGTATTCGTAGAGGGCCTGAAGGGTTCCCTGGGAACATTCCGGCTGGTACGGGGTGTAGGAGGTGGCAAACTCGGCCCGCCCGGCCAGATGGTCGACAACCGCGGGGATCAGGTGGTCGTAGCTGCCGCCGCCGATAAACGGGACGATGTCGCGCCGGTCCAGCCCGGCCAGCCGTTCCAGCCCGGCCAGCATCTCGAATTCCGACATACCCTCCGGCAGCTCGAAGGAGCGGGCCCGCAGCTCAGACGGGATAACGGCAAAGAGCTCGGCAATGCTGCTGACGCCGATGACAGCAAGCATCTCCCGGATCTGTGCCGGGGTCTGGGGACAGTAGCCGGAGCGATTCACGAAAGTCCCCCGAGGTATTCCTGGTACTGTTCGCGATTCATCAGACGCTGCAATTCGCCGGGCTCGGCAATCTCCAGTTCCACCAGCCAGCCCTCCTCTTCGGGACTCTGATTGACAATCTCCGGACGGCTTTCCACCTGCACGTTTACCGCGATCACCCGTCCCGAAACCGGGGCATAGATATCGCTTGCCGCCTTGACCGACTCGAGGGCGCAAAGCACCTCCGACTGCTTCGCCTCCCGGCCCGGACGGGGCAGCTCGACAAAGGTGATATCACCCAGCTGCTCCACAGCATAGGCGGTAATGCCGACTAAGCCTCTTTGGCCGTCGAGCCGCAGCCATTCGTGTTCCTTGGTGAAATAGTAGTCCATGCGTTCATCCCTCCGCAGTGAAATGTGAAGTTACGCGCAACTGTAACCTGTATGGAAATTTCCAGCAAAGAAACTGCGTAAAAACCTTTTTCAGCCACGGATGCACACGGATATTCACGGATAAAATCTTTTACAAGAAAAAGATTTAAACCCCTACAAGCTTTTCAGTTTTGTTTCACATCCGTGTTCATCCGTGTGTATCCGTGGCAAAAGCTTTTTTGGTTCAGGCCTGTCCTGGCACTCAACAACCAACCGCTATCAGTTTGGCTGCTATTTCCGCAACGACCCGTCCCGATAGAACGGCAACTCCACCACCGTTGCCTCCAGGGACAGCCCTTCCTGGCCGACCTGGAGTGAAGCACCGATCTCTGCCGCGTCAGGCGCCACATAGCCCATGCCAATGCCGCAGCCGAGCATAGGGGAGAAGGAGCCACTGGTTACCGTGCCGACCGGCTCGCCCTGCCGGAAGATCCCATAGCCGTGGCGCGGCGAGCGCCGGGAAGCAACCCGGAAGGCCACCTTGACCCTCCGGAGACCTTCGGCCTGCTGACGAAGCAGAGCCTCCCGGCCAACAAAATCCCGGCTGAAATCCACGAACTTTTCGAGTCCTGCCTCCAGGGGGGTGGTCGTCTCATCCAGGTCATTGCCGTAGAGACTGTAGCCCATCTCCAGGCGCAGCAGGTCCCGTGCCCCGAGTCCGGCCGGCCTGACGCGTCCATCTTCCAACAGGAGTTGCCACAGTTCAACGATCCGGTCATTTCTGCAGTAGATTTCGTAGCCAAGTTCGCCGGTATAACCGGTGCGGCTCACAATCGCTTCGTCACCGAGTATGTCCATCTGCCGGAATCCGAAGAAAGAAACTTTCTCAACTTCCGCGCCGAAAAACCTCACCAGCACCTCCCGGGAAAGGGGCCCCTGGATGTCCAGCTTGCCGCTGTGGCCGGTACCGTCTGAAAAATGTGAACAGGACTGCAATCCCGCCTGGATCGTCGCAAAATCTTTTTCCTCAGGCCCGGCGTTTACGACCACCATTAGCTGATCGTCTGCCAGCCGGTACACCGTCAGGTCGTCGACAATACCGCCCTGCTCATTGAGGAGAAATCCGTAGCGGCAGCGACCAACCGCTATCGTGTCGAGCCGGAAGGAGAACAGCCGTTCGAAGCCTGCTGTGGCAATATTCCCCTGGAAGAGAAACTGGCCCATGTGGCAGGTATCGAACAGGGCGGCCGACTCCCGGCACCAGCGGTGTTCTGCCAGGATACCGTCATACTGGAGCGGCATCAACCAGCCGCCAAAGGGCAAGAGACGGGCTGCAAGCCGTGTATGCTCCCCCATGAGGGGTGTTTTTTTCAGGGATTCCATGCAATCTCCGAATGACCGGGAGGATCTTTCTGCGTTGGGAACAGTATACCAGTAACTGCGGATTTTTTCGGCAGGACAGATGCAAAAAAGGGAGGCCGCCTCTTTCCGGCGACCTCCCTGCTGCTGACTTTTCCCGCTGCGACAAGTCGCGAGGTGATATCGATCTTACTCTACCTTCATCGCGACAAACAGCGCGGCCTCTCCCCGGTGCAGGAGAAAGCGGACAATCTCCCCTTTTTTAAGCGTAGAGATCGCCTTTGCATACTCCGTGCTGTCACCAATAGCAGTGCTGTTGATTTGCGTGATGATGTCTCCCCGGGCAAGGCCCGCATCTTCGGCCAGGCTCCCCGCTTTGACTTCCATCACGACGACACCTCGGGTCTGGTTTGTCCGCAACTGCGCGGCCAGTTCCTTGGTAATATCCGAGACCACGATACCAAGCTTTTCCTGGATCTTTGCGCTCTGCTGCACCGTTACGCCACTATCGACCATCTTCTCAATGATAACGGTCTTCTCTATGATCTTCCCGTTTCGCAAGACCTTGACAACAGCTTTTTTACCGACAGGGGTCACCGCGGCAAGCCGGGGAAGTTCATGCATATCCGCGATGGGTTTTCCATCAAAATCCAGGATGATATCACCGACCTTGAAACCGGCCTTTTCCGCCGGGCTGTCCTTCATCACTTCCGAGATGAGAGCGCCCTTGTCGTTTTTCATGCCAAATGATTTGGCAAGATCGGGAGTAACCGGCTGCACCGAAACACCCAGCCAGCCCCGCGTCACCTTGCCCGTTTCCCGCAGCTGCGTGATAACCGACTTGGCCATATTAACCGGAATGGCAAATCCGATCCCTTGGCCACCGGATACGATGGCGGTATTGATGCCGATCACCTCGCCCTTTGCGTTGAAAAGCGGCCCGCCGGAATTACCGGGGTTGATGGACGCGTCGGTCTGGATGAAATCGTCGTACGGTCCGCTGCCGATAACCCTGCCTTTGGCGCTGACGATCCCGGCGGTCACTGTCTGACTGAGGCCAAAGGGGTTGCCGATAGCCAGGACCCATTCGCCCACTTCAATGGCATCGCTGTCGCCAAGGGGGACCACGGGCAGATTATCCTTGGCTGCGATCTTGATCAGTGCCAGGTCGAGCTTTTCGTCGGAGCCCTTCAGCTCACCCTTGAATTCCCGGCCATCGGAAAGCTTGACATTGATTTCGTCGGCCCCGACCACCACATGGTTATTGGTGAGGATGTATCCTTCATCGCTGATGATGAAGCCGGAACCGAGGCTTCTTTGCTTATGCGGGCGCTGAGGCATGCCCCGGAAAAAACGTTCGAAATCACTGAAGGGATCTGAACCGAAAGGGCTTGTCTGAGGCTGGTTAAACTGCTGCTGTGGATTGACTGTTTTCGAGGTGCTGATATTGACAACCGAGGTCGTGAGCTTTTTGGAGAGTTCGACAAAATCAGGCGGGGCGTTCTTGGCAACAGCAAGTCCTGTCGAAAAGGATACAATAGAAGCGGTCACAATGACCATCAGCACATGATATAGTGATGTGCGCATGGGATAATACCTCCTCGTGATAGTTTGGCAAGGAATGCCGTTTCTAATGGTATAGATGGGGTGCCTATTTGTCAACCCGGTGCCGGAATCTGAAAAAGACCAAAGGATTCCGCGAAATCTGCCGCGGCAAGATACAAAAAAAAGCGGGACGACCAATCCCTTTCAAGGATTGGTCGTCCCGCCCAATGTTTCTGACACTATTTTTCCGAAACCCTGCCGGGGCCGGTTAGTCTTCTTCCTTCAGAATGTAACCAACGCCGCGCACGGTGTGAATAAGCTTCTTGTCTGCGTCCCGGTCGATTTTCTTGCGGAGGTAATTGACGTAGACGTCGATAATGTTGGTGAAGCTGTCAAAGATATAATCCCAGACATTCTCGGCAATGGTGGTCCTGGTCAGCACCTGGTTCGGGTTGCGCATAAAGAATTCCAGCAGCGAGTATTCTTTCGCCGTCAGGTCGATTTCCTTGTCGTTCCTCCAAACCTTGTGGGTAACCGGATCGAGACGCAGATCGGCGAAACGGATTTCGGCGCCGCGCTCCTGCTCAGACCTGCGAAGAAGGGCACGAACTCGGGCAAGGAGCTCAGCAAAAGCAAACGGCTTTGTCAAATAGTCATCAGACCCTGAGTTAAGTCCGGCAACAATATCCTCAACCGTATCTTTCGCCGTCAGCATCAAAACCGGAGTCTGAAGCTTTTTCATCCTCATTTCCTTGACCACCGCGAAACCATCCTTTTTCGGAAGCATCACATCAAGGATAATAAGACTGTAAGCGCCATCCAGTATTTTCTGGCAGCCCTCTTCGCCATCGTAGGCAACATCCACTTCATACTTCTCTTCTTCAAGCCCTCGCTTGATAAAACTGGCAACCTTTTTTTCGTCTTCCACTACCAGAATTTTCATTTTTTCACCTCTTCGTGTTCTTGGAAAATACTTGAAACGACAAGTTTAATGTAACGACCGAATTGTTTTTTGCAAGGGAAACCCAGCCATCAAGCCCCTTTTTCAGCTCTATTCTTCTGTCATCATCTGACATCACGACAAAAAGTGAATAAGTACAAGAGTCTCATGAGGGAACTTATACCACACTAGATCGAAGATGCAATAAGTTTCCCCAATTAAAATATCTATTTGTCAACCAGCTTCCATCTGGGAAAAATTCAAACAGGCTTGCAGGGATAAAGGGTTTTACTCAAGAAAGGTTTTAATGAGAATTACCGTTTTCGGCCATCATTTGTCAAGGTTTTAATTGTCAGCACCCTCTACTTTTGCTATTTTTGTTTATTGGGCAGAATGCCATACCAAAACTGCCTCCTGGGTCGGCAGGCATCGGGTCCGGATTCACCATGAAGCGGCACCTGAGCTTCTGCGAATGAATACGTATAAATATTAATCAGCACGAAACCAGAAAGGTTTTTGGAATATGCAAAAAGAGTGGATTCAACTAGCTTACGAAGTGCCGGACGCAATGGTTGACACCATCGCGGAGTTTCTCATCGAGCTTTCCTCTACCGGCGTCGGAATCGATAACCGCACCCTGGACACCTTTTCACTTGATTCTCTCGAAGAAACACCGACCAAGATGGTCACGGCATATTTTCAAAGCGACGAATTCCTTGATGAGCGAATTCGGGATATCAAAGCTTTCCTTATCGAAAACGGCCCGAACTTCCCTGGTTTCATCTACCAGGATCCAACCATTACACGAATCACGGATGAAGACTGGAGCACAAGCTGGAAGGAGCACTTCAAGCCACTGCGAGTCGGGAAACACCTGGTGGTAAAGCCCACGTGGGAAGACTTTCCGGCCGGCCCCGAGGATATCCTGCTGAAGATAGACCCCGGGATGGCTTTCGGAACCGGCACGCACCCGACAACCATGCTCTGTCTCACCGTTCTGGAGAAAATTCTGTCAGGCCACCGTGGCAAGAAAAAATTGTTAACGGCGCTTGATGTGGGAACCGGTTCGGGTATACTCACCATTGCAGCCGCAAAACTCGGTATTACGCGTATTTCCGCGGTCGATATCGACCCGGAGGCGGTAAAGGTCGCTCAGGAAAATTGTCTCCTGAACGGGGTTACAGAGCAGGTATGCGTCAGCGATACGCCCCTTGCCATGATCAGCGACAGTTTTGATATCGTCCTGGCCAATATCCTGGCAGAAGATTTGGTTCGCATGGCCCCGGAACTGATCGCCCACCTGAATCCGGGTGGATTGCTTATTCTTTCCGGCATTCTGATCGAGAAAGAAACCATGGTCATCGACGGTTATGGAATCAGCACCATGTCACTCAAGGAGGTTTGCCGAGAAGGCGAATGGAGTTGCCTCGTCTTTCAGCGGGAAAGGTAAATGCGACGATTCTTTATCGACGAACATGCCATCAGGGAAAACAACGCGGTGATAACCGGTAACCTTTTTTGTCACATGACGCGGGTTCTGCGACTTAAAATCGGCACTCGCGTGCTTCTTTCCGACGGAATCGGCAGACGCCATGTGGGAGTTATCGAAAGCATCGGCAAGGAAAACCTTGTTATCCGGCTTGCAGAAAGCACCTCGGAGCCGGAAAGGCCGCGAGGCCCCCTTATTACGCTCTATCAGGGACTACCGAAAGGCAGCAAGATGGAATTCATCTTGCAGAAGTGTACAGAACTGGGTGTCAATTCCCTGATTCCTTTCGTGGCCGGTCGTTCCATTGCCCAGATACCACAGGACAGGGAAACCGAGCGCTTGAATCGCTGGCGCCGGATCGTCGCAGAGGCGGCACGACAATCCAACAGGGCATCCATCCCCGAACTCCGGCCGGTACTGGATTTTTCGAAACTTCTCGATTCCGCCGACCAGGCAGTAAAGCTTCTTCTCTGGGAAGAAGAAAAATCCAATCGGCTCAAGTCGGTACTCGGGTCCCTGCCGCTCCCCGAAACAGTTGCGGTCATGGTAGGACCGGAAGGTGGCTTGTCAAAGGATGAAGTTACGGCAGCAACCAAAGCCGGCTTCATACCGGTGACACTCGGGTCGAGGATTCTCAGGACCGAAACAGCCGGAATGGCCCTGCTGGCTGTCTTACAGTTTTTCTGGGGTGACATGGGGTAAAAGTAGGAAAAAAAGGAGATCCTGACATGAAATGTCCAAAATGCGGATACAACAGCTTCGAGTTTCTTGATGCCTGCAAGAAATGCGGTTCAGAGCTCAGTTCATTCAAAAAAACACACCGCATTAGCACGGTGCTTCGTCGCATCGCTGCAGTGCCAACGGCACTTCCCGTGCAGGCGGCCCCCCCGGTTGCAACACCGGCCCCTGTCCAGGAGGGAAATCTCCATGCCAGCTTTGACCTCGAATTCCCCGATTCACCCCGGGATGTAGGGAAAAATGCGGAGTTCGAAGGCTTTGCTTTTTCCGATGAACCTGCTCCTCTGGCACAAGACAACATAGCGACAGCCAGCGGAACAATGGAGGATGATTTTTCCTTTGGCGAACCGGCAGATGATGAGTCGAAATCCTCAAGCTGGGATATACAGTTTGATACTAACGGTTCGGGAATGGACGACTACGAAAGAATCCTTGCGCCGGAAAGCATCGGCAACAGCGACGACCAACTCGGGGAAAATGGGCTGAAAGAGGCTGAAGATCTTGGATCCTTCGGCACCAGTGATTTTGATTTCGCACCGGAATCGTCTCGGGAAGACATTTTCGGAATGGAAAACGAGCTCGACCAGCCAACGCCTGCAGAGAAAAAACCTCAGCCTAACCTGGAAGATTTTGACAAAGAATTTGAAATGATCTTTGCCGACGAGGATCCTGTCGAATCCGAAAAAAAACCTTCCTGACAGGTTGTTGAAAAACGTCGCGAGGAGGCCGAGATGGTAGGCGCAAGCAAGTGAGGACGCGAGGCGTAGCTTCGCTACGTTGAGTGTTGGAACGAGCGGCAACGTCCCAGACCGGCCCCGCAGTAGTTTTTCAACAACCTGCTAAGAACCAGTCAACGCAGCATGTTCAGCAGTTCCTCGCCCAGTTCGCCTTTCTGCCAGCGCCGCAACACCGGCATGGCATTCAGATCGCTCAGGCTGCGGGGAACTTCCTTTGCCAGGTTTTCCAACAAGGCATTGTTGACAAGGATGCCGGCATCAATTCCCAACGCGAGGGCCTTTCCCTCACGCCAGCGCTTCAGCCGTTTCAGTCGATCTTCCCTTTCAGCATCCCTTTCAGGTCGTACAGGACGCGCAATTACCGGCAGCTGATCTTCCGGAACCGAACACCCTTGCGCCACCGCTTTCAGTATATCCCGGCCATACCGCTCAACCGAGCGAGCCGGGAGCCCAGGCACTCCCGCCATGTCCTGAAGGGTTGACGGCTTTTTCTCCGCCAACTCTCGGAGTGTCTCGTTGGAAAGGATCTTGAACGGTGGACGATCGGATTGACAAGCCCTTTCGTCCCGGTATTGCAAGAGTTCCTCCAGCACGGCAAGAGTCCGCCGGTCCAACCTGTTTGCCCCCTTGAAACGAAGAAATAACGGCTCACCTCCGCGGTCGGCAGCACGAACCTCAGAAAGGAGAAGACACTCTTCTTCTACCCAGGAGAGCCTCCCTCGCGCTTCAAGTTCCTGTTCCAGCTGGCGATACAGTGCGACGAGATACGAGGTATCAGCCGCAGCATAGGCTATCATTCCTTCGTCCAACGGCCTCCGGCTCCAATCGGCCTTCTGGTATCGCTTATCCAGTTCAGCACCGAAGCGTTTTTTCAGCACTGCCGCCAGGCCGACTTCCTTTTCACCAAGGAGCTGACAGGCTATCATGGTGTCAAACAGATTAAGGACGCTAAGGGAAAAGTCCCGGTGGAGGGAACGGATATCGTAATCTGCGCCGTGAAAGATCTTGCGAATTGCCGGGTTCTCCAGGAGAGCTGCCAGGGGCGAAAGATCCGGAACCGCCAGTGGGTCAACAAGAAAAACTTCTTTCGAAGTGGCTATCTGTATCAGGCAGACCTTTTCCCGATAATGGTGGAGTGAATCAGCCTCCAGATCCCAGGCAAGCACGGTCTCCCCGGCAAGCTTTTCCACCAGCCGCAGGAGAGCTTCCCGCGATTCTATCATTTTCGGTCGCATGTCGTGATGCTGTTTCATTATGTCCTTCCCCGCCGGCCGGCATTTTCACGTGAGGACACGGATCGCGCCCCACCCGAGACCAGCGGTCTCAATAGAATTGTACTATTTTATAGTCGGTGGTCCGCTGTGCAGGGGCAAACCCGGCACCCTTGATCAAGGCAATCAGTTCTTCCCTGGTGATGCGGAAGGAACAGCCTGCCGCGGCCACGACATTTTCTTCAAGCATTGTTCCGCCAAGGTCATTGGCGCCGAAATAGAGAGCAACCTGGGCAAGTTTCGCCCCCTGGGTCACCCAACTCGCCTGGATGTTAGGGATGTTGCAAAGCACAAGGCGTGACAGGGCCAGCACTTTCAGATACTCGACTCCGGAGGCAGCAACGCCCCCCAATTCAGTGTTTCCCGGCTGATAGGTCCAGGGGATAAAGGCGGTAAACGTCCCACCCTGCTCCTGTATTTCCCTGATGCGAAACAGATGTTCTACAATATCTTCAGACCGCTCCAAGCTGCCAAACATCATGGTAGCCGTGGTGGGAAATCCCTGGCGGGCGGCTTCACGCATCACCTCCGACCACTCTTCCCAGCCGATCTTGTCCGGTGAGATCTCGGCCCGAACCCGGTCCACGAGTATCTCGGCACCACCGCCAGGGATCGAATCGAGCCCCGCCTCCTTCAGGCGGTGCAGAGCGTCAGCTATGGTCAGGCCGGAAATTCGGGCAACATGGGAGATCTCGGTGGGAGAAAGGGAATGATTAAGGATCTCCGGAAAACGCCCCTTGATCCCCCGGAACAGGTTCTCGAAGAACTCTATACCCAGCTGGGGATGGAGCCCCCCCTGCATGAGAAGCTGGGTCCCTCCCTGCGCCACCAGTTCCTCAACCTTACGGTAGATCTCCTCCTGTGACAGGAGGTAGGCATCGGCATCCGCTTCATCACGATAGAAGGCGCAAAACCTGCATCGAGAGACACAAACATTCGTATAGTTTACATTCCGGTCAACCACAAAGGTAACAATTTTTTCCGGATGAAGCCGCCGCCGAACACCGTCTGCAAGTTTCCCAAGTTCCAGGAGGTCGGCTTCCACGAAGATCCGCAGGGCCTCCTGCCTGTTCAACGGAGCGCCGGTTTCAAGTCGTTCCGCGCATTTTCTCAGAAATGACTGCAATGACCTTTCCCCTTCCGGAGCCTTGGATGATTGCCCGTACCGCCAGAATCATACATTAGCGGCTCAGGATTTCTTGGTAGAGGGAATCCCGTTCCACCGGCTCTTTCCCCGCCGAACCTATCAGACGGAGAATTTCGTCCCGGGTCATTCCCCGGGGAGATTCGGCCCCGGCCTCATGACCGATCCGTTCGTCCACCACCGTACCATCCAGGTCGTTCGCACCAAAGGCAAGGGCCACCTGGGCGATCTTTTCGCCGAGCAGTACCCAGTATGCCTTGATATTGTTGAAGTTATCAAGGTACAACCGGCTAACCGCAACCGTTTTGAGGTCGTCTACCCCCCCAGCCCGCAGGTTCCGATCTGAGTGCAGTTGCGTATTCAAAGGCTGAAAAGGCAGCGCGACTAATGCCTGGAATCCGCCCGTACGGTCCTGAAGGTCCCGCAGGCGGGAGAGGTGAGCCACCCTGTCGGAATGACTTTCCAGATGTCCGTAGAGCATCGTAGCGTTAGAACGAAATCCGCACCGGTGCGCCTCCTCCATAACCTCGAGCCACCTGTCGCCGGATATTTTTTCTTCACAGAGTTCGCTTCGGACGGCTGGCGCAAAAATTTCCGCACCGCCCCCGGGCAGGGAATCGAGCCCCGACTCTTTGAGACTGAGAAGTACCTCCCGAAGAGAAAGACCGCTGATCCGCGAAAAATAATCGATTTCCACGGCGGTGAAGGCCTTCAGATGGAGGCGTGGAGAAACCGCCTTCACCGCACGGAGCATCTCCTCGTAACAGGGCAAGGAGAGGTCCGGATGGAGACCTCCTACCATGTGGATCTCCGTGGCCCCCTGCCGAAGGGCCTCCTCGGCACGGGAGCGAATATCCTCAAGAGTCAGGAGATAGGCGCCCGCTTCGCCCGCGTCACGTCGAAAGGCGCAAAAACGACAGTGATTGACACAGATATTGGAATAATTGATATGCCGGTTTACGTTATAATAGACGCGTCGACCGTTTTTCGAAGCGTTGGCAAACGCCGCCAATTCACCAATCTCGAGGAGGTCCTCCGATTCAAAGAGGAAAAGGGCTTCGGAATCGCTGAGTCGCCTTCCTGTCCTGACCTTGTCAGTAATGGAATCAAATGAAATCATCGCTTCACCAGAGGATTCCACGGGCGGTAAAGGCAGTGTTTGATAGCCAGTGCCTCCAGCACCTTGCCGACCACAAAGTCTATCATCTGCGCCACCGTTTGAGGAGAATGGTACAGGGCCGGCATGGCAGGTACGATTCTGGTCCCCATGCGAACCAGTTTCAGCATGTTCTCCAAGTGGATCTCGGAGAATGGGGTTTCCCTCGGCACCAGGACCAGGGGACGCTTTTCCTTCAACATCACATCGGCGGAACGCTCCAGGAGATTCCCGGAGATTCCGCATGCGATCCTCGCAAGGCTCCCCATGCTGCAGGGGCAGACAACCATGGCATCGGCAGCCGATGAACCGCTTGCGATGGAGGCAAGCAGATTATCTCCGGAATAGTATCGGAGCCGGTTTTCAGGTACCTGGAAATACTCCCGCAGCCGGGCAGAGACCTCGTGCTCTGCACCGAACCAGTCAAAACCAGCTTCGGCCCTGAGAACCTCAAAGCCGGCCATACTGACCAGGAAGGAAAGAGAGTGTCCCGCTGCAAGGAGTTCTTCACACAGCCGGAGACCGTATTGGGCGCCAGAAGCTCCCGTTATTGCCAAAATTATTTGCATACGTGCTTTCTGCCGGCGTTCCTCCCCGTTCCAAAGGAATAGCTGGGAGGAACGCCCGAGCCGAGCCTTTGAGTTTACCAGAAACCCTGGGAAAACAATACATCACCCAGGGTGAAAAAAAAGACCGTAATACTGATGTAGCCGTTCATGGTAAAAAAAGCTGCATTCAGCTTCGTGAGGTCCCCATCCTTCAGCAGCCAGTGCTCGTAGGCTAAAAGAAGCGCGGCAATAAAAACACCCGTGAGGTAGAGATATCCAAGCCCAGCTATCACAAAAAGGGAAACCAGCACTCCGAGTGTGGCAACATGGAACAAACGGGCTGTCAGGAGAGCTCCTCTCACACCGAGTCGAGCAGGAATTGAGTATAGGCCCGTTGCGCAATCGAATTCGAAATCCTGCAGGGAATAGAGGATATCAAAACCTGCGACCCAGAACAGGACAGCAATGCCAAGGATGACCGGAGTGAGTTCCAGGCTGCCCTGAATAGCAATCCAGGCACCAACAGGAGCCACGGCAAGACACAGGCCAAGGACCACATGGCTCAGGGCGGTAAACCTCTTACAATAGGAATATAACACCAGGAAAAAGAGCGCAAGCGGCGAAAGGATGAAGCAGAGGTAATTCAAACGGTACGCAGCAAGGAGAAAAAGAATTGCAGCTGCACCGCTACAGAGGGCAACGGTTTTTTTACCGAGAAGTCCGGCCGGGATCGCCCTCCCGCAAGTGCGAGGATTTGCCCGGTCAATTTCAGCGTCTATCAGGCGATTCAATCCCATTGCCGCAGTACGGGCACCGACCATCGCCATCAGGATCCAGAATATCTGGTAGAGAGAGGGAAGTCCCGAAGCTGCCAGCACCGCACCGGTAAAGGCAAAGGGAAGGGCAAAAACCGTATGGGAAAATTTAATCGTCTCCAGGAAAGTTCGGATTACCCCGAATAAACCGGTCGGCTGGTGTGACGCCATTCCCATGCAGACATTTTCCTCCCTGGTCATCTTCCCTGTCCAATCTCACTCGTGTCTCGTGCAGCTATTGCATTCACCGGCTTCAGCTGGAGGCCAATACCTTCGTGGACCTTCTCACCTGCCAACCGCGAAAACTCTGCTTCGACAGATGCCCTGTTCCAAAGGGGTTTTTTACTCAACATCCATTTTTGTATCACTTCAGGGGGGCTTCTGACAACGGTTTTATTGCGAACGGAGCGACCTGATACAAATATATTAGTCTGGAGTTGGAGATTGTTTTCTGATACTAAAAGAAAGTTGAGACATGACGATTCATGATTTCCGGACAATGCTTAATCTTCCTCTCCATTTGACAAGAGCTTTTCAGGCTTTACGCTTGGTTAAACAATCAACCGGTTGCCGGAGATTCCGGAACCCCTGACAACCCTGACCCACCATCCTCTGCAGAAAAGGAGTCTACAGTGAGAAAAGTTTTTACCCGTGTCCTCCTTTGCGTTTTGTTGCTCCTGTGCGTATCATGCAAAAAAACTCCACCAGAAAATGGAGCGCAGGGAAAGCTGCAGATCGTGGTTTCGCTTTTCCCTCTCTATGATTTTACCCGGACTATCGGCGGGGACAAGGTGGAGGTCACCCTGCTGCTCCCTCCCGGCATGGAGGCGCACAGCTTTGAGCCAAAACCTGACGATATCATCAGGGCAAACAAGGCAGACCTCTTCATCTACACGAACCGCTACATGGAACCATGGGCGGCAAATATTTCCAACGGGATCGATTCCCGGAAGACCTTGGTGGTGGATACCAGCCAAGGTGTGCATTTCCTGCAAGCTGGACAGGGTGCAGAGCACCACCACGAAGGAAATAACGGCGAAGGGATGGACCCTCATATCTGGCTTGACTTTGCCAACGCACAAACCATGGTCGACAGCATCCTCACTGCCCTTGTCGCCAAAGACCCTTCACACCGGGACTATTACACCACCAATGCCGAAGCCTACAAGGCACAGCTCCGGGACCTGGACGGCCGCTATCGAAGCGGCTTGTCGCACTGCGCCAAACACATTTTCCTTCACGGCGGCCACTACGCCTTTGGCTACCTGGCCAACCGTTATGGCCTGAAATATGAATCCGCCTATGCCGTCAGCGCCAATGCCGAACCCTCACCGGCAAAAATCGCCCGACTCATTCGCCAGATTCAGGAAAACGGCCTGCACTACATCTATACCGAAGAACTGGTGGAGCCAAGGATTGCCGACACCATTTCCCGGGAAACAGGAGCGACTGTCCTCAAGCTTCACGGGGCACACAACATCAGCAAGAATGATCTGGAGGCCGGCGCCACCTTCATTTCCCTCATGGAACAGAACCTAAGGAATCTCAGGATCGGACTGCAATGCCGGTAGATATCATTTCCATTGAAGGACTCTCCTTCGCCTATCAGGGAACCGAAGTGCTGCACGACATAACCTGCGGAATCAAAGCGGGAGATTACGTGGGAGTCGTAGGCCCTAACGGTTCAGGCAAGAGCACTCTGATACGCTGCATCCTGGGGCTCAACAGTGTGGTACAGGGAAAAATCTCACTATTCGGCACCCCACAGACAGCCTTCACCGCCTGGGACCGGATTGGATTTCTCCCGCAGGGGCTGCAACTTTTTAATCCGAATTTC
>Ga0105099_10000591_pt1 | contig 24352 bp, 21 predicted proteins | sample PPLLak3cmMay2015_2_FD_79138 | JGI IMG/M metagenome (GOLD analysis project Ga0105099, IMG submission 79138) | Freshwater sediment microbial communities from Prairie Pothole Lake near Jamestown, North Dakota, USA - PPLs Lake P8 Core (1) Depth... | ecosystem: Environmental > Aquatic > Freshwater >... | reverse complement strand
GAGGGCTCCCGCGGGCTCCAGGCCCCGGCTGAAGCGCGCCAGGAAGGAGCTCTGGACATCCCCGTGGGGAAACCGGGAGAGAGCCCAGACAACCAGCGAAACCGGCAGAATCACGAAAAACGCCTTGCGGATGAATTCCAAGCTTCGCCGCCAGACAAGCGGCCCGATGGTCCGAGGGTTGGGAATATGGTAAAGCGGCAATTCCATGATAAACGGCGCCCGGTCCTGTTTAAAGAAAAACCTCCCGCCGGCGATTCCGCTGATGAACAGGAGAGCCAGGGCCAGAAGAATCAGTCCGGTGGTGACCAGCGCCGCCCGGCCTCCGAAAAACAGCGGGGCGAGGAACGCGATTACGGCCATGCGCCCGGTGCAGGGAATGAGGGGAACCAGGAAGATCGTGAGCAGCCGGGCCCGCGTCGATTCGATCACCCGGGTTCCCAACACCGCCGGAACGTTGCATCCGAATCCGACGATCAGCGGAAGGCACGATTTGCCGTGAAGCCGCATGACGTGCATGAACCGGTCCATGACGAAGGCGGCCCGGGCCAGGTATCCGACGTCCTCCATGAGCGCCGTAAAGCCGAAGAAAACGAAGAGGATCGGTAGAAAGGTGAGCAAGGTGCCGACCCCGCCGATGACACCCTCCACAAGCGCTCCTCGTATCCACCAGGGCGACGCCGAGGTCCAATGCCCGACAACCGACTGAAGATTCTGAACGACGGCCCTCTCCAGAAATTCCTGCAGCGGAATCCCGATTCCGTACGTCAGCGAAAAAACCGCGGCCATGACCGCGGCGAAAGCGAGGACGCCCCAGACGGGATGGGTCAGCCAAACGTCGAGCCGATGGGTCAGCGAAATCGGTCCGGCTTTCGGCCGGATGAGGGCGGCCCTGGTCATGCGCTCGATCCATTCATAGCGGCCGGCGGCCACTGCCACCAGGGCGTCATCGTGTTTTTTTAAGAGATTGCGGATCTCTTCCCAGAGGCCGGGAGAGGTTTTTTCTGCGGCCAGGCGGGTGACTTCCTCGTCGCCTTCGAGAAGCTTCAGGGCCACCCATTCTTTCGGGTAAGGGGCGACGTCCACGCTTCCGAGCCATCGTTCGATCCTCTCGAGAAGATGACGGTGATCCTCCCGAATGTCCGGCCGGCGGGGTTCCGGGGCTGCCCCCCCGCCGGTCGCTTCGGCGATGGCCCGCACCAGTTCTTTAATTCCTGTTCCATGGGCGGCCTCTAAAGGCACGACGGGAATTCCGAGGGCTGCGGACAGAACCTGCGGTTCGATGGCGAGTCCCGCCTGCCGGGCCACGTCCATCATATTCAGGCCGACGATTAACGGAACCCGCAGGGCGAGAAGCTCGGCCACGAGGTAAAGACCGCGTTCAAGCAAGGCGGCGTTAATGACGGCGACGACCAGGTCCGGATGATCACGAATGATGAACTCCCGGGCGATGAGCTCTTCGGGCGAGCCGGCCGTCAGGCTGTAGGTGCCGGGAAGATCGACCAGCCGGAAGGTCGTTTCCTCAACCCGGAATTCCCCTTCCATCCGTTCGACCGTTTTGCCGGTCCAATTGCCGACGTGTTGATGCAACCCGGTCAGCAAGTTGAATACGGTCGACTTGCCGACATTGGGCTGACCGGCCAGGGCGATCGTCTTTTCTTTAATCGGTCCCTCGCTCATCCGGGTATCCGCAGGGGAACGACGAGAACTCGGAAGGCTTCCCCCCGCCCCAGAGCGACGCGGGCGTCCCGGATTTGGACGATCAGGGCGCCGCGGCCGAGATTCTGGACCATGATGACCTCGACGCCCGGAGTAAAGCCCAGGGAAACCATGCGGCTCATGACCCGGCGCCCGCCGTCAAGACCGGCGACGACCGCTCGTTCTCCGGTTCCCAATTGCGAGAGAGGTATCCGATTAGCGCTTCGCGGGGTCATGGCTCAGTCTTTCGCTTCCCGGCAGCGGGCGCATAGGCCGCGGGCATCGATTTGAATTTCTTGGAGCTCCACGCGGTTCTTTTGCTTCAACTCAGAGATCAGCCGGTCAAGAAGCGCGGTTCGGAACTCGATCACCCGTCCGCACTTCAGGCAGGTGAAATGGAAATGGGGGGTAGGGCTCACCGCCTCGAAATGGGCGTGGGATTCCCCCAGAAGATGCTCTTCGATCACGCCCGTTTTCTTCAGCAGGGCGAGCGTCCGGTAGACCGTGGCCAGGCTGATGCGGGGATCGAGCTTCTTAGCCTCGATAAACAGCGTTTCCGCATCGGGGTGTCCGGGGATTCTGCGCAGCAGGTCCAGCAGCAATGCCCGTTTATGAGTTGCGCGCCGGCCTATGGGTTTCAAGGCATCCTTTAATTCGCGCTTGGAATCGATCATTTGTCACCTTAATGAGAATGATTCTCATGTGCAATTATATAAAAAAAACCGCTCGTGTCAAGCGCGAGGCCAGAGGTCAGGTCAATCGCCGTTTAAGCCGATATTCTGCGACATCACCTCCCGCCGCCGGAGCGGCTGACCAACCCGAGGATTTCCTTCCGGGCTTCCCTCGAATTTTTCTCATGGATCACTTGCTTGATGCCGGCGAAAGGGATATCCTTCGTTTATTAGGGGAAAAAGTTTCAGTGCGCTTCCCGAGAAAAGCGAACTGGCGGTTGAGGGGATCATGAAAAATCATAAAGTTCGAAGGGCGGGTTGTTTTCTCTTTCTTTCTTCGATGGTCGGAGTGCTCTCGGTTTTGCCGGCGAAGGCCGAATTGGTTGCCAAGCTGCCTCAGGTCATGAATCCTTTCTTTGTGACCATCGCCGAAGGCCGGCTGTTCGTCGTCGAGAACTCCTGCGTGGCTCATATTTACAAGCTCGCGGATCGGGACGTTTCCTTAGTCCGGACCATCGGCCGGGAGGGTCAGGGCCCGGGCGAATTCGATTTCATGTACACGATTCGCGTCCGGGAAGGAAGGCTGGACGCGATCGCCTCCCACAAGTACGTCCGTTATTCGTTGGATGGGGAGTATATCGACGAGTTGAAATTTCTCGTTCCCGTTTTCAAGGGCGGGATCGACCGGGTGGGCCCCAACTTCCTGGTCGGGGATTATGCCTTCGATCCGCCGTCCTCCGCCAAGACGATCCGTTTATATGATGGAAAATTCAAGTTGCTCAGGGAAATCGGGATTTGGAAAGATACCCAGGTATTCGGGAAACTCAATCCCGCCCCGAATTACCAGACCTTTCGGGTGTCAGGCGACCGGATGTATATCGTCGAAACGTCCCGGGAGACAAAAGTCACCGTCCGGGACGCCGACGGAAACGTTTTAGAAGAAATCCGGTTGCCCCTGGAGCCGGCTAAAATGACGGCCGCCCTGAAATCATCCATTATCAAGGCCTTGAAGGATAGCTATGGACCCGATCTTTCGAGATGGGACAGGGTCGAGAAAATGCTCGTTTTTTCTGATTACGCGCCCGGCCTCGATTGGTTCGACGTCGCCGACGGGATGTTCATCGCCCGGACGTACCGGTACAGGGGGGATGAAGTGGAATTCGCGTTTTTCGACATGGCCGGCAAGGAAATCAAGCGGATGTTTCTTCCGTTCACCGGCCGGAATTCCAACGGGATCCCGTTCTGCGTCCACGAGGGACTCTTTTACTATTTGAAGATGAACGAGGCCGACGACACATACGAGCTTCACGCTCTCAAAGCACGATAAAGATCAGGCCCGAACGCTCGTCCCGCCGTACGTCTGCGCCCGGGTGTTCGGAAGCGAGCTTCCCGCCCCCGATTCGCTCCCCCTATCGGATTTCGTAACGATAGCGCTTGATGCTGAAGAATCCGTCTTCGTCCCGGGCCAGGCTGTAGGCCTTCCCGTTCTTGAAGAGAGGGGCCATCAAGAGAAAGGGCGTCTCGACCCGGCCGAGAAATCGCCCTTGCGCGTCGAACAGGTCGAGGGTGCTCGATTCGAATCCGTTATAGTCGACCATGACGGCCAGGCGTCCGTCCTCCAGGGGGATCAGGCTCCGGAAATACGGTTTGTTCTTCGGGAACCGGATCAGGCGGCTGATCTCTTTCACGATGCTTTCCGACTGGATCATCGATTTCATCTGTTCTTCTTTGTTCTTCAGATAGAAATCGATGTCCTTTTTCTCATAGGCCATGGGCTTGACGTCCCGGGTGATCGTGAAGAGCTTTTTCCCCTCGGGGGAGTACACGTCGATCGCGTAGGCGTCGCTCCGGCCGAAATAGATCCGTCCATCCGGCCCCATCTCGGCCATGGCCGTCGGCCGGGCGAGGAAGGTCGAAGCGATTTCCGCCTGGGATTGGGCCTGATTCAGGGAGCGGTCGGGAAACGTGAACGACTCTTCGTGGAAAACGATGATCGGTTTGAAATTGCCGTCGAAGAGAGCGATGGAGTCCTTGACCGGGCCTTCTCCGACATAACGCGGGGCGATTTGCGCGTGCCCCAGATGCGTCCCGGCGGGAGTGGTCATAATATCAAAGATATCCTCCTCCAGGATGCGCTGGTCGAGGTATTGGCCGTTTGCGTCGTAATACATGATCTTGTTGCCCCAGTTTTCCGAGATGTAGAGCCGTCCGTCCTTGGCGAAGCGGACGCCGGAGGGGTTGCGGAATTCGCCCGGGCCTTGCCCGGCCCGGCCGAAGGCGAGGAGGAACTTGCCGTCGGGGCCGAATTTCTTGATCACCTTGTCGTCCCAGTCCAAGACATAGAAATTGCCTCGGTCGTCGACGTTGAAGCCCACGGAAGCGCCGAAGAGGGCGTTTTCGTCGGCCCGGGCCCCGCCGATCGAGAGCTCTTCGGTGAACACGATCGCTTTGATCGCCTTGGGGCCGCTTTCCTGCGCGGAAACGAGTAATCCGAATATCGACAGGACAATCAATAGCCGGGGAAAAACGCGCATCTTGAACCTCCCTTTTTTTATTTCTTGGGGTCGGACCTCAGTAAATAGTTTAAATACATAAGGATACCGAGGTCCGACCCCAATCCCTATATGAGTATCCGGGCGACGAATAAAGTTTCGAGTCGCTTCATTCGGAGCTCATAAAAAAACGCAACGTTCGGGCCGGATGGCGAGTACTCATATTCGTGAATGTTAAGAAATTAGCACAAAAGCCTTGACATTCGTCACCGTAAGTGCTAATATTTTAGCATGCTAGATAATTAGCATTTAATTTCCTCCGGATGGAGGCCGTGAATGAAAAGCGAAAAAAGCCTGAGCCGGCGGGAACGCCAGATCATGGATGTCATCTACGAGCTGAAGGAGGCGACAGTCCTCCAGGTGCTCGAGCACCTTCCTCAACCTCCCGGGTATTCGGCGGTCCGGGCGCTTCTGCGCGTCCTCGAGCGCAAAGGCCATCTCTCTCACGTCCAGGACGGGCCCCGCTATGTCTATCGGCCGCTCGTGGCCAAGGAAAAAGCCCGCCGCAATGCCCTCAGCCATCTTCTCCAGACGTTTTTCGATGGATCCCCCGAAAACGTGGTCGCCGCCCTGCTCGATATCTCCGAGGACAACCTCGCGGCGGACGATTACCGCCGGCTGACCGACCTCATCGAGAAAGCGCGTCAAGAAGGGCGATAAGATGCTCGATTCCCCGGGGACGGCGACGGCTGCGATCGTCGAGCTATTCTTTAAAACGACGATCCTGCTCGTCCCCGCCCTGCTGGCCGCCGCGCTTTCCAAGCGGCGAACGGCCGCCTTCCGCCATTTTCTTCTTTCCTTCGCCCTCATCGGCCTATTGTTCGTTCCCCTCGTTTCGCTTCTTCCTTTCGGATGGCAGGCCCCGCTTCTTCCGGTTCGGCCGGCCTTCGCCGAAATTTCCGGGAGGATGGCGCAATCCTCGATGAATCTGGGGGCGCCTTTTATTGGAGATACGGTTTCTGTTCGCGATCAACCGGCCGCCGATCCTCCCGCGATCCTCGAAAATGGAGTGGAAAGAGACGCGGCGCCGAGCGGCGCCGCGGCGATCGGGCCGATGGCGAGCGCCCTCGCTTCTTCCCTCTCGTCCGCAATCCCGGTCGACAATGAAACGTCGAGGCAGGCGAATTCCTCGTCTGGATCGAAGCGGTCCTTCCTCGACATCGCGCTCGTTTTCGTTTGGATCGGCGGAATCTTCGCCCTGCTTCTCCGTCTCGCCCTCGGGCTGGCCGGCGCCGCCCGGATGACCTGGGAGGGGACCGGCCTTGACGATCCGGCCTGGCGGATTCTCCTCCTTCGTTTTGTATCGATCATCTCGCTCCGTCGGCCGGTCCGTCTGAAAAGCCACCCCGATGTCCTCATCCCGATGACCTGGGGATGGCGGCGGCCGGTCATCCTTTTTCCGTCCGGAGCCGGAACCTGGGCCGAGACCGAGCGCTCGACGGCCCTGTACCATGAGCTCTCCCACATCAAGCGGGCGGATTTTCTCTTTCTTTTCCTCGTCCGCCTCAGTTTATCCCTCTTCTGGTGGAATCCGCTGTGTTGGGTAGTCTATGTCCGGATCCGCCGGGAGCAGGAAATCGCCTGTGACGAGCTTGTCCTTCGCGCGGGGATCAAGCCGTCGACATATGCCGCCGGCCTTCTGGCCTTCCGGCGCTCGGCCGGGCTCCGCTGGAATCCTTCCGTGGCCCTGCCGGGATTGATCGGAGGGTCCTCGTTCCAGGAGCGCTTGGCGGTTATTCTCAAGCAGAAAAAGACCATCAAGGAGGTCAACATGAAATCGAGAATCATCCTCGCGGCGGCCGTTGTCCTGGCCGTCGCCCTCATCGGTACGGCCCGTCCGGCCGCGGGAATCGAAGCGAAGGTGGAAGCGGCGCCGGCTCCGGCCGTCATGACGTCACCTGCTCCGGCCCATCCGGTGGTTGGGCCGGAAATCAAAGTCCAGACGACGACCAAGGAGAAGGAAAAGGCCAGGACGGATGAGAAAACCGTCACGATCTTGATTGTCGAAGACGGAAAGACGCGAACGCTTGTCCTGGATAAGCCGGTGACCATCAAGACCGGAAAGGACGGCAAGACCATCGTCCTGGACGCCGAAGGCTCGGAGCTCAAGACCATTGAGGGCAAGCCCTGGCATCTCGAGCTCAAGGACGGCAAGGTCCTGAAGCTGGACGAAGCTCAAGTCTTCACGGTCGCCAAGGAAGGCGGGAAGATCATCGTTTACGAAAAATCCGCCGACGGAAAGGCGGAACCGGTCGTCATCAAGGAAGCGTGGTCCGGCAAGGACGGCGTGAAGCTCGTTCTCGAGGGCGGGGCGAAAGGCGAGGGGACGGCCGTTTGGACCACGGCCGAGCCGGTTAAAGGCGGCCTTGCTTATACGATATCCGAAAAAGACGGAAAGGGCTTGACCTGGAGTCAAGAGGGCCGGCCGACCGTCGGTTTGACCTATTTCTCCGAAAAAGACAAAGATCTGCTCGAGCAGGTGAAAGCCCTCCGCGAGCAAGCGGCCAAGGTGAAGGCCGGAACGCTCGATATCTCCGAGCTCGAGAAGTCGCTCGAGAAGCTTGCCTCCGTACTCGAGAGTAAAGATGGGAAAACGAGCTATTACGCGGTCGGCAAAACCGGCCTTGATCTCGGCAAGACTGTCGCATTTGTCCGCGGAGACAAGCTGAATGTTGGAAAGAACCTGGCCTTCGTTTCCGAAGCGAAGGAAGGCTCGATCATGATCATCCTGACCGGGAAACAAGGCCCCGAAGGAAAAGCCGCCTTCGAGCGCGCCCAGGTCAGGCTAAAAAAAGAGCTTCCCGCGGGTTACACGATCGCCGAAGCGAAATACGATGAGGAATCCGGGGCGATGACCTTCAAGATTGAAGGCCCGGCCGAGAAGAAACACGACGTCGATTTTATTAAAAAACTTGTTGATGGATTAAAGGAAGATATTATAAAGTGATCCGGACTCGGGTCAGCGTTTGCTCGGAGGGAAATCGTCATGGGGGATCGCAAAGCCCGGACTTTTGGGAATATCTCTTTCCTTGGGAGGGGAGTGGTTTTTGCCGCGTGTGTTACGGCCGCCCTGCCGCTGTTCACCGCGCCGGATGATCAATCCCTTCCCAATCTTAAATCTCTCCCCGAGTTGAAGCTCGAGCTCGTTCTGGATTTATCCGATCGTCCGGATGTCGGTCTTCCCTGGGTGGGAAGGATCAGCCCGCGGGGCGAATTTGTGTTCTACGACGTCCGGCTCCACCGGATCATGGTCATGCCCTTCGACGGTCGGAACGGCCGGGCGGTCGGATCATTCGGGGAAGGACCCGGCGAATATCAAAACGTCCTGGACATCCGGCTCGAAGAAAACGCTCTCTTCATCCTGGATTCCCGCGGCCGGATCGTCGAATTCGGCTGGGACGGTTCCTGGCGGCGGGACAGGCGCTTGCCCCGCTCGTATGAAAAGATCCTTGGCCGCTCCGGGGACTTTTTTTACCTGGTCGGCCGGGATATTTCCCCGGAATCATTTTCCGACAAAATTGTCGTGAAGTGGAGGGAAGGAGAAGAAGCCGTCCTGTTGTTGAAGATGCGCGCCGATGTTTTGCAAACCAAAGCCAGCACGCCCGATGGAAAAGCCCTGGCCGGCGGAATGTTTACTCTCTCCGAGCCGGCTTTTGCTCTCACGGACAACGGCTTCGCGGCTTCGGACGGGCCCGATTACCGGATCCGCTTGTTCGATTCCAGCGGAAAGGCCCGGAGCGCTTGGGAAGTCGCGTCGCCCAAACCCGAGTTCTTCGGCCGAATGTTCGGGATGTATAACGGCAAGCGTTCGGCATATGCCGTCCGGGAAATTTTCCCCCTGCCCGGGGCGGTTGCCGTTGTCGGAAATTTCTTTCGTGACGGAAAACCCCGGATGGACGTGTTCGACCGAGCCGGAAAACGGACATCCTCGTGGGTGATTCCCCTGTCCTGCGAGGCTCCCTATAGCCGATGTCAGATCGAAGGGGAATACCTCATTCATTTTTCGAGCGAGGAAGGAACACGCTTATTTCGGATGATCTCCCGACTCTGAGCCGACCCCGCTCCGCCCGTTCTTCTCCCGCCCCGAAAAAATCCCTGCCCTCTTGAAAAGCGGTCGCTATGGTGTTATGTGCTTAGGGGTTGGGATCGCTTTGTGCCGGCGCACAAAGAAGATACTGACGCTTCGCCAAGGAGGAGATCATGAGCTTATCGGGGATGATCCGACGCCTTCTGATTTCGATAACAGCGGTCGGGCTGACGGGCGCGGGAGCCGCCGTCTCTTCGTCCGCGGCGTGGCTTTCCCCGCCGCCATCCCTTTATTCCGGCGAAACGACGCCGACCATCGCCCAGTTCATCTCCTATTCTTTTCCTTACGGACTCGTCGCGGCCAGGAAAACCGACCGGATCGCCTGGCTGGCCAACGATCAAGGAAAGAGAAACGTCTGGACCGCCGCGGCGCCCGATTTCAAGCCGGTTCGCTTGACCAGCTTCAACACGGACGATGGCCTCGATTTGACGAATCTGCGCATATCCGACGACGGTTCGGTTGTTCTCTTCGTCCGGGGTCACGACCCCAACGATGTCGGCTGGGTGGCTAATCCTTCCAGCTTCCCGGACGGCGGCGATCAAGCCGTCTGGGGTTTGAGAATCAAGGATAAAATCCCGTTCCGCCTCGGGGCCGGATCGAGTCCCGTTCTTTCGCCGGACGGAAAATGGGCGGCATGGGAAAGCAACGGGGGCGGCCAAATCCTTGGAGCTCCGGTCGCCCCGGGCGCGGGAAGCAAGGGCGACGCGCCGCTGTTCCGGGCTTGGGGAACCAACAGCGGTCCGGTGTTCTCGCCCGACGGCCGCAAGATCGCCTTCACCAGCGACCGGTGGGACCACAGCTTCATCGGCGTCTATGACCTCGCCTCCCGCACGGTTGCCTACATGTCGCCCTCGGTCGACCGGGACACAAGCCCGACCTGGTCGGCTGATGGAAAGAAGATCGCCTTCATTCGCCGTCCCGGACAGCCGTTCGCCTGGAACACGGCTCCGGCCAATCAGTCTGGGACAGGCCGGCGCGGCGGATTCCCGGGACGGTTCCCCGGTTCCGAGGCCCCTCTTGCCAACCCGGCCAATGCTCCGCAAACGACGCCGCTCCCGCTCCCGTCGCCCCGTCCGCCGCAAAACGCCAGCGGGCCTGGATTCGGCGATGCGAAGTTCGAGGACGGATCCGCTCTGACATTCTGGGTGGCTGATGTCGGGTCCGGGACGGGAGCGCGGGTTTGGACCGAACCGGCCGGTGACCCCTCGTGGCGGCAGCTCCGGAGCATCGTTTGGGCGGGGGACAACCTCGTCTTCATGCTCGAGCGCGATAACTGGCGGCATTATTGGTCGGTGCCCGTGGCGGCCGCAACGGCGAGCCCGCTTCCGGTCAATCTGACGCCCGGCGAGGGTGAGGCCGAGTTCGTCGGCTTCTCGCCGGATGGAAAGACGCTTTTCTACACCTCCAATGCCGGCGACATCGACCGGCGGGACCTGTGGGCCTCGTCGACGGCCGGCGGAGACGGAGTCGGGCGGCAGCTGACCAAGGGCGACGGAATCGAAACCGAGCCGGCGCCCCTCGGCGGGAGGAGCGGCCTGGTCGCGGTCTTCTGGAGCGATGCGACTCATCCGCGCGCGGTCGCCTTGGTCCCAACGGCCGGGGGAGAGGCCAAGGTGATCACCGCCCCTCCATCGGATTTTCCGGTCGCGGCTCATGTCGTCCCCGAGAATGTGATGATCAAGGCCGAGGACGGGATGGAATGCCATAACCAAGTCTGGGTCCCCCGGGACGTCAAGCCGGGGGAGCGGCGGCCGGCCATCCTCTTTACCCACGGCGGTCCGGGCCGGCAAATGCTCCTCGGATACCAATATATGTATTTCTACCATATGGCCTACGCGATCAATGAATATTTCGCCAGCCGCGGATACGTCGTCATCAGCGTCAACTACCGCTCGGGGATCGGCTATGGGCAACGGTTCCGAATGGCCCCCAACCGGGGCGCCCAGGGCTCGAGCGAATACCTCGACATTATCGCCGCGGCCCGCTATCTTCAATCGCGTCCCGATGTGGATCCGGAGAGAATCGGGCTGTGGGGCTTGAGTTACGGCGGGTTGCTTACGGCCATGGGCCTGGCCCGAAACAGCGACGTCTTCAAGGCCGGCGTCGATATCGCCGGCGTCCATCTCTGGGGCAACAGCCTGGATCCGGAGAGCACGTCGTTCCGTTCATCCTCGATTTCCTCAATCGATCACTGGACATCGCCGGTCCTTCTCGTTCATGGGGACGACGACCGCAATGTCGAATTCAGCCAGACGACCGGACTCGTGCAGCTCCTCCGGGCCCGTAAGGTGCCGATGGAGCTGATCGTCTTCCCGGATGAAGTGCACGACTTCCTGGTCCACGCCAAGTGGCTCAGGGTTTTCGAGGCGGCCGACGCCTTCTTCGCCAAATATCTTAAATAACGGACCGTCAACGAAGAAACGCTTTGATCTTGGCGGCGACGTCGGCCCGGAATCTTTCGATATGGTCCAGCACGAATCCGGCGATGTCGCGTGTCGGATCGGCGACCAGGGGCGTCAGGTCCATGGCGAAGGAGAGCTCCTCGGCTTCGTCCGTCCCGTGCGACCGGAAATAGCTGGCGTTGGCCCGGCGCCGTCCGACGGTGGCCAAATCGTAGCGTTTTCCCCCGGCGATCTGGGATGCGAAGACGTTGACGAGGGCGACGGCCAGGTCCGCCCGTCCGCCGACATCCAGGGGAACTTTATCCGCGTCGTCGAGCCAGTCGAGAGCCCGCCAGACTTCGCACCCGAGGACTTGGCGCGGCCGGCGCTCGGGGGGCAGGCGCCGGAGCGAGTCCAGGACGGCCAGGACGCAGGCGACGTGCGTTTCATGCTTGTCGGCCGGATTGTGGGTGTAGACGACTTCAGGCCGGCACGAGCCGAATACGAGATCGAGGTCCCGCGGGAGCGACGGATTTCGCGGATCCTTGACGACGGTGCTGGGATGGCCGAGCTGGGCCAGAATGCCGTATTCTCCCACGACCGCGGCCTTTTCCTGTTCCGCTCTTCGGAGGGCGACCATCTCCGTGTCCTCACATTCGGCGTATGTGCCCGAACGCGGGCTTCCGCTCCCCGACGTGCAGATGACCGCGCCGAACCAGCGGTCGGGTTTCCCGACGCAAGCGGCGATGCCGTGGAAGGCCATAATCTCCAGGTCGTCCTGGTGGGCGCCGATGCCGAGATGGCTGATCCTGCGGAACGCGGACTCGGCCGGCATTCCGTCCGGGACGAAAACGGACGCCTTGCGATTGGAGAACGTCATTTCAGCTCACGCCTTCTCGGGCGCCTTGCAGCCGCTTGACGGGGTTCCGTCCGGCGACGAGGACTTCGTGTATCCGGCTGACGACGATGATGTAAATATGATGGAAATCGGGCTGGGCAGTGAACCGCTGAAAGCGGATGTCGCCGGCGGCCGTCCCCCCGGGCGCGGAGACTTCGCTCTTGCCGCAGGCCCAGACCGTCAGCCCGATCACGACCGGAAGGCAAACGATTCCCATCGAACATCTTGTCCGCGGCGCCCTCGCGTTCATGCGGTCCTCTTATAAAACAAATCCCAAACCGAGGGTCAGAGTCACCGTATTCGTCCGCAGCAACCGGCCGAATTCCGGCCCCAGGTAACCGACCTGAAGGTTGTTGATGTCGCGGCCTTTCCCCCCGCCGAAGGCGTAGAGGAATCCGATCCAGCGGTAGACCGCTCCGGCATTCAGGAGAATCGAAGGTCCGATCTCAACGAGCAGGCCGGCCCCGACATTGAGTCCGGCTCCGAAGTAGGCGGCGTTCGCTGTTTTCCCTTCATAGAAAGCTCCGTTGTTGACCTGGATGAAAGGGAGGATGATGCCGCCTAGAAAATAGGGATGGACGAAGAGCTTTTTCAGGAAAAAAGAGCGGCCGTTGAGCTCGAGCGCTTGAAACGTTGCCGTCCGGCTCCCGTCGTCGAACACCGCGGTCTGAGTCGAATAGAAGTAAGACAGGTCCCATGTTCCGCCCGGGGATTTCCCGCCGATTCCGATGCCGAGGGCCAAGTCCCTGGCCATCCGGGGAATGAAGAACGCCTTCTCGAAATGCCAAAGAGTCCGGTTGGCCGTCAGGTCCCTCTGAAAATCGATTGCCTGGCCGGAAAACAGGAGGAAAGTTCCCGTCCGGCCGGGTCCGGCGAAAAGCATGGGAGATAGGGAGAAGACGGCGAGAGCCGCCGCGGCGGCGGCGAAAGAACATCGACGAATCACGCTGAAACTTTAGACCGGGCGAGGGATAATGTCAACTTGGGGTATAATATTAATCACGAGGAGAGCGTCCATGCAAAGCCATTCGGCCGATATCGCAATCGTCGGGGCCGGCCCGGCCGGCCTGAGCGCCGCCATTTACGCCGCCCGGTCCGGGAAAAAAACCCTGGTCCTTGAGGGCGAACGGGCGTCTTCCCGCCTCTCGCTCGGATATGATCTGGAAAATTATCCCGGATTCATCTCGATCAACAGCAACGACCTCCTGGCCCGGTTCCGGGACCAGGCGCGCAATTTTGGAGCCGCGTTTGTCAAGGGCGACACGATCGCCCTCTCCCTGACGACTTCGCCGAAATTTATCTCGACTTCGGATGCTTTCGTCGAAGCCCGGGCAATCATTTTGGCTACGGGGAAGCCCTTCGCCAAGGAGCGCCAGATTCCGGGAGAAGAGCGGCTTCTCGGCTTTGGGGTGAGCTATTGCGCCGTTTGCGACGGCCCTCTCTATAAAGGAAAGGACGTGGCCGCCTTCGGCCATTTGCCCGAAGCGGTCGAGGATATCTGGATCCTGCATCAGACCGGCGTCCGGGTCCACTGGATTCCCGGCAAGGTCAAGGACCCGGCCGCCATGGAAGAGGCCTTCACGAAAGCCGAAAAGTTCGGGATCCCGGTCTACGGAAATGCCGAGATCAAGAAAATCGCCGGAGACACAAGCGTCGAACAGGTCATTTTAAAGACGTCGGCCGGCGAACAGCCGCTGGACGTCGCCGCCGTTTTCATCTTTCGGGAGGTCCCCACCGGTCCGCTGTTTGAAAAATCCGGATTGGCCATGGACCACAAACAGTGCCTTTCGGTCGACCGCTTCCAGAGGACGAATATCGAGGGTGTGTTTGCCGCCGGCGATCTGACCTGCGGCGGGCTCCAGGTCGTCTCGGCCGCGGGGGAGGGCTGCGTGGCCGCCCTCCAGGCCCTGGCCTATCTGCGGAAATAGGGCCTGATCGGAAGCCTCATTCTTATTTCTTGACGATCCGCGGATCGCCCGTTTCCATTCTTCGCCGGATTTCCCTGTCTAACGTCACCGGCTCGTAATCGAAGAGAGATCGAAGAACCGCATGGTCTTGAGGCACGCGGTCGGCCAAATCGGAGGGGAAATGATTCAACAATTTCAGGCTCTTGTACAAATACCTGGGAAACGGGGTCAACGGCAGAAGGATCCACGATCCGGCCGCGACGATCGCGAGCGGAACGGCCATATGTTTAATCTCTCGGCCCGTAAGACGGGTCAGCCGCGCGGCCGCGGCCGGGAACGTGAACGCTTCGGGACCGGTTAATCTCAGTCGTCGTCCCTTCAGATCCGTTCGCAAGACGGCCTGAGCCGCGATTTCGCCCACGTCTTCTGCGGCGATCGCCGGAATCGGCTTCTGTCCGCCGCCGGGAACGATCATTTTTCCGTTCCTGAGAAAGGCAAAAAAGAGATCAAAAGACGGAGCGTCCCCCAGAATAGTCCAGTTGAAATCCGACCGCGTCAGGGCGGCTTCGATTTCGATCTTGATGGCCCCGAATTCCGGTATTTTTAAGTCCCTCAGCAGCGGCATTCTCATTTCGTAACCCGACATGTAAATCACCCGGGAAATGCCTCGTCCCGCCGCTTCTTCCAGGATCGCCAGCACGGCATTCCGTTCGATCAGGGTCATTTTTCGAATAAGCTTTCGGGTCAGGGCGGATAGACAGAGGACAACGGCACCGGCATTCTCAAGGGAGATCCTGATGGTCTCCCGATCGGTGACGTCGCCTTCAATAAGCGCGACCTTGTTCCCGAGTACGGCCTCGGCCCTGGCCCGGTCGCGGGTGACCACGCGGACCGGCTGGTTTTTCTCAACGAGCTTTTGAACGATGTTTCGGCCGAAGTGGCCGGTACCTCCGAATACGACGACGGGCTTGATCTCGGCATCCATGAATGACTCCAAAAAACGAAAATCGTCCACTGCTTCAGCCTGGACTCCGGAAGGGACTTGACTGGCGGAGTGCGGTCGTATTATAAATGAACACGCGTTCATTTAAAAGCCGGGATCAAGACATAAGATGCAGATACCGAAGCGGGACATTGAAGCGAGACTCATCGCCGCCGGCCGGGAGGAATTCCTGGATCGCGGATTCGCCAAGGCGACGATGCGCCATATCGCCGGCCGGGCAGGCGTTAGCTTGGGAAACGTCTATAACTATTTTCAGGGGAAAAAGGAGCTGTTTACCGCTATCGTTCTGCCGGTTCACCGGAGAGTCGACGAGCTCATGGCGGACTTTTTTCAATTTGAAGAAGGGCGGGATTTTCGGGATCCCGCGTTCGTGAAGGCGTTCGTTTTCCGCACCTCGAAGGCGCTGACCCTCCTCATTCAAAACAACCGCAACGACCTGATCTTGCTCTTGGATCGGAGCGGGGACACGCCCTTCGAAGGATACAAAATGCGGCTCACCCGGATGATCGAAAGGGATTTTCGGGAAGACTTGCGAAGCCAGAAGGCCGCTGCCGTTCTGGTCCGGGCGGAAAACGGCCCGTTGTTCCTGATCGCTAAAAACCTCGTGGAGGGGATCATCGAATCGGCCAAGCAGAAGGCTGGTCCGGACGAACTTCAGAGAACCCTCCGGTCCTTCTTCCGCTATCATATTCACGGCCTGGCCTCGCTGCTGCCGGATCGCGGGTGATCGACCCGAGGGAATCAATCATTCAACCGAACTTCACTGGAGATGATCATGACAATCGGATTGCTCTTTGGTGCGGCATTGCTTTTCTTAGCCCTGGCCGGATACGGCTTATTCCTCGACGGCCGCTGGCCCCGGAAAACGCGTTTTCATGTCGATTGGGCTTTCGTTCGAAATTTGGCCGTTGTCGGGAACGAGCCGCGGCCGCTGCGAATTCAAATGTTAACCGTGGCCCGCGGAAGGCTGCCGGGCTGGGCGGTCGTGGCCGGAAATGTCCGCGAAAGCTACGATATCGATTTCCCGAGCTTTCAAATTGTCTACCCGGATAAAACGGTGATTCTCGAGGCCCCGTTCAGTCAACGGCTTTTTAACCGATTTCCCTACGGGACGGAGTATGATCCCGAGGCATATGAAACGCTCCAGAAGGCGATGCTTCGGGCCGAATGCATCATTCCCACCCATGAGCATTGGGATCATGTCGGAGGCGTGGCCCAGTCTCAGCATATTTCCACGATTCTCCCAAAAACCTTTTTAACGAAAAATCAAATCAACGGACCAACAATTCGGGACGCCGAATTCCCGATGTCGGCCATGCGGGCCCACCCTGCCCTGGACTATGACCGGTATTACCGCGCGGCGCCGGGTATCGTCCTGATTGCAGCCCCGGGTCACAGCCGGGGTCACCAAATGATATTCGTGCGTTTACAGAACGGCCGGGAATACCTTTTCATCGGAGACATCATCTGGGTCATGGCCAATCTCGATCAAAAGAAAGCCAGGCCGCGCCTGGCGAATCTGAAACGGAAGGAAAATCGGCGGCTCATCGGGCAGCAAATGAAATGGTTGCATGATGAACTTTACGCCAATCCCGAAAACAAAATCATCATCGTGCCGACCCACGATCCGGAGCATCATGCCCGTTACGTTAAAAAAGGTCTCATCGGGAATGACTTTGAGAGCGAACCTTCCGCGACGGATTGACTCCATCCGGCGGGTACGTTATTCTGAGGCCGGCTTAAGATGTTCCGCCACAGGGGATAGTTCGTCATGCCCGCGAAAAGATTCCTCTTCGGATTCATCCTTGTCCTTGCCTTAGCCGCTCCTCGGCCGGCCCGCCCTTGCTCGTCGCTGGCCTTTCCCAATAAGGGCTTTCTCGTTTTCGCGACCAACTACGACAACCGGTTCGAGCCCGGCCAGATCTTCGTCAATCGGCGGAATGTTCGGAAAACAGGCTTTGAAGCAGGAACGACCGGCCGGGTCGCTTCCTGGACCTCGCGTTACGGAAGCGTGACGATTTCCTGCGCCGGTTATCAGCTGGCCTGGGGCGGGATGAACGAGGCCGGCCTCTGCTTCAGCACGATGTCTTTGAGTGAGACGGTTCCGCCGCTCCCCGACGAACGGCCCCATTTGGCCGGCGCTTTCTGGTGGCAGTACATCCTGGACACGTGCGCCACGATCGAGGAATTGAAAGCGGCCGCGGAGAAAGTCCGGATCTCGGACACGGTGGACCACTACCTCGTCTGTGACCGGACGGGAGCCTGCGCCGTGATCGAATGCCTCGAAGGGAAGATGATCGTCCGAACCGGCGCCGACCTTCCCGTCCGGGCCCTGGCCAATGCCACGTATCAGGAATGCCTCGACTTTGCCGCCCGGAACAGGCCGGGCCCGGCCTCCTCCTATGAGTCCGAGCACAGGTTTTTCCGCCTGAGCCGGGGCCTGTCGAAATTCACGGAGAGGAGCCCGACGGAGGCCGTCGCCTATGGCCTGCTGGCCGACGTGGCCTCCTCCAACACCCGCTGGAGCCTGGTCTTTGACACCGGGAATCGAATTTTTTACCTGAAATCGTCCCTGAATCGCAAGCTCCGGTCTATCGACCTCAGCCGGATCGATTTCTCCTGCGGATCGGGCGCCGGCGTGATGCTCGATGCTCACGCGCCGCTTAAGGGCGATATCACGAAGGCCTTTCGGCCCTACGCCCACGAAGAAGTCTGGAAACATATCGTCAAGGCCCTGGCCCATTTCCGGCCGCATGTTTCCGAAGACACGATCCGGGAAGTCCTTGCATTGTTCGAGAGCTTTTCCTGCGAATCCGCAGGACAAAAAACCGCGGGTTTGGATCGGCCGATCAACGGAGAGGGAAGACGATGAACAAATACTCGGCCTTCATCGGGTGTCTGATCGGCGTCCTTCTTCTCTCCGTCCCTCCAGCCCCGGCCTGCACGATGGTCATGGCCGCAAGAAATGGAGTGGTCCTGGCCGGCAACAATGAGGATTGGAAGAATCCGAAAACTCGCTATACCGTCGTCCCGGCCTCTCCCGGTCGCTTCGGCTGCCTCCATTTCGGCTTCGACGACGGCGGTCCGCAGGGCGGCCTGAACGAGCGGGGCCTGTTCATCGATGGCAATGCCGTAGCCCCGACCGGCTGGAAGGTCGAAACGGGAAAATCGCCGATTTCCCGAAACGTGATGCTCGACATCCTCCAAACCTGCGCGACCGTCGCCGACGTTCGGGCTTATTTCGAAAAATTTAATGTCTTCCCCCTTGGCCAGGCCCGGTTTCCCGTGGCCGACCGCGAAGGGCATTCGATGGTGGTGGAATACGCCCAAGGCCAAGTCCGCTTCGTCACCGAGCCCGAATGGTTCCAAGTCTCCACGAATTTCCTGCGCACGGATTATCCGGGAACGGAGGTGCCCTGCCATCGCTTTCGGATCGCGATGAAGATGATGGCTGCCGCCGACAAGCTCGACTTGTCCCTGATTCGGGCCGTGCTTTCGGCCACCCACCAGGAGGGCGATTACCCGACCGTCTACTCGAACATCTATGACTTGAAGGCCGGCCTCGTCACGATTTACCATTTTCACAACTTCGAAGAGGCCGTGACGCTGAATTTGGCCGAGGAGCTGAAGAAGGGGGCGCGCTGGGTGGAATTGAGCTCGCTCTTCAAGGTCCAACCCCACGCGGCGAAGGTCTTCATCGAACAGCAAATGCAGCCCGGCTATCCGCTCCTGATGGAGACTTATAAAGCCAAAGGCGCCGCCGCCGCCCTGGCCCGCTACGAAGAGATGCGCCGCGCGATCCGCTGGGTCTCGCGCTTCGACGTCGGCGAGAACCAGGTCCTGAAGATGGTCGATGCGCTCATGAGCGATAACGAAGCCCCGACCGCCCTGGAGATGGCCCAGGCGTTGACCCTGAGCTTTCCGGACTCGTGGCGGGGCCATCAAGCCGTTGCCCGCGCTCATATCGCTTTGGGCCATACGACCGAAGCGATCGCCGCCCTGCGTCGGGTTCTGAAGATCGATCCGGGCAACTCCTCTGCCGCGTCGATGTTGAAGGACCTGGGAAAAAAATCGGATCATCCGCCGCGCCTTCCTTGACACTCTTTCGCGGCGGGGCATATCATCCCCCCCATGCTCATCGACGAAAAGGTGATCCGCAAGACGGCGGCCCGGTGCCGCGAGCGCGGCGTCGTCCTTCCCGCGTTCGCCGAACTTCGCAATCCGGAGAAGATCCCGGCGGCCATCCGAGAAAAGCTTTGCGGTTCGGGGATGGATGAACGCCAGGCCTCGAACCTTTTCCGCCTCGGCTGAAAGAATGATTTGAAAACGGGGCTTTTCGGCCCGGTCAACGCCTTGGAGCTTCCGCCCGCGGTCACCGGCGTCAAAGCCAAAGTAATCGGCCGGGACGCTCGCCGCGGACGACTATCTCAAAACGCTCCACCTCCGGCTCCGCGTCGTCGCCGCCGAGGCGCGGCAATGCCCGACGCTCTTTCTCAATGGCTTCGGCGCTCATCGTATCGAGGGCATCGGCGACAAGCACGTTCCCTGGGTCCACAATGTCCGCAATACCGACGCCGTGGCCGCGATCGACGACGAGGACGGCCTCCGCCTCCTGCGACTCTTCAATGAGGAGGCCGGACGCCGCTACCTCGAAGGCCTCGGGATGTCCGAAGCCGAAGGCTGCGGCCTGTCACTCCTGGGCCTCTCCGGCATCTGCAATGCGCTGGCCGCCATCAAGGCGGCGCGCTATTTCGAGCCGGGCCGGGAGGATGTGATTCTCACGATTTTCACCGACGCGGTCGATCTTCATGGTTCCCGCCTCGAGGAGATGCGCCGAAGCCTGGGTAGCGATCGCGACCTTGACGCCGTCCGGGACCACGCGGCCGTCATCGGCGCCCTGGAAATCGACTGGTTCAAGGAATTAAGCTATTACGACCGTAAGTCCCTTCATAACCTAAAATATTTCACCTGGGTCGAGCAGCAAGGCCTGGATGTCGGCGAATTGAATGCCCAGTGGCGGCCGGAGTACCGGGAGGAGAAATTTGTCGGCGAGTTCGGTGCCTTCGAGAGGTTGATCGCCGATTTCAACCGCGAAGTCGGGCTGTGAACGCCCGCCCCGGCCAATCACTTCAACGGATCAACCGGCGGAAAGCGGACGATGAAACGCGTCCCTTCCCCCACCCGGCTTTCAATCTCGATCGCGGCGCTGTGAATATCGGCCACGCGCTTGACGATGGACAAGCCCAGCCCGGACCCGCCCGTTTCGTTGGACCGGGATGCGTCGACGACGGTGAAGCGGTCGAAAATCCCGGGGATGGCCTCCCTCGGCATGCCGGTTCCTGTATCCGCGATAATGATCCGGCCGGCCCCGGCCTCGCGGTCCACGATCACCTTCACGCTCCCTCCGGCCGGTGTATAGCGGACGGCGTTATCGATCAGGTTGGCGGCCAGACGCTCGAGGATGTCCGCGTGGCCTCGAACCGGAGCGCTTTCGACGACGTCGAGGGACAGGTGGAGGCCCTTGGCCCGGGCCCGGCCCGTGGACGGCTCCCAAATCGCCGAAATCACGTCTTCCAGGAGAACGTCGGTTTCGCCGGCGCTTCCCTCGACAGTATCGAGCCGGGAGAGGAACAGGAGGTCGTTGACGATTTTTTCCAGCCGCCCGGTCTCCTCGAGGGCGCTGCGGAGGGCGTCGACGTATTCTTGCGGCGTCCGCTCTTTCCTTAAGAGGACCTCGATTTCGCTGCGGATCGCCGTGAGCGGTGTCCGAAGCTCGTGGGAAACATCCCCCGAAAATTGGAGGATGTTCGCCACGGATGTCTCCAGGCGGGCGATCATCTCATTGAACGTGTCCACGAGCTCGCCGATCTCATCCTTTCGGCGGCGGCCGGGAAGCCGCAACGACAGGTCATCGGCCGTGATCCTTCGGGCCGTTCGAACGATCTCTTGAACCGGTCCCAACGCTCGGCGGATGATGAGGCTTCCCCCGGCGAAGGCCAGGCCGAGGAGGATGCCTCCGGCCAGCAGCATCAGAAGTCCCAATCCCCGGAGATTGTCGAGCCAATCTTTCAGGGAGACGCCGAATTGAAGGACGTCCGCATGGGACGCCGGCATGATAATGACCCGGACGGGAGCGGCTTCGAGGAGGGGATCCCGGATCGTTAAAAAGACCGGAAGGCCGCCCATCTGCCGCCATCCTTTTTCGTAGGCCTCTTTTTCGAAAGGAAAAGCGTGCTCCGGAACGTTGGCCGAACGCAGGCTTTGGGCCGGTTCCTTCGTTCGACGGGAATCGCGGAAAAAATATTTTTCCAGCCGAATATATGGCCGCCGCGGCCCTTCCTGGGTTTGGGCGATGGCTTGCTCCCAGGTCAATCCCTCGGTCCGCTCCCAGCGCTCGGACATTCGTCCGGCCTGGTCCCGCAAATCCCGGTCGAATTCCGCCATCCGCTTTTCCTTCATCACCTGGAAGAGGAAAACGCCCGAGGCGGAAACGATCACGCCCAGAAGGATCAGATACCAGAGAGTCAGCTTGAACCGGAGGGTGTTAATTTTCATCGGTTTCCCCAACCGTGAATCCGTGTCCGCGGACGGTTCGGATCAATTTCCGGGCCTGGTCCCGGTCGATCTTGTCCCGGAGCCGGTTGATGAAAACGTTGACGACGTTTCCGCTGCCCGCGTAGTTCATGTCCCAGACGTGTTCGAGGATCATGGTCGACGAGACAACCCGGTCCTTATTCCGGATCAAGTATTCCAGGAGGGCGTATTCCTTTCCCGTGAGGTCGATCCGGCGGCCGGCTCGGGTGACGATTCTCCGGACCGGGTCGATTTCCAAATCAGCCGCGATGAGAGCCCCGACCCTGTACTCCTGGCTCCTTCGAAACAAGGCCCGGATCCGGGCCAGCAGCTCCTCGAAGGAGAACGGCTTGGTGAGGTAATCGTCGGCGCCCTCGGTCAATCCCGCGATCTTATCTTTCAACGTATCCCTGGCCGTCAGCATCAACACCGGCATCCAGAGGTTCTGTCGGCGGAATTCGCGGCACACCGAGAGGCCGTCCAATCCGGGAAGCATGAGATCCAGGACGACCAGGTCATAGGGATGGAGGCCGGCGAGTTCGACCGCTTCCGGCCCTGAGCCGCAGGAGTCTACGGCGTAGTGTTCTTCCCGGAGGCCCCGTTCCAGGGCGGCCCGGACCTTTCGGTCATCCTCGACAATCAGGATCCTCACGGCGCTCATTATAATCTCGTTGCTCCCCGCGAGGAAATCCCCGCCGGGGACCGGACGAACCGGCCCTCCGGCGGATCATTCGGGGCGGCCGGGCGTCAATGCCAAAAGAAGCCGTAGCCGCCCATCGAATCGGATGAGCCAAAACGAGGATTCACAACGTTGCTGTAAATGGAGCCGAAGGTATAGCTCAAACCCACGGAGAGGGAGTAATTGTAGTCCGTGGCCAGCTCCCGCCGCTGGAGCAGCACTTCCTCCAGCTTCAAATCGCCCTTCGGCAGGCCGAGCTGATCCCGGACGCGTTCGTAACTGGCATCCAAGGTCAGCGAGAGACCCTTGAAGAGGCGAAGGCTGAGCTCGCCGCGAAGTTCCAGCCGGTTCATCTTCACGTTATGGAAATAGTGCGAGCCTTCGATCGAGGCTTCGGCCGATCCCCAGGGTTCCTTCACTTCCAACGTCGCGGCCAACGATTGTCCGAACAGGCTTTCCTTGATTTTGTCGTAAATCGTCTCCTCCCGGTAGCGGACCTGCTTGATGTTCAAGCGATAGAGGAAGCGCAGCTGGCGGCGGGTCGATTCGGAGTAGGGGAAAACGTTGTATTCGATCGCCGGCGAGGGATTCAGGGAGAGGCTGATGTTGCGATAGGTCGAAGAATCCACCGTGAGAAAGATCCCGGCCGACCAATGCTCGTTCAAGCTTTTAACGTAAAGACCGTCGAACGTCGCGCTGTCCGATTCGCTGATGATGTCCTCGCCGCCGAAGGAGAACCGGCTTTTCGAGTAATCGCCCGACAAGCCGAGCCGGAGCTTGGCGGCCGGGGTCACCCGGTTGGCCGAGATGTTTCCGTAGAGCATCGTCCGGGATTGGGATTTCTCCCCGAACTCCATGCCGTTCAGGCTGAAGCTGAAGACCCAGAAATTCCATTTGTCCCGGACCGAGGCCTGGTCCACCCGGTCCATGAAGGACACGGCCAGGCGGGATTGGATCGGTGTCCGGGCGGCATATCCGACCAGTCCCATCCGCAGGACCTGGTTGAGACCCCGCCGGACCTCGTCGGCGGTTTGGACCTTATTGGACACGAACGACAGGGTGTTGTCGACTCCGTCCCAGCCGTTCTGGCCGATGAAGGCCAGGGTGTATTCCTGGCCGTTGCTTCCCGTGCTTTGGGTTGTGATCAGGATATGAACGTCGGCTTCCTTGCGGTCGCGGACGTAGTTGACGAACGTGATCTCGGTCTTGATGAACTCGATGTCGACTTCCCGGCTGTCGATATAGACCCTGGGGGCGCTCTCTTTCATCCGGTTGATGTCCGTCCCGTTCGCCGGGTCCGCCGGCGGAGGGACCTGGGCAGCCAGAACCGAGACGGCCACCCCGAGGATAAAACCGATCACCACCCATCCGAGCCGAATTTTTCGCGTATACATCAGGGCCTCCTTGAGATGGCTCAACCATCCGCGGGCCATCTTACGGGAGGCGAGATAAACTCCGGCTTACGGTCGGATAACGATTTATTAATGTCGGCCGAGGCCGAATGAGCAAACCTGCATTATTCACGAGCCGAGATGGCTGCGGCCCCCTCCGCCGGAAGAAAACGAGAAAGTTAGAAATGAAGCAGCAACGCGGCTTCGGGGACGTGCGCCGCAGGACTATCAAATGATGATTGATATCGGGCCAGAGAATGCGGCTTCTGATGCAAGGCGCAGAGGGTGATGCTGTGCTAGTCGCACTGCGAACCCTTCGCAACGAAGCAGACGCGGCTATATCGACTCGCCCGGAGGGTAAAAACTCGATTTTCTTATCTTATCGAATTAATAATAAGGCGATTATAAACGATTTTGCACCAAATGACAGACGTTTTGGGCTAACAATTTGAAGATAATCTCCTTGCGATGATTATACCGGAACTCCATCTCCTTCAAGTAGAGGGGGAATTTTT
>Ga0105099_10000590_pt1 | contig 24442 bp, 21 predicted proteins | sample PPLLak3cmMay2015_2_FD_79138 | JGI IMG/M metagenome (GOLD analysis project Ga0105099, IMG submission 79138) | Freshwater sediment microbial communities from Prairie Pothole Lake near Jamestown, North Dakota, USA - PPLs Lake P8 Core (1) Depth... | ecosystem: Environmental > Aquatic > Freshwater >... | reverse complement strand
GTCTCATGATGGACTCTGCAGATTGTTCAGCATCATGACAAGTATCAATAATATCCTACGGGATATGTCTGTTGATTTCTGGCTTTACATCTCGCAGGGTTATCTTGTGCAGCAGAAGCTTGCTCACGAAGTTGGTTCTTCCACAATGCCGCACAAGATAAATCCGTGGAGGATGGAAGTCGCTGAAGGAAGTTCAGTTGAAGCTAATGCGAAATTCAGCGGTTTCATCTGGAAGCTTCAGGCTTCAAGGCTCCAGAGGGACCTTTCTGATCACGAGGCACAGAGGGCAGTAGGTGTCGGAATTGCGCATTCATTTGTCTGTGTACTTCACATCGCTGAAGAACTTAGCCGCATCCAGGTGAACAGGGCGAAGATGTTTGATGACCTCAAGGATGTCGGTGCGATATTGACTGAAGGCATACAGACCCTCCTGAGGAAGGAGAATTATGATAAGCCTTACGAGCTCATGAAGGAGCTTTCGAGAGGGCAGCACATGACCCCTGAGGAGCTTTACGTTCTAGTTGATGAGCTCAACATCAGTGATGACCTGAAAGTCAAGATAAAGTCCCTGCGTCCAGAGAATTACATCGGCGTTGCTGAGAAGCTTACTATGCTCGCAGTGTCGAGATGGAAAGCATTCATGGACAGTTATGAAATTCCTCTCACGAAGATAAAGAAAGTTCTCGTGGATTGTGATTCATTGACGTATAGCATGATAAAAGATTTTCCACAGGTATCGTCAGAGCTGCAGAAGGCAGGCGTGACTGTCATCGGTGTCAATGCATCTTCAGAATTGGAAGAGCTTTTCACGACAGCCATCAAGTCAGATGGGCTTGAAGAGGACCGAGAAGCGATGTTCATCGGCGTAGTTGGAGATCTTTTCAATGAAGCATCGAAAAAGAAGATGCTCTGTGTCAATCTTGAAGAGGTCAGCGGCAAGAGGTCTGAGTATAATATAGTCAGTCTTGGAGAGATCATCGCCCTGATGAGTGCAGTCAATAAATAGAAGGATAAAAAAATGGAAAACCCTCAAGTCGTTGCGATATTAGGCGGGCAGTGGGGAGATGAAGGAAAAGGTAAAGTAGTTGACTATGCCGCAGCTTTCTTTTCTCTTGTCGCGCGTGCGACAGGCGGCAACAATGCAGGCCACACGATATACATCAAAGGCAAGAAACACGTCTTCCATCTCCTTCCATCATCTATGACCTGGGACAATGTCGATTGTGTCTTGGGTAACGGCATGGTCATTGACCCGTTCGTCCTTCTTTCTGAGATGAAGTCTCTTGTCGATAAGGGTTTCAGCACAGATAGGCTGTATATATCTGGAAATGCGCATGTCATAATGCTCTACCACAGGACGCATGACGGCTACCAGGAGAAGAGCAAAGGCGACGGCAGTATAGGCACTACGAAGAGAGGCATAGGTCCTGCGTATGCTGACAAGAAACACAGGACAGGCATAAGGATGAATGACCTTCTGGACAGGAAGATGCTCTATGATAAGATATTGTATAATGTCAAAGAGAAGTTAGGCATGTTCACTCATGTATACAATGCAGATAAGAAAGAGATAATAAAAGAGTTCTGGACTTCGATACCAGACAATGGTCTGTTCAATGAGTATCGCGAGAGCCTTGCAGCGCTTGATGAAGATTCAGATGTAGAATCTATTGCTGAAGTCATGACAAGGATATATCATTCAGCAGGGAAGATGCTCGTCAGTCACATAGCTGACTCGAGCAGACTCATACACGATACGATATCGAAGGACAAGAAAGTGCTGCTTGAAGGGGCTCAAGGCCTTCTTCTTGATATAGATCATGGCACGTATCCTTTCGTCACTTCATCGAACCCTTCTGTCGGCGGGCTCAAGACGGGTCTTGGCATATCTAAGATAGATGAAGTATATAGCATAATCAAAGCATACACGACAAGGGTAGGTTCAGGGCCTTTCCCTACAGAGATGGAAGACATAGTAGGCCAGAAGATAAGGGAGAAAGGCCAGGAGTATGGCGCGACTACCGGCAGGCCCAGGAGATGTGGCTGGCATGATGCAGTATTGACAAGGCATACGTCAAAGGTGAACGGGAAGAAGATAATAATCACGAAGCTTGACATATTGACAGGCGTCGATAAGATAAAGATATGCAATTCATACAAGTACACAGGACCTAAGAGACTGTTCAATGGTGAGGTCTATTTCTCAGGCAAGATATTGAAGGATTTCCCCTGCGATTCCACAGTGCTTGAGCATTGCGTACCTGAACAATGGATAGAGGTCGACGGCTGGACAGAAGACATCTCTGGCGCAAGGGATATGGATTCTCTACCTGATAATGCAAGGAAGTATCTGAAGAAGATAGAAGAGCTCGGCGGTGTCGAGATTGTCCTCATCAGCGTAGGTCCTGAGCGTGACCAGACTATAGAAGTGCCGGGAAGGTGGCTTCTTCGTAGTCCAGATTCAGCATCTCAACCAGCAACAGAAGTCATCAATGCAGACAAGAAGAAGTATCGCGCAATAATCTATGATCTTGACAACACTCTTCTTGCTACAGATGATTTTGTGAGGATACTGATGAAGGAGACTGCGCAGAAGATAGGTAAGTATGTCCGTTTCAAAGTCCCAGCTGATGCTGAGATCGCTGCAGTGCAGAAGAAGAACCTACCTATGGAAGATATGTTTGACATTCTGTTCCCTGATCCTGAAGAGTACATGCAGAATGAGCCCTTCTCGAGATTCGTGCTTGCGCGTTACAGGGAGTCTGCAAAGGACCTTGAGTACTGGGCGACTCCGAACGGGGTGTCTGTGTTCAGGGAGTTTGAAGATAAAGGCATCGTGCAGCTCATCGTCACGAACAGGATGAGCATGGCAAAAGAGAGGTTGATGCAGGCAGGCTATCCTGAGAATTATTTCATATTCTCTCCAGAGAACAAGGAAGACAGAAAACCAAATCCTAAAGTCTTCAAGACAGCTCTTGCTACGCTTGAATCAAGAGGGATAAAGAAAGAGGAAGTGCTTTCGATAGGCGACCACACAGACGATTATCTCGCATCCCTCCGTGCAGGTCTTGATTTTGTCGGCGTCCTCACAGGCCTCACGACAAAAGAGGATTTCAAGTCCGCAGGGCTTGAAGGCAGCAGGGTCATAAAAGACATAGTGGAGCTGAAGAAGATAATAAGGTGATACTGATGGCAGGTAAGACTGAATTTGTGGAGAGCAAACCTTATGCAGGCCTTTTCGCAGAAGTTCCAGCAAGAGAGATGGACGGCACAAGGCCATATGACACTTTTGAGCAGCTGAGGAAGAGCGTGAACCAATCATCTGTTGTCCTTGATGTAGGCATAAGTACTGGGTACAAGACTTTGCCTCTGGCGAATTATTGCAAGGTATTATACGGTATAGACCCGAGCGAAGAGCTTCTCAAGAAAGCGAAGGAGAATGCCTGCTCACTCAATCTATGCAATGTCTATCTGTCAGAAGGTGTTGCGGATGCTCTTCCTTTTGATAGATGTTCGATGGATTTGATAGTATCCCTTCTGTCACCCCACAATTCTAAAGAGGCATACAATGCATTGGGTCCAGATGGCATCTACCACATCGAAAAGGTCGGTGCAGGCGATAAGAGGGATATGAAGCAGCTCTTCGGCAGCGACGAGAAAGGGCCCAGGGGCTACCTGTGCGAGATAGAAGCAGGCGAACGTAGGAGAAACCTCGAGCAGGAGATGAGGGAGGCAGGTTTTTCAGACATAAGGAGCGCAGACATCTTCTTTGACTGCTATTACAGGACGATTGATGACCTTGTCCTTCTGCTTAAGGGTGTACCACACACCGTGAGGGATTTTTCAGAAGACAAAGACAGGGAAGTGCTTGACAGGATAAACAAAGATATGATGACTGAGAAAGGGATCCTTGTAAGGAAGCACGAGATTGTTGTGATAGGGACTAAACAGTAGAAATCCTTTGTTTTTTTCTTGCGACAAGTTCACTTCAGCAGCTGGCTTATTGACTTGTAGTGGTTTATGTTGAATATTGCTTCGGCGAAATATCTCTCTACGTGTACTTCGTGGTACCATGGGTGCTTCTTCTTGAACTCCTCTGTCTGGTGATAGACTCCATTTGTACCTATAACACCCTGCAGCCGTCCTTTCGCATACAGGTCGTCTATCCTGTCAAGCGCAGGATAAGTGAAGAGGGGCAATGCGGTGCCAAACCATGCGCTTTTTGCACCAAGCTCAGTGACTTTCTTTATCCCTTCCACAAGAGATCCTGCTGTAGCGATCATGTCATCTACAAACAAGACGTCTAGGCCTTCTGCTTTCTGCTCGAGGACTTCACTGATCCGTTTTATCGCTTCTTCAGGGCTTCCACAGTCAGCTATTATGCTTTTGATCATGATTATCTGCTCCTGCAGGGTCCCTCTCATGTGCGTGACTTCGCCGAGTATCTTCATATCTTCGACAGTGCTCGCTTTTGAATAATCTCTTTTCTTCCATGCCATGCCGAACTTGGTGCCTATGGTCTTCGCGAAATATTGCGCCCGTCCAGCTCCGCCTGAGTCAGGAGAGAGCACTATGAGGTTCTCGATGTCCATGTTCTGGCGCACATATTCTATTATCATCTTTGATGAGTGCAGGTTCTCGCAGATAGCATGCTGGAAGAATCCTGCCATGGCCGTGTTGTGCATATCAAGGGTCAGGACCCTGTTGGCACCATAGTTCTCTATCGCCTGTGCGACTTTCGATGCAGTGATGCACTCCCTGGCTATCGCCTTGTCCTGTCTTGCATAAGGGAATACAGGGACGACTGCTGTGATGTAATGTGCGTCAGATCTCCTTGCTGCATCTATAGCATTGAACAACGCCCTCAAGTTCTCATCGACGGAAAAAGGCCTCCTGACTTCGACTATGGTCTCGAGGTCTACTCCTTCAGGGATATGGAAATGCAGGTTTACCCTCCTAAGCGGCAGGTGCTCTGTGAAGCACGCTTTTTCACTCTCTTTGTTTTCGACATCCTGCACGACATACAGATCCATCCCTCTGACGCTGTCTTCTATCTCGATCTTCACTTCAGTGTTCGGGAAGTGTGTCTCTTTTGCAGGTACAGGCGAAGACCTTATGGTATGGCATTTCTCCTGCCCGAATATTTTCTTAAGCTCATCTAGAATAAGGTTCCCGAATGGTTCACCCGCAGTGCAGTTCAGTATGCCGAGCTCTCCCCTGGAACAGGGCCTGTTCTCGCAGATACCATTCATATCTTTGATGAAAATAATTTTCTATTTAAATTTTTCTTAATAGATGATTTTCACAGTTTAGTCCCAAAGTAGTTAAGAAAATAAAGAGAAAGCTCCGTGGAAAAATCATTTCTTGAACTGTTTCACTTCGCTAAAGCTGAGTTCCCTTGTCTTTCCTGGCAGTACATCGCCAAGCATCACGTTCCCTATCTTTATCCTTATGAGCCTGAACACCTTATACCCTAGCGCTTCCATCATCCTTCTTACTATCCTGTTCTGCCCTTCGTGGATCGTTATCTCTATCATCTTCTTGTTCGGATGGGCATACCTGACTTTGGCAGGCCTTGACTGTATCTCCTCGAGATCGAGTCCTTTCTTCACTTTAGCTATGTCCTCAAGAGAGAACTCACGGTCAAGCGCGACAACGTAGGATTTCTCCACTTCATATCTTGGATGCATAACAAGGTTTGCGAATTCTCCATCATTTGTCAGGAATAGTAGTCCTTCAGTCTTGAAGTCGAGCCTGCCTACAGGTATCAGTCTGTCTTTACTCTTTATGTAATCGAATATCGTCTTCCTGCCTTGTGGGTCATCAAGTGTTGTCAGGCAGTCTATCGGCTTGTTGAATGCAAGGTATATCTTCTTAGGCCTGAATATCTTCTTTCCCTCTACTGTTATCTCATCTTTGTAGAGGTCTGCTTTTGCACCTATATTGATTATCTGGCCGTTTACTTTTACACGTCCTTGTAATATGAGCTCTTCTGCCCTTCTTCTTGAGCAGGTGCCTGCATTGGCGATTATCTTCTGTACTCGTTCGAGCATAGATAAAGGAGTTCATTAAGGGTTTAAAAACATATCTTAAAAAGCGTTATTAAAAAGTGCGGTGCTGCCTGTTTGCGAAGCAAGTTTCAATCTACCATCTGGCCTGACAGAGGGATGGCTCCTACGGAGATGTCAGGACTTAATAAAATGATCAAAGAGCGTAGCTTGGCAGCACACTTGCGTAGCAAGAGCTTTTTAATAACGCCTTAAAAGAGCTGATTGATGATGAGCACACACATGTTAAAAGACAGAATCAAAACCTATATAAAGAGTCCAGTTTGGAATATTTCATTAAGGGGTTGACATGAAAAGATCAGGGAACATAGTCATCATAATGCTCTTCGTACTTGTTCTAAGTGTACTGGTATTTGCAAAGACAGGCTGCAAGTATGATCCTAAGTTTGACAAGGACAAGGATTACATAATGAATGATGCTGCAAGCTGCGGATCAGATTACGCTTATGATTGCGATGACAATGATAAAGATGTCTACAAAGGTTGTCATTCCTGGCTTTGGCAGAAGATCCTCGATCTGTTCAGCAAGAAGACAGACAGCACAAAGATTTCTGGAACAGCTGTCGCCGCGGTTTCAAAGACAGACGAGACAGAGAAAGTCTGCGCTGCGAACATATGCACAAAGAGCAATACAGAGATATACTGCACAGAAGACATCGATTCCTGCAAAGAGAAGTATGGTGAGTGCAGGATTGTGAAGTGCGATGTTGAGAAGACAGTTCCAACATCAGTAAAGACGCAGAATAAGTCAGCAAAGGGAGTCTGCACTTCAGAGTATAATGATTGTTATGACCGGGGTGAAGCAGTCACGTGCAAAGGTACGTTTACTGCATGCTGTGACTCGTTTGACAACTGCATCTGCGGTACAGAGGAAGTCAAAGATAGCTCTCTAGAGACAGCAGTCCCGGATTTCGACGCGACAGAGAATGTCAGTTGCGACACAGGGATATTCATCTGTGAACGTCAGTCGATGACTATCGACGGCAATCTTGCTAAGTCAGTCGTCACCTGCAAGAGCTCGTTCACTGAGTGCGCGATGATGTACGGAAGCTGCCGCTGCGGGAACGCGACGCTGACTACAGTGCCTGCGAAGTATATCGGAGATACCGGTATGGCAAGGCCTATCGGCATGGACAACGGCAAGTGCACGAAGAAGAAGCACAGGTGTGACAAGGGCAATGGTGTGATGATAACCTGCGATGGCAGCTTTGATTACTGCAACAAAAGGTACAACAACCTCTGCAGGTGCGGCATCGACCAGGCCACATCAGGATTCATGGTCACAAGTTCAGATTGAAATTTTCAAGAGGTAAATGCATGGTCAATGATGAGGACAATAAGGCAGGTAAAGCGTACAGCCTGATGAATGACGTGCTTTCCAGGTCTCCTGAAGGGATGTACCTGTTCGTGGAGTTCCAGGAAGCATTGAAGAAGTGCGTCAGGGATGTGTCAGTTACAGCGATAAGAAAAGAGGATTATCATGCGACTCAGGGATACCGCGCTCTGAAGAGCGCATATTCCGACATAATAGGGTTCATCGCAGATAATTCAGATTCAGACATCTCAAACCTTCTTGGAGATGATGAGTTTGCAGAGTGGATAGCGAAAGTGCCTAGGGATATGGCAGTTGCAGCATCCAAAAAGTCTAAAGAAAAGTGTTAAAAGTGTTAGATGTATAGTTTGGTGTTTAAACAGCCTGTAGACTGATTCTTGACTTCAATCCGGTTCAAACCCTTCCCAACATATTTATATATACTTATTATTGGTATATACATAAACAATCAGGGTGATACGTATGATACAAGATAACAAAGGATTTTTGGTCGTTCTGGCATTGGGGTTTGTCGTTGTGGCTTTAGCCATACTATTCGCTCCAAGGTCTGAACTTAATATATCCGGCACAGGCGCTCCTGGTGTGCAGAAGAACACCATATCTGTGGTCGGCCAGGCGCAGTTCGACGTCGATCCTGACCAGGCAGAGATATACATAAGGGTCCAGACAAAGGAACCTACTGCAAAAAGGGCTCAGGAAGAGAATTCAAGATTGATGAACGATGTGAAGTCTACATTGAAGAATGTCGGAGTCGATGATGATGACATGGAGACCACGCAGTACAGCATGTGGCCTCAGCAGAGATGGGATCAGGACAAGCAGCAGAGTGTCGATGATGGATACATGGTGCAGCACCTCCTGAAAGTCAAGACAAGCGACGTGACTAAAGTAGGGAACCTGCTTGATGTCGCAGTCAAAGCCGGCGCAAATGGCCTTGACAGGGTAGAGTTCACGCTTTCAGACAAGAAGAAGGAAGATGTGAACAGCGAAGCGTTGTCTCAGGCATCAGGGAATGCTAAAGACAAGGCAGAATCGATAGCGAGCGGGCTTGGCGTGAGATTGGCAGGCATAACTGCAGTCTCAGAGTCTAACGTAGGATATGACAACTATCCTAGGCCTTACTATGCCATGGATTATGCGGTCGGAGCAAAAGCAGAAAGTGCAACGCCTTCGATATCTCCTGAAAGCGTCAGGGTATCTGCTACGATAAGCATAGTCTACGAGATAGGATAGACTTGTTAATATTTTATTTTTTATTTCTTTTATCATTCTTCATTGCTTCTTTTGATTGAATTCTTTTAGCGCAAATATTCCGTAATACTTATAAACCACCAAAACTTTTTTTGACGGTTCTAAGATGAAAAACATAACCATCAAAGGAGCTAGAGAGCATAATCTCAAGGATATCAGTATTGAGCTTCCTAGAGATAAATTTATAGTGATAACTGGCCTTTCTGGCTCTGGAAAGTCTACGCTTGCATTCGATACAATATATGCAGAAGGCCAAAGGAGATATGTCGAGTCTTTGTCAGCCTACGCAAGGCAGTTCCTGGGCCTCATGAATAAGCCGGATGTCGACAGCATTGAAGGTCTGAGCCCAGCTATTTCTATCGAGCAGAAGTCTACGAGCAAGAATCCGAGGAGCACAGTCGGCACAGTCACTGAGATCTATGATTATTTGAGGCTTCTTTTCGCAAGGATCGGCGTTCCATACTGTCCTACACATAATATCAGGATAGAGCCCCAGTCCCCTCAGAAGATCGCAGAGCACATCTCGCATGATTTCAAAGGCACAGTCACTATTCTCGCGCCGATAATCCGTCAGAAGAAAGGCACTTATGAGAAAGTCATTGAAGACCTGAACAAAGAAGGTTATTCGAGAGTCAGGGTAAATAAGAAGATATACAAGACAGACGAGAAGATAAAGCTTGACAGGTACAAGAAGCATGATATTGAGATAGTCATCGACAGGATCGACTCTAAAGACAGTTCGAGGATTTCTGAGGCGTGCGAGAACACGATAAAAAGGGCTGAAGATGGTCTTGTCATCGTCATTGATGATAAGGATAATGAGAAAGTATACTCATCTAAACTTTCCTGTCCGAAGTGTGACATAAGCTTTGAAGAGCTCCAGCCGAGGATGTTCTCGTTCAACAGCCCATTTGGCGCCTGCGAAGAGTGCCATGGTCTTGGGATAAAGATGGAGTTCGATAAAGACCTGATAATCCCTGATAAGTCTAAGAGCATAAGCGATGGGGCCATCGCAATCTACAACAATATCGTAGACGGTTGGAGGATACAGATCATCGGAGCAGTCGCAAAGCACGCAGGTTTTGATATCTTCACTCCGCTGAATAAGCTTACTAAGAAACAGATGGACATGCTTCTCTATGGGACTGAAGACACGATCAAGTTCAAGATGTCTATGAAGAATGGCGAAGCGAGCTGGTCGAACACTGGCAGCTGGGAAGGGATAATCCCGCAGTCTGAACGTCTTTACAAGCAGACCGAGTCCGAGTACCGACGCGAAGAGCTAGAGAAATTCATGAAGGTATTTTCCTGCCCGAAGTGTAAAGGCAAGAGGCTGAAGGCGAAAGTGCTTGCGATAAAGGTCGCTGGAAAATCAATAATCGACATCACAGATATGCCTATCGACAAGTGTCTTGATTTCTTCACGAATATTAAGCTCAATGAGAAAGAGGAGAGCATCGCAAAACAGGTGCTAAAAGAGATAAGGTCAAGGCTCAGGTTCCTCGATAATGTAGGTCTTAGCTATCTTACGATCTCAAGAGGTGCAAGCACGCTTAGCGGTGGTGAGGCACAGAGGATAAGGCTCGCGACACAGATAGGATCCAACCTTGTAGGCGTATTATACATACTTGATGAGCCGTCGATAGGCCTCCATCAGAGAGATAATCATAAACTGATTGAGACTCTGCACAGGCTCCGTGACCTGGGCAACACACTAATTGTTGTGGAGCATGATGAAGACACCATAAGGAATGCGGATTATGTCGTCGACATGGGTCCCGGAGCAGGCATACACGGCGGGAATATAATCGCAGAAGGCACGCCAGCACAGGTAGAAAAGAATCCTGCATCGCTGACAGGAAAATATCTTTCTGGAAAACTCAGTATCGATGTCCCAAAACAGAGAAGGAAACCTGAAGGTTTCATCGCTATAAAGGGCTGCAGAGAGAACAACCTAAAAGACATCGACGTGGATATTCCTCTTGGAGTCTTTACGATAATATCTGGTGTTTCCGGCAGCGGGAAGTCGACTCTTGTTTACGAGATCCTTTTCAAGGCATTGATGAAGAAGCTTTATGATTCCAAGGATGATCCTGGAAAGCACAAGTCGATTACGTTCGATAAGGAGATAGATAAAGTGATAATAATCGACCAGAGCCCGATAGGGAAGACCCCAAGAAGTAACCCTGCGACATACACGAAAGTCTTCGATGACATCAGGAATCTCTTCGCAGGGACGCCTGAGGCCAAGATGCGCGGCTATGCTCCTGGACGGTTCTCATTCAACTTGACTGGCGGCAGATGCGAGGCTTGCCAGGGCGATGGTGTGATAAAAATAGAGATGAACTTCTTGCCAGACGTCTATGTAGAGTGCGAGGAGTGCAAAGGCAAGCGTTACAATAAAGAGACACTCGAAGTGACTTACAAAGGGAAGAACATCGCAGAGATTCTCGGGATGAGTGTCGAAGAGGCGCTTAAGTTGTTTGAGAATATACCGTCACTCCGAGTCAAGCTTGAAACGCTTCAGCGTGTCGGCCTTGATTACATAAAGCTCGGTCAGAGCTCTACAACCCTCAGTGGCGGTGAGGCCCAGCGTATAAAATTGACGAGAGAGCTCGCGAAGCGCGCGACAGGAAAGACAGTCTATCTTCTTGACGAGCCGACGACAGGCCTGCATTTCCATGACACAAAAAAATTGATCAAGGTACTTGACGACCTTGTGGCGATGGGAAACTCAGTCATTGTCATCGAGCACAATCTTGATGTGATAAAATCCGCAGATTACATAATAGACCTCGGTCCAGAAGGAGGGGACGCTGGCGGCAAAATAATCGCGACAGGCACTCCTGAAGAGGTCTGCAAGGCAAAAGGCAGCTACACCGGCGAATTCTTGTGTAAGGTCTTAAAAACAAGATAGTTAACCAAAAATAAAAAAGCAGCAAGGTAAATGACGTTTAAACCGTCTAAAAACTGCGACAAATTTAAATATTCTTGATGTTCACCACATGACAATGAAGAATAGTTTGGCGTTGGTGGGGGCATTAGTCTTTATTCTGCTAGTCGGACCTGTTTTGGCAGCGCAGGCGCCAGAGAACACTATAAAGTATACTATAGTATCTGGCAGCACCATAGTCGAGCAAAGTTTCAGTTTCGCTGAAGTGAAGACTGATCTGGAGATAATGATACCTGCGGATTCAGATGCGATAGAGTTCGGGAATGTCTCGTTCACTGTAGTTGATTACGAGGACCGCAAAGTTGTATATGCAGACAATGTCAAGGATGCTACGCTGAAGTATATCTCAGACGGATTCATAGAAAAGACCAAGGATCGGTTTTTCACATCGAATCTTGCGCTGATACCGGGAAGCAAGGATATAACCGTAGTATTGCCAGAGTCAGCATCGCTTAAGTATAGCATCAGTTCCACAAAAAGTGCGTTGGTGCCATCGACCGAAGACTTGAGGAGCGATGGTAAGAGGATAATAATACACTGGAGCGACAATGATCTGGATGATGCGAATTCTTTGCTTGTCATATATTCTGAGAGAGGACAAGGTGTTAACTCATGGTTAATACTCACGATATTGATCATTTTATCAGTGACTGTGTTCTTCATGTATGCCTTCTTCAAAAAGAGAGGCTATAAAGAGAGCAGGACAGAAGAAGGCAAGACAGCAGATGATGCTGGAAGCAAAGCCTCTTTGACAAGGAACCTCTTTGAGGAAGAGAAGGCTATTGTTGAATCGCTTTACAAGGCAAAGGACCATGAACTTTGGCAGAAACAGCTTCTGTTAGATGTTGGGATTTCTAAGGTCAGGCTTTCAAGGAAACTGCGTTCCCTTGAGTCTAAGGGTATAATAGAGAAAGTGCCCTTCGGCAATACGAACAAGATTCGTTTAAAACAGGTATAAACTGTTTTTTCAGCTTGTTTCAGGTCGTTTCATAGATATACTATATACATCTTCAGCCATACATACTGTAGGGTGGGATACCCGGAGGTAATTACTATGAAAAGGATTATAGCATTATTGATGGTCGTCATCATGGTGCTTAGCCTTCCAATAGCATTCGGTCAGGAAGCCGAAGAGGGAAGCGCTGAAGCACTTGAGACAACCGTTGTTGAAGAGACAGCTGCTGAGCCAGTTCTGGCAGAAGAGCCTGTGGCTGAGACAATATCAGAAGTTATATTGACTGAGGAAGCTACTGCTTCAGAAGAGCCTGTTGCAGAAGTAAGTGCTGAAGAAGCCGCAGAAGCAGAAGCGGTTGTTGCAGATGCAGAGGAAGAGGCAGGAGTCACACCAGATTCTATATTGTACCCTATTGAGACTGCTCTGGATGACATCAATCTGGCTTTGACCACAGATGAAGCTGAAAAGGCAGAGTTGGCGGTCGAGATAGCTGATGAAAGGCTTGCTGAAGCGACAGTGATGGCTGAGGAAGGAGATACAGAAGCAGCAGCTGAAGCGCAGGAACAGCATGACGAAGCTATAGCTACAGCAGAAGAAGCAGTCTCTGAGATAGAGAGCAATGGCGACGCTGAAGCAGCACAGGAAGCTCTTACGAGCGTTGCAGAGGTTCAGGCAGTCCTGACAGCCCATGCGGCAAAGGTCGCTGCAGTCAAGGACACTATCCTCGCAAGGATGGCAGACAGGAAGAGCCCTGAACAGCTTGCGCACATGACAGCGGTCTTTGAGAAGATTAAGGCTAGAGCTGCAGGCCTGGAAGTCACAGCAGAAGCCAAGAAAGAGAAGGTCAAGACCAAGTACAAAGCCCTTACTAAGAAGACAGATGCAGAAGTCGACGCAGAAGTTGCCAGCATCGATGATGCTGCAGGGTTGACTGAAGCGAAAGTCAAGGCCAAGGAAGTCAAGGCTAAAGTGGAAGCTAAAGAGAAGAAGGTAAAAGAAGCAAAAGCAGAGAAAGTGAAGACGACCAAGGAAGTGAAGTCCAAGGTCGAAGAGAAAGCGAAAGCCACTAAGGAAGTCAAGACCGAGACTAAAGTCAAAGAGTCTAAGGGCAAGAACAAGTGAGTCCTGACTAATTTATTTTAATTTTTTATTTTCTTTTTCTTAGTATACCAAAACCTTTTTTAGTAAGACCTATTTATTGCTAGGAGTGACTGTGATTGGAAGAAAATGATAGACCTAAAAAGCATACCTGATCAGCCAGGCTGTTACATCTATACAGACAAGAATAAAGAAATAATATACATAGGAAAGGCCAAGAATCTTAAGAAACGAGTATCCAGCTATTTCCAGAAAGGACATCTCGATCCTAAGACCGCGATGCTGGTCTCTAAGATTGATTCTGTCGATTATATAATCACAAAGAATGAGGTTGACGCGCTCATCCTAGAGAACAATCTGGTGAAGAAGCATCAGCCTAAATACAATATAGACCTAAAGGACGGCAAGCGTTATGCCTACGTAGAACTTACTAAAGAAGAGTTTCCAATGGTCCTTCTTGCAAGAGACAGAAAAGACGACGCGACATATTTCGGTCCGATGACCTCTGGGCAGGAACGTGACATGATAATCGAGACAATAAATAAGCACTTCGGGCTCAGGACATGCAGGAAACTCCCTAAAAGGGAATGCATAAGATACCACATCCACCTCTGCAAGGCCCCATGCACAGGTAAGATATCTAAAGAAGAGTATCGCAAGCTCGTCGAGGATGCTAAGTTCATATTGAAAGGGGAGACTTCTGACCTCATGCGCATGCTTAAGCGCAGGATGGATGCGGCTTCTGAAAAGCAGGAATATGAGAAAGCGCTTGAATTACGCGACCAGGTATCTGCTCTTGGACGCCTAAAAGAGCATCAGGCGATAGAACTGAACAAGAGATATGACCAGGACATAATATGCAGTGTCGTGAAAGATGATAAGGTTTACGTGCTCCTGTTCAACGTCTATCAGGGGATGCTGATAAATAAGAAGGATTTCATATTCGATATGTCAGAGATGCAGGAGGATTTCTTCGAGGAATTCCTGCTGAGATACTACTCCGAGAATGATATTCCTGAGGAGATAATATCTGACAAGCCCATAGACGCGTCATTGCTGGAGTTCTTTTCAGGCATGAAGAAGAAAAAAGTGCGTGGGATAGTGCCTGAGAAGGGAGATAAGAAAGAGCTTCTTGATCTTGCGTTGAAAAATATCGAAGTGAGCTTCTTCGGCAATCTCGCAAAGCTTGATGACCTTAAGACTAAGCTCAAGTTGCAGGATACTCCTGCAGTCATCGAGTGTTTTGATATCTCTCACCTGTCAGGCACTGCGATGGTGGGTTCCATGGTAAGTTTCAGGAACGGCATCGCGTATAAATCAGGATACAGGCGTTTCAAGATAAAGACTTTGGATAAGATAGATGATTTTGCTGCCATTGCTGAAGTCGTCAGAAGAAGATACACAAGAATAATGAATGAGAAGCAGGATAACCCTAACCTCATAATAATCGACGGCGGTCTTGGCCAGCTCCATGCTGCGATGGATGAGCTGAACAAATTGAATCTCAAGATACCGATCATCTCTATAGCGAAGAGGTTAGAGGAGATTTATGTCCCTGGCCTGCGTTTCCCGTTGAGGCTTGATAAGAAAGATAAAGCGCTGCAGCTTATACAAGCGATAAGGGACGAGGCTCACAGGTTCGCGATAACATATAACAAGTTGTTAAGAAAGAAAAAATTACTTGATGAAGAATAGCATACAGGAATGCCACCTAGCGAGCAACGTAATGAACATGTGATTACATTGCAGTTGGGCAAATAACTGCGGTTTAAAAAACAATGCGAGCGTGACATTCCTGGGAACGTTTGATTAAAAATGGTCGATAGATTCGTATTGAAATCTGGCTTCAAGCCGAAAGGCAGCCAGCCTGAAGCGATAAAGAAGCTAGTCGCAGGTCTCGAGAAAAACAATCAGTTCCAGACCCTTCTTGGAGTCACCGGTTCAGGCAAGACTTTCACCATGGCGAATGTGATTTCTGCTGTGCAGAAGCCCACTCTTGTCATCGTCCATAACAAGACCCTTGCAGCGCAGTTGTATAATGAGCTCAAGGATTTCTTCCCAGACAACCGGGTCGAATATTTTGTCTCGTATTATGATTATTACCGGCCGGAGTCTTACATACCGCAAAAAGATCTGTATATTGAAAAGGAATCCCAGATCAATCCAAAGATTGAGATGATGCGTAGCGCAGCAACAGCATCTATACTTTCACGGCGTGATACCATAATCGTCGCTTCTGTCTCCTGCATATATGGTTTAGGGAATCCTGAAAATTACAAGAATTTAGGGTTCGATATTGAAGCTGGACAGAAGATAGCCCGTAAAGAACTGTTGAAGAGTCTCATAACTAGCCAATATGAACGTAATGACACAGAGCTTCTGCCTGGAAGGTTTCGGGTTAAGGGCGACACGATAGATTTGGTCCCTGCTTATTATAATAACATAATCAGGATTGAGATGTTCGGCGATGCTATAGAAGCGATAACAGAGATCGATAAGAACACAGGAGAGAAGCTTGACAAGCTTAAGCATTATATGGTCTATCCTGCAAAGCACTTCGTGATCCCTGAAGATGATAAGAAGAATGCTATCGAGTCCATCCGTAAAGAGCTTGAATCGCATCTTCCAAAGCTAGAGCAGCTTGAGGCCCATCGTCTTAAGCAGCGCACTTTATATGATATCGAGATGATCGAGGAGACAGGCTACTGCAGCGGGGTAGAGAATTATTCACGGCACTTCGACAACCGCAAAAGCGGAGAGAAGCCTTACACTTTGATGGATTATTTCCCTGATGATTTCCTGCTGATAATAGATGAGAGCCATCAGACAGTGCCTCAACTGCACGGTATGTACAATGGAGACAGGTCTAGGAAGAAGAATCTTGTGGATTACGGCTGGAGGCTGCCTTGCGCTTTCGATAATCGTCCTTTGAAGTTCGAGGAATTCGAGAAGTATATGCACAATGTCGTATTTGTCTCTGCGACGCCGGCAGAGTACGAGCTTTCAAAATCTTCACAGGTCGTTGAGCAGATAATCAGGCCGACAGGACTTATCGATCCCACTATTGAAGTGCGTAAGACAAATGGGCAGATAGTTGATCTGTTGAAAGATTTGAACGCAGTCATAAAAGCAGGCAATCGCGCGCTTGTTACGACGCTCACAAAGAAGCTTGCTGAAGAGTTGAGTGAATTCTTGTCTTCGAAAGGTATCAAGACGCGTTATCTGCATTCTGAGATTGACACTCTTGAACGAAATGAGATAATCCGCGAGCTTCGCTTAGGCAAATTCGATGTTCTTGTAGGGATAAATCTTCTTAGAGAAGGTCTTGACATCCCTGAAGTCGGTTTCATTGGTATTCTTGATGCAGACAAAGAGGGTTTCCTGCGTGATGCCCGTAGTCTTATCCAGATAACTGGCAGAGCGGCAAGAAACGCTGACTCCCATGTAGTGCTTTACGGAGATGTCATGACTGATTCCATGAAGAAGGCTATTGCAGAGACTGAAAGACGACGTAAGATACAGATAGAGTACAACAGGAAGCACAAGATAACGCCTAAGACGATAATAAAACCGATAAAAGAGAAGGAAGTCGACATAACAGACATAAAGCACATCCCTAAGAACGAGCTGGCTAACGTGATAATCGAACTCGAGTCCGACATGAAGAACGCAGCAGATACCCTGGACTTCGAGAAGGCGATAGCGATAAGAGATAGGATAAAGAAGCTGAAAGAAAGAGTAGAAAAATAAACAGCATAATCAATGCCTCCTAACGAGCTACGGAATATAAATAAGATAACCCTGCAGTTGGGCAAGCAGAATTGGTTTAAACATCAATGCGAGCGAGGCATTGATTCGTCAAGAGATATATTCTAAAAAAACAGAGTAAATTTTATAAGTACACCGTCTATTTCTGTATTTATGCCAGACTTAAAGAATCTCAAGATAGGCAACGTAAAGCTAGATAATCCATTGATGCTAGGCCCGATGCTCGGCGTCAACTGCACTGCTTTTCGTTTGATGTGCCACAACATGGGTGCAGGATTAGTTTATTCTCAGATGATACATTCTATGTCTCTGGTCAAAGGAGAGAGGAATTTCGATACAATAATCGACTTCGTAAAAGAAGAAAGGCCTTTGGCAGTCCAGATCATAGGGAGAGATACAGATGTCATGAAAAAGTCTATTGAATTCATCGAGCCTCACGCAGACATCATAGACATCAACTTCGGCTGTCCTGATTCAGATGTTTTGGGGCAGAAGATGGGTGCTTATTTCTCAAAGCATCCTGAAGGGATGACTAAGATAATACAGGCAGTAGCTTCTGCTACGAATAAGCCAGTCACTGCAAAGATCAGGATAGGCTGGGATTCTCAATCTATAAATCATGTCAAAGCTGCAAAGATTGTTGAGGATGCTGGTGCTGCAGCAGTCGCAGTGCATGGCAGGACAAAAGAACAGCTTTACGCAGGCAAAGCTAATTGGGTTGCGATAAAGCAGGTGAAAGATAAACTCAATATTCCAGTTATTGGGAATGGCGATATCTGGAAAGCAGAAGATGCAAAAAACATGATAGAACAAACTGGCTGTGATTTTGTCATGGCTGCAAGAGGGGCTATGGGAAATCCTTATCTATTCAGGCAGGCAGAGTCTTTACTTATGAAAAACAAGGTCTTGCCAGACCTAAGGGAGTCTGAGAAAGGGAAGATGCTCATCGATTTCATCAATCTGTACAACAAAGTGCAGAAGATCAAACGTTTCTCTGAACTCAAGCAGCATGCGATGTGGTTCTGCAATGAGATGCCTGGCGCAGCTGCGAAGAGGCATGAGATAATGCTGACTAAGGATGAGAAAGAGTTGCTGAGCGTCATAAAACAGTATTTCAGAGTATAAATCGATTGCTGTAAAGACAGGTGATACTGATGAAAATCGAGATACTAGGCACAGGCTGCCCGAAATGCAAGCAGCTTGAGGCAAACGCAAGAAAAGCATTGGAAGAGACAGGGAAGAAGGCAGAATTTGTCAAAGTGACTGACATATCAAAGATTGTCGAGTATGGCGTCATGTCAACCCCCGCGATAGTCATCTACGGAAAAGTCAAGAGTTCCGGCAAGGTGGCTGATGTCGAAGAGATTAAGAAGTGGTTGAAATAAGATGGAAAAGAAAGATTGGATTCTGTTATCTGCGATTGTCGGGATATTCCTTCTGTTCTACTTTGTGCCTTACGACAGCACATGGTTCAACAGTTCTGTTGTCAGCGGCTTCAACCTGCTAAATGAATATGCAAAGAAGCACGTATTGACCTGTCTTGTCCCTGCACTGTTCATCGCAGGCGCTATTGCGGTATTTATCAAGAAAGAAAAAGTCTTGAAGTATCTTGGCCATGAGACTGAAAAATATATTTCATATAGCCTCGCCTCAATCTCTGGAACTATTCTTGCAGTATGTTCCTGCACAATCCTCCCACTATTCGCAGGCATCAGGAAACGTGGTGCAGGCCTTGGCCCGGCAATAACTTTCCTGTTTGCAGGTCCCGCAATCAATATCGCTGCGATGTTTCTTACAGTATCAGTCCTGGGGCTCAAGATTGGGCTTGGAAGGATAATATCATCCATAGTCTTATCCATCCTCGTCGGTCTGACGATGGCGTGGATCTATAGGGAAAAAGTCGAGAAGGCGAAACTAATGATTGAGGAGACTGAAGAGTCTGAGCTGTCAAATTTCATAATCCTGCTTTTCTTCGGACTCATGGTATCCCTGCTGGTCGTGAATGGTCTTGGCATCGATAAGATACTGAAATATTCGCTTATGGCTTTTTTCACACTGGGTGTTGTGGGTCTGGTGCTCTGGAAGTTCAGGGACCATACTACAAGCAAATGGCTCAATGAGACATGGAGCTTTGCAAAGGTAATATTACCTCTGCTTTTTGTGGGCGTATTCATTGCAGGTTTCATGATGCCCTTGCTCCCGCAGTCCCTGATTGAAGGACTAGTGGGATCAAATACGGTATTGGGAAATCTCATAGCAGCAATTTTCGGTGCATTCATGTATTTCTCGACGCTGACAGAGGTTCCGATAGTGCAGGCATTGATGGCTAAAGGGATGGCCAGTGGCCCAGCTCTTGCGCTTTTACTTGCAGGCCCAAGCCTAAGCCTGCCGAACATGCTGGTGATACGCAAGATATTGGGGACAAAAATGACAGCGACCTATGTTTCACTAGTCATAGTCTATGCGACAATAGCCGGATTGATACTAGGAAACATTGTTTAGATATTGTCAAGAAATCTCGCATGATGGCACTGGCCGGCTTAGTACGTGTTTTCCCTCAAAACCTTTATAACCCCCGTCTTCTAAATCACTATTATGTCTAACTTTTGGAAGCTTGTGAACAAGGTGATTATGGGTTCTGACCTACTTCTTGAAATATTGGATGCAAGGATGGTCGATGACTCCAGGAACAAGGAGATCGAGACCAAGGTCAAAGAGTCAGGCAAGCCACTGATATTTGTCATAAACAAGTGCGATCTTGTTGATAAAGCAAGGCTTGAAGAGTTGAAGAAGAGTCTTAAGCCTTCTGTATTCGTATCTGCGACCGAGCATCTTGGGACAAAGATGTTGAGGCAGGAGATAATGAAGCATGCTCCTCCAGGCAGGTTCAAGGTCGGTGTCCTCGGCTATCCTAATACTGGAAAATCTTCTATAATCAATGCGTTGAAAGGTCAGGCTGCTGCGCCGACTTCGCCGGTCTCGGGTTTTACGAAGAGCATCAGGCTTTTCAGGATAAACAGCAGGATGTACTTAGTGGATTCTCCAGGGGTTTTCCCGTATAAAGAGGCTGATGAGGCGAAGCACGCTATGATCTCTGCACGAAGCGTTGCAAATATAAAGAATCCTGAGCTAGCCGCACTAGACATAATCGAACGCTATCCGAAAGAGATCGAGAAATACTACGGAATCAAACACGACGAAGACTCTGAAGTGACCCTCGAAAATATCGCATTGAAGATCAAGACTCTCGGTAAAGGCGGCAAACCCGACACGCATAATGCCGCACTGATGCTGATAAGGGATGTCCAGAAGAACAACATAAAGATAGTAAGATGAAACCGCTCAACCTGAAGAAGATCTCTGACAAGAGATATGAGACAGTGATGAAGAAGCTTGACTTGAAGAAAGCCAGGCCTTCTAAGAAGAAGTTCATAATAATACAGATAGATTCTCTGCCTTACTCTATACTGAAGAAATTCCTTGACAGCCACTCATGCAAGTTCATCCGTTCGATGCTGAAAAAAGGTTACACTCTCCAGAAGTTCAATTGCGGGCTTCCGACAGGGACGCCTTCTGTTCAGGCAGGCATGATGTACGGCGAGAATTCTATGCTGCCCGCATTTAGGTTTGTGGACAAGAAGGCCAAGAGGCAGTTCAGTTTCGGCAACCCCAATGATGTGAGGGACATCGAAACCAGGTATTTCTCAGAAAAGAAAGGGATACTTGAAGGAGGGTCTTCATATTCGAACATCTTCTCTGGAGGCGCTGAACGATCGATACTCACTCTCAGCACGATGACGAAAAAGCATTATACTAAGAGGTTAAAGGAGACAGACCTCTGGTTCCTTCTATTGCTGTACCCTAGCTCTGGTTCACGTGTATTGTATTACTCGATAACAGAGCTTCTCATCGAGATACTGAGTATCATAACATATCCATTTTTCAAGCTGATAAGGAATAAGCATGCGATATTCGGCTTCTGGCTTCCGTTCAGGAGGATATTCATGACTGCCATATTGACTGAACTCATAACTTTAGGCGCCATTCTCGACATAAAGAGGGGCGTGCCTAAGATAGCAATGAATTACATAAATTATGACGAGGTCGCGCATCTCCGCGGGCCTAATTCCCTAAGTGCTTATTTTATGGTCCGGGCTCTTGACAGGAGGATAAAGAGGATCGTGAAGAAAGCTGGCGACGATTATGATATCTTCATACTTTCCGACCATGGCCAGGTGGATGGCGTGCCTTTCGAGAAGCTTAATGATATGACTCTTGCAGAATTTGTAGGGCGATGCGCAAGCGTGCCTAGTTTTGGGCTTTCAAGCGCGTTTGAGGGAAGGCTGACAGTCATACAGCTGGTGCTGAAGAAGATGGTAGCGTTCCTGGGAGATTTCTCTTTGCCTTTGAGGTTCGCAGGCAGGACGTTTGCAAAGATAATATTGAAAGCGATAAAGCCTAAGCATGCAGAATTCATCTGGAAGGATAAAGAGCAGATATTTGTCTCTGATTCCTGCTGCCTAGCGAATGTATATTTCAATTTCTCTGAGGAACGCCTGGACCTGAGCGAGATAGAGAATAAACATCCAAGACTCATAGAGAAACTGATCAAGAATCAAGGTATAGGTATGGTCCTTGCTAAAGAAGGACAGGATATCATCCTGTTTGGCAAAGGCGGCAAATTGATAATAGGGGATACAGTGAAAAAAGAAGGACATGATTTCCTGAAAAAGTACGGCACGGAGGACGTGCTGATTGAGCAGCTGAGGGAGTTCAACAAGATAGATTTTGTAGGTGACCTTGTTCTGTTCGGAAATTACGAGGATGGCCGCGCAGTATCTTTTACAGGTCACGTCGGCAGCCACGGTGGCCTAGGCGGCGACATGATGTACCCGTTCTTCATCTCAAAGAAGAAGTATGATTTGAGCAAAGTGACTAATGCAAAAGAGCTGTATAAGATATTCAGCAAGTACTAAGAAAACTGCTTTGTTATCACTTGGCGCTGTATTTCTCAAGCATCATGTTGAATTCATGCGTCTGCTCGGCACTTAGGTTTGAGAACTCGACTTTCTCGAGCGGGTTGAAGAGAGGGCTTAGGAACTCCTCAGGCACTTTGAATCTCAGCACGGCAGATCCATATTCCTTCTGACGCAGCTTCTCTGCCAGAAATCTTGCTACATCACTCATCTCATTTGAAATGCGGGTTGTGACTGGTTTCCAATCACCATGAAAGATGCAGCATTCGAAGTAGCTCTGGTCATCAGAGCTGTATCGAGAATTGTATATAAAGCACTCTTTGGCATTTTTCTGCGTTTCAGGCAGTTTTGACTGTCCTTCTACATGTCTTTCTATTCCCATACTTCCCAACCCCCATACAAAGGAGTTTAGAGCGAGAATATAAAAATTTCTAAAAAAGCATAGAACAAGCTATCTTGAACATAAAAACTGTCTTTAGACCCACCTTAGTTGTTCTTGAGTTGTCTTTCGAATGACTGACTGCCCCAAATCCTATCTGTCTCGCCAGGTCTTATTGCACCCACTGTCCGTTTCAGAAGGTCGTTCGTGTACGCCTTGTCTACATCATCGAGGTAGGTCGCTGTCCTGAACTCTAACATTGCTTTCTACCCCCCACAGGATACTATGTTTTACAATCATTTAAGGGTTGTTATATAATTATTAAAAACAATACTACAGCGTCGAAGAGCCCAAATCAGGCTAATAATGCAACTCAATGGAGAAAAAGGCCTAAAACAAGGACTCAAAGCCACTAGAGGCCTAAAATAGCTCTTTTGACTGAAAAAACCGTAAATATTAAATACCTGATACTATTTAAAAACAGCAATAATACATATCGGAGGTGTATTTAATGTCAAAGACAAGAGAACACGTGATCCCGCTCGCCATCTCAGAAAGGATACTGAAGAATGCAGGCGCTCAAAGAGTAAGTGAAGAGGCGAAGGTCGCTTTTTCAGATGTTTTAAAGGAAGTCGCTGAAGAGATAGGAAACCAGGCGTCTAAGATCGCAAAGCACGCAGGCAGGAAGACAGTCCAGGAGGACGACATCAAGCTCGCTGCTAAGTAAATGTTTTATAATTTTTTAATTTCTATATTTTCATTTATTCAAGCAGCATTGCCACCGACCTCTCAGAAACCTGCTGGTTTCTGATGATGCTCAGAAATGCAACGGCATTTCTGACATGCGAGCTTTCAGAATAATCATTAATCTGCACTAAACTCGGTAAGCTATCCCATTCTAACAGTTATTGCGAGCGTCGTGGCAATGCTGCTAAAAAAAGAGGGTATTATTTTCATTCGCAAAAGAAAGTCACTTCTGATACGTGCCCAACAGTCTTCACTACAAGCTTGTTCTTTTTCTCGTGACCGAAACCGGTTGTGCCTGACGCGAGAGCAGTGCTTATTATCGGGTTGGAATAGACATCGAAGTTGCACATCACAGATTCATTGACGTCGATAGTCCGTCTTGCGCAGGCTTTTGCCATGTTGCTGTTGACGAGCTGCCTTGCGTTTATTATGAGTACAGGATTGTCTTTTTCGTTCCTTTCATTGGCAGGCACGTATTCAAAGACCCATTTCTTTTCTTCCATATTAGTCAGATTAAAAGAGAACTTGCTCGGCTTTCCATCAGTGAATCTGCATTCTATGCCACTGATCACAGTCTGTGTCTCGTTCTTGATGGATGTGGCTCCAAGTGATAATTGTTTTTGACCTTCGATAGTGGCCTCTTTTGCCGGTTCTTGTGGAGCGGGTTCTACAGGCCGTTCGTTTACAGCTGGTGATTGTACTTCTGGAGCATCTGCAGGTAGAGCAGGATACATTTCCTGTTTGGCGCAGCCTGCTAAAGATATCATCAACAATGTTGCGAGTATAAATATAGATATTCTCATGGTATCACCCGTTTGTAGTATAGGATAATAGGCGGATGTAGGTTATAAACATTGCTTTTATGTTGCACTCCCCACTGGACACGTCCGGATGAGCTATTTAAACCGTTAGAC